>RRZT010177892.1_pt1 | contig 34497 bp, 20 predicted proteins | sample 2165551 | NCBI WGS metagenome assembly RRZT01 (sample SAMN10456910, study PRJNA506462) | wastewater metagenome | biome: wastewater; feature: sludge; material: wastewater sludge; isolation source: wastewater sludge with Escherichia coli K12::gfp cells carrying plasmid... | place: USA: Moscow, Idaho...
GGCATATCAATATAGCCCGATACATTGAAAAGCACAGTTCTGGGGCCGGTTCCCTGAGTTATTGCATCGTGAAAACTTCCAGGTCCGGTTGAGTTGAGATTGGTTACATAAACTACTTTACCTCCGCGTCCACCGATAGCAAAACGGCCATACCCTTCGGCTCCTTTGAATGCTAAAATACGGGGTTTGTAAACCCACAAATTCCCTTTGGTAACTGTGCCTGTTGATGTTACTTCGTCGACACGCCAATAGTATTTGTTCAAACTATACGAGTTTACGGTATAGGTGGTATCGTTTAAGGCTTTGTTACCTACAAAAACGGCTGATGAAGTAGTGGCATTGGCTACTGTAGCAGAGTCGGTGCCAAAATACAAATTGTGCGACTGAGCGGTTTCAGCCTTCAACCATTTTAATTGTATGGTGCCGGCATCGCCATCTACATGTAAATCGCCATTCACCGGATAAGGTGAATAGGCCTGATGTAAGGCATTGGGTGTGTTGATTTCGAATCCGTTTAGAGGTACGCAATTAAAAGGATTTGTAGTGCCGCTTTTTGACACAAGAATTGGTTCAAAACGAATTACAGCATCCTGACCTTCCGCAACATCGAATGTAAGGTAACAAATGGGTACTTTGGCCATATCCAACTCTCTGACAGTTGGTGTGAGCGATGCCACTGCCAATGTGTTGTTTACATATACTTTTATCGGATTGTATACAAAAGCAGTTGCACCATCCACGTTATTATGGTAGGTCAGCAATGTGTTTTTGCCTGCTGGTAAGCCATGTATTACCATTTCAATTACCCTTGAAAAACCACCGTCCAGTGTTAATTTGGCATCGGCTGTAACTGTAGTGCTGGTAATTCCTCCTTTATAATAATTTGTCCATACTATAGTGTCGGCTCCTTCCAGAGTTTTGCCATTTAAAGTGACGGTTACAGTATCGAGCAAAGAGTTGGGGTTTGCCATTTTAATGCTTACCGAATTTGCATTGGCAAATGTCCATGCCCTGAAATTGGGATTGTTTCCTTCTGCCTCGGAACGACCTGAACGGTTTATGTCGACTTTGAACGATGGAAGTTCATCGGCTTTTACCAGTATGGAACTGGTGAAAAGGAAAGAGAGAAGAGTAAAAATGAGAATGCTTTTTTTCATAGGATAATAGATGTTGATTTTACAATTTTTTAAATTGACGATGCTTTAAATGTAATGTAATCAGAGTAGTTATTATGAGTTATTACTTTTATACAAATTTATGCCAATGAAAGGTACTTTTTAAGAATGATTGCTAATATTAAGGGTAGTGAAATTGGTTATTTTACGTATATATAATCTTCAAATGTTATTGATTGTTCTTGAATTGCTCCTCAAAAATATATCTTTACATTACGTAATGTTTTTTAAATTGGTTATCAATGAAAATAAAACTTTTGATCGTATTTTTGTTACTTTCTGTAAATCTTCTAAAATCACAATTAACTCCTCAATTTCATCATTTTTCAGTTGACGATGGATTATCAGAAAATAACATACTCTGTATGTTGCAGGATAAAAAGGGCATTTTGTGGTTTGGGACATATGATGGTTTAAATAGTTATGATGGATATAATTTTAATCATTACAAAGGTTCCGAACATCATAAATTTAAACTTTCAAATTATAGAATTGACAATATTCAGGAAGATTTAAACGGTTTTTTGTGGATTCAAACATATGATGGTAGGCACTATCGATTTAATACTTCAAAATTTGAATTTATACCTATACCCGAAATTGTTGCTTCGTATTCAAAAAAAGCGAATATTTATCGTGAAAAATATATATCAAAAGATAGTTCCGTTTGGCTATACGCCAATGATCAATCAGTATCGTCAATCCTTAGAGTATCAGCAGATTCAACAAATACGAATTTTCGATTAACTGATTTTCAATTGACATCCCCTATAAATGAGACTGTAAAAGTAAACTCAATTGTAAAAGGTACAGGAGGCATCAGTTGGATTTTGACAAATTTAGGTATTTATTATGTAATTAATTCCGAAAGTAGAATAAAAACATTTCAAAATCCGGCATTAAGAAATGAGTTCTTCTCATTTTGTGAGCAGGATAAATATTGTTTTTTTGGAGGAAAAAATGGACTTTTTATCAAATATAATGCAAAGAATCTGACTTTTTCAAGGGTAAAAATCTCAACGCAATTTGATGTCATAAAATTATGTAATATAGGCAAAAATCATGTTTTATTGATAACAAATTCAAAACAATTTTTTGTATACGATATTTATGAAAATACCATTGAAAAACATGAACTTTCAAATAAGGTACCAGGTGTTATTTATGATATACAAAGGGATGATTCGGGTAAAATATGGTTTGCAACGAATTTTAACGGCGCTGTTTATTTTGACCCATTGGCAAAAAAAATTCATTACCTTCAAAAAAGTCCAAATGCTGAAATTTCAGGCATACTTACTCCAAAGTTAAGCGTATTAAATGATAAAAATGGAAATACTTGGATTTCTACAAGCCCAGGAGGTTTTTATTTGTTTAACAAAGCAAAAAACAGTTTAGAACCCTTTTTTAATAATCCTTTATCAAAAGAAAGAAAATTCTCTAATCTATTACATGCCGCTATCTCAGATAATCAGGGGAATGTGTGGATTAGTACCTATTCACAAGGGGTTGATAAAGTGTCATTTAATAAGTCGGATTTTCAATTTATACGTCCTGTAAATTCCGATGTTTATACCAATGCCAATGAAATTAGAGCGTTGTATAAAGACGCGCAAGGAATGTTATGGGTGGGCTCACGTAGAGGTTATGTATATGTTTTTGATGAAGAGAATAAACTTAAAGGCCGACTTACTAATGCAGGAAGTATTGGGAATGGTAACCTGTTTGAAGCCCCTGTATATAACATAACCGAAGATAAAAAAGGAAACATCTGGCTGTCGACAAAAGGTAAAGGATTGTATAAACTAAGCCGACGGGGAAGTAATAAATTCGAAATTTCGAACTATAGACACAGTGATTCAAATAAGTACAGTATTAGTTCCGATGCAGTATATAATGTACACGTGGACAAGCAGAATAATATATGGATTGCTACATTTGGAGAAGGTATAAATCTTTTACATGATAACAATGATGTACCCATATTTATTAATAAGAATAATCAGTTGAGGAATTATCCCAAACTTTTGTGTAACAGGGTTAGATTTATAACAAGTGATAAAAATGGAAATTATTATGTTGGCTCTACAGATGGATTACTGATGTTCAGATGGGAAAATCAACCCGAGAAAGTAAAGTTCAGCAGATATTATTTTAACCCTGAAAAGAAAGTTGCGTTATCTGGAAACGATGTACAATATATATTGCCAACTCGTAACGGAGATATTTATCTGGCTCTGTTTGGTGGAGGGGTAAATGTATTGAAGCAAGTAACAAAGAATGCCAATAAGTTACCAGAAATTTCGAAATTGTATAAAAAAGATGGCTCAATTTCAAATGTAATTTATACTTTACTTGAAGATAAATCAGGTAATGTCTGGATGTCGACTCAAACAAAGCTTATTCGATATAATATAAATGACTCAACATTCAGCACTTATAAACCAGAAAACGGGAATCGCTATTTTTTTGTTGAGGGTTCTGCAGCATTATCGGCAAAGGGCGAGATTTTGTTTGGTACATCCGATGGTGTAGTGTCGTTTTCGCCTGAACGGCTGAATTTAAAAACCGATACCCTATCTATTAGGTTACGGCAATTGTATTTGTTTAATAAGCCTGTAATTGTGGGGGGTGAAAAATCACCTCTCATTAAATCGCTCGATGATACAAAAGAATTATTTCTAAATCATCAACAATCAATTTTCTCAATTGAATATACAACAATTGAATACCGGAATCCACAAAATATACAATATGCTTACAAACTCGAAGGATTTGAAAGTGACTGGAATTATGTTGGTAATCAGCAGGTGGCTACTTATACCAATTTACCTAAAGGTGAATATCTATTTCGGGTAAAATCAACAAATGATAGGGGTGAGTGGCTTTCAAATGAAAGAGTTATTCGAATTGTTAGATTACCCTCCTTTTGGGAATCAACTTTAGGGTTATTGTTCTATTTTGCCTTGTTTCTTTTGGTTTTAACTATGGTTATCTATCTGATAATTAAGTTCTATAATTTGAGGAATGAAATCTTTCTTGAACGTCAGATTGCGAATTTCAAAACAAGAATTTTTACTGATTTATCACATGAGTTGCGTACTCCTCTTACTTTGATAGCCTCACCTGTCGAGAATTTATTAAAAACCGAATCGTTTACCGATAACATTACTGACCAATTGCAAATAGTAAATAAAAATGCCCAGAGAATGATTAGACTGGTAAATCAGATTCTTGATTTTAGGAAAATTCAAAAAAATAAAATGAATTTACTTGTCGAGAAAATTAATGTAGCAACAGATGTTTGTTCAATTATTGAAAATTTCAAAAGGCTTGCATTCGAGAAAGATGTTTTAATAAATCTTCATGATACAACCAATAATGAAAAATTGTGGGTTGACAAGGATAAATTTGAGACTATTTTGTATAATTTAATATCGAATGCATTTAAATTCAGCAAGCCCGGAAAACAAATTGATATATATATAAATGACACAGATGAAAATGTGATAATAACCATTAAGGATGAGGGATTTGGCATTAGTCATGATAGAATTAAACAAATCTTTAACCGATTTGAGAGTTTTGTGCATTCAGGGAGCTCTATTCAAGCTAGTACCGGAATTGGATTATCTCTCTCAAAAGAATTAACGGAATTGCATGAAGGAACAATTTCCGTACAAAGCGATTCAAAGAATGGAAGTATATTTAGTCTTACTTTTAAGAAAGGTTTTGAGCATTTAATAAAAAAGGGCGAATTTCTGGTATCAGACTTTGATTCGGACGAGAAGATATTAGTTCAGTTTTTAAATGATACAAAGAACATACAGAACAATGGAGGCCGTTTGAAAGTGCTGATAGTTGAAGATAATGATGAACTCAGATTTTTTATAAAAAAAGTCTTAAGTTATCATTATGATATTATAGAAGCCTCAAATGGGGATGAAGCCTTCGGGATTTCGCTCCAATATTTACCTGATGTAATAGTTACAGATTTAATAATGCCCGAAACCGATGGGTTGGCATTGTTACATAAGATTAAAACCGAGATAAGTATCAGCCATACACCTGTGATTGTGATATCAGCTAAAACTGATACTGAAAGTAAACTTGAACTCCTTCAGGCTGGAGCCGATGATTATATTGTTAAGCCGTTTAGTACGAGCTATCTAGTGGGGCGTATCGATAATATTATGGCCACCAGAGCCCAATTACAGAAGCTTTATCAGTCATCTTTATCAAAAGGTGTATATACTTTATCAAAACCTGATTTTACACCAAAGGATGAATATTTCATTCAAAAGACTCTTTCTTATATTGAATTAAATATTTCAAATTCAAAACTAACTATTGATGATATTGCTGAAAGTATAGGTATTAGTAGGTCAACCTTTTTTAAAAAAATGAAGAGTGTTACCGGGCTTGCACCAAATGATTTTATACGCGAACTGCGTATAGATCGTGCATTGCAAATAATGGAGGCAGGCGAAACGAATATAAGTCAGGTTTCTTTTATGGTAGGAATTGAAGATCCCCGGTATTTTAGTAAATGCTTTAAACAGAAATTTGGAGTTACGCCGCGTGATTATATAAAACAAAAGCTGTAATTTTTTAATATCGATATAAAACAAAGAATCAGACATGGCATTTTACCGGTTTAGCCACGTTTAATATCAGTAAAACCACATTTCTTTTTTAAGAGTAAATTATTTTTGCTTCAAATTATATTCATTTATCTTAAATTAATTAATATGAAGCAAATCTCTCTTTTTTTCTTATTATTGTTATCAACAATAGTTTGCGCTACTAAGATGCCGGTAGACAATACAACAATTGCAACAGCAATAACCAATGCTGCTGATGGCGATACGCTATTGCTATCGGCCGGCACCTATGCCACTGGCATAAATTTCCAAAATGGGAAGGTGATTACACTCAAATCAGCCGGAAACGGTAGTGTGGTTGTCACAATGCAGGTAAGCCCTTCAAGCTTTTCAGCTACAAACTGCGGTTTGGTATTCGATGGTTTGGTAATTAACCGCGGTAGCGATAATTTTATTTACGGCGACGTAGGTAATGTTAAAAAGCTGGCATTCAACAACGACACCATCATGAATGTAAATCGCTGTATTTTACGAACACCAAATGCTGGTTACACCATTGACACAATCAGTTTCAATAATTGTATAATTAAGAATTGTGGTAGCAATGGCTATAATTTTATTTACCCTAAGCATTTGGTTAAAAACCTGTTTGTGACCAATAGTACCTTGTATAACTACACAGGAGGTGAAAGTTTATTCTATCCAAATCAAGCGGGTACAAGCAATGTTTTTAACTTTGTATTCGAGAACAACACCGTTTACAAGTGGGGAAAAGACGATTCGAGAGCATTGTGTAACACACGTGGTTCGTATAGTACGTCTTCTACATACACATTTCGGAATAATATTATCACTGAACCCGGGGTTACGGCTTTACCGAAACTTATAATTGCCACAGGTGGAACATTAACTGCCGAAAAAAACCTGGTAGTTAACTATGGAACATATGTAATGACTACTCCCACGTCGTCGACCATAAACGACCTTTCGCTTGCAGGCCTTGGATTAACATCCATAGGATTTGGAGATGCTGCAAATGGTGTATTTTCAATTTTATCGTCCTCGCCACTGGCTACAGCCAGCACCAAAAATGGTATCGTTGGCGACCCACGCTGGTTAAAAGTAATCACTTCGGCAGTAACACTTTCTACGGCAACCTTGCCCGCCGGTCTAAACTCTGTTTCGCCTGCTGAGGGAACATATAATGTTGGCGACAATGTAACTTTAACTGCGGCGAAAATTTTTGGTTATAAATTTAAAGAGTGGCGAAATTCTGCTACTAACACTGTAGTATCCACTGTAAATCCGTATAGTTTTACTATTAGTGGCAATACTTCGTTAGTGGCTGTTTATGAAACATTGAACACCTATAGCTTTACAGTTAGCAAAAGTGGTTCAGGCGGCGATTGGGGCGTATTAAATATATCTCCAGCAGCAACTAACGGTCGATATGAGGAAGGCACAATGGTAACTGTTACTGCAGCGTCAAACAAGGTTAGTAATTTCTTATATTGGGAAGATGCTTCTACTTCGCTCAGCCGAACGATTACAGTTAACAGTGATGTATCACTTACTGCAACTTACGACCAGGTTCCATTTATTGTTGGATGGGATTTTAAAGCTCAAACTCCAACAGCAGGTCGTTCAGGCGATTATTATGCTGAACTTTCCAATTCGGGTATTTTCTCACTCAATAACCAGGATGGCTCCCAAGCCTCATGGTTAGCCAGTTCATCTCTGTATTCGCCTGCATTGCCGGGTATTCGTATGTGGTCTCCGGCAAATACTTTTGCTACTCCACGTTATTATCAGGCAACATTCTCAACTGTCGGATATAAGAATATACGGGTTGAATCGCTGGTTGGTGCTTCATATCATGCATATCCGGTTATTACACTACAATATTCAACAAATGGTGTTACATATACTGAACTTAACAGAGTAGACATAACTTCTGTATATAATTCAGGGTGGATCGCGCTGAACGGTACTTTACCAGACTCGCTAAATGCCAAATCAAAAGTATATATCCGATGGATGGCTGATGTAAACAGCACTGTACCAGTATTAGGAAATGCAACAGATGTTGATGGAACCGGTATTACAAATGTATTTGTTTTTGCCGACAAAGAAGCTGTAAATGACCCAAATCCACCAGTACTAGTATCTTCTGTGCCAACAGAGAATTCAACCAACGCGTCGGCAAATGGCGCAATTATTCTTACCTTTGACGAACGTGTTAAAGCAGGTACAGGAAATTGTAACCTTGGTGCCACAACCTTAGCACCTGTTTTTGGCTCCAAAACGGTAAGTTTCTCGTATACAAAACTGGATTATAATACCAATTATACATTTACAATACCTGCTGGTGCACTTACAGATATTTCTGGAAATGCGTACCCGGGATTAACGCTACACTTCCGAACCATGAACCGCCCACAACCGGCAGCTCGTCTTTACGATGCGGTGATTGCCAAAGATGGTTCAGGCGATTACACAACTATACAGGCTGCTATTGATGCAATGCCTACCGGTAGAACTGCTCCCTGGTTGATATTTATTAAGAATGGTGTGTATAACGAAATTATCAGAATTGGTAGCACAAAACCATTTATACATTTTATTGGGCAGGATAAAGAGAAAGTGAAAATTACATTCGCAATTAACTGTAGTAGCGGACCTTCCGATACAGGATGGGCTTATAATAAAGGAAACTACGGAATGGAAGACTGTGCTTGTATGGTAATGCAGTCGAGCGATTTCTATGCTGAGAACATCTCATTTGAGAATAAATATGGAGTAGAAGCTCTGAGTGGACCAATGGCGCTGGCTATTAAAACCTACAATGACCGCTTTGCATTCTATAATTGTAAAATGCGCTCCTATCAGGATACATGGCAAACTACTAATGTCGACAACTATCGTCATTACGCTTATAAATGTCATATTGAAGGTGCTGTGGATTATATTTACAACAATGGTAACGTACTTATTGAACAATCAACAATATATAATGTAAGAGCTGGTTCGGTTATTGTTGCCCCGGCACACAAAGCAGCTACTACATGGGGTTATGTATTTAAAGATTGTACAATTGATGGAAATGCTGCCGCACAAAGTGGTGGAAACTTACTAGGACGTCCATGGCACGATAAACCACAGGCGGTTTATATCAACACAAAAGTCCTTATCCCACTTACTACCGAAGCATGGACAAACATGGGAACTATCCCAAAAATATTTGCCGAGTATAATAGCTACAATGCAAACGGACAACAATTTGATTTGTCTGGACGTAAAAAAACATATTCGTATACCGATTCATCAACAGGTCAGGTTGTAACAGGTGATGTTGAGAAAAATGCTTTAACGGATAGTGAAGCAGCTCAATATACTTATGAAAATGTAATCATGGGCTCAGACGGATGGAATCCACGTGCATACTTTGAACCGGTTGCAAAACCAACTAACGTACAAGCGTCAGGTAAAACCCTGTCGTGGACAAAGGTAGATTATGCCATTTGTTACGTAATTTTGCGCAACGATAGCGTGATAGGTTTTTCAAAAACAACCTCGTTTACAGATAATTCAGGATTAAACGGCACTACATACACTTACAAAGTGAAAGCCGCAAATGAATATGGTAGTATTGGCGAAGCATCCGACGCTGTAAATGCGGTGTATACTTCGGTTAAAAATCATTCCGCTGATGGTTTGAATGTGTTTGTGACTGACGATAATGAAATCCATGTATCAAATACAGTTGCCGGCGATGCAGTAGCATTAGTTACTATTGATGGTAAAACACTACTGACTGATATTGCAAGCGGAAGCTTGTATACCAAAAAAGTAAATTATCCGAAAGGAGTTTATATACTTAAAATAAATAATAGTACTTTCAAAATTAAACTCTGATCCCGACTTAATTAATTGGCAGACTGACAGGTATTCACTTGTTAGTCTGCCTGATTTTCAGACATTTCAGATTCTCAGGTAATAGTTATAATTAAAATATATGTATAAAAAATTAGTTTTTTGTGTGTTGCTGACATTACAAGCCGGTTTAATTTGTGCTCAAAACAATTTAAAAATTTGGTATAACCGTCCATCCTCAGCATGGACCGATGCTTTACCCTTGGGTAACGGCCGGTTAGGTGCCATGGTATATGGTATTCCCGAGTCGGATACTATTCAGTTAAACGAAGATACCTTTTGGTCTGGTAGTCCTTATCAGAACACCAATCCGAATGCATTAAAGTCACTGAAAACCATACAGCAATTAATAGAAGATGGGAATTATAATGATGCACAAAAACTGGCATTAAAAGATATTATTGCTGATAAAAATATTACTTCGCACGGTCAGGTGTACGAATCAATTGGAAATTTTGTATTGACTTTTCCAACGCATAAAAATTACAATAACCTGTATCGCGAATTGGATTTGAACACAGCCATTGCCACTACTAAGTACAATGTAAATGGTGTGGAATTTACACGCGAAGCGTTTACCTCATTCACCGACCAATTGGTGATTATCCGTTTATCGGCATCAAAAAAAAGACAAATAAGTTTTACGGGTTCCTTTGCGAGTCCGCTCAAGAAAAACCGCAGCATTGCAGAGTCATACGTTGATAAATCAACTCCTGATGTTCTGAATGTAATAAGCAAACCAGGACGCGAATTTGAAGAGAATATCCCTAATCTATTACATGCGGCTACTTATATAAAATTCATTCCTGTAGGCGGAAAACTGACTTCCGATGCCAAATCAATCACCATCGAAAATGCCAACGAAGTGTATATTTACATTTCTACTGCTACTAATTTTGTTAACTACAAAGACATTTCGGGCAATGCCGAAAAACGTGCACAGGCTTATCTGGCGAAATTTTCGAAAAATTATAAAAAGGCAAAAGCCGACCATATTGCATTTTATCAGGAGCAAATAGGAAGAGTAAAACTGAATCTTGGTACCACAGCTGACGAACAATTATTTAAACCTATTGATAAGCGCATCGAAGAGTTTTCAACAAACAACGACCCTGAACTGGCTGCAACTTACTTTCAGTTTGGACGATACCTACTTATTGCATCCTCTCAGCCGGGAACTCAACCTGCCAATTTACAGGGAATATGGAACCCGAATTCAGGCTTTTATCCGGCATGGGATAGCAAGTATACCACCAATATCAATGTAGAGATGAATTATTGGCCAGCCGAAGTTACCAACCTGAGCGAATGTCACTTGCCCTTTATACAGTTGATAAAAGATGTAAGCGTAACCGGCAAACAATCGGCTTCAGTAATGTACGGAGCTCGTGGTTGGGCGCTGCATCACAATACCGATTTGTGGCGCTCTACAGGTGCAGTGGATAAAACAGCAGGCGTTTGGCCAACCTGTAATGCCTGGTTTGCATCGCATTTATGGGAACGTTTTTTATTCTCGGGCGATAAAAATTATTTAAAAGAAATATACCCAATCCTGAAAGGAGCTTCAGAGTTCTACCAGGATTTTCTCATTCGCGATAAAAAAACAGGCTATCTGGTGGTTTCTCCTTCAAACTCACCCGAGAATAATCCGGGTTTTTGGAGCTACGACGATGTAAAACCGGATGGTACACCTATTAAGGAAAGAGCCAATTTTTTTGCCGGGATAACTATGGATAATCAAATGGTTTTCGATTTATTATCGAACACTATTTTGGCGGCAAAATTTTTGAACGAAGATGCCGCTTTTGCCGCTGACTTAACAAAAATCAGGTCGCAACTTCCTCCTAACCATATCGGGCAATATACGCAGCTACAGGAATGGCTCGAGGATTGGGACAGAAAAGAGTCAGGTCACCGACATGTATCGCATCTTTGGGCTGCATTCCCGGGACGTGATATTTCTCCTTATAGTTCGCCTGAATTATTTGAGGCTGCACGCAATTCGTTAATTGGTCGTGGCGATGCCAGTCGCGGTTGGTCAATGGGATGGAAGGTGTGCTTGTGGGCACGTTTTCTGGATGGCAACCATGCCTATCAGCTGGTTAAAAATCAGTTAAAACTTAAACCGGCATCTGCTTCAATCAGAGATCAGGATGGTGGCACCTATGCTAATATGTTCGATGCGCATCCACCGTTTCAGATTGATGGTAACTTTGGATGTACTGCCGGTATAGCCGAAATGTTACTGCAAAGCCACGATGGCGCCATACATTTACTACCAGCATTGCCCGATGTTTGGAAAACCGGTTCGGTGAAAGGATTACGTGCCAGAGGAGGTTATGTAATTGATGAAATGTTCTGGGAAAATGGGAAAGTTGTATCACTAAAAGTTAAATCGACATTAGGCGGCAATTTGCGCCTGAGAACCTACCAACAACTTAATAACTCAAAGTTGGCAGTAGCCAATGGTGAAAACACAAACGAGCTTTTCATGAAAATTGAAGCGGCAAAACCTGTTGTGTCTGATAAAGCAAAATTTGAAGGTGTAAAAGTAAAACCCGTTTTTGAATACGATTTCGCAACACAAGCAGGTAAAGTCTATTCTTTTAAATTTTAAAATTCAATGAAAAAGTCAATATTACTATCATTATTTTTTTTTCTGAGCGTAGTTACTGTTTTTAGTCAGCTAATAGCTTTCCCTGGTGCACAAGGATTTGGAAAATACACAACCGGAGGACGTGGTGGAAAAGTTATTTATGTAACATCATTAGCCGATACAAATACCGAAGGAACATTGCGCTGGGCATTAGGACAATCAGGCTCACGTACCATAATGTTTAAAGTATCAGGTACTATTACCCTGACATCGGCATTGAGTATTAATATTGGCGATGTAACTATAGCCGGACAATCGGCTCCCGGTGATGGTATTTGTTTAAGAGGTTACGGTGTAACTGTGAACGCAAGCAATGTCATTGTACGATATATGCGTTTCCGTATGGGCGATGAAAATAATGTGGAGTCAGACGCCTTTGGCGGCAGTTGTCAGCGCAATGTTATGATTGACCACTGTTCAGTCTCGTGGAGTGTAGACGAATGTTGCTCATTTTATCAAAACCGCGATTTTACAATGCAGTGGTGCTTGATTTCAGAGAGTTTACGTTTGTCAAATCACGCAAAAGGGCCTCATGGATACGGTGGTATTTGGGGGGGGTGGAATGTTTCTTTTCATCATAACCTGATGGCTCATCACGATAGTCGAGCACCGCGTTTTGGTACAAATCCCTGTACAGTTGGACATGATACAGTTGATTACCGAAACAATGTGATTTATAATTGGGCAGGGATGGGCTGCTATGGTGCTGGTGGTGAATACATTAACATGGTGAATAACTATTACAAACCTGGGCCAGCAACACCCGTAAGTTCAGTTCGTGCTCGTATTTGTTCCATCGATCGGGATATGACTTCATCCAATGTGACAGACGGGAATCATGCTATTTACATGCTTTGGGGAAGATACTATGTTGATGGAAATAAATTTGATACATCAACCAGTTCGGGCACTGGATTGAGTTATGTAAATCAGACCAACTCTGACAACTGGACTTATGGTATTTATGCTCAGATAAGTTCATCTATGTTCACCGACGCAACTACCGAAAAAGCAGCCATGAAGCTTACGAAACCACTCCCATCGGCCGATTACCAAATGCAAACAGTCGAGGTGGCATACGATAAAGTTCTTGCATACTCAGGGTGCAGTAAAAGCCGTGACAGTTACGACTCCAGAATTGTATCCGAAACAACTAATGGTACAGCGGTATTTAAAGGTCTGTCAAGATACAATGGACTGGGTTCAGTTACTTACCCAGCCGGTACTGTTATTGGTTCAACAACCCTTACCACCGAAACCACTATCGATTGGAAAAGTACAAGTCACCCAAAACAGGGAATTATTGATAGTCAGAATGACATTAAACCGGAAGGGGCAGATGCTTCTTGGAGTCCGTGGCCTACTTTAAACAGCACTACAGCTCCTGTTGATACCGATAACGATGGTATGCCGGATGTATGGGAAACGAGCAATGGATTAAATCCTGCTGTTGCCGATGGACATCTAACAACGATTAATGGTCTTTACACAAATCTTGAAATGTACCTCAGTAGTTTAGTGGATGCTATTACTGTTCAGCAATATGATGCTGTAAAGTTAACTGTTTTGCCGAACTCACAGGGCAAAGCAATCCCAAATTCAGGCACATATGTTCCGGGTGAAACGGTTACTGTAACTGCTGAACCAGCAGTAGGTTATAAATTTGTTCGTTGGGAAAATGCTACTGGTACAGTTGTTTCAACATCAAATCCCTACAAGTATCAGGCAAGTTCAGACTTGACACTTAAGGCCATATACACATTGGCATCTGATTATGTGGTGAATTTATCAGTAGAACCGGTAAATGCTGGAAGTATATTATATGCCTCAGGTGGTTCTTATGTAGGTGGTTCTCGTATCAATGCTCGTGCAGTTTATAATCACGGATATGAGTTTGTAAAATGGATAGACAACACTGGTACCGAAATAAGCACTGCCGACTCATTGTCAAATTACATTGTATCAAAAGATGTTACACTCAGGGCAATATTCAGAACGCATAATTTCAGAATATATGCCAATACTTCTAATATCGCCACCAAACTAGAGTCGGCCCGCACAGGCGATACCTTGTTGCTGGCAGCTGGAACCTATAGTTCAGGCATCGCATTTCAGAACGGGAAGGTACTCACACTTATGCCCGACGGTAGCGGTAGTGCTATAGTAACACAGCAAATAAGCCCTTCAGGATTTGCCGCCACAAACTGCGGACTTGTACTATCTGGTTTAAGAATAAATCGCAGTTCCGATTATTTTATTTACGGTGATGTAGCTAATGTAAAGAAAATTGCATTTGTGAATGATACTATTGAAAATATCAACCGTTGTCTGATACGAACTGCCAATGCGGGCTATACAATGGATACAATTTATTTTGATAACTGTATAATAAGAAACTGTGGTAACAACGGATGGAGTTTTATTTATCCTAAACATATTGTACGGAATGTAATAGTTCAAAACAGCACGCTTTATAATTATACAGCTGGCGAAAGCTTCTTCTATCCCAATCAAACCGACAATGCAAATGTGTTAAATTTTAATTTTCAGAACAATACTGTTTATAAATGGGGGAAAGATAACAGCAGAGCTATATGTAATTCTCGTAACTCTTATAGTACAAACTCGGTTTACTCGTTCAGAAACAATATAATTAATGAACCGGGTGCCACTACTCTCCCAATGATATTAAATGCTACCGGTGGCAGTCTGAGTGCAACAAAGAATCTTGTGAACAATTATGGTTCCTATGTAATATCAAATCCTGTATCATCCGTAATTGAGGATTTAACCCTGGTCGGATTGGGACTAAGCTCAGTTGGATATACTGACGCGACAAATGGTAATTTTAGCATTTCCGAAACTTCTCCGATAGCCACTGCAGGCGTAGATGGAGCCGTTTTGGGCGATCCCCGCTGGATAAAGAAGTCAACCGGAAATGCTTTTTTATCTGAGAATGAAGTTAGTTTTTATGTGCAAAACAATACTGCCAAATTAATTAACCTTACTGCAAAAAGTATTGTAAATGTGTATAGTATTGAAGGTAAATTACTTTTCAAAACAATAGTCACCGGCACTGAAATGTGGCTCCCTGTACGAAACAGAATTTTTATAGTTCAAATAACTGATACACGTAAGATTACAAATCTGAAGGTTATTCTATAAAACGGTATAAATAAAGAGGGTGTCTGTTATGACATCCTCTTTCATTAAATGTCGGGATGACAAGATTCGAACCTGCGACCTCTACGTCCCGAACGTAGCGCGCTACCAACTGCGCCACATCCCGAATTTTTGCATTGCAAAATTATTTATATTTTTCAAAATATCTAAATAATCAGTTCTGTTTTTCTGAAAAAAATGACGTTAAAAAGCAGGATTTAATTTTAGATTCGTTATTTTGTGTAGAATAAAACAGCTAAAAGCAGTATCTTTGCACGAAATTTCAGAGAATGTTTCAGAAAGCAATACAAGATTATACTGATAATAATAAGCTGGATAGCTTTGAACTAAAAGCTGTTTTTTTCGATATGGACGGGGTGCTATTCGATTCGATGCGTAACCATGCCCGTGCATGGACAAATGCAATGACCGATATTGGCATTGCTTTTACTGAGCACGAAGCGTATATGAACGAAGGGAGAACCGGTCATTCAACTATTGATGGTGCATTTAACCGTGAATATAACAGAGATGCTACCGAGGACGAAAAGCAGGAAATATACAAATTGAAATCGAAGTATTTTGAATCGTATGGCGAATCGCCTGTAATGCCGTTTGCTCCGGAATTGCTCGAAAAGGTAAAAAAACAGGATAAAACCATCTTTTTAGTTACAGGCTCTGGTCAAAAGAGTTTGCTTGAGGGTCTTCAGATGCATTTTCCCGGAATATTCAAACAGGAACGTATGGTAACCGCTTTTGATGTAACCCAGGGTAAACCACATCCGGAACCTTATTTGAAAGCGTTGAAGAAATCAGGGCTCAAACGCTCGGAAGTGGCTGTGGTTGAAAATGCTCCTTTGGGAGTGGAGTCGGCGAAGGCTGCCGGCTTGTTTGTAATAGCTGTAAATACGGGGCCGCTCGATGTAAATGTGCTTTGGGATAGTGGGGCTGATATTGTGCTGGATAGCATGCAGGAGCTGTTTGAGAAGTGGGAGGAGATTTTTAAGAAGTAGGTAGTTTGCAGTTTGTAGTTTACAGTATGCAGGAAGAAGTAAGCGGTAAGGGGTTTGCAGTAAGCGGTTTTGAGTTCTGAGTTTTGAGTACTGAGTATTAAAAAGCCCGTAGGGTTTACATATCAATAGTGCTTATATTTTGAGTTATGAGTTATGAGTGTTGAGGATTGAAGATTGAGATGAGAGAAGCCCGTAGGGCTTGCATGTAAATAGCCATGGGTGAAACCCATGGTGTGAATGAGAAATACGCCCACAACCCCGGAGGGGTTGAATGCAGGTATGATTGAAATGTGTGTGACGGATATTACGTTGCACTATGCGCGAGGGATTGAAGTGGATGCCACGGCGCAGAGCGACGGGGCAGAAACGTAAAGCCCGACCCGACGAAAGGAGGGACGCGCCCAAAATAAAATATTGAAAATAAAAAATGGTTGTTGGCAGGAGTTGCAGACTTCTGATTTCTAACTTTATAAAAGAGATATGCAAATTTATAACTATCCTCCACGTGAACAATGGGCTGAGATATTGGCTCGTCCGGTATTCGACAATAGTAAATTGTTTTCGTTAGTTGAAGAAGTATTAACCGACGTAAAACAAAACGGCGACAAGGCTGTGCGTGCTTACACGGCTAAATTTGACAAGGTTAGTATTGATAGGCTAGAGGTGACAGCCGATGAAATTGCTGAGGCTGAAACGCTGGTTTCGAAACAATTGAAACAAGCCATAGAAATGGCCCGCCGGAATATCTGGAAATTTCATGTGGAACAACAACATGATTTGCCTGAAATTCAGACATCGCCCGGTGTATTGTGCTGGCAAAAAGCAGTGGCCATCGAAAAGGTGGGCTTGTACATTCCGGGAGGTACTGCACCTTTGTTTTCGACAGTGCTTATGCTCGGCATTCCGGCTTCGATAGCTGAGTGTAACGAAATTATACTTTGTACGCCTCCTAACGCTGAAGGTAAGGTGCATCCGGCTGTGTTGTATGCTGCCAAGGTAGCCGGTGTACACCGTATTTTCAAAATCGGAGGTACGCAGGCAATTGCTGCCATGGCTTATGGCACCGAAACTGTTCCAAAAGTGTATAAAATATTTGGTCCGGGCAATCAGTACGTAACTGCAGCAAAGCAGTTGGTATCGCTCAGGGATGTGGCAATTGATATGCCTGCCGGGCCATCGGAAGTAGAAGTGCTGGCCGATAATACTGCTAATCCGGCTTTTGTGGCTGCTGATATGCTCTCGCAGGCCGAACACGGAGCCGATAGTCAGTCGATTTTAATTACAGTAGATGAAAAGCTGGTACCCAAAGTGTTGGAGCAAATTGATATTCAACTGGAACAATTGCCCCGCAAAGAATTGGCTAAAAAATCGCTTGCCAACAGTAAAATTATTGTGCTGAAAACTCTGGAAGAGGCAGTGCAAATGACCAACGAATATGCTCCGGAGCATCTTATTATTTCAACGCACTACCACAATGGTGTGGCCGCGAATATTGTAAATGCAGGGTCGGTGTTTTTAGGTAATTACAGCCCCGAAAGTGTGGGCGATTACGCCTCGGGGACTAATCATACCCTGCCAACCAACGGATATGCTAAAGCCTACAGTGGCGTGAATCTGGATAGTTTTGTGCGAAAAATTACTTTCCAGCAGTTATCGAAAGAGGGATTGAGCAACCTGAGCAATGCGGTAATACTGATGGCCGAAAATGAAGAGCTGCAAGCTCACAGTAATGCGGTTAAAATACGTCTCGACGACGAAGAAATGACTGAAAGAGTAAAAGCAGAAAGACGATAAGAACACGATAGAATGAAAATATTTAATTTACTGCGCGAAAATATTAAATCGCTGAAACCCTATTCATGCGCGCGCGATGAATTTAAAGGCGAAGCATCGGTGTATTTAGATGCCAACGAAAGTCCGTTTAACAGCCCGTACAACCGTTACCCTGACCCCTTGCAGTTGGAGGTGAAAAAACTGATTTCGAAACTCAAGGGGGTACCTGTTGATAATATTTTTCTGGGCAATGGTAGCGACGAACCAATTGATTTGCTTTATCGTGCTTTTTGTGAGCCCCGTAAAGACAATGTGGTGGCTATTGACCCTACATACGGAATGTATAAAGTGTGTGCCGATATTAATGATGTGGAATACCGCAAAGTGCCTCTTAACGACAAATTTGATGTGGATGCCTACAAATTAATTGACAGCGCCAACCACAATACCAAGATTATATGGCTTTGCTCACCCAATAATCCTACCGGAAATAGTTTGAATACTGACGAAATTCTGAAACTCTTACAATGGTTCAGAGGTATAGTTGTAGTGGATGAAGCATATATCGATTTTTCGCAACGCGCCAGTTTTGTGAAACAGCTTGAGAAATTTCCTAATTTGGTAGTGCTTCAAACCATGTCGAAAGCCTGGGGTAATGCTGCTATACGTATGGGAATGGCTTTTGCATCGGAAGAAATTATTCAGGTGCTCAACAAAATAAAATACCCGTATAATATCAATTTGTTGTCGCAGGAGCATGCCAAAAAAGCCTTGCAACACCCGGAAACGAAAAATCAATCGGTAGAAGTAATACTTGAAGAGCGTAAGTTATTGATAAAAAACTTAAATGAGCTCAGCATGGTAAAGGAGATTTATCCTTCGGATGCTAACTTTATTCTGGTTAAGGTAGATAATGCCGATATGACATATAACTGGCTCGTAAATAAAGGAATAATTGTACGCAACCGGAGTAATATTACGCTTTGTGGCAATTGCTTACGCATAACTGTAGGCGTAAGCAACGAAAATAAAACGCTTATTGAGGCTTTGAGAGCATTCAGCGATATTTTTAAATAATTCGCTGAAAACTAATTACACTAACCAGGGAAAACGGAAGCACGATTCATCGTAAAGGCAGTAATCGGCTTTTCCGTTTACTGCCAGTGTTTTTACCAGGGATGCTTCTGATAGCAGTTCTTTTGCAAACTCAAGGGTTGTTCCGGTTTTTACTCTGTCGTCCACCAATAGGAGTTTACGGCCTTTAAAGGCAAAGTTTATTTCCGATAAAAGTTTGGGTTTATCATAGAGCTTGTTTTGCATGGCGTCGCGCAGGTTTAACTTTAGTAGCTGAAACTCGCAGTTTAAACGCTGGTTGATAATGGCCGCAGGAATAATTCCACCATTTGCGATGGCTACCACCACATCGAAAGTTTCGTTAAACTCAATATTTTTAGCCCGCTCCAGTACTTCTTCAAAACTTTTTCCCATAAAAACAGCCTGTCTGTAAATCAGATTTATTCAATAGCTAAGCTTAATCTCTGATAAGGTAACGGATAACAAGAAAACCGCCTAAAACCTGAAGTAACATGCCCGGTATGCCAATGCTAAAGTCGCTGATGGCCAGTTCAAAATCGCCAAGATAAGCCCATTCGAACATAGTTCCTACGGTTTGATAAGCAAGTACAACCACCGCTAACAACAGCACCGATACTTTTTGAAAACGATGTGCTATAAAGCCTGCCGCAAGAGCCAGTAAAACAGATTTAGTGATAATTGCAGGCAATGCAATTACCGGAGGCATGCCAAAAAAAGCCGAATTTAACAGCGGTGATACGATGGCCGTAAGTAGACCTACTTTCCACCCGTATTTGTAAGCGCCCACCAGCGTGAAAAAATAAATGGGTAACATTATTTTACCGCCTAAGTTTACAAGGTGACAAAGTTGGGGCAATAATATATTGCCGGTAATAAACAGTGTGGCAAGAAGATAGGCTTTTATTGATTTTTCATTGAGCGTGTAAAGCCTGATTGCGTTAGCTTCCATAAGTATTATAAATTAAAATTGTACATTACAACCACCCGATACTGTAGCCCCGGGCATTGGGTAACCTGCATTTATCTGGTACGATTTGTTTAAAAGGTTTTCTCCCGCGACAAATATACTAATAAATCTCATTATCCGGTAATTTCCCCTTGCATTCAATAACAAAAAATTTTCTTTTTTAATGGGTGTAACTGAGCTATAAAGTCCGTGAATTGAATGTATTCCGGCAGAAAGCATCAGTCTATTGTGGCTGTAATCAAGTCCTACATATGCTTTGTGTTCCGGTGCGGCTAATACAGGATACTTCATATAAAGCCAGCTGTAGTTTGCATTTATGCTCCATTGTGGTGTTAGTTTATAATTTAAAACAGCTTCAATTCCGTGGTTTCGTACCTTTCCGCTGTTTACATTCAGTGGTTTTCCGTTTGCAAAAACGGTTTGAATCATGTTTTTACCATCCATATAAAATACACTCAGGTGGTAAAACAAGCTTCTGTTTAACAGATATTGCGAAAATGATAATTCATAGTTAAGTAATTCCTCGGGCAATAAATTTGCATTTTTGGGCGGAAACATAAATAGTTCGCGTATCGCCGGATTGCGAAAGCCTTTGCTGATTGTAGCTTTCATTTCGGGTATTTTGGGGATATGAACTGCCATACCAAACTGAGGTATCCATTGCCCTCCGCTTTGCGAATGATAATCGTATCGCATGGCGGCATTGAGAGTTAGAAATGAACCAATGCTCTGACGTACATCGGCATAAGCAGCTATTTCGTGCAATGTGGTGTCAATAATACCTGCTTCAGTATTGTTGGTATATTTATTCCATGCTTTTCCACCAAATTGCTGATAATCTGCACCTACAGTTATCCGGTTGTTGGCCATAAAAGTTGCCGATTGGTACAGCGAGATTCCAGCCATATTATCGTTGGAGTGGAAACGGTAATCGAGGGGTTGTTTCCCGGCCTGATATCCGTCGTTTATCAGGTGATTGCCCCAGTTATAATATGCTTTTAAAGCGCCTGAAGTGTGCTGGTAATTGTTTTCGACCGACAGAATAGTGCTTCCCCGTGTTATGCGTGAATCGTTATCGAAGACAGGTGTAGTTATTGTGCCCGGGTTCGATGCTTTGAATTGCGAAAGTACCAGATTGACATTCACATTCCAGGCATTGCTTAAATTGTATCCTGCTTTTGCATTGCCGCTGAATTGTTCAAATTCCATGTTTTCGCGTTGTCCGTCAGTTCGGTTGTACGAAACGGACGTTTTACTGCTAAACCGTCCTTTGTGTATTCGGTTAGTATAGGATGTTTCCAGTGTATTGAAACTGCCGTAGCTAAAGCGGGCATGATTCAGAACAGTATCCTTTTTTAGCTTTGAAGTGACAATATTAATTACTCCACCCATGGCATTGGAGCCGTAGAGTGCCGATGCAGGTCCCCGGATTACTTCAACCCTGTCGGCCATGGTAGTTTGATAGACATCGGCCAAAGGGTGCCCCATCAGACCCATGTATTGCGGTTCGCCATCAATCAGTACCAATATACCGGTGGTAGGACTGCCTCCAATTCCCCGAAGCCGCATTGCTCCTGCTGCACCTGTGGATACACCGTAACCCATAATGCCTCTGCTTGTAATAAATAAACCCGGAACCTGTTCATTTAACAGGGGTAATACTGATTGTATTTGACGGTTATGCAACTGCTTTTCGGTTACTACTGTAATGCTTGAGGGTAAATTCCGTACGTCTGTTTCGTTTCTGGTGCCGGTTACAATCAACTCCCGTATTTGAATCGTGCTTTGTATACTGTCCTGAGCTTTTGCCGGTATTGAGAAAAGTGTGGTACAAATTATCAGACTTGCTAATACCTGTTGTATAGTGCGATTTGTTTCTTTCATATTATTCCAATAACAAATACTTCTTTTGTTTGTTCGATGGGCTAATTTACTAAATAAATTTGATTTGAAAAGAAACTGACAATTGTGTGTATAATGATTATAATGTTGTCAGAAAACAATAACATTCCTGGTTTATAATCAATGATATAACTCTGTAAGTTGTTACTTTCTCTACCTGTTGCTAACTGAAAATCGTATTTTTTTTCAAATACAGTGTTTAATTCGTATTTTTGCCGGACGAATATATTTTAATGTTGAGATATTTCTTACAACCAATATTTTGAAGCATGAAACCAACACTCAAACAACTGATTGCAGAAGGAAAAACGCTCGTTTCGGACGGAGCATGGGGCACATTTTTACAGGCTAAAGGGATGCAGCCGGGCGAATGTCCTGAACTATGGAATATAGAGCATCCCGAAGCGGTGTTGGATATTGCCCGTAGTTACATTGAAGCCGGTGCCGACACCATCGAAACCAATAGTTTTGGTGGTAGTAGCTTTAAACTGGAAGCCTGGGGATTGCAAAACAAAGTGTACGAAATTAATAAGCGTGCGGCCGAAATATCGCGCGAGGCTGCAGGGCCTGATAAATACGTACTGGGCTCAGTGGGTCCTACCGGAAAGATATTGATGATGGGCGATGTAACTGAAGAGGAATTGTACGAAGCCTTCAGCGTACAGGCTAAAGGGTTGGCCGATGGTGGAGCCGATGCCATTGTTATTGAAACAATGACAGCTCTTGATGAAGCCGAAATAGCTGTGCGTGCCGTGCGCGAAAATACAAACTGTGAGATAATTTGTACCATGACATTCGACCATTTAGCCAATGGTGAATTTCGTACAATGATGGGTGTGTCGCCAACCGAAATGGTTGAAACGCTGAAATCCGCCGGTGTGGATGTGTTGGGAGCGAACTGCAGTAATGGTATTGAAGGTATGATAGCAATTACGGAAGAAATACGTATGGCCGATAAAAATATACCAATTCTTATACATGCAAATGCTGGTTTACCGGTGTTGCAGGGAAGCTGTACTGTATTCCCGGAATCGCCAGAGATGATGGCTGAAGTTGCCCCGCGATTAGCCAAAGCGGGTGCTAATATTATTGGAGGTTGCTGTGGTACGACTCCTGCACATATTCATAAACTGGTGGAGGTGTTAAAAAATAAAGGGTAACTTATTTCAAGCTACCCTTTTGCGCAAAAAAACTGATTTATAAACAACTATTTGATGCGGATACTTGAACCTCCGCTCTCGTTACGTTTCACAACGGTAGGATTGCCTTCACAATCAATGTCACTTGCGCCACTGGCTTCTGCATCGAGCCTTTTGGTGGCGTATATACTAATTTTTGAAGCCCCGTTTGCATCTGCAACTGCTTCGAATACCTTAAACTCATTGCCTTCAAACTTGGATGCTCCTGATGCATGTATGTCGGTTTTGCCGGCATTGCCATTTACATCGGCTTTGGCTGCTCCTGATAGATCAAATTCGCTTGTACCACTGATATTAAAATCCAAATCGGCAGAGCTGGCGCCACTTAATTTTACAGTTAGTGCGGGGCTGTTTACTATGTTCTGTGTTTTGAAACGGGCAGCACCACTGCCTTCAATATATGTCAGGCTGTCGTTATGTATACTCACCTTAATCGGATAATTTACAAAAAACGATTCGGTATAAATTTTTAATTTCCCATCAACAACTTCGGTAATTACCTCCGAAAGCGCCTCCTGCGGTGCCGAAACCACTAACTGCTTTACTGAATCCTGAACAAATTCCACTTCAATATTATTGGAAACATCAAGGCCTTTGAAAGCTTCAACAGTACGGGTCTGGTCTATTGATGGACCAAAATCGTCATCGAAACGAATATTAAACTCCCTGTCGGATTTAATGAGTTTCACAAATGTTTTGGCTCCCACACTATATAACATAAATAAGCCAGCCAGCCAAAGTAATAATGCAACAAGCGATGTGGTGAGTGAATGTTCGTAGTTCTTACGGCCCAGTAAATTGATTGACCAGTAAACTATCATAAATACCGGAGTCCCGATTACGAGTAACAGCGAAATGACCATCAGGATGCCGTTATCGCCCGAAAGCGCTGTCCATTCGGCTGCAATTTCAGGAGAAAAGCCGGCGATAATTCCCGGTACAAAAAGCAGCGTAACCAGTACAAAAAGCAGCGATGCGGCCAGAATAATGCCGATTAGTCCGATAATGCCACCAATAAAACCGGCAAGGACTTTAATGATTGTACGGATTACTTCCAGAAACTTTTCGCCAAAACCGGATGCTGATTGTTTGAATTTGTCACTTTCAACATAGTTCTTCACGTTGTTGATTTCTGATTTTATGTTTTCAACCGTTACGTCCTCGCCTTGCATTTCGAGGCGTTGAGCAACAGTTACTGCTTTTGGGGCTATGAGCCATACAATGAAATATATAAGTATACCATGCCCGATACTTAGTAGCGAAAGCAATATTATACCAATACGCACCCAGGTTACATCCCAACTAAAATAAGCTGCTATACCACTGGCAATACCACCTAAAACAGCATTTTCGGGGTCGCGATAAAAACGACGACTGGATGAGCGACGCTCTCCATTACCTGCTGATTGTTGTGTATTTGTTTTAGGATTGGCATCGTCTTCTTCATCAGAGCTGAACTGATTGGGTTTACCCAATACGTTGATAATCTCTTCTACATCTTCGAGATTTATCACCGTTTTGTTACGCTTCAGGCTATCGCTGAAAATTTCGGCTATACGTGCTTCTATATCTGCCATAACCTCCTTCTTTTCATCATCCGAAAGATGTTTTTCTACATCAGCCAGATAACTTTGAAGCATATCATAAGCATCGTCGTCGATATGGAAAACGATGTTGTTTAAATTGATTGTTAATGTTTTTTTCATGATTCGTAATTAATTTGCCCCCAACCTCCCTTTTTATCCCGATATTGTTTCAGGAGAAGGAATACGGAGAAAATAAAGTGAATTTATATTTATCAGAAAAATTGAATATACGCTGTGGCTTTTCCTGAATCCGTCATTCTGATGGGTTAGGAGAGGCCTTAATTTTCTGTACTACCTGATTTATTTCGTCCCAGGCAAATTCTAGTTCATTGAGGAATGCAATTCCTTTTTCGGTCATTTCGTAATACTTGCGGGGAGGTCCCTGAGTTGATTCTTCCCAACGATAATCGAGTAATTCGCTGTTTTTTAGTCGGGTAAGCAGGGGATATAACGTTCCTTCCACCACAATCAGTTTTGCGTCTTTCAGCTCCGAAATAATATCCGAAGCGTAGGCAGCTTTCTTTTTGAGTATAAGCAAAATGCAATACTCAAGATAGCCTTTGCGCATTTGCGATTTGATGTTATCTGCGTTCATTTTTTTAATTATTTACCCCCAAATCCCCTAATGGGTACTTTGGGAGGGTTTGTTTCATAAATATTTTTCCCCTTTAGGGCTAGGGGTTTACTTGTACAGTTCGAGCATTTTCAAACGAAATACGTACTCGTATTTTGCCTGAGTAGCCTCGGATTGAGCTCGGGCATAATTGTTTTTAGCCTGATACAGTTCGTACACGTTGGCGCGTCCGCCTTCGTATTTTTTCTCAGCAAAGCGATAGGCTTCGGCGCCGGAGTTTACCGATTTCTGAGAAGCTTCAAGTTTGGCTTTCGCCGATACAGCATTGTAATATGCTTGTTGGATGTTTTTGCGCAACTCGAGTTTTGCGTTTTCAACATTTATTTGATTGCTTTGTATTTCAATTTGAGCCGTTTTTACATTGTTGCGTACCTGCAGTTTGTTGAAAATTGGCACGTTTAAAGTTAAACCAAGCGATGTGTTGAAAGGAGTGGGGTGTAGGTTGTAAAACGATTTCCCGGCTGAAGCTCCGAAACTTAAGGTCGGATAATAGGCCGATTTGGCAATCAGTACATTTTTCTCACTCCCTTGTAACTGGTATTCGGCCGATTTTATTTCGGCGCGGTTTTTAAGTGCACTTTCGTATACCGAGTTAGCACTCAATACCTGTAGTTCACTTTCGAGCAGGTCGGCCGGAACTTCTACGTCCAGATTTTCAAAATCGGGCAACTCCAGAATTTGTGCTAAATCCAACAAAGCCAGTTTTAGCGAGCCTTCCGATTCGGTACGTGTTACTTCTTCCTTTGCCAGTTGCGCCTGTAATTCAAGCAGCTCGCCTTCGGCCAAACGCCCCGATTTTACAAGCGATTGCTGTTGCTCAATGCGGTTCGACGTGAGTTTACACTGCTCAGTATTTATTTGTACTAGTTCCTTGTTATAAAGTACCTGTAAAAATGCCGATGCAACACTAAGCGCAATATCCTGTTTGATTTTATTCAAATCGGCTTCCGATTTTTTCAGGTCTGTCATTCGGGCATCAATATCGTACTTCATTTTCAGCCCATCGAATATGGTTAAGTCGCTCGAAAAACCAAAACTACTATTGTTTGAATTGCCATCAATCTTAGTTCCGTTAGTAACTTCGGATCTGCCAAACGACCAGTTATGACGTGCCGAGGCATTCAGACTGGGCAGCAGATTGTTGCGCGATTGTTTCCATGCGATTTCATTTTGTTGGCGGATTAATTCACGTTGTTTTATGTTGCGGTTGTTGGCCAAAGCTGTGTCCACGCATTGTTGGAGGCTCCATGCTTTGCTTTGTGCCGATACAAAAAGCGCTGTTAGCAGGGCTGCTACTAGTATTATTATTTTACGCATAGTTTATTGTATTATTTAATTGATAGAAATTTTTACGGATGTAGAGCTTTTAGACCCTTTTACCTCCATTATATTATTCACTTCTTTCTTAATTTCTTTTTCAATTGAATTGCTTATCGTTTTTTTGATGTTTTTTTCTGCAGTTTTAGTTGAACAAACACCTTTCACTAATGTAGTTCCATCGTACTTCATTTTTCCGTAATGAGTTTTTGTTTTTCCTTCACTATTTGTAGCTGTCCATTTATAGAACACCTCATTGCTGAATGAAATGTTTTTGTAAAGAGGAATGTATTTCCCAATTCCAATCGAAATGTTGTCAGAGTATTTATAATTAATTATCACTTTTTCGATGATCGAAGAGTCGTTTATGGGCACTTCCTGATTTTTAATTATAATTTCGCCCTTCACCACATTTTCAGATTTTTGGAAGTTATCTTCAAACTCGCTTTCAGTCAAACTCATTTTTGTGATTTGCTCCTGCTGTGTTGATTCATATGTGTTGAAATCAACAAATAAAAGTATCAGCAAGACTACCAATGCCGTAGCTAACCAAAACCGTTTATTCTTTTTCATGCTGCTTTTGTTAATCTATTTTTTCTTTTCTTCTACAATTTCAGCACCACGAATTTTATCCTTCAACTTCAATCCGCTTTTAATCTCAATTTTAATACCATCCGATAGCCCCGTTGTTACCCGTTTTTTATCAAATTTTTGAGGTTCCTTGGTTTTCAATACATACACATAAGCAGTATCGTTGCTGAATTCCACGCAACTCTCAGGTACCGTTAATACATTTTCGAGTTTCGATAATACAATTTCAGCATTCGCGCTATATCCGGCACGTACAAATACGTCGGTTGGTACCTTTACTGCCGCTTTCATTTCAAAAAGGATAGCCCCATTTTCTTCCACACCTTTGGGCGACACATATTCCAATACCGCATTCAGCTTTTTGCCTTCTATCGCACCGATGGTTATGTCCATTGGCATGCCGGTTTTGATACGGCCCACTTCGGTTTCGTCCAGTTTACCCACAAACAGCATATCGCCCATATTAGCCACTGTTGCAATTGTAGTTCCATCGTTAAAGTTATTCGATTGTATTACCGAGTTTCCCACTTTAATCGGAATATCGAGTATAGTTCCATTGATGGTAGAGCGCACCAGGGTGTTGCTGAATTGCGCATTGTCGCTCGATACTCCGTCGCGTGTAAGGCTCAGGTTATCTTTGGCTGCTTTCAGCTCTTCGCGGCTGTTATTGAATTGCAACTGCGATTTTTCGTACTCCTCTACCGAAATTACTTTTTCGCTATAAAGCTGTTTGTCGCGGTCGAAATTACGTTTTGCCTGATCAAACGAAAGTTGAGCCACTTTCACCCGGTTTTCGGCCGAACTTAAACTAACCATGTCCGGAATTACTTTAATTTTAGCTATAATATCGCCGGTATGCACCTGGTCGCCTGCTTCTTTGTATACTTCCGATATAATACCCGACATTTGCGGTTTTATTAAAATCTCGTTACGTGGCGAAACCTTCCCTGTTGCAACGGTACGTTTCTCAATATTACCTTTTGTTACCGATTCAATGTTGTATTTTTTCTCTACGGGTTGCGATTTTTTCCATAGAAAATACATGGTCCAGATTACTCCAAATACTAATAATCCCAGCAGAATGAATTTTAAAATACGTTTCATATTTTTCTATTGTTTGTGCCTTTTCACAGGCGTTGTTTATTTAAATTAAAAATTCTCATTCTCACACCATGGGTTTCACCCAAGGCTATTGATATGTATGCTATTGATATGTAAGCCCTGCGGGCTTTTATTATACTCATTACTCAACACTCAGAACTCAAAACCGCTTATTGCATACCGCTAACTGCTAACTGCAAACTGCAAACTTCTTCCTGTCTACCGCTGTTTACTCTTCTCTTATCGCCTCTATTGGTTTAATATTCATGGCTCTTTTTGCGGGCAAAAATCCGGCAAATGTGCCTATTATCAGTAATATAAACATAGACGATATGGCAACTGCAAAGCTAATTTGCGGGTCTTTAAAGAATTGGTCGCCCTGACTGAGCAAAATCCCAACCACATGTAGTAAACCTACGCCAAACATCAAACCGGCCACTCCGGCTATCAGGGTCAGAATGATGCTTTCGCTCAATATCTGCGATATAATTGTACGTGGAGTGGCTCCCAGCGCTCTTCGGATACCTATTTCTTTCGTGCGTTCGCGTACGGTTACCAGCATAATGTTACTAATTCCTATACCACCAGCTATAAGTGTACCTGTGCCTACAAACCAGATTAAAATACCAATTCCTATACCCAGGTATAAAAACATCGTAAACTGGTCCTCAATATTCATCCCGCCTACAGCTGTTTTGTCGGTTGGAGCAATGTTGTTAAGTTGTTTCAGTATTTTCTGAATTTTTTCCTCAATTACCTTTACTTTTACACCCGGTTTGGCCGTAACAGCCAGAAAATGTACATCGTTGCCCATATTATATGCCTGTTGCATGGTAGTAAAAGGAAGTACCACGGTTTCTTTCTCGTTCCCACCTATGTTAACATCCGATAAGTGACGTGTTACACCCACCACCTGATAATAAATACCGTTTACCTGTATTTGTTTCCCAATGGGATTTTCTTTGGTGGGGAATAATACTTCGTATACTCTTTCGCCAATAATACAAACTTTACGTTGTTCGGCAATGTCTATATCGTTTATGTAACGTCCGTAAGTCATTTTACTTTCGTCTACCTGATTATAAACAGGATAGTTCCCTTTTACCGAAAACGAACCGGCTATGTCGTTTCGTACCACATTGTTGGTGCCGCGTCCTCCAAATAGTACAGGTGCTAGATATTCTATTTCAGGTATATTGTTTAGCAGCACGGGTATGTCAGAGTTCTTAATCTCCCACTGACGTCCCTTTTTGAATCCTTTGTATGGTTCGGTTGTTTGCTGTGCCCACACAAAACAGGAGTTTGTCGCAAAGCCTTCGATGTTTGAATTGATACCTTTCTCCAATGCGCTACCGGCACCTACCATGGCTACAAGCATAAACATACCCCAGAATACTCCAAATGCAGTAAGTATACTCCGCGATTTATTTTGTGTGATGGTAGCCCATATTTCCTGCCATCTGTCGAGGTCAAAAATCAATCGTATAGCGCGTGCAAACGATGATGAATTTTTGGCATTTTCATTTTCTGTATTGTAATCTTTCATTTTCAATTCTTCAAATTTTCAAATTTCCATCATCTTTTACTCTTCTCTCATCGCTTCAATCGGCTTAATCCTTACAGCTCTGCGAGCCGGCATATATCCTGCCAGTATACCTGATAGAATTAAGATTGTTGTTGATATGAATACATATGTAAGTGATACTGTCGGGTTTTTAAAAACCGTCATTCCATCCGGATCGCCTGAGGCCGATTGCTCCAGAAAGTAGTTTACCAGTTCGGTTAAGCCTACCCCAAGCATCATACCCAGATAACCGAATATTGTTGTGATAATGATTGACTCAATAATTACCGAACGCAATATGTGCGATGGTTGCGCTCCAATGGCTTTCCGAATTCCAAATTCGCGAGTTCTTTCTTTTACCGAAACCAGCATGATATTACTTACACCTACAATACCCGCAATTAATGTAAAAATACCAATGATGCCTACAAAAATGGTAATGCCCCCGAATATCTTCATTGTTTGAATATAATCTTTTTGTGAATTCCAAATCCACATGGCACGTTTGTCTTTAGCATCAAACTTTAGCGACTGTGCCATTTTATCCGTTAATCCATCATTGAAAGCATCATTTGCCTCCTCCGTTTCGAGCCCTTTTACGGTCATAGCCATGCTTCGGAATTTTCTATCGGGGTTGTAAATTAACTGGGCAGTAGAGTAGGGTATGTAAATGTTTCCATCGCCCCAACGCTCTTTTTTGCTGTTTACACCAACTACCTGAAACATGATGGAGCCGACTTTGATGTGTTTCCCAATTGCGTTTTCGTTTTTGAATAGGTTTTCGCGTATCTTTTCGTCTATTGCAGCTACTTTGTTATTGGCTAACATATCCGACTGATTGATAAACCTTCCGTTTCCGTTTTCGAATTTCAGGTTATATATTTCGCTATAAGCGGGGTCGCACCCAATAACCTGATAAGTTCCATAATCGTCGCCATAGCTTACGGTCGATGATTTTTCAATTAACGCAGTTGTTTTATCGGCTTCTTTTACATCATCATGCACTTTTTCGAGTTCTTTTTCTGAAAATTTTAATGATCTCCCCGATTTTAGTCCCTGATAAGGCATAGTAGTAGTCCCAGTGCCAATTTCAACAGTATTTGTGGCCCGGTCGTTGAAGTTCGATGTAACACCGTTTTTCAGTCCGTTGCCGGCACCAAGTAGCACAATAAGTATAAAAATACCCCACGATACCGATAGCCCGGTTAGGATGGTGCGCATTTTATTGTGCTTAAGGCCTGCAAATATTTCCTGTAAAGTATTCATTTTGTTTCAATATTTTCAATCATACCATCTTTGATATGTATAATTTTGCGGGTAGCATCCGCTACAGAACGTTCGTGTGTTACCACTATGGTGGTTAATCCACTATCGTTTAGATCTTTGAAAACCTTCATCACGTCCTCAGTGGTTTTGCTGTCGAGAGCGCCGGTAGGTTCGTCGGCCAGCAAAATCTTTGGCTCAGAGATTATGGCGCGGGCTATGGCAACACGTTGTTTTTGTCCGCCCGACATCTCGCTTGGCAAGTGATTGGCCCATTCGCGCAAGCCCATTCGGTCGAGGTATTCCATGGCTATTATATTGCGGCGTTTACGACTGATGTTTTTGTAATACAGTGGTAATGCCACATTTTCAAGGGCATTTTTAAATTTTATCAGATTGAACGACTGAAATACAAATCCAATCATTTCGTTACGGTATGCTGCCGCTTTACGTTCACTCAGGTCTTTTATCAGCGTATTATTCAGTCGGTAATCACCGTCATCGTAATTGTCCAGAATTCCCAGTATATTTAGTAAGGTGGATTTACCCGAACCTGAAGCTCCCATTATGGAAACATATTCGCCCGATGCTATGTGCAGGTCGACTCCTTTTAGAACATGAAGCGATGTGGCTTCGGTGTAATAAGTCTTGTTGATATTGGTCAAATCTATCATCTTTCCAGGTTAGAAATTATAAGTTAGAAATTATTAGTTGGGAAATTGTAAAACAGGAATAATTACCTGTTTTTTTTTGTTCTTATTTCGGTTTACGATGCAAATATATATACGAATATACTACTATGCAATACATAGTACATGGCAAAAGACACATGAATGCATGGCAAAATACTGTAAACATCAGAAAAACAGCTATATAAAAAATCAATAAAAATTCACTATTTAACATTATATAACATGATATGGTAGAAATATATTGCAAATCATATATCATTTATTGTGTAACGATATATTTGAGTGAAAATTATTCTGCATAAAAAAAGCGCAGAATTTCTGCGCTTTTCACCAGGATTTCCAAAATATTTTGTGATAAACAATATTAAATCACATTTGTTACTCGTGAGTTGAATTTTTTTTCATTTCAATAAGGTCAATAATTTCCTGTAAATCTTTGGGCGATATTTTTTGTTCTTCTACAAAAAAACTAACCAGTTCTTTGTAGGATTTTCCAAAAAAATTATCTACAACATTCGACATGTATTTCGATTTGAATTCGCTTTCGTCCATTGTTGGGCTGTATTCATAGGTGTTTGTATAATGTTTACCTTTTACAAAACCTTTACGCTCCAGATTTTTTACAATGGATGCTACAGTGGTGTAGGGTGGGCGTGGCTCGTCCATACTTTTTATAAAATCACGGATAAATCCTTTTCCGTGCCTGAAGATGATTAAAAGTACTTCTTCTTCCTGATGAGTTAATTTTTCCATTTTTATTATAGGTATTTGAAAATGTTTAAACTACGAATGTTTCGCAAATCTACGAAATATTCGTAAATTCAATAATGGAATGCTGTTTAATTATTATTTATTAACAATAACTTTTCTCTGATTATCCTGAATCTATCATTGTTGAACAGTAAACGAAAGCATATTACCCCTTTCATAAGCATATTTAACCCCCGTTATAAGCTGTAAAAACAATTATATTTGCATACTCGTTTTTTTAATTAATATAAATACGAAAACTTCAGAATGAATAAATCACTTTTTCTCCAATTCTTTGCCGTTTTTCTATTTTTGATATCGGTGACAAACACAGTTATCTATGCGGCTACTCCATCATTTCCGGGAGCCGAAGGCTTTGGACGCTTCACTACAGGTGGTCGTGGTGGTGCGGTGTACCATGTGACTAAACTAACCGACGATGGTTCGGAAGGAACATTGCGCTATGCTGTAACACGTTCGGGGGCACGAACAGTAGTCTTTGATGTATCTGGTACTATTTTTTTAAAATCGGCATTGGGAATTTCCAATCCGAACATTACCATTGCCGGACAAACTGCACCGGGCGATGGTATATGTATTGCCGATTATCCATTTACCATTAATGCAAATAATGTAATTCTTCGTTTTTTGCGTTTTCGCTTGGGCAACAGAAATGTAGCTTATCACGAAGGTGATGGATTAGGAGGTATGGATAAAGAAAATATTATGGTGGATCATTGCTCGGTTAGTTGGAGTATTGATGAATGTTTATCCGTATATGGTATGAAAAACGCTACTGTACAGTGGTGTATCGCTTCGCAAAGTCTGCGAAACTCAGGACATGTGAAAGGAAACCATGGCTACGGTGGTAACTGGGGTGGCTCAGGTGCTTCGTATCATCATAACCTGATGTGTCATCATGATAGTCGCACACCACGCCTTGGACCGCGTGCAGGAACACAAACCGATGAGCGCATGGATATGCGTAATAATGTAATATACAATTGGGGTGGTAACGGATGCTATGGTGGCGAAGGTATGAACGTAAATATTATCAATAATTATTATAAACCGGGGCCTTTAACCAAAACAAAGAGTGCATATATACAATACCGAATAGCTGCCATCGGAATAAGAACAACACAATACGTTACAGATAATCCTTCTTTTGCACCTATGTGGCATATTTGGGGCGATTATTTTGTAAATGGTAATTATGTGAAAGACAATACTACAGTTACTGCCGATAACTGGACAAACGGAATTTATGCTCAAATAAACAACTCTACAGTGGACAATACATTTACTCAGACCACTAAGGATACTATGAAATTAAATGCTCCGATAAACTATCAGGCTGTAACCACACATACTTCCGAAATGGCCTATGAACGGGTTTTGAGTTATGCCGGAGCATCGCTTAGGCGTGATGCACTGGATGCTGTAATGGTAAGTGATACCCGCAATGGTGTAGCAACATACACCGGCACCGGTTCTGGTTTGCCCGGGATAATTGATAC
>RRZT010336350.1_pt1 | contig 34469 bp, 32 predicted proteins | sample 2165551 | NCBI WGS metagenome assembly RRZT01 (sample SAMN10456910, study PRJNA506462) | wastewater metagenome | biome: wastewater; feature: sludge; material: wastewater sludge; isolation source: wastewater sludge with Escherichia coli K12::gfp cells carrying plasmid... | place: USA: Moscow, Idaho...
GCTTGTATTACTTTTATTACTTGAATGGGAAACATCGCAACTAGATAAAGATTATTCATCCTTATTTGAAAAACTTTTTTTGCAAATTGGAAGATTGCTAGCTTATATCCTCATCGTTTATTCAGCTTATGAATATGGAACAAGTGCTTATATCGAAGAAAATGGTATTTTAGATATTTACAATGCTGTTATTTGGATTTTAGTAGCACTTTTAATTGAGTATGAGATTTTTTATGAAAAGCATTTTCACAAAATTGCTGTCAAATTTTTAGGACTTTTGAAAATTACACTCTATATTTCTCTTTTTATTATTGCTATCTTATGGCAAATAGATGGAGAATGGCTTGATTTTTACGATGCTGCGCTTTGGATAGTATGTTTCTTTTTTATCGAATTAAATATCCTTCAATTTGAAGATGCTTTAGAATTAGAAAATGAAAGAGGTACGAAATGGTAGTTATTAAAACTATTTTAAAATATTTGATTGGATTTTTTTTAGTAATCCAACTTATTCCTGTAAGTTATGAAGAACCAAAAAAAACAGATCCAGCACAAGAGATGAAAGCACCTCCACAAATAATGGCTATTTTTAAAAGAAGTTGTTATGATTGCCATTCAAATGAGACTGTTCTCCCATGGTATAGCCACATTGCACCGTTATCTTGGTCTATGAGCCGACATGTTGACTTGGGGAAGAAATGGCTTAATTTTTCTATTTGGGAAAGTTACACACCTGAAGAAAAAGATAAAAAAATGGAAGAGATTTATAATGCAGTTTTTGTAGCAATGCCTTTAAGAAGTTATGTATCTTTCCATCCTGAAGCTGAACTCACACAAGAAGAGCGAAAAATGATTAGAGATTGGACTGGGAAAGCACCATTTTAATGAACGATGAGATATCTCTTATATTAGAAGATAAATCAATTCTTCTTACTGAGGCTTATTTTAAACTTCAAACACTATTTGAAAAGAAATATGGTCTAAATAGTGTTGTTTTGATGGAAGTTGGGACTTTTTTTGAAGTCTATGAGGTCAATAACGAAAAAGATAAAATTGGAAAAGCAAAAGAAATAGCTGAACTTCTAAATATCCAACTTACAAGAAAAAACAAAAATATCCTTGAAAACTCCCAAAGTAATCCAATTATGGCTGGAGTTCCTTCAGTTTCACTAGAAAAACACCTTAGCCGTATCATAGCACAGCAAAAATACACCGTTATCCTTATCAAACAAATAGGAACTCCCCCTAAAGTAAAAAGAATAGTCGATGCAATTATCTCCCCTGGGACAAACTTTGACTACACTATAAATCAAGATGAAAATACAATTACCTCGATTGTTATCGATAAAGTCAAAGAGAATTATTTAGTTGGATATAGTGCGATTGATGTAACGACTGGAAAATGTTTTTATAATGAAATCTTTGGTACAAGTGAAGATAGCTCTTTTGCTCTAGATGAAGTTTTTAATTATATGAATACACACAAAACAAGTGAAATCATAGTCACTTTTTTAGACAAGCAGATTAATCAAAAAGAGGTGTTGGACTATCTTGAACTATCTCATAAAACATTTCATATCAACACAAGTAGGATGAAGATAAGCTATCAAAACGAACTCTTTAAAAATGTCTTTGTTATAGAATCGCTTCTCAGCCCAATCGAACATCTTGATATGGAACTCTATCCCCTTTCAAGTGAGAGTTTAGCTATTTTGATAGATTTTGTTATTAGTCACGATAGTAAAATAGTCCAAAAACTCTTTTTACCTATAAAACTAGACCTCAATCATTTTGTTTATCTTGGAAATAATGCACTCGAACAACTTAATGTTATCGAGTCGAATCACTCCCCTAGCCTTTTAAATCTTATCAATAATACTTCAACGGCAATGGGAAAAAGGCTTTTAAAAGAAAGGCTCACCCATCCAATAAAAGATGAAAAAGAGATTAATAGAAGATACCAGCTTTCACTTGATTTGTACGATTACCATATGCCAATAGAAAACTCTATGGGAAACATTTATGATATTGAAAGATTAGCAAGACGAATAAAATTATCAAGACTCCATCCATTTGAACTTAGCTATCTTTTTGATTCCCTTTTTAGCATCAAAGAGGTGGTCACCTTTATGGAAAACTACCACTTTATGAAACCACCATGTGGCAGTGAAGAGATTGATGTATTTTTGAACAATATCAAAAAAACTTTTCATATTGATATCGCTGGTAAATATATGCTTAAAGATATTGGTGAAAATATGATTTGTGAGGGAATTGACACAAAAATAGATGCACTTTTAGAAGAAAATAGAGAACTTGAAACAAAACTTTCAATTTTTCAAGAGCATATTTTAAATCTTTTAGGTACAAAAGATACAAATCAAGTATCAATCAATCGTCTTGATAAAGAGGGATTTTTTCTAAGTCTTACCAAAAATAGATATATGATGATTAAAGAGGAGTTTTTAAAAAGTCATCAAATTATAGATGATGAGCTTTATCTTTTTAAAGACTTTAGTATCAAAATTCAAACAAATAATGTAAAGATTTCGAATAAACTCACCTCTCTTATTTCAGATAAGTATGTCCATAATCTTCGAAAAATAATAGAGCTTAATAAAATTGTCTTTCATGAATATATCAAATATTATGATAAAAAATTTAGTGATTTACTCACACAGCTTGTCTCTTTTATCTCTGAGATTGATGTCACCATCTCAAATATCAAAACTTCAAAAAAATACAATTATGTGTGTCCACAAATAGTAAAAACATCCACTGATGAGAATTTCTTAGAACTTATTGGGGGGAGACATCCTATTTTAGAGATGGGTGAAGAGAGGGGAATTTATATCCCAAATGATATTATTTTAGGAAATCTCAACCTTTCAAAAAAAGAGTACAAAGAGAATGTTATCCTCAAAAATTCAAAACCACTCACTATTATAGATAACCATATGAATGGTGTCCTTTTGTATGGGATAAATAGTAGTGGTAAATCCTCTTTGATGAAGACTATTGGGCTTTGTGTGATTTTGGCTCAAAGTGGGTTTTTTGTCCCAGCAACTTCTATGAGATTTTCACTTTTTGATTCACTCTTTACAAGAATTAGTGGTGCTGATAATATCGCACGAGGACTTTCTAGTTTTGCAGTAGAGATGCTTGAACTTAAAAATATTTTTAACCGAGCAGGGGTAAAATCACTAATTTTAGGAGATGAGATAAGTCATAGCACTGAAACTATGAGTGGACTAAGTATTGTTGCAAGTGCCATTTTAAAGCTCTCGAAAATGAAATCCATTTTTCTTTTTGCTACCCATCTTCATCAACTTCCAACCATCAAAGAGATAGAGCTTTTACGAAATATTATCTGTTTGCATTTGAGTGTGATTTATGATGAAAATGAAGATAAGCTTATTTTTAACAGAAAACTATCACATGGAAGTGGCAGTAGTATGTATGGGTTAGAATTTGCAAAATCACTCCATATGGATAAGGAGTTTTTAAAAGTGGCTAATGATATACGAAAAACTCTTACCGATGATTATGATACAGTAGAAAGACTCTCATTTAAAAAAACGAGCAAATACAATAAAGAACTTTATATCACCTCGTGTGCCATTTGTGGAGCTATCGTTGATGATGTGCATCATATCAAAGAGCAACGAAAAGTTGATGAAAAAGGGTTTATTGGACACATCAATGTCAATCATAAATACAATCTGATACCACTGTGCAAAAAACATCACAAATTGGTACATGATGGTAAAATACATATAAATGGTTTTGTAACCACCTCAAATGGTTTGGAACTACACTATACAAATATAGAGGAGAATAGATGAAAATAGGACAAAATGTAGCATCGTTGATAGGGAATACCCCAATCGTAAGACTTCATAATATTGATAAAGAGTTGTATGGAGAGATTTATGGAAAATGTGAATTTATGAATCCCTCAAGTTCCATCAAGGATAGAATAGCCTTACATATGATAACCAGTGCTTTACTTGAGGGGAAAATCAACAAAGATACTCATATTATAGAACCAACAAGTGGAAATACTGGGATTGGACTTGCTTCTATTTGTGCAAGTATGGGACTTAAACTTACCCTTACAATGCCTGAATCTATGTCATTAGAAAGAAGACAACTTATTGGAGCATATGGAGCAAATATTGTTTTAACTCCTGCTACACTTGGTATGACAGGTGCAGTAAATAAAGCAAAAGAGTTATCACAGCTTGATGCAAATAGCATAGTATTGGACCAATTCTCAAATCCAGATAATCCTCTCACTCACGAAAAAACAACAGCTTATGAGATACTAAATGATATGGATAAGATGATTGACATTTTTGTAGCTGGAGTGGGAACTGGTGGGACAATAAGTGGTGTTGGCAAAGTTTTAAAACAAAAAATTGAAGATGTGAAAATTGTAGCAGTTGAACCTTTTAGTTCAAATGTACTCAGTGGTGGAACACCTGGACCCCATAAAATACAAGGGATCGGAGCTGGATTTATTCCAAAAACTTTAAATACTTCTATTTACGATGAAATTATTACCATCGAAAATAATGAAGCAATCAATATGGCAAAAGAGATAGCAAAAAAAGAGGGCATTTTAGTTGGTATTTCAAGCGGAGCTAATGTTGCAGCAGCAATAAAATTAGCTTCAAGACCAGAGAACAAAGGGAAAAGAATAATAACGATACTTTGTGATAGCGGTGAAAGATACTTAAGCACTGGAATGTTTGATACAAAAGATGAGACAAAATCATGAAAATGATTGAGATTTTAAACAATAGAATAGAGGAGATTAGAGGTGAAGTTTTAGCTTTGGTTGAGAATCAATCACTCTCCTTAATTGATAAGAATACAGCTATGCAACCACTTGTTGAAGAAAAAAAAGTTTTAGAGCATACGTTGGTTTATTTAGAAAAAATCAAAAATACAAACTATAAAGGACTCTGTGGAGGGGGATGAAACCATTGTATTCAAATTTGATTAATCAAAATTTAATACTCTTTTTTGTATAGTTCCACCGCTTCTCTTAGACCTTTGCAATTGCATTTGGAGTCAAGTCCCCAGGATAGGAATATAGCAAGGAAACTTTTCTTGTGATGTGTTTTGGTATCTGGGAGGAGTACTTTCAAAAGTTCAACAATCAATATAACAATTTCATCACTTTATTTTAAATCTAACTTTTAAATAATTCTCATATCAACGAAAAAATGGCAATTTGCGGAAAAATTCTCAATTGCTCATTTTCTCTATCATAAAACGTTTTAAACTCTATCTTGCTTCTTTCATAGTATCAGCTATCATAAATGCCAATTCTAAAGCTTGATCAGCATTAAGTCTTGGGTCACACTGCGTATGATATCTGCTTGTGAGGTCTTCTGCTGTAATGTTACAACTTGTACTTCCTGTACATTCTGTTACATCTTGTCCTGTCATCTCTAAGTGGATACCACCAGCAACGCTACCTTGTGCTTTATGGATTTGGAAAAATTGTTTCACTTCACTTAAGATATTTGCAAAATCTCTTGTTTTATATCCATTCGATGCTTTTTCAACATTTCCATGCATAGGGTCACATGACCAAACGATTTTTCTCCCCTCTTTTTCTACACGAGCTAAAAGTTTAGGATAAATATCAGCCACTTTATTCGCTCCCATTCTCACTATTAAATTCAATCTTCCCGCTTCATTCTCAGGGTTCAGTGCATCGATGAGTCTTATCAATTCATCTTCATCCATAGATGGTCCAACTTTACAACCAATTGGATTTTTAATCCCTCTAAAATATTCAATGTGAGCATCGTTTAATCCTCTAGTTCTATCCCCAATCCATAACATATGCGCACTACAATCATACCAATCACCGGTTAAACTATCTTTTCTTGTCAAAGCCTCTTCATAATTCAAAAGTAATGCTTCATGTGATGTATAAAGAACTGTTTCACTTAATTGTGGAGTATTTTGTGAAGTGATTCCGCACGATTCCATAAATCGTAAAGCATCAGATATTTTTGTTGCTAACTCTTCATATTTTTCACCTAAAGCATTATTTTTCATATATGTTAAATTCCATTTATGAACTTTATGTAAATCAGCCATTCCACCTCGTGCAAATGCTCTTAGAAGATTTAAAGTTGCCGCACTTTGATTGTAAGCTTTTAAAAGTTTTTTTGGATTTGGTTTTCTTGCATCGAAATCTGCTTCTATATCATTGATGATATCTCCTCTATAGCTTGGGTATTCAACACCATCAATCATCTCAGTATCACTACTTCTTGGTTTTGCAAATTGTCCTGCAATTCTTCCGACTTTTACAACAGGTTTCCCACCGCTAAATGTCATAATAACTGCCATTTGCATCATAACTTGAAAAAGTGATTTGATATTTTGAGCATTAAATGCATTAAAACTCTCAGCACAATCTCCACCTTGAAGTAAAAAGGCTTTCCCATTGGTGACATCTGCAAGACTTGATTTTAATCTTCTAGCTTCCTCAGCAAAAATAAGTGGAGGATAAGAAGCCAATTCTTTTTCAACTTTCTTTAATTTTTTCTTATCTTCATAAGTAGGTTGTTGTTTAATTGGGAAATCTCTCCAACTATCTGGTGTCCATATCGTATTCATAGTACTCTCTCCTTAACTTTTATTTTTTTAATTTTTTCAACATTTGAGCAAAAGAAACTTTAAAAGCTTCCAAACCATCTGTTAACAATTTGTCACCAACTTGTTCCAAATTGATATTATTCGTTGCCAATAAAGCAATGTATTCATCGCACTCTACTTCACTTAAAAGTTCTGATTTAGTAAATTCATCTCTTTTTACATATGCTTTAATTGTCCCAAGAGGAGCAGTATTAACACTATGAGGGAAAATAAGATTTTCTATATAATAACTTGGATCTACCTCATCACCTTTCACACCCGTACTTGCAAAAAGTGTTCGTATGTTTTTATTTTCAAATTTTAAAATCTCATGATAACACTTTGTCGCATTCACAATTCCAGCTCTCATTGATTTTAAACCTTTGTCTTTCAAAACACTATCAAGTTCTCTATCAAATCTACTTACGAAAACAGAAATAACGGCCTTTGTCTCTTTTTTACTTTTTTCTATTCCACTATGAAGTGCTTTTGCACATTTTATAGCTTGAGTAGGTGTAAAAATTAAAGTTGCATTAACATTTATCCCCATAGCAGTTAAGTTTTCCATAGCTACATATCCAGCTTCTGTCGCTGGTATCTTTATCATTACATTTGAATGACCGATAGATTGAAAAAGCCGTGTACCCTCTTCAATAGTACCCATAGCATCATCACATAACGTTGGATCAACTTCAATTGAAATAAATCCATCATCACTGTTATTTTCATAAAGTGGATACAAAATCTCTGCTGCTCTCTTAATATCTGCAATAGCTAACTCTTCATAAATTTTTTTACTTTCATTTGCTTGAAGCATCGCTATTTGTTGAGTATACGCATCACTAGAAGAGATTGCTTGTTCAAAAATTGCTGGATTACTCGTTGCACCGTGAATTATCTTCTCCTCAATCAATGTACCAAATTCATTCTCTAAAAAATCTCTTTCTATAAAATCACACCAAAGTGAAAAATTTATTGTTTTTTTAAAATTCATATTTTTTCCTTCAACTCTCTATTTTTATTCACAGATAAGGTCTTTATCGACATTATGTTTGAAATCTTTTAAAATAAAGCCTTTACATTCTTTATTTTCCTTCACATCTTTAAACTTTACAAAATATTTATACCCTTGCACTTTTGTATCTATATTTTCAACTTGAGTAATACTATAGACTTTTACATCAGATACTTGTTGATACCCAAGTTCATGTAAAACTTTTTCAGCTTTTACCGATTTTCCATTTTCAACGATAAAGAAAACTATTATCCCTAAAAGGATAATAATACCCATCCATATCCAAGTTTTTTTTCCTATTTTTCGTACTTCTATAGTATCTTCCATTTTTACCACCAATAAAGTTTATTAAAATTGTCATTTTTTTAAGCCAAATATTGTATCTAAAGATTAGTTAAAAGATAGATTGTTGCTTATCTTTGGTATCTCTAATCATTTTTAAGCTAGAATGATTGTATGAAAAGAGTATTAATATTATTGGACGGTATTGTCGCAAAAAATCTCCTCAAAAGGTTGGTGGAGCTTGACACTTCACATAGTGTGTATGATGTTGTATATATGAATGACTCTCTTTTACCTAACAAAAAACCTTCAAATTTTACGTTTTATAAATTTGATCCTACAAGTCTTTCTAAGCTCAAACTCATTATGACAAAAGTGTCATATAACGATATATTAGTAGTTTTAGGAAATAAAAATGACACTATATCAGTTGTTGAAAATATCAGGAATATAGATAAAAATATCAATTTTAATGTCTATAATGAATGGGACATTGATGTAAATGATAAAAATATTCAAAACTATAATGCTATAGATATTCTTACAAGTGGACTTATTGAAAGATTGCCAAATGTTCCTGTTATTGCTCAAAACATAGGGCTAAAACAAGGTGAAATAATGGAGATAAAAATCCCATTTGGAAGCTCTTATGCTTATAGATACATCAGTAGTATCTCTCAAAAAGAGTGGAAAATATTTGCACTTTATAGAAATAACATTATGGTAACAGTAAGACCTTCGCTTGTTTTGAAACCAAATGATATTATTTTAGTTATTGGAAAACCAAAAGTTTTATTGCAAGTTTATGCAGCGATTTCTGTTTCATCTGGTCACTTTCCTATGCCTTTTGGTAAAAATATCTATGTGTATCTTGATTTTTATCTTCAAACTGAAGATGATGCACTCAATGCCGTTAAAAAGGCAAGATATCTTCAAGAAAGACTTAACAATACAAAACTTATTATTAGAATAACAAGACCAGCTTTAGTAGGAACAATTGATAAAATCAAAGAATTAGTCAAGCATATAGAAAATAAAACTTTAGAATTTGACTATCATGATTTAGGTGTTATGAATCTTATGACATCAGATATTAAAAAACATGAAATAGGAATGTTTGTCCTTACAAATAGATTACTTGAAAATAATAAAGTTGTAGAAAAAGTTTTTCTTGCAAAAAAACCAATATTTAAAGTTGGGATTGAAAATATTAATAATATCAAAACGATTACAATGGTACTTAATAGCGTCAAGGTATATGAGCAACTTTCCCCTATTCTTTTTGATATTTCATCACAACTCAAATACAAAGTAAATGTGATTAATTCAGACCCACTTGGCGATACTGATAGAACAAAATTGACACATCATCTTGATAGCTTAGCAAAAATATTCAATCAGGAGATAAAAATCGAAAGTAATAAACAAAATCCAATGTCTATTCTTAAAACAAAAGAGAATATTTTACAAATATTACCACTCAAAGAAGATATGTTTAAAAGAAGGCTATTAAGTTTTTTTACAACAGATAGTGACCTTCTCTCTTATGATTTGAAATATCTTAATCAAATTATTATCCCAATTATTGAATAATTTTTACATTGCAAATAAGGAATACAATAGATGAAATTTGAAAAATATCCATTTGAAAGACTAGCCCTTTTACTAGAAGGGATAGTTCCAAATCCAAATTTTACCCCAAGCAGTCTTACCATTGGTGAACCACAGTTTGACACTCCACAGTTTATTCAAGATGAACTCAAAAATACAACGCCACTACTGAATAAATATCCAAAAAGTGCTGGAGAAGAGTATCTGAAATCTTCTATGCGAGGTTTTATCAAAACACGATTTGGTGTTGCTGTAACTGATGAGGAGATTATCCCTGTTTTTGGAACTCGTGAAGTGCTTTTTAATTTTCCACAGTTTTATCTTTTTGATAAAGAAAATCCAACCATCGCTTACACAAACCCTTTTTATCAAATCTATGAGGGTGCTGCGATTGCTTCAAGGGCAAAAGTTATCCATCTTGATTTAACAGAAGAGAATGGCTACCTGCCACAGATAAGTGATGAAGAGTTACAACTTTGCCATTTGGTGATTTTGAACTATCCAAATAACCCAACAAGTGCTACTATCAAAAAAGAGGAGCTTGTGAAGTGGGTGAAAAAAGCTTTAGAATTTGATTTTGTTCTTATCAACGATGAGTGTTATAGTGAACTTTATTTTGGAGATAGCAAACCAGTTTCACTCCTTGAAGCTTGTATGGAAGCTGGAAACTCTAGCTTTAAAAATTGCCTTGTTTTAAATAGTATCTCAAAAAGAAGTTCAGCTCCAGGTTTACGAAGTGGATTTATAGCAGGGGATAAAGAGATTTTAAAAGAGTATATGTTGTATCGAACTTATGTTGGTTGTGCTTTACCTTTACCACTCCAAAAAACAGCGGCACTTGCTTGGAGTGAAGAGTCTCATGTAGAATATTTTAGAAATATTTACAAACAAAATTTTGTTTTGGCAAAAGAGATTTTGGGGATAGATATCCCTGAAGCTACCTTTTACATTTGGCTCAAAGTGGATGATGAACTAGAGTTTACAAAGGAGCTTTATAGAGCTAAAAATGTCAAAGTTCTCCCTGGTAGTTATCTTGGAAGAAACGGAATAGGAAAAGGGTATGTGAGAATCGCTTTGGTAGAAAATAATGAAAAAACTGCTGAAGTGCTCCATAGACTCAAAGATTTTATAGACAATATTTAAATAGAAGGAAAAAAAATGACAGAACAAGAATTAATGCAAGCAAGAACAAATCCTGAGTTTTTAGGATTTTTAGAAGAGAAAGAAAAAAAAGCAATCGAGAATAAAAATATCGCTGAACTCTATGAGGTTCTGGATAGTTTACTTATCCTTGACCTTGATGATGAAAGAATCAATAAAGTGTATGAAACTATTTTGATGGTCGCATTTGATAATGTCCAAACAAAACTAGATAGTCATACAAAATTTTCATTAGACAATGATGACTTTTTTTATATTCGAGCATTTTATGAGCATGCTATTGAAAAATGGAGTTATGGAAATTTCAAAGGGGCAAAAGAACTTCTTTTTGTCCTTTCTGAAATTGTAGAAGATGAACTCTTAACGGAAGCTATCTATGTAAAACTTCTTGCTTGTAATAAAGAGATTGACCTCAATAGTTTCTATGATTCAACTGTTATGCACCAACAAATGGCAAGAGATGAAAAACATGGTTATTTTATTTTAGATTTTAAATTTGATACAAAAAATTATTTAGCAAGTAAAACAAAAGAGCTTGAAGAGATTCACTCAGAGTTAAAACATCTCTTGGAGGTATAAAAATGAAAGTTCATTTTATTGGTATTGGTGGTATTGGTCTTTCAGCATTAGCGAGATTTTTGAACTTTAGAGGATACGAGGTAAGTGGAAGTGATATCAAATCGACACCTATCACTAAAGGGCTAGAAGCTGAGGGGATAAAAATAACTATCCCCCATTGTAGTAGTGCAATTCATGGGCAAGATTTAGTCATTTATAGTGCAGCGGTAACGACAACAAATACAGAACGACTTGAAGCGATGAAACAAAATCTTACTATTGTCCCACGAAAAGATGCTTTGCCTATTATTATGAAAGATACAAAAAATTATTGTATCTGTTCTGCTCATGGAAAAAGTACTACAAGTGCGATGTTAGCAAGTATTTTAGGGTCAAGTGCTTTGATTGGGGCGATTAGTAAAGAGTTTGGAAGCAACTTTAGATATGTTGATGATACTTTGGTTTTTGAAGCTGATGAGAGTGATGCGAGTTTTATCCTTTCAAATCCATATTGTTCTATCGTTATGAATACTGAGCCTGAACATATGGAGTATTACAACTATGACCTTAAAAAATTTTATGAGGCATATAAAAAATTTTTAGATATTGCAACAGTTAGGGTGATTAACTGCGAAGATCCATTTTTGGCAAGTTATCAAGGGGATGCGATAAGACTCTATCCATCAACAGATATCAAAAACATAGAATTTTTCCTAAAAGATGGAGAGCCTTTTACAAAGTTTGACCTCAAAGATTTTGGAACATTTGAAATATGGGGATTTGGAGAGCATATCGCACTTGATGCAAGTATGGCTATTTTGGTTGCACTTGAAACTATCTCACTTGAAACAATTAGAGAAAATATGAAACTCTATAAAGGGATTAAAAAAAGATTTGATGTCGTTAAAAATGATGGGGATTTGATAATTATCGATGACTATGCCCACCATCCAACTGAGATAAAAGTGACTATGCAATCAATTGAACTTTATAAAAAACTGACCAATGCTACTAAAAATATTGTTGTTTGGCAACCACATAAATATAGCAGAACAAGGGACAATCTTGAAGCGTTCAAAACTTGTTTTGCTGGATGTGATGAACTGATTATCCTCCCTGTGTGGACAGTAAATGAACCTATTTTGGATATCGATTTTGTTCATGAATTTTCTTCATACAACCCAATATTTGCAGATAGTGTCAAAAGATATGGGGATGTTTTAGAGATTTGGAAAGATGAACATATCATAACAACCATCAAAGAGGGGATAGTTCTTGGAGTTGGAGCTGGAGATATCACTTATCAATTAAGAACTTGAAAACATACAATTAGAAAATCTTCGTTAGCCCAATATTATCACCAAGATTTTCCTGATGTCTTTATTTTTTATGAAAAAAAGATGGCTGTAATTTTTACAATAAACTTTTGATACTTTTTGTTTACCTTGCTATTTTATAATATGAAAAATTCATATATTAGGAGACTCTTTGATACATATATTGATGATTGAAGATGATAATGAAATAGCAGAGCTCTTAGAAGAGTATCTTTTTCAACACAATATTAAAATTACAAATTTTGAAACTCCTGAGCTTGGAATAAGTGGACTACGACTCCAAAAATACGATTTGGTTATTTTGGATTTATCGTTACCCGAAATGGATGGAATAGAAGTTTGTAAACTTATAAGAGAAAAATCAAATATCCCTATCATTATCTCAAGTGCAAGAAGTGATATTACTGATAAAACTAAATGTTTTGAACTTGGTGCTGATGATTATCTCCCTAAACCTTACGATTCTCAAGAGCTTGTTTTGCGAATTCACTCCATTTTACGACGAAATAAACTCACCATCAATGAAGTACAAAACACAAAAAAGATATTTGAGATAAGAGATGATAAACATGCAATTTTTAAAAACAGTCAACCCATAGAGCTTACAAATGCCGAATACAATATTTTAAAATACCTTATAAAAAAGGAAGAGTGTGCTGTTAGTAGAGAAGAGTTGCTTTTAAATGTTGAGTCTATTAAATACGATAGCACTTATAAAAGTATTGATGTTTTAATTGGAAGAATTCGTGGGAAAATAGAGGAAAATCAAAAACAACCAAAATACATTATTTCACTTCGAGGGATAGGATACAAACTTGTTAATACCACAAATACAAATGAATAAAAACTCACTTTTTTTTAAAATAACACTTTTTTTTGGGATACTTATTGTTATTACACACATTATTATTTATCTAGGTTACAATCTTACAAAACAACAACAGATTGATCTTTATGTCACAAAATATCTTAAATCTTTTCATCAGATGCGAAAAAATTTTCATCCACAAGATATGCCACCACCTCCACAAGAAGATTTTCATCATAAAAAAGATTTTCATCCGCAAGATATGCCACCACCAAAACATAAAAAGATTGACCAAAAAAAATTTGATGAGCTACTGAAACAATATGATTTAGAAATTGCAAAAATCTCTTATCATGAGCTACAAAATAATGGAACTTTGATAGCAAATGATAGAGAGTGGGAATTTTATGAGTACAAAGGATCTAAATATTTTTACTTCAAAGATAGATTTCAAGATATTATCATCAAAGATACTATTACGATTATAGATACTACAAAATATATAATCGCATTAACAATATTGCTCAATATTTGTTTTATCACTTTTTATATTTTTCTTATCAATAAATTAAAACCACTCAAAACGCTCAAAAATAATATTACAAAATTTGCAAATGGGGATTTGGAAATAAACACTTTATGTAATGGGAAAGATGAAATAAGTGCTGTTTCAAATGAATTTAATAATGCAATTGAACAGATACGAACCCTTACAAAATCGAGAAATCTTTTTTTGCGAAATATTATGCACGAACTCAAAACTCCCATCACTAAAGGATTATTAATCTCCAATTTACTTGAAAAAAATAAATTTCAAGAGAGCCTGAAAAAAGCATTTTTTCGTCTTGAATATCTTTTAAATGAATTTGCTAAAATTGAACAATTTACCTCTTCAAATATAAAACTCACTAAAAATACATTTTCTTTAGAAGATATAATTGATAATTCTCTTGATATTTTATTTATAAATAAAGAGGAGATAACTATCGAACTTCAAGAAAATTTGCTAGTTGAAGTTGATTTTGAACTCTTTACAATAGTTATCAAAAATTTACTTGATAATGCTATGAAATATGGTAGTACAAAACCAAAACTTTTAGTACAAAAGAAATCGCTTTCTATTATAAGTGAAGGGGAAAAACTACCTTATCCAATAGAAGAGTATCAAAAACCATTTAATAGAAAATATGAACACAGTAGTGCTGGGCTTGGGCTTGGACTTTATATCATTCATAGTATTTTAAAAGCTCACAATCTCACACTTGAATATAAATTTATTGAAAATAACAATATTTTTACTATAAATTTCTAAATCTGTTACCTTTTGTTTACTGTAAGAAATTATAATTTTTTAAAATAACAAAAGGAGATACTATGACAATATCAAGTAACAGTTATACAAGTAGTTTATTATCAACACAAACTACTACCTCAACAGAACAAACGAAACATAAACAACCTCCAAGTGCATCTGATTTAGTTTCAAAAGTAATGGAAAAAAATGATGTAAACGGAGATGGAATATTAACAGCTGATGAACTAAGTGGAATGAGTTCTGAGAATTTTTCTGCAATGGACGCAAATGGAGATGGGAGTTTAAGTTCTGATGAATTAACAACAAGTTTTTCGTCACTGATGGAAAGTATGAAAAATAAAGAGATGTCTCCAGAGGAGTTTGGTAGTTTTCTCTCTTCTATGGGGCTTGAAGTTCCACCTCCTCCACCTCAAGGAGGAGGGAAAGGCGGTCCTGATGTAGGAGCGATGGCAACGCAAATATTTGACTCAAGAGATACAAATCAAGATGGTTACCTAAGTGCTGATGAACTAGAACTTGATAGCGAACTATTTTCTTCAATAGATAGCGATGGTGATGGAAATATTTCAAAAAGTGAAATGGAAAAAGGTTTAAAATCTCTCTTTGAAAGTGCAAAAAATGGAGAGATTGACAAAGAAACATTCGGTAGCATCATGGATAAGCTAGGGGTAGAAGCTCCGCCACCCCCACCAAAAGAGGCGACACAAAGCGAAGAAGATTCAACATCTGCAACAACTTCAATGGAAGACTATACTTTAAAGTTAATATCTACTTTAATAGATGCTTTAGAAGCGGAACAATCAAATAGTAGTGATAATTCTACTTTGGATTTGAAAAAATTTAAAGAAGTGATGAATATGGTCAATACTCAAACACAAAATTCTCAAACAGCAAGTGAACTAAGTGAATTTTTAAAAAATCTCACTTCAAATTTAGGTACTTCTAGCTCATCGTATGCTTAATCTTTACTATTATTTGTACTCTTAACTTAATTGGAGAGAGTACAAATTAATTGATTTATATTATTCTCCAAAACAATGAAAATCTTATCCATTTATTTTTCTATATTTATACATCAAAAATAATTTTTAATAATATAACTTCATCAATAAATTCGTAGTAAAAATTAGATAGAATCTTTTTATGAGTATGATAAACTAGAGTTATCAAAAGTGTATGTTACTCAATAAGGAAAATCACAATGCTTACAAAAATTTTATTATCTATTCTTTTAATTTGGAATATATCTCTTGAAGCAAAAGAGGAGATACGATTTGGTGTATATGCTTATCTAGGGTATGAAAAAACAAAAGAAAAATATGAACCACTCATTGAATATCTCAATACCAAACTTGATAAAAAAGTAGTTCTTGAAGTTCTCAATCAAGAAGAGATGGATTTAAAAATTAAAAACAAAGAACTTGATATCGCAACAACAAATCCCACACATTTTTTAGTAATAAGACAAAATTCTAATCTTAGTGGAGCTGTCGCTACACTGATGCAAAAAGTAAATGATCAAGGAACAAACTCTCTTGCTGGTGTCATTTTGGTACGTAAAGATAGTCCAATCAATACTCTTAAAGATATAAAAAATAAAAAAATTGCAACACCAAATATAAAACATATGGGAGGATTTAGAGCTCAAGCATATGAATTTTATAAAAATCATCAAGACATTACTAAAGAAAATGAAATTATCAATGTAAAGATTCATCAAGAAGCAATTAATAAGTTACTTAAAAAAGAAGTAGATGTAGCCTTTGTTCGAGATGGTATCTATGAAAAAATGCTAGAAGATAATGTATTTCACGTAAATGATGTAAAAATTATCAACGAACAAAAGAAGCTAAACCATCCTTTTAAAATATCTACAGAACTTTATCCTGAATGGCCTGTTTTTGCTCTTCCTTATGCAAATCAAGAAGATATAAAAAAAGTTGTTTCAGCGCTATTTACATTTGATTCAAATTCAGTTTATGCAAAAAAATCTGAGATTTATGGATATGATTTACCAGCTGATTATCTTAAAGTTGAGGAGTTAGCAAGAGCTTTACGACTACCTCCTTATGAATCTATAGGATTTATAAATCACACAGATATTTGGAAACAACATAAAGAAGATTTAATACTTCTAATCCTTTTACTGTTAGTGATTGTATTTTATATGTTTCGAATCAAAAAACAAAATAATTTTGTCGATTCTCTTTTAAAAAATATTGGAGATGGAGTTTATGGGGTTGACAAAAATGGGATTTGTATTTGGATAAACCAAAAAGCACTTGATATGTTAGGTTTTAAAAAAAATGAAGTTATAGGTATCAATCAGCACCATTTATTTCATCATCATACAATTGAGAATAGTGCTTTTTTAGAAACAGATTGCCCAATCTACAAAACAATAAAAGATAAAAAAACAAGAAATTGCATTGAATATTTTATTAAAAGAGATGGTACATTTTTCCCTGTAGCACTTACAGTAGCGACTACTGGAAATTCTGGAGCTGTTATTGTGTTTCGAGACATCAGTGAAATAAAAAACTATGAAGCAAAACTTGAATATGAAGTATCACAAAAAACAGAAGAGCTACAACAACTTAACTCTAATCTTGAACACAAAATATCTGAAGCGATAGAGGAAAATAAAAAACAACAAGCGATGCTTGAACAGCAATCAAGACTAGCAGCACTTGGAGAAATGATAGGAAATATTGCTCATCAATGGAGACAACCACTCTCTTTTATAACCACAAGTATCTCAGCACTACAATTAAAACAAGAAGTGGGTATTCCTATAACATCAGAAATGATAGTTGAAACATCTAACAACATAATACATCAGGCAAATTACCTTTCAAAGACAATAGATGATTTTAGAGATTTTGTTAAGAATGACAATACACAAGAGCTATTTAGTGTTTCAAAAGTTATTGATGATACTTTTAATCTATTGAATGCAACTTTGAAATCAAATGAGATAGAACTTACACTAAACCTTGATGATACTATTGTTTATGATGGATTTCCAAATCAACTTTCTCAAGTATTAATCAATATTGTAAACAATGCAAAAGATGCTTTTTTAAGACAAAATCAAGGGAAAAAGCACATAAAAATTAAAACAATGAAAGATGCAAATCTTATTAAAATAGAAGTTATAGACAATGCTGGAGGGATACCTGAAGCGATTAAAGCAAAAATATTTGATCCTTATTTTACAACTAAACATCAAAGTCAAGGGACAGGCTTAGGGCTTTATATCAGTGCAAATATTATTCAAAAATATTTTAATGGCAAAATACATATTGAAGATACAGAAGAAACACTAGAGGGAAATTCTTATAAAGGGTCAAAATTTGTTATAGAATTTAATGTGAATTCATAAATTCTATCTATACAAAATCCTAGCAACTCCAAATACAAAAAGTGCGATTGCTATCTCTTTGTACTCCTTATCCAAAAGATAGATAAATATCCCACCAAATAAAAAGCTCAAAGAGACCATATATGATTTGATTTTTTGAGAAATCTTCTCTTCTAGGTAACTTATTTGGTCAGAATTTAGCTCTACTACAAGTTGATTGTTTGCTATTTTTTGAAGCGAGGTTTTTAAATTTTTAGCAATTATTGGCAAATCTTTTATCTCATCGATGATATTTTCAAGCAAACTATCTTTAAGTCCCAAAGCATTTGGGATATTTTTTTGCAAGATGGGTAAAATATCTTTTACTCCATTGAAGTTTTCTATATAAGTTGTCCCCAATCCCTCAATAATAGCACTTACCCTTAAGATATAAATCGCATCACTTGGGAGTTTAAAGGGCAAATCTTTTGTCCCCTCAAGCACTTCAAAGGCTAATTTTTGCATCGATTCACTATTAAGATTATCATTTGAAAATATCTTAAACATCTTTTTTGTAAAAGTTGCTAGTTCATTTACTGGTGCTTCATAAGCGATTGTTCCTAACTTCTTATTTGCTATGATGTAGCTTTCATAGTCTTGTTCATTTGCACTTTTTATAAGCTCGATGATAGCAAGTCTAGTATCATTTGGGACAGATTTCACCATCCCAAAATCAAGTAATGCTAATTGCCCCTCTTTAGTGACAAGCAAGTTTCCAGGATGTGGATCAGCATGAAAATAACCCTTTATTAACATTTGGGAAGTATAAAAATTGACTAACTTTGCAATCAGTTCTTTAAAGTCAATATTATATTTGAAGATGTTTTCTTTATCATCGAATCGAAATCCATCAATATAACTCATCACTATTGTTTCATCGTTACAATGTTCAAGATATGGTTTTGGAAAGATTATCCCAAAATCTTTATACACTTCACTAAATTCGATTAAGTTTTCCACTTCATGCTTCAAACTCACCTCTTGCAAAATCATCTTTGAAAATTCCCCAATAACAGCTTCAATAGAGTTTTTTGTATGTTTTGAAAAGAGTGGTCGAAAAATAATATTGAAAAATGAGATGATTTTGATATCTGCTACTACTCTTTCTTTTATCCCAACTCTTCTTAGTTTCACAGCTACTTTTGCTCCATCTAAAATGGCACTATGAACTTGCCCGATTGATGCTGATGCTATTGGAGTTTGATTGAAAGTTTCAAATGGAGAATTTGGAAAGACTCTTTTAAAAATCTCTTCAAAATCTTTTTGCTCCATAGGTGGAATATCATCGTGAAGCTCTTTTAACTCCTCCAAATATTCCTTTGAGAAAAAATCGCTTCTGGTAGCTAACACTTGAGCGAGTTTAATAAAACTAGCCCCTAAAATGATGATGGTATTTTTTAGTTGTTTAGGTTTTAGTGGTTTTATCCCCAAAAGACTCGTTTTTTTCTTTATCACTAAAAAAAGTGTAAAAAGAAATCTAAAAGTAAGATAGAGTCTAAAAGGGCTATAGAGTTGCATCGGTTACTTTAAACTCTCTTTTAACTTTTCTATATCCTCTTTGGTAGCCACACCAAGTTCATCGAGTATCTCTTTGAGCATCTTTTTCATCTCATCTGTTGCTCTTTGCTCTTCATCTTTCCCTTTTTGTTCAAGCGATTCCAAAAAACTTTTTGCATCGTCAGTTTTGAGTTTTCCACTCTCTTCTAGTTTTTTGATTTCACTATCCACTTTTTCTTTGAAAAGCATCGTCGCCCCAATCCCTGTAAATAATAACTCTTTTAACATTTTGTATCCTTTTTAATTTATTAGGTAGTTTATAGCAAATTGGTAACGTTTAGTAGAGATATTTTGCTATTTGGTTATTCTTGAATCGTCCAAACAAATTTTTCTTTATCAAAACCAAGAAGAGGAAGTTTTGCTAAAATCTTCTCTTTTGTACTTTCATCTATCGTTTTGGTTCGACTTAAAATCCATAGCAACTCCCTACTAGGAGCTCCAACAAGAGCATAACTATAATCACTAGCGACATCTAAAATATAATAATCCCCATAAAATGGTCTAAAAAAACTCACTTTGAGCTTTGAATTTGTACTATCAACAGCATATGCAACACCTGTTGCCTCTTTTTTCTTCTGATCTTCTATCATCGTACATCTGTTGATAACTTTGATATCGCCATCACTTTTGAGTTCATAAGTAGCAGTGACATTTTTGCATCCTTTTTCAAAAAAATGCTCAAACCTTGCTATCTCGTACCAAGTCCCTTTGTATTTTTCTATATCAACTTTTTCTACAGTTGGAAGTGGTGGATATTTTGCATTGCATCCTAGAAATAGAAATGATAGGGCGATTATAGTGAGATATTTTTTCATTGTTATTTTCCTTGTATTGATTTAAAATTTATAAAGTGCACTAATTACTAGCATACTCTTATTTGACTTTTCTACGATTGGGCTATCTGTAATATTTTTACTTAAAAATCTATTATTTGCTAACAACAAAAAAGAATATGTTTTACTCAGATTGTATATCCCCATCAATCCAACAGTAGGATTGAAACTCTCTTTGGTTTCGTATCTTGGATAGAGAAGATTCTCTTCAACTCCAAAATAATAATTAGACACTTTTTTATCCTCATACTCCAAACCAATCGAAGGGGTGATAATAAAAGGATAGTTGACAAATGTTTTTGAGAGTTTTATTCCACTTTGAATCCCATTGTGTTGATTTGAAATATCATGTAAAATTGTCCAGCTTATCTTAAAACTCTCTATCGCTTTGGTCAATTCAATCCCACCGTTTAGAGTTTCTTTTTTATTTTCTAATCCAACTATCTCTCTTGTGTTGAGATTTGGTTTGAGGATAAAAGAGAGGTTTGGGTGATATTTAAACCCAAGCTCTATCCCTTTGAAATACAAATATTCATTTTCATAAAACAATGCAGGGAAAAGGGTATTTGTGTTATCTGATTTCACATAGATACTCTTTGAGTAGAGATAAGAAACTCCCACACTATTTTGAAAAGCAAATCCAAAACTACACAAACAAATTAAGAAAAAAACTACTTTCATATCACTCTTTTTTATACATATTATTGAAACATTGTAAAGAAAACTCCCTTAATGCCCTCTTGTTTCCCAAATCTTTGCATACTCTTCATTTGTTAAATTTATAAGCTCTAGCTCTTCTAAAAATTTATAAAGCTCAAACCATCGCATATCATCTGATTTGATATTTGTTTCAAGTCTTGGAATTGTATCTTTGATGATTTCATTCATCAGTTGTGATGGTTCCTCTTTTGTATAGCTATAATAAATTTTTTTTGCTTCATCACTATTTTTTCTACAAAAACTTGCCATCTCATTGGTCACTTTGATAAAACTACAAAGGGCTTCCCCTTTTTCATTTATAATCTTTTGTGTGGTCATAAATTCTAAAGCTGAAAAGTTTGGATAGGGTGACTCATACTGGTCAATAAAAAGATGGGGGAAAATTTTCATCTTCGCTTCAATCCCCTCAAAGTTGTAAAAACAAAGCCAAGCACCATCAAAACTCTCATCATTTTCAAGATTGTTCAGATGCCAAAAGTCAGTTTGTACGAAAGTCACATTTTCGCTATTTAGAGTAAACCCATTTTTGAGAGCATATCTTCGTAAGATTTCAAAACCTATCTTATTTGTCACTTCATTTGATGCTGGTGTGGTTATACGAATTGGTTGATTTGACTCTAGTTTTTTGACACTCCTTTCCCTCATCATCACCCCACCTCTCGTTTCAAAAAAACATCCCATAGACTTCAACCCATTAAAATGGTGTTCAAAAAGATGCAACGGTTCATTACAATGGATATCAATCTGTCCACTTTTTAAATCCGCAAACCCATCATAATGATCATCTGGTTGAATAATCTCAACATCCAGCCCCGCTTCTTTATACTTCCCAAGTTCAACTCCCACAATCATAGGAAGATGATCTGGATTGATAAACCACTCTAGTGCTATTTTTAACTTTGTCATTTTGATTTACCTCTTTTAAATTTTTAAAAAAGTTTAACCAATCATAGTGATTTTTTGTACTTGTTTATTGTTAGTTTATGAGGAAGTGCTATTTATTTTTTATTTGAAAAGAATTGACTAAGCTTTATGAAACAATCTGTTATAATCTCAAAAATTTTAAAGAAAGGTTACTATTTTGAAATCTCCTCGTGGTTTTGGACGAAAATATTTTACTTTTGCTTCAATGCAAGCTCATACAGTACAAATATCACTAGATAAAATGGTAACTATTTCAAAATCGTTAGTTTATAGACAAAGTAATTCTACCGATGGAGAGGAAGAAGACTCTCCTCCACTTGATGAATTTTCTTCTCTTCTTATAAACTTTCAAGACTCAAAACCTTGCCATTGTAATTGTCTTTTTCAAAATAAAACAGCTTTGGCTGTTACTTTATTTAGATTTATTCCTAGATGCCCTTATTATGACACTTTTTTTGCTTTTCGACGAACAGGCGTTCATCCTCCCCTTTAACCTCTCTTTTTAACATTAAACATCAAACAATATCAAAATAAAAAATAAAAAGGATAAAGCTATGTATAAAAATAGTGCTATTGGTTTCCCAAGAATTGGGGAGAAAAGAGAATTGAAGTTTGCTTTGGAACGATACTGGAGCAAGGAGTGTAACTTTAGTGAAGTTGAAAAAGTAGCAAATGAATTAAAGCTTAGACATTGGAAATATCAACAAAATGCTGGAATTGAACTTATCAGTTCAAATGATTTTTCATATTATGACAATATGCTAGATACTATCGTCATGTTAGGTTGTGAGCCACAAAGATTCCAAACTATTAAGGATAAAACAGAACAATATTTTGCAATGGCAAGGGGAAATAAAGAAGCAACTGCAATGGCTATGACAAAGTGGTTTAATACAAACTACCACTATATTGTTCCAGAACTTGATGCACATCAGAAATTTACACTTGATAGTTCAAAAATTATTGCAGAGTACAATGAAGCAAAAGCTTATGGGATACAAACCAAAATCAATCTTATCGGTCCAGTATCCTTTTTGGCACTTTCACAAAGTATTGATGGAAGCGATTTATTTTTACTTTTTTCAAAAGTGATTAATGTATATTGCCAACTTTTAGAGGAGATCTCTACTTTGGACGATGAAGTCATTGTCGACTTTCATGAACCATATTTTGCAAAAGATATTGAACCTTCAAAATTATTGCTTTTAAAACAAGCTTATGAGAAATTTGGAAATCTATCTTCAAAACTAAAACTCATAGTGACAACCTATTTTGAACACTCAAATGAAGCAACAAATATTTTAGTTCATTCCCCTATTTGGGCTATCGGACTTGATTTTGTAGCAGGAAGCAACAATACCCAAAGTTTAGAAGCAATTGAAAAAAGTGGAAAAATCCTTTTTGCTGGAGTGGTAAATGGAAGAAATATTTGGAAAAATGATTTTGAAAAATCTTTAGTATTACTAGAAAATATAGCTTCAAAGATTGCAAAAGAAAAAATCGTAATTACCTCAAGCTGTTCACTTCTTCACTCCCCTTTTACACTGCAATATGAAGAAAAATTGGATAGTGAAATCAAAAATTGGATGAGCTTTGCAGTGGAAAAACTAGAAGAGATACACATCCTCTCAAAACTTTTCTTTCAAAATGAATTGAGTGAAAAGGAAAAAGTATTTATACAATGCAATAAAAATGCAATTTTATCTAAAAAAACATCACCTAAAATTCACAATAGTAAAGTAAAACACAGAGTTTCCACTATTACAAAATGGGAAAGAGGAGTTGATGTAAAAGAAAGACTCCAAATACAAAGAGACACTTTAGATTATCCAAATCTAGCAACAACTACCATTGGGTCTTTCCCTCAAACAAATGAACTGCGAAATATACGTAAAGAGTATAAAACAGGTGTAATTAATGGAACAGAGTATGAAAATTATTTAAAAACTTATATTGATGATTGTATAGCAAGACAAGAAGAGATTGGGCTTGATGTATTGGTGCATGGAGAGCCTGAGAGAAACGATATGGTTGAGTATTTTGGTGAACTTATGAATGGATTTGTTTTTAGCCAAAATGGTTGGGTACAAAGTTACGGAGCACGATGTGTCAAACCCCCTGTCATTTTTGGTGATGTGAGTTTAGAGAAACCTATGACAACAAAATGGATAACATATGCCCAAAGTAAAACAAATAAAATTATGAAAGGGATGTTAACTGGACCTGTCACAATTATTAACTGGTCATTTGTGAGAGATGATGTAACAAGAAGTGAAGTTGCTTACCAAATAGGGCTTTGTTTGGCTGATGAGATTGATGATTTACAAAAAAATGGAATCAAAATTATCCAGGTTGACGAAGCTGCATTTAAAGAGGGTTATCCACTTAGAGATACAAATATCCAAGAATATGAAGAATGGGCGGTTAAAAGCTTTAAACTCACTACAAGTTTGGCACTCCCACAAACACAAATTCATACCCATATGTGTTATAGTGAATTTAATGACATTATTCATACGATAGAAGCAATGGATGCTGATGTGATAACAATTGAAACAGCAAAAAGTGGAAATAAACTCCTTAAAATCTTTCAAAGTTCAGGCTATTCAAAAGAGATAGGACCAGGGGTTTATGATATTCATAGCCCAAGGATTCCAACTCAAGAGGAGATAGAAAAACAGATTTCACTTCTACTTGAAGTACTACCAAAAGAGCAACTTTGGATAAATCCTGATTGTGGACTAAAGACTAGAAAATGGGATGAAGTGATGCCAAGTTTGAAAAATATGGTTGAAGCAGTTAAAAAATTTAGGTAAGTAAAATTACTAGATACTCTTTAGTATGTATGTAGAGGTCAAAACTTAAATTTTGCCCTCTACAATTTGAGTATATTTTTCACATTTTTCTTTGATATTTTCACTTCTCCAAATATCACTGATAACCGCCACCATATCTGGATTTTGCTCCATTATCTCATCTAAATTATCTGTACAAATCCCACCAATTGCACAAATAGGAATATGAAGTTCCTCTTTTGCTTTTTGTAAAACTTCGAGTGGTACGATAGAAGAGTCTGGTTTTGTTGGAGAGCTAAAGAACGAACCAAAAGCGACATAATCAGCACCTAAAGCTTCAAAATATTTTGCTTTTTCTATATCTCCATAACAAGAAACGCCAAGTATTCCTTTGAAGTTTTCTCTAATTTGAGGAAAAATATCATAATCACTTTTTCCAATATGAAGCCCATCAAAGTGGGATTCTAAAGCAAGGGTAACTTTATCATTTAAAATAAAAATCGCACCAAATCTTGTGCATAATTCCTGAAGCTCTATTGCTGTTTTTTGAACCATTTTTTCACTATTGATTTTATCTCTTAGTTGTACTATTTTTGCTCCACCTTTAAGAGCCTCTTGCACTTGAAAAAAGATAGTTTCTTGTGGGGTTAGGGCATTATCTGTGATAACATAGAGCCCTTTTAGTTTTTCTCCATAAGACATATCTCACCTCCTATTTTATGAGCGATTGGACTTTTCCCATGACCAATATCTGGAGCATTTTTAATAGCTAAATAGATAAATTTTTTAGCTATTTGTATAGATTCTTGTAAAGTTTTTCCAAGTGCAAGATTTGCACAAATTGCACTACTATAGCTACATCCACTGCCATGTGTACTAGAAGTTTCCAAATAAGGTGTATCAAAAATAAACTTTTCTCTACCTAGATAAAGTGTATCGATACTTCGTTTGTGAAAATTTATCTCATGAATATGGTTTTTTATAACTACTCCACAAGGAAGTTTTATAATCTCTTGCAAACTATCAGTATTGGCAAATTCATATCCAAAAAGTTTATTTGCTTCAAAAAGATTTGGGGTAACAACTGTAACATAGGGTAAAAGTGATTTCATATTCAAAATGGCATCATCACTCAGGAGTTTTGCTCCAGCTTTTGAGACAAACACAGGGTCAAAAACGATAGGGATATCCAAATCTTTGATAGATTCTCGCACCGTATCTATGATTTCGTTGCTATAAAGCATCCCGATTTTTATCGCACCGACTTCAAAATCATCTAAAATAGCTTTTATTTGAGCTTGGATAAAACTTGGGTTTACTTCGACTATACCTGTAACCTCTTTTGTATTTTGAGCTGTTAAAACAGTTATCACTGTTGTTCCAAAAACACCAAAAGCCTCAAAAGTTTTAAGGTCTGCTTGAATCCCAGCACCACCACTTGAATCACTTCCAGCTATACTTAATACTACTTTCATCTAACTACTCCAATTTTTTCTTTATTGTATTGAAGTGAAGAGAATTTTCGTAGCCAATTTTTGTTTATTGGTGTATAAAAAGACAAAAAACCCATACCAAAAACCAACCCGTTTGATAAGATTACAAAAATATCAAAACAAAGAGTTTATATGTACGATTTTATTATAGTTGGTGGTGGGATTGGTGGGATTTGCAGTGCTGTTACCCTCAATCAAAAATACAAAACATTATTACTCGAAAAAGAACCAAAACTTGGTGGGTGTAGTGGTACTTTTAGTAGAGGAAAATACTCTTACAATATAGGGGCTACTACATTTGCGATGTATCAAGATGGGCAACTTATGAAACAATTTTTTGATACTCATGATATCAAATTTGATTTTGCTAAACTCGAAATCCCCATTTGTGTCCATATCAATAATAAAATCATCTACAGACATAGCAACCTTGAAAAGTTTATCACCCATATCAATGAGGTGTTTCCCCATCCCTTGCATCAAAAGTTTTGGAGAGATATTTTTTCTCTATCAGAGTCATTTTATAGATCCTACAATCTCTATTACAACAAATCAGATATATTTGAAGTTTTAAAAACCCTTCTCTCTTTTGGAAAACAATTTTTAAAATTCTCCTCTCCTATTTTAAAAAATGCAAAAAGTACACTCCACTCCTATTTTGGAAAAGAGATGGATAAAGATTTTCTCTCTTTTATAGAGAACCAACTTTTGATAGTTGCTCAAACACATCTTGAAAATACAAATTTTCTCACCCTCGCCCTTGCACTGAGTTACCCTTTTTATGATAATTTTTATATAGAAGGGGGGATGGGGAAAGTTTTTGATGTGATAGAAAAAAAAGCGGGAGTTGTCCATACCAACGAAGAGGTAATCACAACAGAAAAGTTTGAAAACTATTATAAAGTCTATACAACACACAATATCTACGAAACAAAAGATATAGTTTTCAATACAACATACAAAAACAATATCAAAGAGAAAAACCATCTTACCCAAAGTGCTTTTGTAGTTTATCTCGCCCTTAAAAGTGAAAAAGAGTTTCTCCATCACTACCAAATCATACAAGAAAAAGTTTTCCCAGATACGATTTCAAATTCGATTTTTGTCTCTTTTTCAGATAAAAATGATGATATAATGGCTCCAAGTGGAGAGTATAGTATCACTATATCTATCCATACAACTACCCTTTTTTGGGACAACCTTTCAAAAGAGGAATATAAAGAAAAAAAGAAAGTACTTCAAAATAAGATAATAAACCTATTTTGCGATACTTTTAAGGTGAATACACAAGATATAATAAAGCCGTTTTCAGCCACACCAAACACTTTTGGACGATATATCAACAGAAGAGTTTTGGGTGGAATCCCTTTAGAATTTAAAAACTATTTTTTAAAGTTTGGTTCACCTAAAGTTGGTGATTTTTACTATTGTGGGGATAATATTTTCCCTGCACAAGGTTGGGCTGGTGTAGTCGCTGGAGTAGTTAATATGAGAAAGGTTATAGATGCATTTAAACATTAAGGCAAAAGATTGGTTGTATATCTTTCTTTTTGGGATATTTTTTGGAACTATTTTTGGGATGGCTTTGTATATTTTAGCAAGTGCTAATGAGCTTGATGGTGCTCTTCTTGGAGGGTTAAATGGCTTTTTTATAGCACTTATTTCCCTTTTACTTATCACTATTGGAAATGATTATATCCTCCCAAAAATGCCAAAAAAATATTGGAACTTTATAAGTTTTATTTTATCTTTCCTCTCTGGTGTTTTTGGAAGTTTTTGGGCTTCTTTTGTAGCTATTATGAGTGGTATTCTTATAATTGATGGCTACTACAACAACCTTTATTTTTTCACTTTTTTAATAGGACTTATCACTTATCTTATAGGTTTTGTGATGTACCTTTTTGTAAATAGTAGAAATCAAGAGGAGTTTATAGCAAAACAATACAAACAAAGTAGGCTCCATCTTTTACAAGCACAGCTCAATCCCCATTTTTTATTTAACAGTCTCAACAGTGTCGCTGAACTTGTCTATGTTGACCCTAAAAAAGCGGAATATGCGATTATGAATATCTCAAAATTTTTACGAAGTACCCTTGATGAAACTCTCAAAGTAAGCCTAGCAAATGAATTGGCATTGGTGCAGAACTATCTCAATATTGAAAATATTCGTTTCAATGAAAATATAACACTCCAAATCAATACACATAATCTCAACCCAAAAGAGATATTTCTACCGAAATTTTCAATCCAGCTTTTAGTTGAGAACAGTATCAAACACAACTATGTTGCCAAAAATAAACTCAACCTAGCTATCACTTTAGAGAAAAAAGGGGATACGATAGATATCAAAGTAACCGATAATGGAAAAGGTTTTGATACTATCACTTATGGAACAGGACTCAATAATTTAGCCCAAAGGCTAGAATTTTTAAACAATGGCTCACTTACCCACACAAGTGAACCACACAAAACTGAATTTCAAATAACACTAAAGGATAATTATGAAAATATTGGTTATTGATGATGAACAACTAGCACTCGATAGGATGAAACGAATCCTCGGTGAACTTGGATACAAAGATATCACCGTAAGTTTAGAGCATGAAATAGCACTAGAACAACGATTTGATGTTGTTTTTCTAGATATTAATATGCCTGAAATAAGTGGTATTGAATTAGGAAAATTAATCTTAAAAAATTTTCCTCTGAGTAAAATTGTATTTCAAACTGCTTATAATGAATTCGCACTTGATGCTTTTGAGGTTGGAAGTGTGGACTATATTCTTAAACCAATCGAAAATGATAGGGTAGAAAAAGCACTCAATCGAGTCAAAAAAATGATAACCAAAACAAACGATAAATTGATGGTAAAACTAGGTGGCAACAGCTATATTTTAAGTCCAAATGATATTTGTTACATCAAAGCTGACCTCGCAGAAGTGTTTGTGAAAAGCAAAAATGCAAGTGGTTACATGGGGAAAAATATCTCCGATTTGGAGGTAGCACTTGAACCGTTTGGATTTGTTCGAGTCCATCGTTCCTATCTTGTCAATCTCAACAAAATAAAAACCCTTTCAAGTATTGAAAATAGCAAGTTTGTAATCACTTTTTATGATATCGATGATGAACTCATCTCAAGTAAAGATGGTGCGAAATATCTTAGAAATCATCTTGAAAACATCTCAATTTAAGGAAAAAATATGAAAACTAAAATGAAAATAGCCGTATCTGATTGTCTTTTAGGAACAAATTGCAACTACTCAGCAGGTCATAATAAAGATGATTTTATTTTTTCTGAACTTGGAAAATTTGTAGAGTTTATCCCCTTTTGCCCTGAAATTTTGATGTTAGGAACTCCAAGGGAAACAATACGACTTGTCAAAATTGAGGGAAATGAGTGTGTGATAGGGAATGTTACTGGGAAAGATTATACAGAAGAACTTACCAAAATAAGTAAAAAACTTATCGAAAATATTATGCAGCATGGTGACATTTGTGGATTTATTTTTAAGTCCAAATCCCCCTCTTGTGGAATTGAGCGGGTAAAACTCTACTCTATAAAAAACAACTCTCTTGAACCATATACAACAGCAGGAGTGATGGCAAAGATGGCTATGGAGCATTACCCATCGTTACCTATTGAGGATAACAACCGATTGATTGATTCGTGGCTTAGGGAAAATTTTGTGATGCAACTTTTTGCTTATTTTGATTTTTTGGAGTTTAAAAAAAGAGCTTCAAAAATAAATGATTTGGTGATTTTTCATACAGGATACAAGTTTTTGATGATGTCAAAAAGTACAAAAGCTTATAATGAGCTAGGTTCAATCGTAGCAAACAGAGAAAAACTTCCGTTTGAAGAAGTGTTAAAAAACTACGAAAAAGCTTTTCATGAGGCGATAAAACTCAAAAATAGCAGAAAAAAAAGTTTCAATGCATTACAACATATGTATGGATTTGTAAAAGATTTTGTCGGCGAAGATGAAAAAGAGGCTATTTTAGAGCAATTTGAAGATTTTAAAAATGGAACAATCCCAATCATCTCCGCTGTTTCAATGCTTGAACTTTTTGCAAAAAAATATGAGTGCAAATATCTTTTAGGGCAAAAACTATTACATCCCTACCCAAAAGAATTAAGGCTAAGAAGCGATATCAAAGCTTTTAAATAGATACGAAATTTCGTACTCTATTCACTCATTAAGTTAGCATTTGTGATGGCACTTAATCGTTCATTGACAGTAAAGATTTTAGCTCTAATATTGGTATATCCAAAAGATTCAAGTCTTTTTGTATGTTTTTCAAGATACCTGTGTAGATCATCTTCGTTATCGAAAAGGTAGATTCCACCTGCTTCTTTTGTTGTTTCATTTTCAGTCCATATTTTCCAAATCAAACCATCTTCATTTGCTATATCTTTTGCCAAATCTCCAAAAGCTTCTGCCATTTTTTCCCCAAATATCCCATCGTGAGGGAAATCTACTTGTAAAAGGTATTTCATATTATGCTCCTAAATTTTTGAAAATATACACTAATTTTCTATAAACTCAGTCATAAAAGTACGGTAAAGGAGAGGAACCATTTGTTTTTGAAGTTTTTTATTTTCTCTTGATTTTATAGCGACACTTGTAAAAAAAGTTTTCCAAAGATTTGAGAATTTTTCCTCATTTTGACTTACAATTGGTTCATCAAAAGTGGCTACTTCTTGCACTTGATGGGTATCTCCAATTTTCACATAGGCAAGTTTTCGATTCACATCGTGGATAATGTAGTTTTGATTGTTAAATCGTTCTAAAAAGTGGTTTCCAAGATGATACACTACATTAAATTTTGTTTCAATTTTGGCATACAAAGTCCCATCCTCAAGCTCTATAAATCGTATAAATCCACTCATCTTATGGCTATGCCTAAAAAGCTCTTTTTGTAAATTCTGAATCTTTAAGATAAAGGGATGATTGATATTTGAAAGCTCCCTTTGGCTTTTAAATCCTAAGATTATAAACTGCAACAAATCAAGTTCAAAATCTACACTATCGCACATAAAGATATGAAAAATAGTCTCAAAGTTATTTTTAGTAAACTTTTTTTTCAAACCAAGAAGCACTTTTGCACTTTGTAGTTCATCAGTTTGGATAGTGTATATCTCATCCAAAATCAGTTCATTTGGGAGGATTTTTAGTATTTTTGTTGGTGTTATTTTTTGATAATACACCTCGTGTATTAGAGTTAAAAATCCCTCAAAACTCCCATCATAAACAACTATCAAACTTACAACTCCCCAGTAATCACACTATAATCAACATCAAAAAGGTTTGGTGCAGTTATGAATTTAGGTGGTTTTAACGCTATTTTAATTGTATCGCTATACATCGGAACCTCTTTTTGGTACACTCCATTGCAAGTGATGAAATATTTTGCATTTTTTACTGAAATTTTGAGCTGTTTGAGACTATCAAACGTGAGCTTCTTAAACCGTCTTGCATTAATGATTTTATTTGCACCTCGTACTCCAATCCCTGGTATTCGTATCAACTCATCAAAGCTTGCTTTATTTATCTCCATCGGAAAAAGATGTAAATTATTCAAAGCCCAAAACATTTTTGGGTCAAGCTCCTCATCCAAATTTGGATTATCAACATTTACTATCTCATCATAAGAAAAATCATAAAACCGAAGCAACCAATCAGCTTGATAAAGCCTATGTTCCCGTACAAGTGGTGGTTTTGAAGTAAGAAGTGCTGGGAGATTTTTGTCCTCATTCACTGGAACATAAGCACTATAATAGACCCGTTTCAGAAGTGCTTTATCGTACAAAGCGGAGCTTAGTTTTAAAATATCTCTATCACTTTCAGGAGTTGCTCCAACAATAAGCTGGGTACTCATTCCTATTGGTTTATTCGTACGCTCCATACTAAAATCTCGTGCAAGTTTGAGTGGTTGCAACACTTTTTCTTTTGTTTTATTTGGAGCTAGTAGTTTTAGACTTGCATCACTTGGAAGCTCGATATTTGAACTCACACGACTTGCAAGTCTAGTAACTTCTTCGATAAGTTTCGCATCACTGCCAGGTATAAGTTTCACATGGATGTAGCCATTAAATTTATACTCATGGCGTAAAATCCGAAGAGTTCTCAAAAGTAAATTCATAGTATGGTCTTCACTCTCTATAATCCCTGAACTTAAAAAGAGCCCTTCGATATAGTTTCTTTTGTAAAAATTGATAGTTATGTCAGCTAACTCTCGTGGAGCAAAAGCAGTTCGTGAAATATCGTTGCTTACACGATTGATACAATAAGCACAATCATAGATACAAAAATTTGTAAGCAACACTTTAAGAAGCGACACACAACGACCATCGCTTGTAAAAGTGTGACAAATACCACTATTTTGTGTGGCTCCAAGTTCCCCTGTTTTGTAGTTGTTTTCACTTCCACTTGAGCTACAACTCACATCGTATTTGGCACTATCACTTAAAATCTGCATCTTTTGGAATATATCTTTTTTCATAAAAATTATTGTACTTGATTTTTATTTTTTTACCCAAAAGTATGACAAATTGCAATATTTTTATATAAATTTAGGGTGCTAGTCTATTTATTTCCCAACTTCCATCACTTAAAAGTCGATACTCAAACCTATCATGTAGTCTATCTTTCCCGCCTTGCCAAAATTCCACCACAAGAGGTTTGATTTGGTATCCACCCCAAAAAGATGGAAATGGTATCTCTCCATTGACAAATTTATTTTTTATCTCATTAAATTTTGCTTCAAGTAAACTTCGTGAGCTAATTATTTCACTTTGATGAGATACCCAAGCTCCTATTTGAGAGCCTTTTGGGCGACTAAGAAAATATTTGAGCGATTCTGTTTTACTTATCTTTTCTATTGTCCCTTCGATTTTTACTTGCCTTTCAAGTCCAAGCCAAGCAAAATGGATAGCACATTTTGGGTTTTGTTCGATTTGAACTGCTTTTTTACTTTTGTAGTTTGAAAAAAAGACAAAGCCATTTTCATCGTACATTTTGAGTAAAACTGTCCGAATCGATGGCATCATATCATCTCCAACGGTCGCTAATGAAAAAGCATTTGGTTCTAATATTTCAGCTTCGATAGCTTGATTAAACCAAGTCTCAAACTGCTTTATAGGATTTGGTTCTAAATCCTTTCTATGAAGCCCTTTTGTTGTATATTCTTGTCTCATATTTACTATTTTAGTCATATCTTAAACCTATTTATTGCATTTTGTCGTGATTGTTTTATATCTACCAAAACTTTTGGATAGTGTAGCAAAATATTGTGTTGTACTCCATTTTCCGTATGTAAAAGTTTACTATCAACCTCTTGCAACTCTTTCAAAACGGACTTTATAAATACCCCATCTTTATCAAACTTTGCACTTTGTGTATAGGGATTGAACACTCTAAAATAAGGAACACTATCAGCACCAGTACTTGCACCCCATTGCCATGAACCTATATTGGAACTTGCATCATAATCGAGTAGTTTCAAAGCAAAATATTGCTCTCCCCACTCCCATGGCAAGAAAAGATTTTTTGTCAAAAAAGAAGCAACTATCATCCGAAGTCGATTGTGCATCAATCCTGTGAGGTTAAGATATCTCATACTCGCATCGATGATTGGCACACCCGTATTTCCCTCACACCAAGCTTTAAAATGGTCACTATTTTGACTCCAGATTATCTTTTTTTGATTGAAATTTTCAAATTCACTTTGTGGATAATGGTACAAAATATAGCTATAAAACTCTCTCCAAAAAAGTTCTCGTATGAAAAATACCCCATTTTCTATAGGGTTGATACGATTAAAAATCTCCCTTGGTGAGATAAGCCCAAATCGCAAATGAACAGAGAGTTTTGATGTCGCATCAAGGGAAAAATAATCTCTCCCCTCTTGATATTTTTCTAATTTTGGGATAAATTCCTCTAGCAAAACTGAGGCATCTTTCTCTAAAAAATCTGGCAAAGTTTGTTTTA
>RRZT011741319.1_pt1 | contig 34392 bp, 30 predicted proteins | sample 2165551 | NCBI WGS metagenome assembly RRZT01 (sample SAMN10456910, study PRJNA506462) | wastewater metagenome | biome: wastewater; feature: sludge; material: wastewater sludge; isolation source: wastewater sludge with Escherichia coli K12::gfp cells carrying plasmid... | place: USA: Moscow, Idaho...
CCGCGCCACCCGCCTAGGCTTACCGCACCAGCGCGAAGGAGCAGCATGAGCGAGTACCGCATCGAGACACTGGCCGTCCACGCGGGGCAAGAGACCCCTGACCCCGCAACCCATGCGCGGGCGGTGCCGATTTACCAGACCACCAGCTACGTGTTCGACGACACCCAGCACGCAGCCGACCTGTTCGCGCTGCGGCGTCCCGGCAACATCTACTCCCGCATCATGAACCCCACCCAGAACGTTTTGGAGCAGCGGATCACCGCGCTCGAAGGCGGACTTGCTTCGTTGGCCACCGCTTCGGGGGCTGCCGCCATCACCTACGCCGTGTTGAACCTGGCCGGGGTAGGGGACAACATCGTCGCCAGCGCCAAGCTTTACGGCGGCACCTACGCGCTGTTCGCGCACACCCTGCCTCAGTTCGGCGTCGAAACTCGATTCGTGGATCCCGACCATCCCGAAGATCTCGCCGCCCACGTGGACTCCCGGACGAAGCTGGTCTTCGCCGAATCCATCGGGAACCCGGCACTCAACGTTTTGGACGTCCCGGCGTGGGCCGACGCGGCGCATGCCCTGGGCCTTCCCCTGATCCTGGACAACACGGTGCCCACGCCGTACCTGGAGCGTGTCTTCGACCTGGGCGCCGACATCGTCGTTCACTCCGCGACCAAGTACCTGGCCGGGAACGGCACCGTGATGGGCGGGCTGATCGTCGATGCGGGGCGGTTCGACTGGAGTGCTCACGCCGAGCGGTTCACGAACCTCACCGGCCCCGATCACGCCTATCACGAGACGGTCTGGACGCAAGCAGCCGGGGCGGCCGCGTACATCATGCGGGCCCGTACCGTGATGCTGCGCAACACCGGGGCCGCCTTGGCGCCGATGAACGCCTTCCAGATCTTGTTGGGCACCGAGACGCTCCACCTGCGCATGGAACGCCACAGCAGCAATGCGCTCGCCGTGGCCCGCTACCTGGCCGAGGATGAGCGGGTGGCCTGGGTGCGCTATCCCGGGCTGCCGGGGGATCCCTACCATCCGAACGCGGTGAGGGTCCTCGCCGGACGCGGCTACGGTGGTCTGGTGAGTTTTGGAGTCAAGACCGGCCGCGAGGGCGGTTCCCGGTTCATCGAGGCACTCGACCTGTTTAGCCACCTGGCCAACATCGGGGATGCCAAGAGCCTCGCGATCCACAGCGCCACGACGACGCACAGTCAGCTCACCGAATCCGAACTCGTCGAGGCCGGGGTCGCCCCCGAAGGCGTCCGGCTGTCGGTAGGCATCGAGAACGCCGATGATCTCATCGCCGACCTGGATCGAGCGCTGTCTGCGTGAGTGACGACGACAGCGATGGTTCGGTCGGCCTGGTGGAAACCCAGACCGCCCGCCTGTTTACCGCCGAGAAGCCGTTGACGCTGGCCAGTGGCGCGACCGTGGGCCCCGTCGACGTCGCCTATGAGACGTACGGGACGCTGGCGCCGGACCGATCGAACGTGATCTACATCTGTCACGCGCTCACCGGGGACGCCCACGCCGCAGGCTGGCACGAAGGCGACCGCCGCCCCGGATGGTGGGACAACCTCATCGGCCCTGGGCGTCCCCTGGACACCGATCGATTCTTCATCGTGTCCAGCAACATCCTGGGCGGATGCCGTGGCACCACCGGACCGGGGTCAACCAACCCCGCGACGGGGGAGGCCTACGGTATGGAGTTCCCCCTGCTGGACATGGCCGACTTCGTCACCGTCCACCGGGCCCTGCTGGCGCATCTGGGGATCCCGCACCTCCTGATCGCCTTGGGTGGCTCACTGGGGGGCATGCAGGTCTTGGAGTGGTCGCTGACCTATCCCCACGACATGAGCCATGCGGTCATCATCGCCGCATCAAGCCGGCTGACCGCACAAAACATCGCCTTCTCCGCGGTCGCCCGCCGGGCCATCACCGATGATCCGAACTTTGCCGGTGGCCGCTACGCCGCCGAAGGCACCAACCCCGACGTGGGGCTTTCGATCGCGCGGATGATGGCACACATCACCTACATGTCCGAGGACGCCCTCACCGCGAAGTTCGGACGCAACGCGCAGATCGAGGGCGCCGACCCCGGGTTCGGGATCGACTTCGCGGTCGAGAGCTACCTCGATCACCAAGGGCAAGTGTTCTTGGAGCGGTTCGATGCGCTCAGCTACCTGTACCTGTCCCGCGTCATGGATTACTTCGACCCGTTCTCACGCCCGGATCCGCTGGCGCGGGTCGTCGCCGACCCGGTTCGCTACCTGCTGCTCAGCTTCGATACCGACTGGCGGTTCTCGACCGCGCACACGCTGCGGATCCTCGCGCACGTGGAGCGGGCCGGGCTTCCGGTCACCTTCCGTGAACTGAGTTCCCCCTATGGGCACGACTCATTCCTGCTGGTGGATCCGGCCTACCATGCGACGTTGCGGGCGTTCGTGGACCGCGCTGGGGAGGTGCGTTGATGAGCAGGCACAGCGAACTGCGGCTCGACTTGGCCCTGGTGGCCGACCAGATCTTCGAAGGCTCACGCGTGCTGGATCTGGGATGTGGCGAAGGCGCACTGCTGGAACACCTCATGGCGACCCGTCGCTGTCGCGGAACTGGTGTGGAGATCGACGCCGAGGCTGTCTTGGTGGCCATCCGTCGCGGGGTGCCGGTGATCGAGCGTGACATCGACGTGGCGCTGGCCGACATCGCCGACGACTCCTATGACACGGTGGTGCTCTCCCGCACGTTGCAGACGATGCTGCGCCCCGAATACGTGCTGGAGAACATGGCGCGCGTCGCGGAACGCATGGTCGTCTCGGTGCCGAACTTCGGCTACTACCCGAACCGCCTACGGCTCCTGGCGGGGCGGATGCCGATCTCCAAGGAAATCCCGTACGCCTGGTACAACTCCCCGAACTTGCGCTTCACCACGCTGACCGACCTGGAGGACCTGTTCGCTCAGCTGGGGTTGATCATCGATCGCCGCTACACCTATACGCAAAGCGGACGACGCCTGCGCATGTATGGGCGCGTCCCCAATCTGTTGGCGGGTGCGGCGGTGTACGTCCTGCGTCCTGGACGCTGACCCGGGACGGGGCGGCCTCCCGCGAGGAGGTGGTCAGCGCGCCAGGGCGGTGAGGATCCGCTCGGCGCTGCCGCCGAGGTTCAGCTCGCGGGTGAGCGCCGCGAAGGCTTCTGGATCGCGCGGGGCACGGGGCAGCGTCAGGTCGACCTCGGGAAGCGGCACGTCGGTGGCCGCCGTGACGACCTGGGTGGCCGGGCCGAGATAGGCCTGCGCGGACGTGAGCGCACGCTGCACGCCCGGGGTGGTGGCGTCGCGATGCTCCAGGATCCCTTCCAGCGTCTGGAATCGGCCCAACAGGTCGGCGGCAGTCTTCTCGCCGATGCCCTTGACGCCAGGCAGGCCGTCGGACGGATCGCCGCGCAGAACCGCGAAGTCGACATACTGCGCGCCGTCGATCCCGTACTTGGCGTGGAGCCAGGCGTCGTCCACGCGCTCGTGCTTGGACACCCCTCGTGCCACGTACAGCACGCGCGTGGGGTGGGTCGGCTCGACGAGTTGGAACAGGTCGCGATCGCCGGTGACGACATCGACGGGGCCGACGGCGCGGCGGGCCAGCGTGGCGATCACGTCGTCCGCCTCATAGTCGGGAGCGCCCACGATGGGTAAACCGAGCGCATTCAGGGTGGCGCGGATCCACGGCACCTGCCGGTTGAGGTCTTCGGGCACCTCCTCGGCATCCCCTTGTGCGACGCGATGCGCCTTGTAGCTGGGAAGGAGATCAACCCGCCAGGACGGGCGCCAGGCATCATCCCAGCAGCAGGCGACACGGTCGGGGCGGTAGTCGGTGATGAAGCGGGCCAGGAAGTCCAGCAAGCCACGCACCGCGTTGACCGGCTCGCCCGCACTGGTGCGCAGGCTGGACGGCAGGCCGAAGAAGGCTCGGAAGTACAGCGAGGCCGAATCAAAAAGAAGCGTCGAGGAGCCGTCCATGGTGCATCAGTGTGACACGATGAGCCGGTGGAAAGCACCGACGAGCAGATCATCGGCCTGTTGTCGCGTGATGGCCGGATGTCCTACACCGACCTCGGCAAGGCGACGGGGCTGTCAACGTCGGCGGCCCAGCAGCGGGTTCGGCGTCTGGAACAACGCGGCGTGATCCGTGGCTACAAGGCGGTCGTGGACCCGGAGGCCCTCGGCAAACTCCTCACCGGATTCGTCTCGGTGCGGTTGCGCGACGACGCGGGGGAGGACGATCTGCCCGAACGGATCGCCGACCTTCCCGAGGTGATCTCCTGCTACTCGATGGCCGGGCTGGCGAGTTACCTGCTGAAGGTGCAGGTCGAGTCGCCAGCCGACCTCGAGCGCGTCCTGAAGGAGATCCGGCACCGGGTTCCGGTCGCCACCGAAACCCAGTTGGTGCTCAGCGTCCCTTACGCGGACCGACCGTTGGTCTGATCGGCCAGCCCCTGCAAGAGGGACGCCTCAGCCAAAGAGGCGGCCTCCAGGTCGATCAGGTCGAGCGATTCGTCGATGCCGTGCATCCGCGAGTCGGGATCGCTGACCCCCGTGACGAGGATCTGAGCCGCCGGGTAGGCCCGCTGGAAGTCGGCCACCATCGGGATCGAACCCCCCTGACCCATGTCGACGACGGGGTTGCGGAAGGCGTCGGAGTACACCGTGCGCGCCAACTCGGCGACCGGGCCAGCCATCTCCACGACGGTGCCCGAGCCGGTCGAGCCGTCCGTCACGGTGACCTTGGCGCCAAAAGGGGCATGGTCGATGAGGTGGGCGCGCAACGCGGCCAGGGCCGCTTGGGGATCCTGATTCGGGGCGATGCGCATGCTCACCTTCGCGCGGGCCGTGGGAGAGAGCGTGTTCGAGGCGTCCGCCACCGAGGTCGCGTCGAGGGCGAGCACGGTGATGGAGGGACGCCCCCACACCCGGTCGGCGATCGGTCCCGTTCCGGTGAGTTGGACGCCGGGCAGCAACCCGGCCTCCTCGGCGATGCGATCCTGCGGGTAGTCCAAGTTGAAGGGCTCGGCGTGCGCAAGGCCCTCCACCGCGACGTCTCCCGCGTCGTCGTGCAACGTCGCCAAGAGCCGGATCAACGTCGTCAGTGCATCGGGGGCGACGCCGCCGAACTGACCCGAGTGCAGCGCGTGATCGAGAGTGTCGACCTGGACGACCAGATCCACCAGCCCGCGCAGCGCGGTGGTGAAGGCAGGCGTCCCGACGAGCCAGTTGCCCGAATCGCAGATGACGAAAACGTCGGAGGCCAACGCGTCAGCGTGCCGGGCCAAGATGTCGGACAAGGTGGGGGAGCCGATCTCCTCCTCGCCCTCGATGAACAAGGTGACGCCGACCGGCGGCTTCCCGTCGAAGGCGCGCAACGCGGCCAGATGCACCGCGATGCCCGCCTTGTCGTCGACCACACCACGGCCGTAGAGGCGCTCGCCGCGCCGGGTGGCCACGAACGGATCGCTGCTCCACAGGGAAAGATCCCCGGTGGGCTGCACGTCGAGGTGCGCGTACAAGCAGACGGTGGGTTGACCCTCGGGCGCCGGGAATCGTGCGATGATCGCGGGCTGCCCGCCTTCGCGCACGACCTGAACATCGGGGCAATGCAGATCCGACAGCAGCGCGCTGACGGCCTCCACCGTCCGCTCGACGTCAACGTGACGATCGGGCAGCGAACTGACCGAGGGGATCGCCACCAAGGCCGTCAGGTCCTCGACCACACCTGGAAGTAAAGCGGACACGCGTGCAGCAAGATCAGTCATACCGCCACTCTAGAACCGTCCAGGCCAGCGGCTACGCTTTCCGCCGTGACCGCCGCAGACTCGCCCGTGTCCGTCCGACGCTGGCGAGGCCCCCTTCCGTGGTGGGCCCTGGCCGTCTTCGCAGCGGTCGGCGGGCTGAGCGCCTCGGCCTCCTTTGCTCCGTTCGGCTGGGCGCCGTGCGCGATCGTGGCGGTCGCCATCCTCACCTGGTGCGTGCGGTCTGCGCACGGGCTGGGCGGGGCGCTCATCGCGGGGGCGTGCTTCGGGTTGGCGTTCATGGGGACCTCGCTGATTTGGCAGACCGAGATCATGGTGGCGTCCTACGCCGGGCTCGTCGCGGCCACATCGTTGGTGTTCGTGGGAGTGTCAGCCCTGACCTGGTGGATGCGCAGCCTGCCCGCGTGGCCCCTGTTTGCGGCGGCCTCCTGGTCCGCGTCGGAGTGGGTGATCTCGGTGTTCCCGTTCGGAGGCTTTGGCTGGATGCGCCTGGGGTACACCCAACTGGACACCCCGATGGCGGGGCTTTACCCGCTCGTGGGCGCGGCAGGGGTGACCTTCGTGGTTGCGGTGCTGGGCACCCTGTTGGCTGCGGTCATCCAGTCCCCTGGCGTGCGCAGCGCCTCCGCGTTGGTCTGGGTGGTGGTGGCGGTGCTGGCGGCCGGGGGGCTCGGCTCGTTCATCACCCCGACCAGCCACGGCAGCGTTGACGTGGGGTGGGTCCAAGGGGGTGCCCCAGGAGGCGGGGTCTACGGCCTGGGCCCGGCACGCAGCATCACCTACAACTCCCGCGACGAAACGGCTGCACTCATGCGTCGTGTCGCCGCCGGCGACGTCTCGGCCCCCCAGTTCATCGCCTGGCCGGAGAACTCCACTGACATGGACCCCCGTACCGACGTCGCAACCCGGCGTGCGGTGGAGTCCGCCGTCGACAACGCCGGGGTTCCGATCCTGGTCGGGTCGATCTTTGAGGATCCTGCGGCACAAACCCGTCAAACGGTGGCCGTGTGGTGGACCCCGGCTGGCGGAGATCTGGTCTACGCGAAACGCAACCTGGTTCCCTTTGGCGAGTGGATCCCGGGCCGGGATCTGCTGATGCCGCTCATCCCGCAACTGAGCTACGTCGGCGCCGACTCGGTCCCAGGTACGACGCCGGGAGAGTTCGTCGCCGCACTTCCCGACGGGAGGGATCTCCCGGTAGGGGTCGCGATCTGTTACGAGGTGATCTTTCCGCAGACCCTGAATCAAGCCGTCGAGGCAGGGGCACAGGTGTTGATCGTCCAAAGCAGCAACGCCATGTACCAGGGCACGAACCAGATAGCCCAGCAGTTCACGATCACACGGGTCCGGGCGGCCGAAATGCGCCGGACCATTCAGGTGGTGACCACCTCGGGCGTCTCCGGACTCATCGGCCCCCAGGGGCAGGTGCTGCGCCAGGCGCCGGACTCGGTGGCTGCCTCCGGCGTGGATACCCTCCCTTTGGAGACCACACCGCCGACCCCCGCGATGCGGATCCAGCCGTGGCTGGAGTACGGGGTGACCCTGATGACAGGGTTGGGGGTCGTGTGGGTCCTACTCCGCCACCTGCGGGGGCGTCGGGGTGGAAGAATGGACGCCGTTGCCGCGCACGCGAGCGCTTAAGGAGCGAATATGGCACAGCCTTACCTCGGGCTCGGTCGGATCCTCGTGATCATCCCGACCTTCAATGAGATCGAGAACATCGACATGATCACGTCCCGGCTCCGCGCGGCGGTGCCCGAGGCCCACATCCTGATCGCCGATGACAACTCACCCGACGGGACGGGAAAGCGCGCCGACGAGCTCGCGGCCACCGACGAGCACATCCACGTGGTGCACCGTCAGGGCAAAGAAGGGCTCGGCAAGGCCTATCTGGACGCCTTCCGCTGGGGTCTGGCGCAGGGGTACGACGTGCTCGTGGAGCACGATGCCGACGGATCACATCAGCCCGAGGAACTGCCCAAGCTCCTCAACGCGCTCGTTGACGCCGACATGGTCAAGGGCAGCCGGTGGGTGCCGGGGGGTAGCGTGGTCAACTGGCCCAAGTCGCGCGAGTTCATCTCGCGCGGAGGCTCGCTGTGGACGCGTGTGTGGTTGGGTATCCCGGTGAAGGACCCCACCGGGGGGCTCAACCTCTTCAAGGCCCCGGTGCTGCGGGCCATCATCGACGACATTTCCACGTACGGCTATGGCTTCCAGGTGGACCTCACCTGGAACGCGCTGCAGAAGGGGTACCGCGTCGTCGAGGTTCCCATCGAGTTCGTCGAACGCGAGCACGGCGTCTCCAAGATGAACTCGGACATCATCGTTGAGGCGGCCCTCCAGACCGCACGCTGGGGCATCAAGCATCGCGCCCAACAACTCAAGCAGTTCGCTGGTGAGTTCGGCGATCACGCTGGAAAGGCCGGGGAGAAGGCCGGACGGTTCGTCGGCGCCGTGTCGAGGGCGGCCAGCGACGCCGTTGCCCAGCGCAAGTCCAAGGGAGACAGCCACTGATGCGCCGCTCCCGGGTGGCCTTGGTGGTGGCGGGTCTCCTCGCCGTCGCTGAGATCGCCCTGCTCGCCTGGGTCGGGCAAGCCCTGGGCGTGTGGTGGACCCTCCTCATTGTGGTGCTTGGCGGCGTCGTCGGGGGAGCGATCATCCGGCACGAAGGTTCCAAGGCGTGGGCCTCGCTCCGGGAGGCGCAAGCGCATCCCCAAGAGGCGTCCTCACAGCTGACGGACGCAGCCCTCGTGCTGACAGGCGGAGCCCTGATCGCGGTACCCGGATTGCTCACCGACATCATCGGGCTGCTGTTGATCGTTCCGGCGACACGACCACTGGCGCGTCGCGGAGTTCGGGCGATCCTCGCGGGACTGACGCGCCCCTACCGCGACCAGATCGATCTGCTCCAAGCCCAAGCCGATCCTGGGTCGGTGGTGGAAGGCGAAACCGTAGAACAGCCCGGGTTTCACCCACCGGCAGGCAAGGACGATCCGACCATCATTCGCGGTGAAATCGAACCCTAATCTCCTCCGGGCGCCCGGTTGATGCACACAGGGGCCGCGCACCTCAGTGGTGCGCGGCCCCTGTTGCGTCAATCATCAGGGCTCTTGTCGGATCTCACCCAAACGCTCAGCGAGGATGTCCTCCAACTCCTCGATCGAGCGACGCTCCCGCAGCATGTCCCAATGGGTGCGCTGCGGCTTGACTTCCTTGGGCTCGGGCTCCACCCCGTCGGAGCGGCGCGCCATCTGCCCGCAACGCGGGCACTCCCACTCGGTGGGAAGCTCAGCCTCTGCCGCGAACGTGACCGCGAAGTGATGGGCGTTCGGACAATCGAATGCGATCTCCTGCCGTGCAGCCATCTCGACCCCGGACGGGTCGGCGAGACTCTTCGACCCGAGACCGTGGCCCCTCAATGCCTTGTCTGCCATGTGTCCTCCCTTCGTTCACGTAACGCTACCGGCTGCCACCTTGTTCCTGAATCAGCCTGCGGTCGCCCTGGGGAGACGCGGCCGCGACGTCATCAGGCGTGGCTCTGCACAGGATCGGTGACCGCGAGCATGAGGATGAGCCCCGCGACGAGCACCACGACGATGCCGAGGATGCCGAAGTACTGGGTGGTTTCTGAGCGCGTGATGGCGGCACCCACAGCGATGGCGAGCCCGAACAGGGAGGGGGAGAGGAACGAGATCGCGCGGCCTGTAGTGGCGTACAAACCGAAGATCTCCCCGGAACGGCCATCGGGAAGCGCGCGGGCCAGGAAGGACCGGGACGCCGACTGCGCGGGCCCGACGAAGGCGCACATGGCCAGCCCCAGGGTCCAAAACACGATCTGGCCGCCGTCATGCAGCAGGAAGACGCCCAGGCCCAGCCCACACAGCGCAATAAGCGAGAGGAGAATGACGCGCTTGGGGCCGATGCGGTCGTCCAGGAACCCGAACCCGATCGTTGATACTCCCGCTACGACGTTGGCTGCCGCACCGAAGATAATCACCTCGCCCGCGCTGAACCCGAACGTCTGCGCCGCCAAGACGGCTCCGAAGGCGAACACGCCACTGAGCCCGTCGCGGAAGAGCGCCGAGGCGACCAGGAAGCGCGCGGTGTTGCGATCCTCCACCCACAGCCGCTTCAGTGATGCCCACAGCATCCGATACGAGGCGAGGATCCCTATAGGGAGCGCAGGTGGGCGGGGCGTGTCGCGCAACGCCACAAACGTGGGGATCGTGAAGCCCACAATCCACGCGGCGCACACGAGCATGGAGACACGGATGTCGAGGCCGTCGTGGCTACTCACCCCGAACAAGCCCACCTCGGGCGCGATGAACCCGAAGTACAGCAGCATCAAGGCGACGATGCCACCCAGGTAACCCAGCCCCCAGCCGAATCCCGAGACGCGGCCGACGTCCTTCTTGGTGGCGACCTGATCGATCAGGGCGTAGTAGTTCACGTTGGCGATCTCACCGACGATGGACGCTACGCCCAGGAGGCCCAACCCGAGCCACAGGTAGCCCGGTGCTGGGGCGACAAAGAACAGGCAGGCGGCCAATAGGGCGATGGCCCACGTCTGCCACCGCAGATTGCGCACCGTACGCCCGGTGCGGTCCGACGCCTGCCCCAGCACCGGAGCGAGCACGGCGACGATCAGCCCGGCAATCATCGTCGAGACCGACAAAGCGATCGACGTGTCGTTTTCGGAGCCGAACGCCGAACCGGTGATGTACACCGAGAACACAAACGTGATGATCACGGTGTTCAGGGGCTGCGTACCCCAATCCCACATCGCCCAGGCCCACACCTTGCGCCCGGAAGGACGCACCGGTGCGCTCGGGAGCGCACCCAGGGCAGCATCGTTCATGACTCGTCCTCCCACAGACCCCGACGCGTCACCGCGTCCTTCAGCATCACGAGATCGTCGGAGACGATGCCGTCCACCCCCAGGTCGAGGAGGCGCTCCATGGTGGCACGATCGTTGATGGTCCACACGTGCACCCGAGCTCCCCGAGCGTGCGCCGCAGCAATGAGCCCCGGCGTCAGCAGCCGAACGCGGCTCCCTGGAACGAGCATCGGCATCTGGAAGGCGTCCGCGGCCAGCGGCCACCAACGCCGAACCCCCGGCAGCGCGAAACCGGCGACTTCGCTGGGGGACGCCGCAGTGGCGACCCGCCCCGCCGTCGCCTGCCGGAAGGCGCGGATGCTCGACGTGGTGAAGCTCCCCACGCACACCCGGTCGAACGCCCCATGGCTACGGAGGGTCTCGACCAGCGGCGTGATCGCGCCGGGGTGCTTGATGTCGATGTTGAACCGAGCATCGGGCAGGGCGTCGAGGAGGTCGCTCAAGGTCGGGATCGGCTCGCTCCCGGCAATCCGCGCCCGCGACACCTCGGCGTAGGGCAACTCAGCGATCAGGCCCGTGGCGTCGGTGACCCGATCCAGACGATCGTCGTGGAAGGCGATCAGGTGCCCATCGCGGGTGGCGTGCACGTCGGTTTCGAGGTAGTGAAACCCGAGGGCACGGGCGGCGGTGAAGGCACGCAGAGTGTTTTCGAGTTCGGGTGGGACACCGGGGGAGAAGCCACCCCGATGTGCTAGCGCCGCGAACGGCACCTCGAAATAGGAGTGGGCGTCCGCGGGCATGAGCACACAGTAGGGAGCCTGCGTGAACACACGGTGACGGCGCGACGGCGAAGGAGCACAATGGGCGATCGTGACGACGATTCTCTCGATCCAGTCCTCGGTCGCTTACGGCCATGTCGGCAACAGCGCAGCGACGTTCCCGCTGATGCGCCTGGGCGTCGATGTGTGGCCGGTGTTGACGGTCCATTTCTCCAACAACACGTCCTACCCCAGCAAGCGTGGCCCGCTGCTGGCTCCCAGCGACGTCGCCGACGTCGTGCAGGGCATCGACGAGTTGGGCGTCCTGCCTCAGGTGGACGCCGTGCTGACCGGCTACCAGGGTGCCCCGGCGATGGGTGCAGAGATCCTCCGGATCGTGGAACTGGTGAAGCAGCGCAACCCGCAGGCCGTGTGGTGCTGCGACCCCGTGATGGGGGACGTGGGCCGGGGCATGTACGTCTTGGCGGGCATCCCTGAGTTCATGCGCGACCACGTCGTCCCCGCTGCCGACATCATGACGCCGAACCACTACGAGCTCAACTACCTGACCGGACGCGAGACGCACACGATCGCGGACGTCCTCAGCGCCGCTGATGCGCTCCGTGCGGCGGGGCCCGACACCGTCTTGGTGACCTCCGTGGTCGCCGAGGGTGCCGATCCGGACACCCTGACCATGCTGGCGGTGGATGCCGAGGGTGCCTGGTCGGTGACGACCCCGCTCCTGGAGCGCTCCTTCACCGGATCGGGCGATCTGACCGCGAGCGTGTTCCTGGCGTCCCTTCTGGAGAGCGGCTCGCTGGAGGCGGCCATCGGGCGCACCGCATCCATCGTGTACTCACTGTTGAAGAAGACGACCGATCTTGACCAGCGCGAACTGGCGCTCGTGCCCGCACAAGACGAACTGGTCGCCCCCTCGTTCACGTTTGAGGTCACCCGCGTGCGCTGAGGCGTCCTCACGCTGAACAGGACCACAACGCGCGTCTCCCCGCCCAGGCCGAAACCTGAGCGGGGAGACGCGCGCGTTGCAGGTGAATGATCAGTCGTAGAACACCTGGATGTCGGCACCGAGCCGGTTGAGCCGGTTCGCGAGATCCTCGTAGCCGCGGTTGATGACGTACACGTCACGCAAGACGGTCACGCCGCGTGCCGCCATGCTGGACAACAGCAGGCAGACCGCAGGACGCAGGGCGGGCGGGCAGACGATCTCTTGGCTGCGCCAGTTCGTTGGCCCCTCGACGACGAGGCGATGGGGATCCAGCAGGGTCGTGCGCGCCCCGAGCTTCCCGAGTTCCAGCAAGTGGATCGCCCTGTTCTCGTAGACCCAATCGTGGATCAGCGTCCGACCTTCTGCTTCGGCGGCGATGACCGCGAAGAAGGGCAGGTTGTCGATGTTGAGGCCCGGGAACGGCATCGGGTGGATCTTGTCCTGAGCCGCGCGCAGAGTGCTCGGGTGGACGGTGATGTCGACCAGTCGCGTCCGGCCGTTGGCCGCCGGGTACTCCTGGCTGAGGTCGTATTGCAGCCCCATGTCTCCCAGGATCGCCAACTCGATTTCGAGGAACTCGATGGGGGCTCGCCGGACGGTCAGCTCGGACTTGGTGACCACGGCGGCGGTGATCAGGCTCATCGCCTCGATCGGATCCTCCGAGGGGGCCACGCGCACGTCGGCGGAGATCTCCTCGGCGCCGGTCACCGTCAAAGTGGTCGAGCCGATGCCCTCGATGGTCACGCCGAGGGCTTCGAGGAAGAAGCACAGATCCTGAACCATGTAGTTGGGGGACGCGTTCCGGATCACGGTCGTGCCCGGGTACAGGGCCGCCGCCATCAGCACGTTCTCGGTGACGGTGTCGCCACGTTCGGTCAAGGTGATGTGGCGGACGCCACCGTCGGTCTCGCGGACCGCTGCGTTGTACCAGCCGTCGGTCGCCTTGACGTTGAGCCCGAAGAACTGAAGGGCCTGCAGGTGCGGGGTGACCGTGCGGGTGCCGAGATCGCACCCGCCGGCGTAGGGCAGCCGAAACTCGGGCAGGAGGTGCAGTAGCGGTCCCAAGAACATGATCACCGAGCGCGTGCGACGGGCAGCCTCGACGTCAAGGGACGCGAGATCCAACGTTTCGGGCCGGATCAACTCCAACTCTGACTTGTCGGCCGACCACGTCACCTGGACGCCGATGGACTCCAGCACTTCGAGGATGCGATTCACCTCCTCGATGCGCGCGATGCCTTCCAGGGTGGTACGACCCTTGTTCAGCAAGGAGGCGCACAACAAAGCGACGGCGGCGTTCTTGGAGGAACGCACGTCGATGCTGCCGGAGAGCGTCGTGGGCCCCTTGATCCGCAGGTGCATCGTGCGACCCACAGGAGCCAGGGAGGGGTCCTGCAAGGCGGCGGCGATGCGGGCGATCTCGTCGAGGTCGACGCTGCGTGCGCCCATCTCGATGTCACGCAAGACGGAGGGTTCCAGTGCCAGAGCCTCGGCGACCTGGGAGTGGGTGAGGCCACGCTGCATGCGGGCGTCCCGGATGAGCCGGCCGATGCCGGTGGAGGATTTCGAGGTCACGAGGGGCGATTCTAGTGCACGGGTCAGCACCGGTCGTGAGCTGCCTGGGGAAGGCATAAAGTGAGAACCATGAGCTCTCACTTCGACGTCGTCGTCCTCGGCGCCGGACCAGGCGGCTACGTGGCCGCCATCCGCGCCGCCCAGTTGGGCAAGAAGGTTGCCATCATCGAGAAGGAGTACTGGGGCGGTGTCTGCCTGAACGTGGGCTGTATCCCGACCAAGTCGTTGCTCCGGAACGCCGAGTTGGCACACATCGTCACCAAGGAGGCCAAGACGTTCGGCATCTCCGGTGACATCACCGTGGACTACGGCGTCGCCTTCAGCCGCTCCCGCAAGGTGTCCGAGCGCATGGTGGGTGGCATCCACTACCTGATGAAGAAGAACAAGATCACCGAGATCCACGGCTGGGGGACTTTCGTCGACGCCCACTCGATCACGGTCGCGGCCGAGGACGGTTCGACCCAGACGGTCACGTTCGACAACTGCATCATCGCCGCGGGGGCCACGACGAAGCTGCTGCGGGGCACCTCGCTGAGCGCGAACGTGATCACGTACAAGGAGCAGATCCTGGCCGACGCCCTGCCGTCCACGATCATCATCGGCGGCTCGGGTGCGATCGGCACGGAGTTCGCCTACGTGCTCAACAGCTACGGCGTCGACGTCACCATCGTGGAGTTCCTCGATCGGATGGTTCCCAACGAGGACCCCGAGGTGTCGGCGGAACTCGCGAAGGCCTACAAGAAGCTGGGCATCAAGGTCCTCACCAGCACCGCGGTGCAGGGCGTCGAGGACACCGGTTCGGGCGTCCGCGTCACCGTGGCTCCCTCCCAGGGTGGTGACGCCTCGATCCTGGAGGCCGACAAGTTCCTGCAGGCCGTCGGCTTCGCCCCGCGTCTGGAGGGCTACGGCCTGGAGAACACCGGCGTGAAGGTCACCGAACGCGGCGCGATCGAGATCGACGACTACATGCGCACCAACGTTCCCGGCATCTACGCCATCGGCGACTGCACCGGAAAGCTGATGCTGGCGCACACCGCCGAGGCTCAGGGCGTCGTCGCTGCCGAGACGTTGTCGGGAGCCGAGACGATGGCGATCAACTACGACATGATCCCGCGGGCGACCTACTGCCAGCCGCAGGTCGCCGCCTTCGGTTACACCGAGCAGCAGGCCAAGGACAAGGGCTTCGACGTCAAGGTGGCCAAGTTCCCGTTCTCGGCCAACGGCAAGGCGTGGGGTCTGGGTGAAGGAACAGGCTTCGTGAAGGTTGTCGCCGACGCGCAGCACAACGAGATTCTGGGTGCCCACATGATTGGCCCCGACGTCACCGAGTTGCTGCCGGAGCTGGTTTTGGCTCAGACGTGGGATCTGACCGCTGACGAGGTCGGCCGGACGATTCATGCGCACCCGACGCTCTCGGAGGCCGTCAAGGAGGCCGTTGAGGGCATCGCCGGGCACATGATCAATCTCTGAGATCAACGCGACGGGCGTAGGGCCCCTTGGGTGCGGGAGTACCCAAGGGGCCCTACGGCGTCTCCAAGCGGGCGAGCGCTACAAGCGGGGGAGCGCCCGATTCAGCACGGTGGGGTCAGGCAGATAGCTCAGGTTGAGGCGGTGCAGCAGCGTCGCCACCGCGTCCACCGCCCTTCGTCGTTCCGACTCGGAAGGCGAGAGCTGCGCCAGGCGAGCACTTTTGGCTGCCAGCTCGGCAATCGGACGGGCCTGGGTGGGCAAGTGAGCGACCCCTTCAGTTTCGGCGGCGCTGCGCGCCGTGGCGAAGGTGACCTCCACCATGGCTGACCGGCGCACCACTTCGGTCTCTGGGGTGGTGGGGTCAACGTCATCCCACAGGACCAGCGCCGTCTCGAACTGTCGGGTCGCCTCACTGGAGGGGTCGAACAAGGCGGCGTTCTCGATGCGATACGTCACATCGCCGCGCAGCCGCCCATACTCCTGTTTGACCGCGTCCACCCGGCTGGCCGCCTGCTGGCGGCGCGCTTGCGGCGTGGGGACGCGCGCGACCAGCGCCGCCAGGGAACGAGTACGTCCTCCCGCGCTGACGGACTCGGGAGTGACAGCCAACCAGTTGATCGCGGGAAGGAGGGTTGCCGCGACGGGGGAGACGCCGACGAGCGCGCAGACGGCAGCCAGGGGGAGTGCCGGATTGACCTCCCGACTCTTGCGATGCGGCTGGCCGGCGACCGTGGTGAGAGTCTCCATGAAGCGCAACGGCATGCCGGCGTCGTGCCGAGGTGCCACCACGCTACCCAGCACATGATTGTCCGGGTCGGCGACCGCAAGGATCGAGGAGCCAGCCAGGTCGCCGAGCGGAGTGTGGAGGGGCAGCGGCTCCCACACGGTGGGCAGGAGCGGGCTCATCACGGGAGCTCTTTGCGGGTGGCGATCAAGGTGGGGGCCGCAGGATCAATCACCGGCAAGTAGTACAAGGCCAACTCCTTGAGGGTGGTCGACGCGCCCTTCAGTGCCACCTCGCGTTCCGGCCCGGGAGGAGCCGCAAGGCCCAGGGTGATCGCTTTGACCGCACGCCGCGCCGGGGAACGCGCGACCTGGGGGGAGATGGTCGAAGCCCAGACGCTCCGCATCCTCACGTGCGTTCTGGAACGTTGTTTCAATCTGGGAGGCGAGCCCGACCGCATCGGGAGCATCGGGATCCCACGTGGCTAAAGCAACCTGAAAGCGCTGCGTGCTGGGGACAGCAGCATCGAACAGTGCCGAGTTCTCGATCCGGTAGACCGCATCGGTCAGCAACGCGCCATAGCGTTCCTGGACGACCTGCACGCGTTCGCTCGGGGTCGGCCCGCTGACGGCGGCGTCGATGCGTTGCAGGGCGGCGTCCAGTTCAAGAATGCGATGCCCCCGGCGCAGGCGTACGGGGCGCGTTTCGGGAAAGAGGTGAAGGCCCGTCACGGTCGCCAAAATGATCGCGAAGCTCACCCCCGGAAACCACGGGACGACGAACAGGAAAAACAGCACGACGGCGAGCGTGGTCATCACGAGGGTGGACGCGATGATGCGCGATCGAACCCAGGGGGCTTCCAACTCCCACACCATGGCGGAGCAGGGAGTGACCTCGCAGACCGCAGTGGCGGCCGTTCCGACGGCGGTGACCGCGGGCATCGTGACGGGTTGGCGATGGGCGAACACCGTCCCTGGCGCGGGCGGCAAGCGCCAACGCTCACGCGCAGGAGGGACGCCAATCGGGTCGCCGACGATGCGGCAGGACGAGGAGCCCCGGCGTCCGGGACGCACCCACAGCCCCACTGCACAACGCTCGACGGTGGCGTCGGTGGGGTCTGCCCCCAACGCGACGGCCTCCACCACCAGCGATCGGCCCACGAGTTCGCCGAGGGAGTCTCGAGCGCCACAGTGCGATCGGTCATGGCTACGAGCCAACCACAAACTGGGCGCTGCCGGACCTCGTCGACGCCGACAGCCCGGCTACGCTGGCCGTGTCGGGCATCGGGCGAGGAGAGTGGGACAGCCATGAGTCATGTGGTTGGGTACGTTCACACGGGGCGGCGTAGCCCGCTTGCCTGGGCGTGTTCCGCGCTGATCAAGGCGTCCGGCGCACGCAAGAACAATGACGCGAAGGCGCGCGCGAGCATCGACTCGGTGTCAGACCCCGCGGACGTCCCGGCAGCGATCCGTCAGCGATTCTCGGTGACGACCACGCAGTTCGAAGGACGCCCGCTGTGGACGATTGGTCCACGCACCGGTCCGTCGTCGCAAACGATCCTGTATCTGCACGGTGGCGCCTATGTGATGAACATCGTGAGCCTGCACTGGAAGCTCATCGCGGCGATCATCGAGCGCACCAACGCGACCGTGGTCGTCCCGGATTACCCGCTCGCCGGGCAAGCGACATGCACGGACGTCTTTACATACCTGGAGAAACTCACTCCCGTCTTTGACGGCATTCGCCAGGGTCGTCCGTGGACGATCATGGGGGACTCCGCCGGTGGCGGGCTTTCCTACGCGTGGGCCCAACATTTGCGTGACGTCGGCGGCGCCCAGCCCGACGAGATCGTGTTGCTCTCGCCATGGCTGGATGTCCGGATGGTCGACCCGCGTCAAGACGGCCTGGAGAAGCTCGACCCCATGCTGCCGCGTCGCAACTCGCAGAAGGCGGGCGAGACGTATGCCGGAGAGTTGTCCCTGACGGATCCGCGCGTGAGCCCGTTGTTCGGCGATCTGGAGAACCTGCCCGAGGTGAGCATCTTCACCGGAACCTATGACCTGGTGAACGCGGACGCACGATCCTTGCGCGACGCGCTGAAGGCCAAGGGTCTCGCGTACCGATTCTTCGAGTATCCGAAGCTGTTCCACGTCTTCATGGCGGTGACGTTCCTGCCCGAGGCGAAGACGGCGATCGGGCAGATCGCAGGCATCGTGGCCGAGGCGGGTCGCTGACCCCCAGCCTCTTCTGGCCTCCCCGGGCGATTGTCCGATAATGAGCATTATGACATTACGCGCGGGGTGGGTCCCCTTGATCCTGTGGCGGAGACCTCGTTTGGTGGCGGTCGAGTCGCTGCCTATCGAACCCGATACGCTCCGCGCATGACCGACGACGATGATCCAGATGTCCGCCCGCGCGTGGGACTCCTCGAGGGCACGCTGGGATTCACCTTGGCCGGTGCCATCCTCTTGGCGGGGGTTGCCCTGTTCGGCTTGATGCTCACCACGGATCGCAACCCTGTGGGCCTCATCGTCGCCGTGATTCTGGTGGCCATCGGCGTGCGCCTCCTGATCGCGGCCATCATGAAGGCACGTGCCGCTGGCTCCTCCTGACGCGGCGACGGGCACGCGCATCCCTGCAGGTGTGCCACAAGGGCCGAGGGAACGCTGCTCGCTCCCCCAGCCCCTGTGGTTGACCCTGTGGTGCTACTTCAGGCCGCTTTGGACCTCGTCGCGCAACTGCTGGACGGCATCCTTGATGGAGGCGCGGTTGAACAAGATGTCTTGGTACTTGCGCTGGAAGACCGTCCCAAAGGAGCTGCCGCCGACGGGCGTCAGCCCGCCCGCGTCGGTAACGCTGCTCTCGATGCTGCTCAGGTAGCCGGCCACCTTCTTGTCGGTGGGCCGCAGCGACGGCTCCAATGCCGCGCGGCACTCCGTGTTGGGCGGCAACCCCCGCTCGGCAGTGAGCGTACTCACGGCGTCCACCGAGTTGGACAACCAATCGACGAAAGCGGCAGCCGCCGCCGTGTTCGACGACCGCGACGACACCGACCAGTACATGGACGCCTTGTACCACAGCCACGTGGGCGCGCCCGCGGCGGCCGGAGGGCGCAACAGCTTCATGTCCGTCCCGGACGCTGCGTCCAGCGCCTTGACCTGGTTCGACCACAGGTACGTCATCGCGACACGGCCGTTCGCAATGGCGGACTGGTCCATGGGCTTGGTGTCTTCCTCGGCCAGTTCGGAGGGCGGCTGGATGGACTTGTCCTTCTGCATGTCCATCAGAAGCTGGAAGTAGGCCTCCAGATCCTCGTTCTTCCACCCGATCTTGCCGTCGGAGGTCCACTGCTGGCCCCCGCGCTGGCGGACGAACGCCTTCATGAGGCCGTCTTGGGCAAACAGGTTGCCGGCGCCGTAGACGCCTTGGCGATTGATTTTTCGGGTGATCTCCAAGGACAGAGCGCGCAGGTCGTCCCACGACCACTTGGTGTCATCAGGGAGCGGGATGCCCGCCTCTTGGAACAGCTTCGGGTTCGCGACGATGATGGGCGCGTTGACGCCAGCGTTGATGCCGAACAAGCCCTTGGGAAGGCGTCCCGTGTCGGCGGTGCCTGCCAGGAACTTGTCGGTCTTCACCGAGGATTCCAGGTTCAGCAGGAGGCCGCGAGCCCCGTAGTCGGCAAGGTATTTCTCGTCCATCTGGATGATGTCGGGCATGTTGTTGGCGGCCGCTTGCGTGGCGAGCTTGTCCCAGTAGCCGGCTCCACTCCCCTGGCTCCCCGGCAATCTTGACGCCAGGGTTCTTCGACGAGTAGAGATCGATGGTGGCGTTCGTCACGCGGGTGCGGGTGTCGTTCCCCCACCAGGTGAAACGCATCGTGGCGTTCTTGGGATCTCCGCTCGGAGTGGAGACGGCTCCGCCGCCTTGTGAGCAGCTAGCGAGCATGGTCGCGGCGCCGATGCCGATACCCATACCCAGGAAGGTTCTGCGGTCCATGGAGTCCTCCTCATTGATAAACCCAGGCCTGCGGCAAGGGTAAATGGGGGTGTTAGGGGTGGGCCAGCACTTGCGTCACGAACGGTGAAACTCCTTGTCGCCGCGTGTGGGAAAACGCCTTCCGGCTAGGAGGGATGAATGGTTGACGGTGTGAGCAACAACGCCGTGTAGTTGCCGTGTGAGGCTCCTCTTGCGCCTTGTTCTACTCTGATGGGTCATGACCGAACGTCAGCACCTGGCCGACTCTCACGACTGGATCCGAGTGCGGGGCGCGCGAGAGAACAACCTGAAGAATGTCTCGCTGGATCTGCCCAAGCGGCGCTTGACCGTCTTCACCGGCGTCTCCGGATCCGGGAAGAGTTCCCTGGTGTTCGACACCATCGCGGCCGAATCCCAGCGGATGATCAACGAGACCTACCCCGCCTTCGTCCAGGGGTTCATGGACACCCTCGATCGCCCCGATGTGGACACCTTGGAGGGCCTGACGACGGCCATCATCGTGGATCAGGAGCGGATGAGCTCGAATCTCCGATCGACCCTGGGTACGGCGACGGACGCCAACGCTTTGCTGCGCATGCTGTTCAGCAGGCTGGGTGACCCCCACATCGGCTCGCCGCAGGCCTACTCGTTCAACGTGCCCTCAGTGAGCGGGCACGGCGCCGTCAAGGTGGACAAAGGTGCGGGCGCACGGATGGAGAGGCGCAGCTACAGCGTCGTGGGAGGCATGTGCCCGCGTTGCGAAGGGACCGGGAACGTCTCCGACATTGATCTGAGCGAGGTGTTCGACGCGTCGCTGTCGCTGCGGCAAGGGCCCTTCAAAGTTCCGGGCTACTCCATGGACGGCTGGTACGGGCGCATCTTCATCGGCTCGGGATTCTTCGATCCGGAGAAGCCACTGGGGGCCTACACCCAGCGCGAGATGCACGATCTGCTCTACAAGGAGCCGGTCAAGATCAAGGTCGAGGGCATCAACCTGACCTACGAGGGTCTCATCCCGAAGATCACCAAGTCGATGCTCGCCAAGGATCCTGAACAGATGCAGCCGCACGTGCGGGCGTTTGTGGAGCGTGCCGTGAAGTTCACCTCCTGCCCCGATTGCGGGGGGACGCGACTGGCGGAAGGCGCTCGGTCCTCCCGCATCCGGGGCAAGAACATCGCTGACCTGTGCGCCATGCAGGTGAGTGACCTCGTGGACTGGGTAGCAGACCTCGATGACCCCGAGGTGGCGCCCCTGACGGAGGCGCTCAGTGGGCTCCTACGGGCCTTCGTGGAGATTGGTTTGGGCTACCTGAGCCTGGACCGCCCCGCCGGGACGCTATCGGGGGGCGAAGCGCAACGGACCAAGATGGTGCGCCACCTGGGCTCCTCGCTGACCGACGTCACCTACGTGTTCGACGAACCGACGGTCGGGCTCCACCCGCACGACATTCAGCGGATGAACGACCTGTTGCTCCGGTTGCGAGACAAGGGCAACACCGTCTTGGTGGTCGAGCACAAGCCTGAAGCGATCGCCATCGCCGACCACGTCGTCGACCTGGGCCCCCGGGCGGGCACCGCGGGCGGTGAGATCGTCTTTGACGGTGACCTGGCAGGTTTGCGAGCCAGCGGCACGCTCACGGGACGTCACCTCGATGATCGGGCGCACCTGAAGGCCTCGGTCAGGACGCCGAGTGGGGCGCTCCAGGTGCGCGGCGCGACGACGCACAATCTCCGCGCAGTGGATGTCGATATCCCCCTGGGCGTCCTCGTCGTCGTGACGGGTGTCGCCGGATCGGGGAAGAGTTCCTTGATCCATGGTTCGGTGGCAGGACGAGACGGCGTGGTGAGCGTGGATCAGGGCGCCATCAAGGGGAGCCGGCGCAGCAACCCCGCTACCTATACGGGGCTGTTGGACCCGATTCGCAAGGCGTTCGCGAAGGCCAATGCGGTGAAGCCGGCGTTGTTCTCCCCCAATTCCGAAGGCGCCTGCCCCCACTGCAACGGGGCCGGCGTGGTGTTCACGGACCTGGGCTTCATGGCGACCGTCTCGAGCGTGTGCGAAGTGTGTGGCGGCAAGCGGTTCATGGCAGAGGTACTGGAGTACAAGCTGGGTGGCAAAGACATCTCCGAGGTGCTCTCGATGCCCGTCGCTGAGGCGCGCGGGTTCTTTTCTGAGGGGGATGCGCGGATTCCGGCAGCCGCCGCCATCTTGCACCGCCTCGACGATGTCGGTCTCGGCTACCTCACGCTGGGACAGCCGCTGACCACCTTGTCGGGTGGGGAAAGGCAGCGTTTGAAGCTGGCCACCCACTTGGGCGAGAAGGGCGGGGTCTATGTGTTGGACGAGCCCACCACAGGCCTCCACCTCGCCGATGTGGAGCAGTTGCTCGGGTTGCTGGACCGTCTGGTGGAGGCGGGCAAGTCCGTCATCGTCATCGAGCACCATCAGGCCGTCATGGCGCATGCCGACTGGATCATCGATCTGGGCCCCGGCGCCGGTTCGCAAGGCGGAACCGTCGTCTTCGAGGGGACGCCGCATGACCTGGTGGCGGCACGATCCACGCTGACCGGAGAGCACCTCGCCGCCTACGTCGCCGACTGACCACTGCGGGTGGGCGAACCCTGCACAGGACCATCACCAGGGGCCTGGGGTGTTCAGTGGCGCCCACGCATGGCTACCGTGGGTCTGGTGACCACGACGAACGAGCCGCGTGACCTCGGTGAGGAGCCCGCAGGCGACGTCACCCCCGACATCAGTTTCGACCAACAGCGCTTCGACGCCCGCCCGTCGAAGTTGCGCCCCCAGGCGCGGCGGCAGCATGCCGGGTCAGACCTGCCCGCTCCCCCGTTTGCCGCGGACGGACGCAACCGCGCCTACGTCGAGTGGCTCGTCGAGCAGTCGATGCTGGATGACGCGTCCACGTTGGCGCGCCAACTCGCCGGGCATCACCTGATGTGGGCCAACGCGTTCGCGGCCCCCAACCCTCGCGCCGCAGTCGAGCAGGCATCCGTGTGGTACACGGCCTATCCCCTGAGCCTTATCACCGCGCACGGCCAGTCGTTCCTGGGAGCCTTGGGCGACGAGGCGCTGTGGCAGGCCTTCGAGCACATCGGGATCGAGGCCATTCACACCGGTCCGGTCAAGCTGGCGGGAGGTATCTCCGGGTGGGAACAGACGCCGTCCATCGACGGGCACTTCGACCGCATCAGCATGGCGATCGATCCTCTGTTCGGCACGGAGGAAGAGTTCCGCGACATGGGGCAAACCGCAGCCTCCTATGGCGGAACGATCATCGACGACATCGTGCCCGGGCACACGGGAAAGGGCGCCGACTTCCGGCTGGCCGAACTCAACTACGGCGACTATCCCGGGATCTACCACCTCATCGACATCCCGCGGGACGCCTGGTCCTTGCTTCCCGATGTGCCCGAGGGCAGCGACTCGGTCAACCTGGATCGGGCTACGGAGGAGGCGCTCGCGGAGGCGGGCTACATCATCGGTGAACTGCAGCGGGTCATCTTCTTTGAGCCTGGCGTCAAGGAGACCAACTGGTCGGTCACCCCGCCGATCTACGACCACCGAGGCGTGCTGCGCCGCTGGGTCTACCTGCACTACTTCAAGGAAGGCCAGCCGTCGATCAACTGGCTCGATCCCACGTTCGCCGGGATGCGCCTCGTGATGGGTGATGCCCTCCATTCGCTCCTGGATCTTGGATCTGGGGGGCTACGCCTGGACGCCAACGGCTTCCTGGGCGTCGAGAAGTCCGTGGATCGCTCCCCCGCCTGGTCTGAGGGGCATCCGTTGTCCCAGGCCGCGAACCAACTCATCGGGTCGATGGTGCGCAAGGTCGGCGGCTTCACCTTCCAGGAACTCAACCTCACCATCGACGACATCGTGAACACCGGCTCCGTGGGGCCGGACCTGAGCTACGACTTCGTCACGCGTCCCGCCTATCAGGTAGCACTGGCGACGGCCGACACAGAGTTCTTGCGTCTGACGCTCCGCGAGGCGCTGCGCCTGGGCGTCGATCAGGCCTCCTTGGTGCATGCGTTGCAAAACCACGATGAGCTCACCTATGAACTGATGCACTTCGCCGCCGGTCATGCCAATGAGGTCTTCCCCTTCGCGGGCGAGGAGATGACCGGCACAGAACTCGCCGAGACGATCCGCCAGTCGATGCGCGACACCTTGACCGGCGAGGCAGGGCCGTACAACGCGGTCTTCACTCAAAATGGGATCGCCTGCACGACGGCATCCCTCATCACCGCGGCGCTCGGCCTGCACGATCTGGCAGCGTTGACCGAGGACGACATCGCGATGGTCACCGACGCGCACCTTCTCTTGTGCATGTACAACGCCTTCCAGCCCGGCGTGATCGCCTTGTCGGGGTGGGACCTCGTCGGGGCGTTGCCTTTGGAGCGCAGCCAAGTGCGCGGGCTCATCTCAGACGGAGACACGCGCTGGATCGAGCGAGGCGCCTACGACCTGATGGACACCGCCCCTGAACTGGTGAAGTCGGCGGCAGGCATGCCGCGGGCGCGCACGCTCTACGGCGGGCTTCCTTCGCAGTTGGCTGACCCCGGCTCGTTTGCGTCACGGCTGTCGCGGATCCTGGAGATTCGCCGCCTATCCGGGGTGGCGACCGGAGAACTCATCGACGTGCCGGATGTCCCCCACCGGTCCCTGTTGATCCTCGTCAATCGCCTCGCCGATTCGACCATCGAGGTGACAGTGCTGAACTTCGGGCGCGACGCCGTGGTGGCCCGCGTCCAAAGCGAGGCGCTCCCGGTCGGCAGCGTCATCGATCTGGCTAGTGGCGCCGTGGTTGGGGCCGTCGATGATCTGGGCGGGTTCAGCGTCGAGTTGGCAGCGTTTGGTGGAACCGCGCTCGTGATTCGTCCCGCGGGGTAACGTCCGCGTCATGCATCTTGCAGAGCTTGGAGTGGCCGGACGCCGTCAACCGTTGTTCGCCCGCCGAGGGGCTGTGGCTACGTCGCAACCGTTGGCTGCCCACGTAGGTCTCTCCTTGCTGCAGGCGGGCGGGAACGCCGTGGATGCGGCCATCGGCACGGCGGCAGCGTTGACCGTCGTGGAGCCCACCAGTAACGGCTTGGGTTCGGACGCCTTCGCGCTCGTGTGGGATGGGAAGCGCTTGCATGGCCTCAACGGTTCGGGCAAGGCAGCCCGGGGTTGGCGGGCGGAGGATCTGCGCGCAGCGGGTCACACCGCAATGCCGCAGCACGGGTGGGCGTCGGTGACGGTTCCGGGAGCGGTACGCGCCTGGGCCGACCTCCACGCGAGGTTCGGACGACTCCCCTTCGCGACCGTGCTGGAACCCGCCGCTTCCCTAGCCGAGGACGGGTTTGCCGTCTCCCCGGTGGTCGCGGACGCGTGGGCGCGGGCCGTGGACGGCGCCACGGCGCGCCGTCGCGCCCATGTCGACCCCGCACAGGAGGAGTTCCTACGACACTTCGCCCCCGAAGGCCGAGCCCCGGGAGTGGGCGAGGTGTGGCGCAGCGTGGAGACGGCCGCCACTCTGCGGTCGCTCGCCGCCAGCGGAGGCGCCGACTTCTACGAGGGTGAGGCGGCCCACAGGTTGGTCGCGTTTGCGGCGCGAACCGGCGGACGCCTGGACGCCGCCGACCTGGCGGACCACCGCTCGAGGTGGGTGGAACCGCTCAGCGTCGCCTACCGGGACCATGAGGTGTGGGAGATTCCCCCGAATGGGCAGGGCATCGCCGTGCTGATCGCGTTGCGGATCCTCGAAGGCTATGACCCCGACGACGTGGCCCCCTTTGGCCCCGCTGGTGCTGCGGCGGCGGTCACCGCCCTTCCCCGCCCGCAGGCCTGGCATCGGGCACTCGAAGCGACCAAGGCTGCGCTCGCCGACGCCCACGCCTTCGTCGCCGACCCGGAATACGCGGACGTTCCGACGGCCGCGCTGCTGGCTGATGCCCACATTGCTGCGCGCCGTCGAGGCTTGGGCGCTCATGCACACCGCCCCGTGGGGGTAGATCCGCGCGCCTCAGACACGGTCTACCTGTGCACCGCCGACGACGAGGGGCGGTTCGTCAGCTTCATCCAGTCGAACTTTGCGGGATTCGGGTCGGGGATCGTCGTTCCCGGTACCGGCATCTCTCTCCAAAACCGGGGATGGGGGTTCTCGTTGCAGCCGGGACACCCCAATGAGTTCGCCCCCGGCAAGCGCCCCTTCCACACGATCATCCCCGGCTTCTTGACCCGCGGCGGGGCACCGGTGGGCCCCTTCGGCGTGATGGGTGGACACATGCAGGCTCAGGGGCATGTTCAAGTGGTGCTCGATGCCGTCGAAGGCGGGGATGATCCCCAGACAGCTCTGGGGCGACCGCGTTGGTTCTGGGACGCGGAAAGCGGCGAGGTGCAGATCGAGGCTGCGGCCGGAGCCGCAACCGCTCACGCGCTCGCGGCGGCGGGACACCGCGTGGTGACGGCTCGCTCGGCCACCGCCTTCGGGCGGGGGCAAGGGATCTGGCGCACGACCGAGGGGACGCTCGTGGTCGGGTCGGAGCCGCGAGCCGACGGGTACCCCGTCGGCTGGTAAGGGGCACAGTTCCGCGCGTCCCCGAAGCGATTCGTCCTTGTCACCGCTAGGGTCGCGGCACGAGCAGGTGCGGGAGGAACGATGAGCCAATGGCAGCCGGTGACCCGGCGTACCGAGGAGAAGGAGCCCACGATCGTGCTGGGTGACGAGCCCACTGTCGGCATCCCCACGCTTCCTGAACGCACCGAAGTCCTCGACGTGACCCCTCTTCGCGACAGCGATGACGCTCCCCTCGCGACGGGGACGAGCGCGGACCAATCCGGTGAACCTCACGACGACGCGGCAGACCTCCTACCGGGAGTCGGCGACGAGCCGGGTGAGGTACGCGATGACGCGGCCTACACGCTGGCCTTGGCGCGGATGCAGAACCGACGCCTGACCGACCTGGGGCTGGTGGTGTTGCGGCTGTGCGCGCTGCCCTTGGTGCTGCATGGCGTTCAGCAACTGACACACCTGGGGCCCGCGATCGCGGCGCTGCGGGATGCTCCCCTGTTCGGCCATGCGCCGGATCTGAGCGCGGTCGCGTTGGGCGTCGCCTGGGTCATCCTGCCCCTGTTGCTGGCGGCCGGATTGTTCACCCGCATCGCCGCCGCGGTCCAGGTTGCCCTGGTCGCTGCGGTGTACGCGTCCCACCTGTTGGGGGGCATCCCCGTCCTCGATCCGAGCACCGGCACCCTCGCCTTGGAGGGCACGTTGGCCTACGGCGCTGTCGCGCTGCCCCTGGTCCTGACGGGCGCGGGGCGGGTCTCGGTGGACCACGTGCTCGGCGCTTCGCGACGTGAGCGGGTCGCGGATCGACGAGCGAGCCGCCAGCGCTCCCGGGGGAGCCGCTGAACCGGCGCCACGGGGAATGGATGCTCGGCTCGTGGCGTTGAAGGGGTGATCACAGACACGAGCGAGAGACAGGAGACGCCCCATGCTCGACCCGGTGAGCCTGTTTACGTGGGAGCCCCACGTCGATCAACGTCGGATCCATGCCGACACGTTGGTCGTGACGATCGGGAGCTTCCTCGACGCTGGCCACGCCCAGCGTCTGATGGACGCGCAACTGCTGGACCAACTCCCCAACCACGTCCTGGGCCGCTTTGATGCCGACCAGCTCATCGACTACGCCGGACGTCGACCCGAGATCGTTTTCGATCGCGATCATTTCGTCGACTACGCCAAGCCTGAGCTTGCGCTGCACCTGGTGACCGACAAGGACGGCCGCGACTTCCTCTTGCTCAACGGTCCCGAGCCGTCCTTCCAGTGGGAGCGGGTGGCAGCAAGCGTGACGTACGTCATCGAACAGTTGGGCGTCAAGAACACCATCTTGACCCAGTCGTTCCCCGCCCCGACGCCGCACACCCGGCCCGTGGCGGTGACGCAGTACGCCAGCGATCCCGGTGTGATCGCGGAGCAGGACGCCATGCTCGGCACCTTCACCCTGCGCTCCTCGTTCCCGGCGCTCTTGACGATGCGCCTGGGCGAGTCGGATCACCGGGTCACCGGGCTGCTGGCCCACGTGCCGCATTACATTGCGGACGCCGATTATCCCGAGGCCGCCGGACGCTTGCTGTCCGCACTGCGCGAGACGGCCCATCTGGCCTTGCCGACGGAGGGCTTTGATGTGGCGGCTGCTGCGGTGCGCGCTCAGATCGACCAGCAGGTGCAGGCGTCTGAGGAACTGACCGAAATGGTGTCCACGCTGGAAGCCAACTACGAGCGCTTCATGGCCGAGCGCAACCTGCGTAGCGCGCAGACGGCGTCCCTTCCCTCCGCTGAAGAGATCGGCGCACAGTTCGAGGACTTCCTCGCCGGGCTCGGTGACGACGGCGAGGCAACAGCGGAACAGCCAGGCGAGGGTCCTGATCCGGGGCCTCGCCCTGACGCGACACCGGGGTCTGAGGAGTCCGACGCGGGTCCCGACCAGGCCTGACTTCCTTGGCGCGGCCCGTGTTCCCCTCTCGGTGAGCACGGGCCGCGTTCGCGTGAGAGGGTCTTCCAGCCCTTGCACGTGCCGAGGTCGGCGTCGCAGCCCCGACTACCCTGCCTGGTATGAGGCTCGGCATCGACTTCGGAACCACCCGTACGATCGTCGCGGTCGCCGACCGGGGCAACTACCCGGTTGTCGGCTTCGACGATCCCGACGGCGACAGTGTGGACTACTTTCCCTCGGTGGCGGCGCGGGTCGGTGACCACATCGTGTACGGGTTTGCTGCGCTGGAGGCCGCCCGTGACGGGGCGCCGCTGGTGCGTTCGTTCAAGCGAGCCCTCGCCGCAGGCAGCCTCCATCCCGACGCAAGCGTCGATCTTGGTGGGCGCAACGTTCGTCTCTCCGTGCTCGTGGCCGGGTTCCTCACGGCCCTGCGTGATGCCCTCGTCACCTCCTCAACGATGAGCGACGTCCTCAGTGACGAGGAGCCACTGGAAGCCATGGTGGCGGTCCCTGCGCACGCACACACCGCTCAGCGGCTGCTCACCTTGGACGCCTTCGCGGCCGCCGGGTTTTCGGTGGCGGGCCTGGTGAATGAACCGTCGGCGGCAGCGTTCGAGTACACCCATCGCCAGGCTCGCACGCTCAATGCGCGCCGCAGCAGGGTGGTCGTGTACGACCTGGGCGGGGGAACCTTCGACGCGTCCTTGGTACAGGTGACCGACCTCGTGCACGAGGTCGAGGCATCGGTGGGGATCAACCGACTCGGTGGTGACGACTTCGACGCGGCCCTGGCGCGGTGCGCCATGTCCGTTGCTGGGGATCCGGTCCTCACGCCCGACCAGGAGGCGGCCCTCCTCGAGGACGCGCGCGCCGGGAAGGAAACGCTGAGCCCGCAATCGCGCAGGATCCCGCTGCGCGTCGCGGGCAAGGACGTCAGTGTGGGGGTCGACGCCTTCTACGAGGCAGCCGCTCCGCTCGTGCGTGAAACGGTCGACGCGTTGGTGCCCCTGCTGGGGAGCGCCGACGCAACCGGCCTGGAAGCCTCCCAGGTGGCGAGCCTGTATCTGGTGGGCGGGGCCAGCGAACTGCCGCTCGTGGCACGAGAGTTGCGGGAGCGGTTCGGGCGCCGCGTGCGTCGCTCCCCCCACGCTGCCGCATCCACCGCTATCGGGTTGGCCATCGCGGCGGATCCAGATTCTGGGTTCACCTTGACCGATCGTCTCTCGCGCGGCTTCGGCGTCTTCCGGGATCGTGATGGCGGGGCGACGCTCGCCTTCGATCCGTTGATCGGGCGCGACCTGCGCACCAGCGTGGACGTGGACGTCTCGGTCACGCGCCGCTACCGAGCCGCCCACAATGTGGGGGTGTTCCGGTTTGTGGAGCATTCACGGCTGGGTGGGGCGGGTGAGCCCACCGGCGACGTGCTGCCGCTGGCGCCCCTGTATTTCCCCTTCGACGCGAGCCTGCGCGATGGGCGCGATCTGAGCGACGTGTCCGTCGTGAGGACCGGGGACGGCCCGTTGATCAGCGAGGAGTACCGGGTCGACCGTAGTGGTGCGATCGAGGCCCGGATTACCGATCTGGATACGGGCTTCACGGTGGTGCGGCGGCTCGGCGCCGGGGAGTGACGTCGGGACCGGCCGCGCCCCTCAGCGGGCTACTGCGCGGCGGTCTAGCCTTCGAACGGTGCGGGATCCCCCGCGCCGCGACGCACGACGAGGTCCTCCTCGGCGGTGAAGTCGATCACGGTGGTGGGCCCTACTCCCACATCACCGGAATCCAGGACGGCGTCTACCTGGTGTTCGAGTTCCTCCGCGATGCTCCAACCGTCGGTGGGAGCGTCGTCGCGTCCCGGCAGCAGGAGCGTGCTCGACATGAGCGGCTCACCGAGCGTGTCCAACAGGGCCCGTGCGGTCACGTGGTCGGGGATCCGCACACCGACGGTGCGCTTCTTGTCCTGCATCATCACCTTCGGTGTTTCGCGGGTGCCACGCAGGATGAACGTGTACGGCCCTGGCGTGTTGGCCTTGATCGCTCGGAACACATCGTTGCCCATCTCGACGTAGCGCCCCAGTTGGCCGAACTCGGAACAAACGAGGGTGAAGTGGTGGTGCCGGTCGAGGTTGCGGATGGCACGGATCCGGTCCAGGCCGTCCGCGTTGCCCAGCGAACACCCCAGCGCGAAGCCCGAGTCGGTTGGGTAGACCACGAGCCCGCCCTCTCGGATCAGGGCGGCGACTGCGGCCACCGACCGGGGCTGCGGGTTGGCGGGATGCACGTCGTAGTAGCGAGCCATGAGGCCAGCCTAAGCCCGCGCCGACTCCGTGGGATGACCCAAGCGGCTCACCCCTGCGTGGAACAATGCGGCCATGTCGTTGTTGAGCCTGTCTGAGACCGAACTGCGTGCCCGCACGTCCATGAAGTGGCGCACCTATCCCGACGACGTGTTGCCCCTGTTCGTTGCGGAGATGGACGTTCTCACGCCCCAGCCTGTCGTCGACGCGGTCGCGGCTGCCATGGCGATCGGCGACACCGGCTACCCCCACGGTTCGGCGTACGCGGACGCCTACGCGGACATGGCCGAACAACGCTGGGGATGGCGTCCAGCTCCGGGCCAGATGCGCCGCTCCGGCGACGTCATGAATGCGATCTTGGGCCTCCTGCTGGGCAATACCGCCCCCGGTGATCGTGTCGTCATCAACCCTCCCGTCTACCCGCCGTTTTGGCAGGTCATCCAGGGGTATGGACGCAAGATCACCCAGGTGCCGATGACGGAAGCGGGCCGCCTGGATCTGGCGGGTCTCGCAGCAGCGTTCGCTGGCGAGAACAAGCCTGCGGCCTATCTGTTGTGCTCACCGCACAACCCGACGGGCACCGTGCATACTGCCGAGGAACTCAGCGAAGTGGCGGCGTTGTGCACCGCCTACGACGTGCTGCTCATCGTCGACGAAATCCACGCTGTGCTGGTTGATCCGGGGGTTCGGTTCACCCCGATCCTCAGCTTGCCGCGCGCTCAGAACGCGGTCGTCGCCTTCTCTGCGGGCAAGGGCTGGAACTTGCCGGCCTTCAAGGGGGGGCTCTACATCGCGGGGCGGGACGCGGACAGCGTCAACCAGCTGCCCCCGTTGTCGAATCAGTCGACCGGGCACATGGCGACGATCGCGCACACGGCCGCGCTCGTGCACGCCCAGGAGTGGGTCGATCAGGTGATGGTCGAGGTGGCGGCGAACAAGGACCTGCTGGAGCGCTTGTTGGCGGCTCGCCTCCCCGAGGTTCGCTGGCAACGCGAGCCGGGTACCTATCTGGCGTGGCTGGATTGCTCGGCCTTGGGCTTGGAGAACCCGTCGCGTCACTTCCTTGACCATGCCTTGGTGGCGCTCAACGATGGTGCGACGTTCGGTGCGATGTTTGGCCAATACGTGAGGATCAATCTGGCGACGAATCCCGATCTGATCGATCAGGCACTGGCCCGCATGGCCGCTTCCGTGTGATCGGCTAATGGCGCAGGGCGGCAGAGGCTGAGCCGCTCCCCGAGACGTGCGCGATCCCGATCGCGGACAAGAACACCGTGGGCACTCGCCGTGTGGCGCTGACGCGTACGTCGCCGCCGTCGATCTGTACCCTTCCCTGGAGGCCCCGTTCCGACAGCGACTGCTGCCCGGCAGCCTGCACGGCCCCCACGTCGAGGGGACGCCCCGCGGCACGAGCGACGGCCCCGGCGTCGACGGCCGCCCGGGCAGCTTGCGCGGCGCCCGCCTCCGCCTCGCGTGCGCAGGCCACTTGCCTCCCGCCGTCGACCACCAGGCCGGTCATGAGGAAGAAGGCCACCAGGACCACGGCAATGAGGGCCGACAATGACTGGCCGCGTTGGTCACGCTGGTGTGGGGGCATGGGAACTCCTTGGGGGTGGGTTGCGTGTCTTATCCTGCCAGGAACTCCCCCACCGCTGGACGTTCTCCACACCCCCGTTGTGAGGCGGGCGAGCGCGCGGGCGCCGACGGCAATAGGCTGGGTATCACGGCGCGCTGGGCGCGCTCACGCCTGTTGTCTCACCCGAGAGGTATCCGATGACCCAGAAGGTCGCACTGCTCACTGCCGGTGGCTTCGCACCCTGCCTGTCCACGGCGATTGGCGCGCTGATCAGCCGCTACACCGAACTGGCCCCCCACGTCGAGATCATCGCCTACCGCAACGGCTACCAGGGCTTGTTGACCGGTGACGCGCTGACGGTGACCGACGAGGTTCGCGCGAATGCTGATGTCCTGCGTCGCTTCGGCGGTTCCCCCATCGGGAACAGTCGCGTCAAGCTCACCAACACGGCCGATCTGGTCAAGCGTGGCCTGGTTCCGCAGGGCGTCGATCCCTTGAAGTTCGCCGCCGACCGTCTCGTCGCGGATGGCGTGACGATCCTGCACACCATCGGTGGTGACGACACCAACACCACGGCCGCTGACCTGGCCCACTACTTGCATGAGCACGACTACGAGCTCACCGTCGTGGGGCTGCCCAAGACGATCGACAACGACATCATCCCGATTCAGCAGAGCCTGGGTGCCGACACCGCCGCCCAGGAGGGCGCCGACTTCGCCCGCAACGTGCTCGCCGAGCACAACGCTAGCGGCCGGATGTTGATCGTCCACGAGATCATGGGCCGCAACTGTGGCTGGCTGACCGCAGCGACGGCCCGCAAGTACCGCGAATGGCTTGAGGCGCAGACCTGGGTTCCGGCTATCGGTTTGGACAAGCGCGCGTGGGACATCCACGGCGTGTACGTCCCCGAAGCGGTCATCGACATCGCCGCCGAGGCAGCACGCCTCAGCAAGGTCATGGACGAGGTGGGTTGTGTCAACCTGTTCATCTCTGAGGGCGCCGGCGTGGAGAGCATCGTCGCCGAACTCGAGGCAGCGGGCGAGGAAGTCGCCCGGGACGCGTTCGGTCACATTCGCTTGGACAAGGTCAACCCGGGGGCCTGGTTCGGTCAGCAGTTCGCTCAGAAGCTGGGTGCCGACAAGACGCTGGTCCAAAAGTCGGGCTACTTCGCTCGCTCGGCGGCCTCGGACGAGTTCGACCTGGACCTGATCGACACCATGGCGGACTTCGCCGTCGATGCGGCGTTGCGGGGCGAACCCGGTCTGATCGGGCAAGACGAGGAGCGGGGCGGCGAACTGCGGTCCATCGAGTTCTCCCGCATCAAGGGCGGTAAGCCTTTCGACATCACCCAGGCCTGGTACGTGGACCTGGTGAAGGCGATCGGCCAGGACGCCCCGGTCGCGGCGGCTCCCGCAGAACACTAGCCACCACCAGTGAGGCCCTAGCGTTCCGGTTGCGGAGCGCTAGGGCCTCACTGCTGCATCAGGCGCAGCCTCATCGGCGGCGCCGGTCCAGCAAACCGGAGATGACGGCGGCGACGGCAGCGACCAGGCCAGCCAGGGCCGCCCCCAGGGCTGCCCCTGCGCCGCCGCTCACTCGGGCGGCCGTGACCGCTGTCGTGCGCGGCACCATTGCGGCGGACTCGCGCTCTTCGCGTGCCCGCATGATGGCCGCCAGCTCTTTGGTCGCGTAGTCGGTCGGGCCCTGCGCAGACCGCTCCGCGATCTCGATCGGCGTCGGTTCGGGCTTCATCGTCGCGTCCGTAGAAATCCATGCCGCCACGATGAGAATCAGGGTCGCAAACAAGTTGAAGTAGAGCATCACGATCAAGGTGCCGCCGAAGACGGCTGCGGCCACATTGTTCGCGAACGCACTGGCC
>RRZT010029490.1_pt1 | contig 34337 bp, 27 predicted proteins | sample 2165551 | NCBI WGS metagenome assembly RRZT01 (sample SAMN10456910, study PRJNA506462) | wastewater metagenome | biome: wastewater; feature: sludge; material: wastewater sludge; isolation source: wastewater sludge with Escherichia coli K12::gfp cells carrying plasmid... | place: USA: Moscow, Idaho...
ATCACGGCGCTGCTGGGGTTCTCGACGGTCGCCGTGCTGCTGTTCGGCCTGGTGTGGCGGGTGCTGACCGACGGCTGGTTCGCGAACGGTGACTCCAGGGCGTTTCCGCGGCCGGCCAGGGTGCTGCTGTTCCTCGCGAATTCGCTGCTCGCCGTGGTGCTGGTCGCCTACGTCGCCCTGTCGCTGACCACGTCGGGCACGCTCGACTTCCCGCCGGTGATCGAACGCGGCGACGAAATGCTCGGCGTCCCGCTGTTGGTCAGCGTCACCCTCGCGTGCCTGGTGGGTGCGTTCGAACGGCCCCGCGACCTCAGATCGTGAGCCCCTTGCGGGCCAGGAGCGGCTGGACCTCGGGGTCGCGTCCGCGGAAGGTGCGGTACGTCTGCATGGCGTCGACGGACCCGCCTGGCGCGAGCAGCGTCCGACGGAAGTGCTCGCCGTTCTCGCGGGTTCCGCCGCCGGACTCGTCGAACCAGGCGACGGCGTCGGCGTCCATCACCTCGGCCCACGTGTAGCCGTAGTAGCCGGCGGCGTACTGATCGCCCGAGAAGATGTGGGCGAAGTAGTGCGACCGGTACCGCGGCGGCACCAGATCGCTCTCGACGCCGGCCGCGTCGAGTGCGGCGCGCTCGAACGACTCGACCTGCGCGGCGTCGGAGGGGAGTTGATCGATCGGCGTCGAGTGCCAGGCCTGGTCCAGCAGGGCGGCGGCGAACGACTCCAGCGACGCGAAGCCCTGGTTGAACGTCTCGGCGCGCTTCAGCTTCTCGATCAGTTCGGCGGGCAGCACCACGTCGGGCTGCCAGGCCCAGTGCTCGTTGACCTGCGAGGGGAACTCGACGAAGTCGTTCTGCGTCTCGGTGCCCGACCGCGACGGGTAACGCGAGTCAGCGAACAGCCCGTGCAGGGCGTGGCCGAACTCGTGGAACATCGTGATGACGCCGTCCCACGTGATCGTCGTCGTCGACGGGGTGTAGTTGCAGTCGTTGGTGACGACGGGGCTGGTGCGCAACAGGTGCGACTGGTTCACCAGGCTCGTCATCCACGCACCGCCCTGCTTGGTGGGACGCGCCCAGAAGTCCATGCTGAACAGGCCGATCGGCGTCCCGTCGTCGTTGAACACCTCGTAGACGTCGGCGTCGGCCACGTGCCCGCGCAGGTCGGGACGCGGCGTGAACGTGATGCCGTACAGCTGGTTCGCCGCCGAGTAGACGGCGTCGAGCACCTTGTCGACCTGCAGATGCGACTCGATCTCGTCCGAATCGAGGTCGTACTCCTCGGCCCGCACCTTCTCGGCGGCCCAGCCCCAGTCATGGGCGGCCAGGTCGGCGTCCGGCTCGTCGCGGCGCAGCCGCTCCGCCAGCCGCGCCGCGTCACCCCGGGCGGACGCCAACGCGGCCGGGCCGAGGCGTCCGAGCATGCCCTGCACCGCGTCCGTCGTGCCGGCGCAGCCGCGCGCCGCAACCAGCGCCGCGTAGTGCGGGTAGCCGAGCAGGGTCGCCTTCTCGGCGCGCAGGCGCGCGATCTCGACGATGAGCGGACGCGTGTCGTGCTCGGTGCCGAGCCCGCGAGTGAGGGACGCCTCCATCAGACGCTGCCGCGTCTTCCGGTCGGCGAGGCTGGTGAGCAGCGGCTGCTGGGACGTGTTGACCAGCTCGATGCGCAGGCTCCCGTCGGGACGCCGCAGCGCCGCCACCTCGTCGTCGCTCAGCCCGTCGAGGTCGTCGATGGTGACGTCGATGCCGCCGGCGACCCGGGCCTTCAGGTTGGCCGACTCGAACGCCGTCGTCAGCTCGGCGAGGCGTCCGTTGATCTCGCGCAACCGGGCCTGCTCGGCCTCGCCGAGTGCCACGCCCGACCGGGTGAACTCGCGGATCAGCTCGCGCAACAGCCAGTCGGCCTGCGCGTCGAGCGCGACCTCGCCGGCGTCGGCTCGGCTGGCCAGCTCAAGGAGCCGGTCGTTGAGGCGGGAGTCGAGAAAGATCGCGTCGGCGTGGGCGGCGAGCTTCGGCGCGAACTCCTCTTCGATCGCGTCGAGTTCGTCGGTGGTGTCGCTCAGCTTGACCGCACCGAACGCCAGGCTGACGCGGGTCAGCATCTGTCCGGCCCGCTCCCAGGCGTCGAGGGTGTTCTCGACGGACGCCGGCTCGGGGTTCGTCGCGAGGGCGTCCAGCTCAGCGAGGTGCTCGACCATGCCCTCGGCGAAGCCCTGGCGGTAGTGCTCCGGGGTGAAGACCGCGAAGTCAGGCAGCTTGTACGGCAGGTGCGAGGGCTCGGCGAACGGATTGGCAGACGTCTTCGGCATGCCCCTCATCCTGCCGCGCCATCAGCCACCGACCAAGTGGGGGGTAGGTGCCCAAGTGGCGGTGAAGGCGCTGCGGACGACAAGCCCGAACCCATCCGGCGTGCACTAGAGTCGTCGGCATGGGTGAGCCCACCGAGAAGCCCCTCGAGGGCGGCACGATGACCCCGGTCTCGAAGTACGGCAAAGACGTGTTGCGTGACGCCGGCCCGTGGACGTCCACGGTGCAGCGTCTACTGCAGCACCTCGTCGACAACGGGGTCACCTGGTGCCCCGTCCCCAAAGGCCGCACCGACGACGGGCGCGAGATCCTCTCCTACATCAAGGGCCGCGCCCCCGGCGACCCGATGGAAGACTTCGTCTGGTCAGACGAAACCCTCGCCACCGCCGCCACGTGGCTGCGCGAACTGCACGACCTGACCGCCGACTACACCGACGAGAAGGCCCGCTGGCGGACGCCGACCCGGCAGCCAGCCGAGGTGATCTGCCACAACGACTTCGGCCCCGACAACATCGTGTTCCGCAACGACAAGCCCGAAGGCGTCATCGACTGGGACTTCGCCGGCCCCGGCCCGCGCATGTGGGACATCGCCTACCTCGCCTACCGGCTCGTACCCCTGACCGGGCCCGACAACCCGGCGTCCCCCAAGAAGACCATGGACCTCGGGGCGCGCATCATGCTGCTGCTCGACAGCTACGGCAGCGACGCCCGCGTCCCCGAAGTGCTGCAGATGGTCGTGGCCCGACTCGACCATCAGGCGTCCTTCACCGACGGACACGCCACCGTGAAAGACAACGACGACCTGCGCGCCGAAGCGGCCGTGCTGCGCGCCGACGCAGACTACCTGCGTCGGATGCTGCGGCACTGACCATCTCGGCAGGCCGGGGCGTCCGTCGTTGAGCGAGCCGGACTAGGCTGGACCCGACGAGCACGCCCGAGGAGTATCCATGCCGCACCTTCGTTCCCGCACGACCACCCACGGCCGCAACATGGCCGGCGCCCGCGCGCTCTGGCGCGCGACCGGCACGCAGGAGTCGGAGTTCGGCAAGCCCATCGTGGCGATCGCCAACAGCTTCACCCAGTTCGTGCCCGGCCACGTCCACCTCAAGGACATGGGGCAGCTCGTCGGCGGCGCGGTCCGCGAGGCGGGCGGCGTCCCCAAGGAGTTCAACACCATCGCCGTCGACGACGGCATCGCGATGGGCCACCACGGCATGCTCTACTCGTTGCCCAGCCGCGAGGTCATCGCCGACAGCGTCGAGTACATGGTGAACGCCCACTGCGCCGACGCGCTGGTGTGCATCTCGAACTGCGACAAGATCACCCCCGGCATCCTGCTGGCCGCCCTGCGGCTCAACATCCCGGTCGTGTTCGTGTCGGGCGGCGCCATGGAGGCCGGCCGCATCCCCGACAACCCCCTCGCCGGCGGTGCCCCCGACGAGCACAACGTCGCGCCGCGACTCGATCTGGTGGACGCCATGGTGAAGGCCGTCGACCCGGCCATCGAAGACGCCCACCTCGCCGAGATCGAGCAGAACGCCTGCCCCACCTGTGGCTCCTGCTCGGGCATGTTCACCGCCAACTCGATGAACTGCCTGGTCGAGGTGCTCGGCCTCGGCCTGCCCGGCAACGGCACCACGCTGGCAACCTCCGCCGCCCGCCGCGACCTGTTCCTCAACGCCGGACGCCTCGCCGTCGAGCTCGCCACCCGCTACTACGACGGCGAAGACGAGTCGGCGCTACCCCTGTCGATCGCCACCAAGGCCGCTTTCGAGAACGCCATGCGCGTCGACATCGCCATGGGCGGCTCCACCAACACGGTGCTGCACCTGCTGGCCGCCGCCCAGGAGGCCGGCGTCGACTTCGACCAGCACGACATCGATGAGCTGTCGCGCTCCACCCCCTGCATCTGCAAGGTCGCACCCAACTCGACGCGCTACTACATGGAAGACGTCCACCGCGCCGGCGGAATCGCCGCCATCATGGGCGAACTCGACCGCGGCGGCCTGCTCGACCGCAGCGTCCACGCGGTGCACTCCCCCGACCTCGACACGTGGCTCGACGACTGGGACATCCGCGGCGGCAAGGCCAAGCCCGAGAACATCGAGCTGTTCCACGCGGCGCCGGGCGGCGTCCGCACCACGGAAGCGTTCTCGTCGACCAAGCGGTGGCCGACTCTCGACACCGACCCGCAGCACGGCTGCATCCGCTCGGTCGCCCAGCCGTACACGACCGACGGCGGCCTCGCCGTGCTCTACGGCAACCTCGCCGAAGACGGCTGCATCGTGAAGACCGCCGGCGTTCCCGAAGATCAGTGGGAGTTCCGCGGGCCGGCCAAGGTCTCCGAGAGCCAGGACGAGGCGGTCGAGATGATCCTCGGCGGCCAGATCGTGCCCGGCGACTTCGTGGTGGTGCGCTACGAAGGCCCCAAGGGCGGCCCCGGCATGCAGGAGATGCTGTACCCGACCTCCTACCTCAAGGGCGTCGGCCTCGGCCCCAAGTGCGCCCTGATCACCGACGGACGCTTCTCGGGCGGCTCGTCGGGCCTGTCGATCGGGCACGTGTCGCCCGAGGCGGCGTCCGGCGGCACCATCGGCCTCGTCGAAGACGGCGACATCATCGAGGTGTCGATCCCGCAGCGCACCATCCGACTCGACGTGCCCGACGAGGTCCTCGCGCAGCGGCGCGCGAAGCGCGACGCGGAAGGCTGGACGCCCGCACATCGCGTCCGCGACGTGTCGGCCGCGCTCAAGATCTTCGCCAGGTTCGCCCAGTCGGCCGACAAGGGCGCGGCGCGCAAGGTCGACTGACCGCGGGCTGCGCGGTCAGCGGGCGACCGGCGACGGCAGGTCCTTCGCCTCAATGACGTAGCCGTCGGCCACGTTGGCGTCCTTCACCGTGAGCGGGTGCCGCACCAACCGTCGGTCGATCACCGTCCAGCCCTCGGCCGTGGCCGAGTCGCCGCTCGCGACCGGCTCGATCGGCCTGATCGCGCTGCCGAACTTCTCGAGCACGGCGCTGCGCGCCGCCTCCTGCTCGGGTGTGCGCGTCGTGACCCAGCGAATCTCGGACGCCGACGCGACCCGCTGATAGGCGACATCCTGCGGGTAGGTGATGTCGAGATACGTCTCGAACAGCGGCTTGGCGTGCGCGGCCGGCTCGGTTCCGTCGAGCACGAGGATCTCGTTGAACTCGCGCGGACCACGGATGCGACGCAGGTCGCGCCCCGGCCCGAGCGCCAGGCCGTACCAGGCGGCGTGCGGGCTCGACAGGTCGTTCACCCGGAGCATGCGGAACGTCTTCAGAAAGGGCGTCTCGAACACCTGCACCTCGTGGCGTCCGGACAGCACCGTAGCGGCGGCGAGGACCGGCGGCTTCCCGCCGCCGACCCGCAGGTGGGCTGGTCGCACGACCAGCGCGCTCACCCCACGGGCGGAGGCGGGGTGGACCGGTTGGCGTCCGGTCAGTTCGAGACGGGGCGCCGCAGCGCCAGCACGAACAGGGTCGCGCTGGCGGCGATGAGAACGAAGCCGAGCGTGACGTGGGCCGCCACCACGGCCATCTCGGCGAAGGCCACCTCGGCGAACGTGACGATGACCACCGCCAGGCTGAGCCACAGCAGCAGCTTGTTCTCGGCGCCACGCTCTGCGACACCGGCCGCGATCGCCGCGACGATCGACACGGCGAACGTCACGAGGCTCAGAACGCTGTGCAGATGCAACGCACGGCCGCCGTGCTCCATGAACACTCCCGCCAGAACTCCCTGCACGATCGCGAGGACCGTGACCATCAGAGCGTTCGCCCGCAGGAGGTTGAGGGCGATGGAGGGTGCGACCGAAACTGCGGCAGACATGACACCGAGGCTATCGGGTCAGGTGTTGGCGACGCTGCCGCCCGGAAGAGCGACAATTCAACGTTCGATTGTTGTCAGGAAAGGCTCAGGGCGCGAGCCGATCGCGCACCCAGTGCCCCGACACGAGCCGGAACCGCAGGCGATCGTGCAGCCGCGAGGGGCGTCCCTGCCAGAACTCGAACCGGTCGGGGTGGACGCGGTAGCCGCCCCAGTGCGGCGGACGCGGCGGGTTGGGGCCGTAGCGGGCGGCGAACTTGGCGGCGCTCTTGACGAGCGTGGCCCGCGACGAGATGACCTGCGACTGAGGGGACGCCCACGCGCCGATGCGGGAACCGAGCGGACGCTGCGCGAAGTACTCGTCAGACTCCTCGGCGGAGATCTTCTCGACCGTGCCCTCGACACGGACGACCCGCTCCATCTCGACCCAGTGAAACTGCAGGGCCGCGGCCGGCCGGAACAGCAGCTCGTAGCCCTTACGGCTCTCGTAGTTGGTGAAGAACACGAAGCCGCGCTCGTCGAACTCCTTCAACAGCACGATTCGGGTCGAGGGACGCCAGTCCCGGCCGACCGTCGCCAGCGTCATGGCCGTCGGCTCCGGGACGCCCGATTCGATCGCCTCCTGCAGCCACGCGCCGAACTGTGCGAACGGGTCGGCGCGGGTGGCGTCCTCGTCGAGTTCTCCGCGCTCGTAGTCCTTGCGGAAGTCAGAGATGCCCATGGGTTCACCCTACGACCGGACGCGTCCGGCCGGTCTGACCGGTTGTGTCGGACCGAGCGGTTATGGTCAGAGATGTGACAGATGGCGCTACGAAGAGACGCACCCCGGTCTGGCTCGCCCTGGCGGCCGTGGCCGTGGTGGCGGTGGTCAGCGCGATCGTGCTGAACCTGTACTTCGGCGCCCGGCCGGGCGCGACCGCGACGCCGGCGCCGGCGTCCCCGAGCCCGTCCGTCTCCGGAGCACCCTTCACGCCTCCGGCCTCGCCGACGCCCTCACCCACCGCGAAGGCGAGCAGCGCGAAGCCGACGCCCGCGGCGCCCACGGCCTCGGCCGCCCCGACGCCGGGCACCCGACCGACGATCGTGCGCACGAACACCAAGTCGACCGGCGAATACAGGACGTCGAGCGTCGCGATCGCGTCGTCGACCCAGAAGGGCACGCTGAACCCGTTCGTGGTGAAGGTCGAGACGAGTGTCGACGTCGACCCCGACGACGCCGCCCGGCAGATGGCGGCCACCCTCAACGATCAGCGCAGCTGGATCAAGGCGGGCCGCAACCGATTCGCCGCGGTCTCCGACGCCACGTCAGCCAAGCTGGTGATCTACCTGGCCTCACCGGGCACGGTCGACAAGCTGTGCGCCCCGCTCGACACCGAGGGCACCTGGAGCTGCCGGGTCGGCAACAGGGTGATCCTGAACTCCGACCGTTGGCTGCACATGACGCCCACCTACGACGATCTCGCGGTGTACCGGTCGTACATGGTGAACCACGAGGTCGGCCACTACCTCGGGCTGGGCCACGTCGGCTGCCCGAAGAAGGGCGCGAAGGCTCCCGTGATGATGCAGCAGTCGATCAGCCTCGGCGGATGCGTCCCCGAGGCCTGGCCCTACCCCGGCTCGTGAGCGAACAGCGCGCCGTCGAGGCTCTGGACGCCGCCGGGCTCACCTACACACTGACCCGCCACGGGCCGGTGGGTTCGCTCGAGGAGGCCGCCGCGGCTCGGGGCATCGAGCCGCGCGACATCGTGAAGACGCTGGTGGTGCGGCGGGGCGACGGCGACTTCCTGTTCGTGCTCGTGCCCGGCGACCGTTCGATCAGCTGGCCCAAGCTGCGCGCCCTGCTGGGGGTCGCGCGCCTGTCGATGCCGGACGCCGCCACCGCCCTTGCCGTGACCGGCTACGAGCGCGGCACCATCACCCCCTTCGGGTCGACCGTCGCCTGGCCGGTGATCGCCGACGCCGGCATGGTCGGCCGGTCGGTGTCGATCGGCGCCGGCGCGCACGGGGTCGCGGCGTTGGTCGACGGCGACGCGGTGATCGCAGCGCTCGCCGCGCAGGCGGCCGACGTGACCGAGCCCGCCTGACCGGAGTCCGAGGCAGACTGGGGGCATGGCTGACGCTTCCCCACCCCCGACCGACGCGAGGCTCGCACCCACGCCGGTGACGGCGTCCGAGAAGAAGGACGCCGTGCCCGGGCCCACTGTCGGGCTGTGCCTGGGTGCCGGCGCGGCGCGCGGTTACGCCCACATCGGCGTGATTCAGGTGCTGAAAGAGCGCGGCTACCGCATCGCCGCCATCTCGGGCACCTCGATGGGGTCGCTGATTGGCGGGCTGGAGGCGGCTGCCAAGCTCGATGATTTCACCGACTGGGCGGTGTCGTTGACGCAGGCGCAGGTGATCCGACTGCTCGACCCGGCCCTGAACGCGCCCGGGGCGATTCGTGCGGCGCGGATCCTCGGGCGGATTCAGGACCTGCTCGACGGCGTCCGGATCGAAGAGCTGCCCGTGCCGTACACGGCCGTGGCGACGGATCTGACCCAGGCGCGTGAGGTGTGGTTCCGTGAGGGTCCGCTCGATGTGGCGATTCGGGCGTCGATCGCGATTCCGAGCATGATCACGCCCATCGTCGTCGGCGGACGGCTGCTGGTCGACGGCGCCGTGCTCAACCCGGTGCCGTTGGATCCGTTGACGGTGAGTCCGACCGACCTGACGGTTGCCGTGTCGATCAACACCATGCCGCGGCAGGTGCGGCACCAACCCATCGCCGAGTCGACCGACATCGTGCCCAGGGAGCAGTGGATCGAACGGTTCAAGCGCGGCGCAGCCGGATTGTTCGAGCACGGGGTGATCGGCGAGATCCTTGGACGGCTGGAGGGTGAGCCGGGCGAACGCCGCGACGGCGAGGTGCGCGATGGTGAACGACGGACGCGAGCCGTGCCCGAACCGCCGCCGTTCGAGCAGGCGCCGTCGGGGTTGGGCATCCTCGACGTCACCAACCAGAGCCTCGACATCATGGGTGCCGTGATCGCCCGCTACCGCATGGCCGCGCATCCGCCGGACGTGAGCATCGAGATCCCGGGGTCGGTCTCGAAACCGTTCGACTTCCACCTCGCCGCCGACACCATCGCCGTCGGACGCGCCGTCGCGACCGATGCGCTCGATCGGTTCGAGGCGTCCATGGACGCGTAGGCGGTCGTTTCGGGGGCACGGTGCCGCTGGTCGCCAGTCGGTGGCGTCACACCGACGCCGCGGCGGCGGGACTGCGGGGCGACAGCGGTGGCCGGGCTCGACGTGGGGCCTGGAGATGACGTGGCGCACCGAAGCGGTCGACGTGGCGCACCGAGATCTGACGTGGCGCGCTGAACGCGGCCGGTCAACACGTTTGGTTCGCCCGGTCCGTCTCACCGTAGCGACACCTGGTTCCCGCTGCCGTTCCGTCTCATTGCTGCTCCTATAGGACTGGGAACGAGAACAAGCTGGAGCAGGAGATCAGGAGCGGCAGCAACGAGACCGAGCTGCAGCAACGGCCACCCGAACGCGGGTGAATACTGGATCACATGACACTGCGCACGGTCGGCGGCAAGGGACTCAACCTCGAGCGGCTGCGCGCCGCGGGTCTCCCGGTGCCGGAGTTCACGATCATCGACACGAGCGAGTATGACGTCTACGTCGCCGCCAACGATCTGGACACCGCCATCCCAGCCGCCCTCACCGCGTCCGACACCACCCACACCCAGGACCCGTCCGACACGATCCGGGACGCCTTCCGCGCCGGCACGATGCCTCCCGATCAGCGCGACCGGATCCTCGCCCAACTCGGAACCCTCGTCGACGCGACGGTCGCGGTCCGCTCGTCAGCCACGGCTGAGGACCTGCCCGACCTGTCGTTCGCGGGCCAGCAGGACACGTTCCTCAACGTCACGGGCGCCGACGCCATCCTGGACGCCGTGGTCGAATGCTGGTCGAGCCTGTGGACCGGGCGCGCGATCACCTACCGCGACCGCAACGCGATCGACGGCCACCTCGCCCTCGCGGTGGTGGTGCAGCGCATGGTGGACGCCCGCAGCTCCGGCGTCCTGTTCACCGCCAACCCGCTCACCGGGCACCGCGGCCAGACCGTCATCGACACGGTCACCGGCCTCGGAGAAGCTCTCGTCTCGGGGCAGGTGACGCCCGACAACCTGGTGGTCGACACGGCGTCCGGTCGGGTTCTCGACCGCACCCTCGCCGGAGAGACGCCGGCGATCAGTGATGCAGAGGCGTCCGAACTGACCCGGCTCGGCACGCGCATCGCCACGTCCTTCGGCGAGCCGCAGGACATCGAGTGGGCGATCGACGACGCCGGCGTCCACATTCTTCAGGCCCGCGCGATCACGAGCCTGTACCCGCTGCCGCCTCACACCGGCCCTGAGCTGGCGGCGTGGGTCAGTTTCGGCGCGTCCCAGGGCATGCTGCAGCCGATCACGACGCTCGGCCAGGACGTGCTGCTCAGCTACCTTTCCAGCGCGGCCCGCGTGTTCGGACGCCGCATCACCCCTGATCAGAACCAGATCATGAAGGTGGCCGGGGAGCGCATCTGGATCCGGCTCGACCTCGCACTGCGCCATCCGATCGGACGCGCCTTCGCCGCCAAGCTGCTACCCAACGCCGATCCGGCGACGGCGGCGCTGGTCGAGCGGTTGGCGTCCGAGGCCGCTTTCCAGACCGGACGCCCCACGCCCAAGTCTCTGCAGGCCGCCCTGGCGGCCGTGCGCTGCATCGGGCTGCGGGTGCCCGGCGCACTCGCGAATCCCGCGCACACGATCAGCCGCCTCGACCGCGGCATCGACGGTCTCGTCGGCGACGGGGTTCGCGGGTTCGAGGCGGCGGCCACGGCGTCCACGCCCCAGGAGCGGCTGCGGCAACGCCTCGCGCAGGTCGACGCCACAGCACGGGCCGCGTTCCCGACGCTGCTGCCCAACTTCGGCCCGTTCCTGGTGCCGTCGTTCGCCATGATCGTTCGCCTCCGCGAACTCGCTGAGCGCACCGGCCGTCCGGACGCCGACGCGCTCGCCCTGTCGGTGCTGCGGTCCCTGCCGGGCAACGTCACCACCACCATGGATCTGGCGCTGTGGCGGGCCGCCGAACGCATCCGTTCGGACGCCCCTGCCCTCGGCGCGATCGCCGACACCCCGGCGTCCGAGCTCGCCGAGCTCTACCAGAACGGACGCCTCCCGCACGTCGCCCAGCAGGCCGTCGCCGAGTTCCTGGAGCGGTACGGCATGCGCGGCGTCGCCGAGATCGACACTGGCGCACCCCGCTGGCGCGAGCAGCCCGAGGCGGTGTTCGAGGCGCTGCAGTCGTACGTGCAGATCACCGACCCCGAGCAGGCGCCCGACCGGGTGCATGCGGCCGGGGTCGCCGTCGCCGAGCAGGCGATCGAGCTGCTCGCCCTGGCCAGCCGGCCCGCCGAGGCGGCCCAGATCCGGTTCATGGGCTCGCGGCTCCGGGCGCTGCTGGGCGCCCGCGAGAGCCCCAAGTTCGCCCTGGTGCGGCTGATGAGCGAGCTGCGGCGGGCGCTGCAGCACTCGGGCGAGGAGCTGGTCTCCGCGGGCGTCCTCGAGCAGCCCGACGACGTCTTCCAGCTCCACCTGTCCGAGCTCGCCGTGATCTTCGACAATCCGGACGCCAACCGTTGGCGTCCACTCGTCGCGCAGCGACGCGACACCATGGCGCGTGAGCGCCGGCGCGGACAGGTGCCGCGCCTGATGCTCAGCGACGGACGCACCTTCTACGAGGGCCTCGGCGCCACCGACGGGTCGATCGTCGGCCAGCCGGTGTCACCTGGCGTCGCCGAGGGGCTCGTTCGGGTGGTCGCCGACCCGCGCGGCGCCGGGCTGCAGCCGGGCGAGATCCTGGTCTGTGTCGGCACCGACCCCGCCTGGACGCCGCTGTTCCTCGCCGCTGGCGCCCTCGTCACCGAGGTCGGCGGGCTGATGACGCACGGGTCGGTCGTGGCGCGCGAGTACGGCATCCCTGCGGTGGTTGGCGTCCACGACGCCACACGCCGGCTCGAAACCGGGCAGCGCGTCCGCATCGACGGGTCGTCGGGCGCGATCACCCTGCTCGACTGAGCCCCCACTCCTGCGCGAGCAGCTCGAACGAGCGGCGGCGCAGCGCCGGGTCGTGGGTGTAGGTGGCGAGGATGACCTCGTCGAGGTCGAACTCGTCGACGAAGGCCTGCAGTTGCTCGGCGGCGGCCTGAGGCGTCCCGACGATACGCATGCCGGGCATGTCGTCGGCCATCGCCAGCAGCGATTCGGGCACCACCGTCGACAGGTCGGCGACCGGCGGGTCGAGCGGCGCCGACTGCCCGGTGCGGATGCGCAGGCCCATCAGCTTGCCCGTGGACGCCAGGAACTCGGCTTCCTCGGTGGTCGGGGCGACCAGCGCGTGGACCCCGGCCATCACGGTCGGCCGGTCGACCTGCGCGGTCGGCGCCGACGCGTCGAACCGCTCCCGGTACACGGCCAGCGCCTCGCGCATCGCAGACACAGGCGTGAAGTGGGAGGCGAACGAGAACGGCAGCCCCAGCGCGGCGGCCACCTGGGCGCCGCCCAGAGACGAGCCGAGCATCCAGAGCGGCACCCGCGTCCCCTCACCGGGGAAGGCCCGCACCGGACGCCCCTCGCGCGGGTCGCCCAGGAACCCGGCCAGCGACGCCACGTCGGCGGCGAACGTGTCGAGCTCGGAGTTGCCACGCCTCAGCGCGGCGGCGGTCATCGGGTCGGTGCCCGGGGCACGTCCGAGGCCGAGGTCGATGCGGTCGGGGTACATCGTGGCGAGCGTGCCGTAGTACTCGGCCACCATCAGCGGCGCATGGTTGGGCAGCATGACGCCGCCCGACCCGACCCGGATGCGGGAGGTGTTCTCGGCGATCCGCCCGATGACAAGGGCCGTCGCCGACGACAGGAAGGCGGGCGTCGAGTGGTGCTCGGCGACCCACACGCGGTGGTAGCCCTGCTCCTCAACGGCCCGGGCGAGGGCGACGCTCTCGTCGAACGCCTGACGCGGCGTCATGCCCTGGCTGCGCGGGACGAGTTCGAGGACGGAGAGGGGGACGCGGTGGCTCATGCCCTCCTCAACCCCGCCACCGTCGGGATTCTTCCCTGTCGCGCCGAGGATGCGGCCGCTACGATGCCCCGGAGGAAGGGAGCTGGCAATGGAGCTGGACGACACCGAGGAGCATCGCGCCAAGCGGATGGAGGACGCCTTCGCGTCGTTCCGCATCCCGGCCACCGACCGCAAGGAGCGGGTCGCCTACGGCCGGACGCTGCGCGAGGCCACCCCGATCGCCAGCCTGGGCGAGTGGCGTCCGACCGAGGACAGGCCCGACCTGATCGACATCATCGAGTCGTCCCACGACGGACGCCTCAACCGGCTGCTGGGCGTCCGCGCCGGGCGCATGGCGGCGTCCCCGTTCGGGACGCTGCGCGGCACGGCCAACCTGATGGCGTGGGACGTGGCGCACCTGCCCGCGACTGGCGTCCAGACGACGGCGTGCGGCGACGCCCACATCGGCAACATCGGCTTCTACCGGTCGGCCGAGGGCGTCCAGGTCATCGACCTCAACGACTTCGACGAGGCCCACACGGGGCTCTGGGAGTGGGATCTGCGCCGGCTCACGGCGTCCATCTGGGTGCTCGGCCGCGACAACGGCCACTCGGAGGCGTCGAACGAAGAGGCCGTGCACGCCTGCGTCAGCGCCTACCGCGACGAGGTGTCGTTCCTGTCGAAGCAGCCGCTGCTGTGGCGGGCGTTCAACCGGCTCGACGTCGACGAGCTGCACGCGACGGCCACCGAGGAGTCGCTGGCCGACGAGATCCGCAAGGCGGCGAAGGCGGCCCGTAGGCGCACGTCTGACCGGGCGCTGCCGAAGCTGACCGGGGCCGAGGGCACGGCCGAGCGCATCGTCGACGACCCGCCGCTGATCACCCACCCATCCGACGAGGAGTACGAGCTGCTCGCGGCCGGCCTCGACGCCTACCTGCCGACCCTCAGCCCGCAGTGGCGGCGCATCGTGGGCGGCTACACGCTGGTCGACATCGCGCACAAGGTGGTCGGCGTCGGCTCCGTGGGTATGCGGGCGTGGGTGGCGCTGCTGGTCGGGTCGCGTCCCGACGATGTGCTGTTCCTGCAGCTGAAGCAGGCCCAGCGGTCGGTGCTCGCCCCCTACGTGCACGGCGACAAGGTGTGGCATGAGCACCAGGGCCAGCGGGTGGTGGAGTATCAGCAGCAGCTGCAGACGGTGTCCGACCCGCTGCTCGGCTGGACGACCGTCGGCGACCACCAGTACTACGTGCGGCAGTTCCGCAACATGAAGGGCGGCGTCCCTCTCGACTCGATCCAGCCCAGCGCGCTGGTCGCGTACGCCGGCATCACCGGGCACCTGCTCGCGAAGGGGCACGCACGCACGTCAGGGGCGTCCGTGATTTCGGGTTACCTCGGCAAGAGCGACGCCGCGGCGAAGGCGTTCTCGAACTGGTCGTGCGCCTACGCCGACCAGACCGAGGCCGACCATGCGGTGCTGGTGAAGGCGGTCCGGCAGGGCAGGCTGCCGTACGTGCCGGGTATCTGATCAGGCTTTGTCGGACGCCGCGCGCCGCCCGTCGGAGCGGCGGAAGTACATCGCGAGCAGCGCGCCGGACAGGTTGTGCCAGATCGAGAAGACGGCGCCGGGCAGGGCGGCTGTCGGGTTGAAGTACTTGGCTGCCAGGCCAGCGGCCAGCCCGGAGTTCTGCATGCCGACCTCGATGGCGATGGTGCGCGAGGCGCGCACCGACTGGCCGGTGAGGCGTCCGGCGAAGTAGCCGAGCAGGTACCCGAAGCCGTTGTGCAGCACGACGGCCGCGAACACGATCAGGCCTGCCTGCAGCACCTTGGACGCCGAGCCGGCCACCACGGCCGCCACGACTCCCGAGATCGCGACCACCGAGACCCACGGCATGGCGGGCAGCAGCGGCTCGGTGAGCTTGGGCAGCAGCAGGCGCAGCACGAGGCCGCCGACCACCGGGATGAGCACGATCTGCACGATCGCCATCGCCATGCCGGGGCCGTCGACCGGCATGTAGGCGCCGGCCAGCCACAGGGTCAGCAGCGGCGTCAGGACGGGCGCGAGCAGGGTCGACACCGACGTCATGGTGACCGACAGGGCGGTGTCGGCCTTCGCAAGGTACGACACCACATTGGACGCCGTGCCGCCCGGCGCGCAGCCCACGAGGATCAGGCCCGCGGCGAGGTCGGGGGTCAGCCCCAGCAGCTTGGCGATCGCCCAGCCGAGCAGCGGCATGATCGCGTACTGGGCCACGACGCCGATCAGGATCGGCAGCGGCCGGGTGAGCACCAGCTTGAAGTCGGGCAGCGTCAGGGTGAGGCCCATGCCGAACATGCTGATGATCAGCAGGGTGTTGACGTGCGGGGCGAGCCCGACCACGGTCGGCGCGAAGAAGTAGCCGATCAGCGCCGCCAGCAGCACCAGGATCGGGAAAACGGTCACGGCGATCTTGGCGCTGCGATCCTCGTTGCTGAGAGTCTGCGGCTCGGCCGACGGGGCGGATTGGCTAGTCACGGCCCCATCTTGGTCGGCACGGGCGTCCGTCTGCGAAACGGACGCCCGTATCGTGGACGCCTCAGCCGATCACCACGAGCAGGTCGCCGCCCTCGACGGCCTGGGCGTGGCCGATGGCGGCACGCTGCACGGTGCCGGCCACCGGGGAGGTGATCGCGGCCTCCATCTTCATGGCCTCGATGGTCGCGACCTGGCCGCCGGCCTCGACGGTGTCGCCCTCGGCGACGGTCAAGGTGACGACGCCGGCGAACGGCGCAGCCACCTGGCCGGGCTTGGACGTGTCGGCCTTCTCGGCGACGGCGACGGTCGACTGCACCGACTCGTCGCGCACCGACACGACGCGCATCTGGCCGTTGATGGTGCACACCACCTGGCGGAATCCGCGCTCGTCGGGCTCGCCGATCGCCTCGAGACCCAGCAGCAGCTTCTTGCCGCGCTCGATCTCGACCTCGTGCTCCTGGTTGCCCTCCCTGCCGTGCAGGAACTCGCGGGTCGAGAGGACCGAGAGGTCCGAGAACTCCTCGACGGCGTCCTCGTAGTCGCGGGTCGGGCCGGGGAACAGCAGCCGGTTCAGCGTGCGGCGCGGTTCGCGCTCGAGTGCGGCGGCGTCCTCGTCGGAAAGTTCGGTCTCGACGGGCTTGGTGGAGCGGCCCGCGAGGGCCTTGGTGCGGAACGGCTCGGGCCAGCCGCCGGGCGGGTCACCGAGGTCGCCGTTGAGGAAGCCGATCACCGACGCCGGAATGTCGTAACGGCTCGGGTTGGCCTCGAAGTCGGACGGGTCGGCCTGCGCACCCACCAGGGCGAGCGCCAGGTCACCGACGACCTTCGACGACGGCGTCACCTTCACGATGTTTCCGAGCATCTGGTTCGCGGCCGCGTACATGTTCTCGATGTCCTCGAACCGGTGCCCGAGGCCGAGCGCGATGGCCTGCTGACGCAGGTTCGACAGCTGGCCGCCGGGGATCTCGTGCAGGTAGACGCGTCCGGTCGGGCCGGGCAGGCCGGACTCGAACGGAAGGTACAGCTCACGGACGGCCTCGAAGTAGGGCTCGAGTTCGGTGGCGGCCTTCAGCGACAGCCCGGTGGCACGGTCGGTGTCGTCGGTGGCCGCGATGAGCGCCGACAGCGGCACCTGCGACGTCGTGCCGGCCCACGCCGCCGAGGCGACGTCGACGGCGTCCACACCGGCGTTGATCGCCGACAGCAGCGTGGCGAGCTGGCCACCCGCCGTGTCGTGGGTGTGCAGGTGCACCGGCAGGTCGAAGTTGCTGCGCAGCGCGGTGACCAGCTTCGCGGCCGCGGGGGCGCGCAGCAGGCCGGCCATGTCCTTGATGGCGAGGATGTGCGCGCCGGCGTCCACGAGCTGCTCGGCCAACGTGAGGTAGTAGTCGAGCGTGTACAGCGTCTCGTCCGGGCTGGTCATATTGCCCGTGTAGCAGAGCGCAGCCTCGGCGACGCCGCGGTCGGTTTCAAGCACCGCCTCGATCGCCGGACGGATCTGGTCGACGTTGTTGAGCGAGTCGAAGATGCGGAAAATGTCGCAGCCGGTGCGTGACGCCTCGTGCACGAACGCGTTCGTCACCGAGAGCGGGTACGGCGTGTAGCCGACGGTGTTGCGGCCGCGCAGCAGCATCTGCTGGGGAATGTTCGGCAGCGCCTCGTGGAAGGCGGCGAGCCGCTCCCACGGATCCTCTTTGAGGAAGCGCAGCGTCACGTCGTAGGTGGCGCCGCCCCAGGTCTCCATCGAGAACAGCTCGGGCAGCAGCCGGGCGATGTAGGGGGCGACGTGCAGCAGGTCGCGCTTCCGGACCCGGGTCGCCAGCAGCGACTGGTGCGCGTCACGGAACGTGGTGTCGGTCACCGCCACCGCCGTCTGGTCGCGCAGTGCCTGCGCGAACCCCTTCGGGCCCAGCTCGAGCAGCCGCTGCCGCGAGCCTGCCGGGGGCTGCTTCTTGAGCTCGGACGCCGCCAGCTCGGGCAGCTTGTCGCGCGTGACCAGCGTGGTGCGGCTGTTGCCGAAGGGCTTGTTGATCGCGACCCCGGCGAGGTACTTCAGCAGCTTGGTGCCCCGGTCGGCCGGCATGCGGTGCGACAGCAGGTGGGGCCGCTCATCGATGAAGGAAGTGGTGGCGCGTCCGGCGAGGAAGTCGGGATCGGAGACCACCGCCTCCAGGAACGGAATGTTCGTCGAGACGCCGCGGATGCGGAACTCGGTCAACGCACGGTAGGTGCGGCGGGCAGCGGTCGGCAGGTCGCGTCCGCGGCAGGTGAGCTTCACCAGCATCGAGTCGAAGTGGGCACTCACCTCGGACCCCGAGAACACCACGCCGCCGTCGAGGCGGACGCCCGCGCCGCCCGGGCTGCGGTACACCGAGAGACGGCCGGTGTCGGGGCGGAACCCGTTGCTCGGATCCTCGGTGGTGACGCGGCACTGCATGGCCTGGCCGCGCACCTGGATGCGGTCCTGCGACAGGCCGAGGTCGGCCAGCGACTCGCCGGCCGCGATGCGGAGCTGCGAGCTGACCAGGTCGACGTCGGTGACCTCTTCGGTGACGGTGTGCTCGACCTGGATGCGCGGGTTCATCTCGATGAACACGTAGCGGCCGTCCTGGCCCAGCAGGTACTCGACCGTGCCGGCGTTGGCGTAGTTGATGTGCCGGGCGAACTTCACGGCGTCGGCGCACATGCGGTCGCGGAGTTCGGGGTCGAGGTTCGGCGCCGGGGCGAGCTCGATCACCTTCTGGTGGCGGCGCTGCACCGAGCAGTCACGCTCGTAGAGGTGGATCACGTTGCCCTGGGTGTCGGCCAGGATCTGCACCTCGATGTGGCGGGGGCTGATCACGGCCTCTTCGAGGTACATACGGGCGTCGCCGAACGCGGCCTTCGCTTCACGCATCGCCTCGCCGAGGGCCGACTGCAGGTCGGCGGCGTCGTCGACCTTGCGCATGCCGCGTCCACCACCGCCGGACACCGCCTTCACGAAGACCGGGTAGCCGATCTCGTCGGCCGCAGCGAGCAGGGTGTCGACATCGTCGGAGGGTGCTGAACTGCGCAGCGTCGGCAGGCCGGCCTCACGGGCCGCCGCGATCGCCGCCGACTTGTCGCCGGTCAGGTGCAGGACGCTGTGGTGCGGGCCCACGAAGGTGATGCCGTGCTTCTCGCACTGCTCTGCGAGCTCCGGGTTCTCGGACAGGAAGCCGTAGCCCGGGTAGATCGCGTCGACCTGCGCCTCCTGCGCCGCCCGGATGATGCCCGGAACGTCAAGGTAGGCCCGGACCGGATGACCGACCTCGCCGATCTGGTAGGACTCGTCGGCCTTCAGGCGATACTCGGCGAAGCGGTCCTCGTGGGGGAAAACCGCCACGGTCTTGATGCCGAGCTCCGTCGCAGCACGGAACGCGCGGACGGCGATCTCGCCTCTGTTGGCAACAAGAATCTTCGAGAACATGCGGTGTCCCTCCGGACAGGAATGTGGGTCACCGCACAATCTATTGCGTGAGGCCAGGGTCCGGCACCTTCCGTGACCGCTGGTTGGCGTGACGAGGTTGGCCGAGGCGGCGGGTTACCGCCGAGTTCATCGTCCGGGCCCACGAATGTCGGTGGCGAGTCCTAGGGTCGGCTCCATGCGGAAGACCCTTACCTCCCTGGCCACGGCGGCCGCCCTCGTCTGCGGCGGGTTCCTGCTGGCCACTCCCCCTGCCCGTGCCGCCACCCCGACCGACCTCCTCATCAGCGAGTACGTCGAGGGCACGTCGAACAACAAGGCCGTCGAACTCGCGAATCCGACCGCGGCTCCCATCGATCTCGCTGCCGGGCAGTACGCCCTGCGCTTCTACTTCAACGGCGCCACCACCCCCGGCCTGACCATCCCGCTGACCGGCACCGTCGCCGCCGGCGATGTGTTCGTGGCCGCTCACGCCAGCGCCGTTCCAGCCGTGCTCGCCCAGGCCGACCTCACCAACAGCTCCGGCTGGTTCAACGGCGACGACGCCGTCGTGCTGGTCAAGGGCACCGACGTGATCGATTCCCTCGGACAGGTCGGCGTCGACCCGGGCACCGAGTGGGGTTCGGGCCTGACCTCCACCGCCGACAACACCCTGCGCCGCCAGGCCGACATCTGCGCCGGCGACACCGACCCGACCGACGCCTTCGACCCGGCCGCGCAGTGGGACGGCTACGCCGTCGACACGTTCGACGGACTCGGCGCGCACACGGCGTCCTGCGGCTCCGACCCCGAGCCCACCCCGACACCCACGGCGTCCCCAACCCCGTCCCCCACACCGACTCCAACCACCACCCCGACTCCGACGCCCGTCACCCCGATCGGAACGGTTCAGGGTTCCGGCGAAGCATCCCCGATCGTCAACTCCACGGTCACGATCGAGGGGGTCGTCACCGGCGACTTCCAGGTTGGCGGATTCAACGGCTACTACGTGCAGGACGCCGGCGACGGTGAGGCGGCAACGTCCGACGCCGTCTTCGTCCATGCCCCCAACGGCGCGGAGGTCTCCGTCGGCGACCGGGTGCGCGTCACCGGACGCGTCGCCGAGTTCTACGGTCTGACCCAGGTGGTCGCGGCTCAGGTCACGGTGCTCGCCTCCGGCCAGGCGCTCCCCCAGCCGGTCGCCGTCACCGTGCCGCTCACCCAGCAGGAGAGTCGCGAGGGCATGCTCGTCACGTTCGCCCAACCGCTGGTCATCGTCGAGTACTACAACTTCGCCCGCTACGGCGAGATCGTCCTCGGGACCACCCGCCAGGACAGCCCGACCGCCGTCGCCGACCCGGGCGCCCCCGCCCAGGCGGTCGCGGCGTCCAATGCTCAGAACCGCGTCACGCTCGACGACGGGCGCAGCGTCCAGAACGCCGATCCGGCCATCCACCCGAACGGGCGGGAGTTCACCCTCGACAACTACTTCCGCGGCGGCGACACCCTCACCGGCGTGACCGGCATCCTCGACTACCGCAACAACGCCTGGAAGATCCAGCCCACCACGGGCGCCCAGTACGAGGCGACGAACCCGCGACCGGCCGTGCCGGCCGTGGGTGGAACGCTGCAGGTCGCGTCCTACAACGTGCTCAACTACTTCACGACGCTCGGCAGCCGCGGCGCCGACACCGCCGAGGAGTTCGAGCGGCAGGAGGCGAAGATCGTCGCCGGCATGATCGCCCTCGACGCCGAGGTGTACGGCCTGCTCGAGATCGAGAACAACGGCACCGCCCTGGACACCCTGGTGGCCGCGCTCAACGAGAAGGCCGGCGCCGGCACCTACGCCGCCGTCACCACGGGAGCCATCGGGCTCGACGAGATCGCCCCGGCGCTCGTCTACCGCCCGGCGGCCGTCACCCCGGTCGGCACGTTCGCGTTCAAGGTGTATGACGACCTGAACCGGCCCACCCTCGTGCAGACCTTCGAAGAGAAGGCCACCGGCGCGCGGTTCAACGTGGCCGTCAACCATCTGAAGTCGAAGGGTTCGGCGTGCGTCGACGATCCCGACACCGGCGACGGGCAAGGCAACTGCAACCTGACCCGGCTCAACGCGGCCCGGCAGATGGCCGAGTGGTTGGCGTCCGACCCGACCGGTCAGAACAGCACGAACACGCTCATCGTCGGTGACCTCAACTCCTACGACCACGAGGACCCGATCAAGGCGCTCGTGGCGGCCGGATACACCGACCTGGAGAAGAAGTACGGCGGCGAACAGGCCTACAGCTATGTGTTCGACGGCCAGAAGGGCTACCTCGACTACCCCCTGTCGAGCGAGTCGCTCACCCCGCAGGTCACCGGCGCCGGCGCTTGGCACATCAACGCCGACGAGGTGTCTCTGCTCGACTACGACATGTCGTTCAAGCAGCCCGCCCAGGACGCCCTGTACGCGCCCGACCCCTACCGGTCGTCCGACCACGACCCGGTGCTGGTCGGACTGAACCTCAAGGGAGTCGACCGGACGCCGCCCACCCTCAGCGTGCGTCTGCTGCCCAGCAACCTGTACTGGAACAGCAAGCTGCTGCTGCCGATCGTCGCGTCGGTGCGGGCCGCCGACGATCAGCCGGGCGTGACCTGGCGGCTCGTGTCGGTGACCTCCAGCGAGCCCGACTTCGGCGGCAAGGACCGCACCCGAGGCGACATCGTCATCCTCGATCGGCACCTGGTGCTGGTGCGCGACGAACGGGTGGCCGCCGTCCGCACCTACACGTTCACCTACGAGGCGAAGGACGCCGCCAGCAACATCACCACGACGAGGGCGACCGTCACGGTGCGGCGCCCCTGACCGGGGCGTCCGCCGGGTCGTGAGCCCGGGGCCACACCAACGACAGGACGCCGACCGCGTTGCGCGGTCGGCGTCCTGTCATCGCGGGTTGGCGGGGCTACTTCTGCAGGGCGATCGAGACGCCGCAGCCGGAGACGGACTTGGCCGATCTCGTCCAGTGGTAGACCTTGAACATCGATCGGGTAGTGCCGTAGCTCTTCGCCTCGCCGTTCATCCGCAGGGTCGCCTGGAATCCGGTTCCCCGCGGATTGATGACCGTGACCACGACGTGCGCATGGTTACGCGTCATGTAGCAGACGCCGTACGCCGAGATTCCGCCACCAGGTCGGGTGGTCGGGATCGTCCTCGTCGGCTCAGGCGTCGGAGACGGCGGCTCGCTCGTGGGCGGCGGCGTCGTCGGCGGCTGTGTCGTCGGCGGACGCGTCGTGGGCGGATGCGTCGTCGGCGGCACCACGGTCGGCGGACGTGTCGTCGGCGGACGTGTTGTCGGCGGCACCACGGTCGGCGGGCGCGTTGTCGGCGGCACCACGGTCGGCGGGCGCGTTGTCGGCGGCACCACGGTCGGCGGGCGCGACGTCGGGCGGTTGCTGGGCACCGTGGTGGTCGGCCCGGACGTGGGAAGTGACGTGGTCGGGCCCTACGACGGCGGCAGGGTCGTTGGCGCGATCGACGGGTCCCCTTCGGTCGGATCGGGCGAAATGGTGGGCACGGTCACGACAACGGTGGGGGTGGTCGACACCGTGGGCGGAGTCGTCACGGGCACCGAACCGGGCGCCCGGCTGGACGCGGGGCCGCTGGTGGGAACAGAGGTGGGGCCTCCCGACACCGTGGCGCCGGGACTGCGCGGCGATGCCTGCGACGGCCCCTGGGCCACGCTTGTCGGGTCGTACGGCTTCACCGCGCTGATGATGGTGGTGGTCGCGAGCGCGACGCTCGCGACGATCGCGTATCCAGCCAGATGTGTTGACCTGCTCGCCACGGCGTTCACCCCCTTCGACCATCGACGTCCGACCGCGCGGCACGAGAGCCGTACCGATCAGGATCTGGTCAGAGCTGTCCCAGCTTCATCTTACGAAACCGTTTCGGGCACGCCTGTAACCCTTGGGGGGGACACCACGCGCCACCGTCACCTCGTCACGGCGCTCGACGTGGGGGGTCAAGCGAGCCGACAACGGTCTTCGCACCAACACAGTAATGCGAAACCGCCCGAGCCGTGAAACGGTTCGGGCGGTTTGCAGGCAACATCGAGACTCAGATGACACCCATCGCGACCATCGCGTTCGCGACCTTCACGTAGCCGGCCAGGTTGGCGCCAGCCACGTAGTCGTTGGGCATGTTCCACTGGTCGGCGGCCGCCAGGCAGCGTTCGTGGATGCCGACCATGATCTCCTGCAGGCGCTCCTCGGTGTACTCGAACGACCACGAGTCACGGCTGGCGTTCTGCTGCATCTCGAGCGCGCTGGTGGCCACACCGCCGGCGTTGGACGCCTTGCCCGGCGCGTACAACACGCCCGCCTGCTGCAGGACCTCGGTCGCCTCGGGGGTCGTCGGCATGTTGGCGCCTTCGGCGACGAGCTGGACGCCGTTGGCGACCAGCGCGCGGGCGCCGTCCTCGCCGAGTTCGTTCTGGGTGGCGCACGGCAGCGCGATGTCGCAGGGCACGTCCCAGATCGAACCGTCGGCCACATGTGGGACGCCGCGCGCCGTGGCGTAGTCGGTGAGGCGTCCGCGCCGGACTTCCTTGATGTCCTGCAGCAGGGCCAGGTCGATGCCGGCCTCGTCGACGATGTAGCCGCCCGAGTCGGAGCAGGCGACCACCGTCGCGCCGAGCTGCTGCAGCTTCTCGATGGCGTAGATCGCGACGTTGCCCGAGCCGGACACGACAACCTTCTTACCGTCGAACGAGCCGCCCTTCGCCTTCAGCATTTCGTCGGCGAAGAAGACCAGCCCGTAGCCGGTGGCCTCGGTGCGCGCACGCGAGCCGCCCCACGAGATGCCCTTGCCGGTGAGGACGCCGGACTCGTAGCGGTTGGTGATGCGCTTGTACTGGCCGAACAGGAAGCCGATCTCGCGGCCGCCCACACCGATATCACCGGCGGGCACGTCGGTGTACTCACCCAGGTGGCGGTACAGCTCGGTCATGAACGACTGACAGAAACGCATCACCTCGCCGTCGCTGCGGCCCTTCGGGTCGAAGTCCGACCCGCCCTTGCCGCCGCCGATCGGCATGCCGGTGAGCGAGTTCTTGAAGACCTGCTCGAAGCCGAGGAACTTGATGATCGACAGGTTGACGCTGGGGTGGAACCGCAGCCCGCCCTTGTACGGGCCCAGCACCGAGCTGAACTCGACACGGTAACCTCGGTTCACCTGCACGACGCCGGCGTCATCGACCCACGGCACACGGAAGATGATCTGACGCTCTGGCTCGCACATGCGCTGCAGCACCGACCACTGGGCGTACTCGGGCATCTCGCCGGCGATGGGCGTGAGGCTGAGCATCACCTCATAGACGGCCTGCTGGAACTCGGCCTCGCCAGGGTTGCGGGCCAGCACCGTCTCATACATGGGCTGCAGGTTCGGATGCAGCTTCGCCAGGTTCAACGCACTCATGGACGAAAATCTAGCGCTCGGCGTCCGCCTTATGGAAAGTGGGCCCGCATGGCAGGACGCCGCGCGCGTTACTCGACCGGGCTGCGCCACTCCCACATCGTGCCTGGACGGCCGCGTCCGAGCACCACCTTCTTGTGACTCATGCTCAGCCCCTTGACCGAAGCGAGCTTTCGGTTGAGGTTGCCGCGGTCGGGTGAGGATCCCGTCAGCGACCGAGTGATCGCGACCGCGGCCGACACCGGGAACACCGGGCCGGTGAGGGCCTGCGTGAAGGGCATGTTGCGCCACAGCCGGTCAATCAGCAGGGGCCGACAGTTCTCGATGATCGAGTTGTGGTCGAACGCCAGCGGTGGCACCTCGTCGAGCGGGAACCAGCGGGCGCGTCCCTCACCGTCGCCCACACCCCACATCGCCACCGACAGCGTGAAACCGCGCGGGTCGCGCCGGGCCTCGTCGAACACGGTGAGCTGGCCGAGGGCGTCCACGTTGAAGCCGAGCTTGTGCCAGGCCGCGCGCCGCGCGGCGTTCTCGAGCCGCTCCCCCTCCCACAGCAGGACGCCGGGCAGGGCCAACTGCCCGAGATACGGCTCCGAGGGTCGCTCGCACGTGGCGATCTCGACCTCGCGGGAGGTGGCGTTGTAGCGCAGCGTCAGTACGTCGACAGACACCTTCGAGGCGATGGGTGCGTCCATGCGTGCATACGTCCTTCTCGTGCGGCGACGGGCTCGCCTCATGGTAACCCGAACTAGTTGCAGCGACCCCAACCCCCGCCGACCGGACGCCGCCGCATCAGCCCTTGCCCCGCATCTCGGCGAGCTTGGCGTACATGTCGTCGATCAGATCCTTGAACCGCTTCTCGACCTCCTTGCGCTTCACCTTCAGGGTCGGGGTCAGCAGCCCGTTCTCGATCGTCAGCTCTTCGAGGAGCACCCGCACATCCTGCACCTGCTCGTGGTGGGCGAGGCGCTGGGACAGCTCGGCGACCCGGCGTTTGATCTCGGCGAGGACCTGCGGGTGCCGCAGCAGTTCGGCGCGGTCGCTGAACGCGATCTGCAGCGTCTTGGCGATCTCTTCCAGGTGCACCAGCGACGGCGCCACGAGAAGGGTCAGGAACGGCCGGTTGTCGCCCAGGATCACCGCGTGCTCGAAGAGCGGGTCGGCCAACAGGACGCCCTCGATCGTGCTCGGCGACACGTTCTTGCCGTTGCTGGTGACGATGATGTCCTTGATGCGGTCGGTAATCACCAGGAAGCCGTCGGTGTCGACGTAGCCGACGTCACCGGTGTGGAGCCAGCCGTCGGCGTCCACCGTCTGTTCGGTCATCTCGGGCAGGTTCCAGTAGCCGGCCATGACGTTGCCGCCGCGGTAGAGCACCTCGCCGCCCTCGCCGATGCGCAGCTCGCCGCCGGTCACCACCCGCCCACAGGTGCCGAACTTGAACGTTTCGGGCGCGTTGAACGTCACCAGCGGGGCCGCTTCGGTGAGCCCGTAGCCCTGCAGCAGCAGCATGCCGGCCGCCGAGAAGAACTCCTCGATCTCCTGGCGCAGCGGCGCACCGCCGCACGCCATCACCGACTTCTGACCGCCCATCGCCGCCCGCACCGACCGGAAGATCAGCTTGTCGGCGACGGCGAGCTGGGCCCGCAGCGTCCGGCCGGGCTGTCGGCCGGCGCGGTAGTAGTGCTGCGCGCGGGTACCCACGCCGATGGCCCATTCGAACAGGGCAGCCTTCGGCTTCGAGCCCGCCACCTTGTCGTGAACCGCCGTGAACACCTTCTCGTACAGCCGCGGCACGCTGACCAGCATCGTGGGCTGGGCCAGCACCATCATCTCGGCGACCGTGCGGGCGTCGGGCACGTAGGTGTTCAGGCAGCCGTGGGTGAGCACGAAGAACGTCCACGCCCGCTCCAGCGAGTGCGACAGCGGCAGGAAACACAGCGAACTGTCGTCGGGGCTCACCGGCAGGAACGACTCGAGACTGTCGAGCTCGAACGTGAACGCCCGGTGCGTGAGCATCACACCTCGCGGCTCACCGGTGGTTCCCGATGTGTAGATGATGGACGCCAACTCGTCGGCGTCCGCGTCGGCGAGCCGACGCTCGACCACCGCCGCGGCGGCGTCGTCGTTCGGACGCCGGCGCAGCTGCTCCAGCGACTGGACGCGCGGGTCGTCGGACGCCGCGGCGTCCAGGGTGATGATGTGCCGCAGGTCGGGCAGGTCGTCGGACACCTCGAGCAGCCGGGCCAGCTCGCTGGCGCCCGCCACGACCACGACGACCGAGCCGGAGTCGCGCACGATGTGGCGCACCTGCTCCGGGGTGCTGGTCGGGTAGAGCGGCACGACGACGCCGCGCGCCCACAGGGTCGCCACGTCGACCAGCGACCATTCGGGCCGGTTCGCCGAGAACAGGGCCACGCGGTCTCCCACGTCGACGCCCAGACCGACGAGGGCCTCGGCGAGCAGCCGCGCCTCGCGGGTCAGGGAGGCGTAGGTGCGGGTGTCCCACTCGTCGCCGCGCCGGATCCGGGTCGCTGGGCGCGAGGCGTGCCTGTTGAAGGCGTCTCGCAGCCGTACTCCCAGATGCAGGTTGTCCATGCGTGCCCCGTCCCCGTCGATGTTTCGGCATAGCCTAGGGTCGCCGGCCCTGCCGCGGGAGTCACCCGCGCTGGTGAAAGCGTCCGGCATCGGCAGAAGGGGAGCCATGTCTGGCCTGACCGACCTCCACCAGATCCTGGGGTCGCTGCGTCCGCTGGTGCGCCCGGGGCGCTTCGTGGTCGTGACGGCGGCGTCCGAACCCGACGCGCCGAGCGCGGCGCAGATCGTCGAGCCCGAGGGCACCACCTACGTGTTGCTGCAGTCGGACGCCGACGCCGCCGGCCTGGCCTACGAGGCCGTCTTCGGCTGGATCACGCTGCAGGTACACACGTCCCTGACGGCGGTCGGGCTCACCGCGGCGGTGGCGACGGCGCTGGCCCGGGTCGGGCTGTCGTGCAACGTATTGGCCGGCTTCTACCACGACCACCTGCTGGTGCCGATCGACGACGTCGACGACGCGATCGACGTGCTCGGCGGCCTGTCGGCCGAGGAGGCGTCGGCATGAGGCAAGGCTTCGGGGCGCACGTCGACCAGGCCGATCCGGTCGCAGAGGCGTCCGCACGCGGCGCCGACGTGGTGCAGTTCTTCCTCGGCGACCCGCAGAGCTGGAAGGCGCCGTCGGTCGCGTACGCGGGCGGGGCGTCCGCGCTGCGTGAGGCCGCGGCTGCCGCGGGCATCGGGCTGTACATCCATGCGCCGTACGTGCTCAACGTGGCGACGACCAACAACCGCATCCGCATCCCGTCGCGCAAGCTGTTGCAGCAGACGGTGCGGTTGGCGTCCGAGGTGGGGGCGCTGGGCGTGATCGTGCACGGAGGGCACGTGAACGCCGGCGACGACCCGCAGACCGGCTACGACAACTGGCGCAAGGCCATCGACGGGCTCGACAGCGACGTACCGGTGCTCATCGAGAACACGGCCGGCGGCACCCGCTCCATGACCCGCCACATCGACAGCATCGCGCGGCTGTGGGAGGCGATCTCGACGGCGTCCGGCTTCGACAACGTCGGTTTCTGTCTCGACACGTGCCACGCGCACGCCGGGGGCAACGCCCTGTCCGGCGTGGTGGACGCGGTGCGCGCCGTCACCGGACGCGTCGACCTGGTGCACCTCAACGACTCCCGGGACGGGTTCGATTCGGGCGCCGACCGGCACGCGAGCCTCGGACGCGGCCAGGCCGATCCTGACGGCCTGGTCGACGTGGTGGTCGCCGCCGACGCCCCGGTCATTCTCGAAACCCCAGGCGGGGCGTCCGAACATCGCGAAGATCTTGCATGGCTGCGCGAGCGAGTCGCCTCCCGCTAGCCTGAGGCCCATGACTCGGAGCATCTACGTCGCTGCGCCAGAAGGACAGACCGGCAAGTCGGTCGTCGCCGTCGGAATCATCGATGCGCTCGCCCGCGAGGTGAGTTCGGTCGGCGTGTTCCGGCCGATCGTGAAGGGCGGTCCTGAGCGCGACGAGATCCTCGAGGCAGTGATGTCGATCCCCGCCATCGAGCAGTCCTACGAGTCAGCGGTCGGCGTCACCTACGCCGACGTGAAGAACAACCCCGACGAGGCGCTGTCGAAGCTCGTCGCCAAGTACGGCGCGATCTCGGACGGCTTCGAGGCGATCGTGATTCTCGGGTCTGACTACACCGACGTGATGAGCGCCACCGAACTCACGTTCAACGCCCGGGTCGCGGCGAACCTGAACGCGCCGGTCTGCCTGACGGTTTCTGGACGCGCCCGCACCCCTGCCGAGGTGCGTCAGCTCGCCGACAGCGCGCTGGCCGAGTTCACCAAGGAGCACGCCCGCGTCATCGCGGTGATCGCAACCCGGCTGCAGGACGACGACGAGACCCTCGCCTACACCCACAACCTCCTCGAACGGATCCCGAACGTGGTCGTGGCGGCCCTACCGGCCCACCCCGTGCTGGCAGCGCCCATGGTCGAGGACCAGTTCGCTGCGGCGTCCGCCAAGGTGATTTCGGGACGCCCCGAGCAGCTCCACAGCGAAAGCCAGGGCGTGCTGGTGGCCGGCATGACGCTGCCCAACGTGCTCGACCGGCTGTTCACCGACTGCACCGTGGTGCTGCCCGGCGACCGGTCGGAGCTGATCCCCGGCCTGCTGCTGGCCCACTCCGGAGGCGGGTTCCCCAAGCTGGCCGGCCTCATCCTGGTCGGCGGCTACGAGGTTCCCTCGTCGATCCAGCGCCTGATGGGCAGCATCCACCACGAGCTGCCCATCGCGTCCACCCAGCTCGGCACCTACACCACGGCCGAGCGGCTGTTCCACCTCGAAGGGATCCAGACGAGCTCGCCGCGCAAGATCGAGATCGCCCGGCGGGTGTTCAACGAGCGGGTCGACACCGAGGCGCTGCTGTCGGCGATGAAGCTGGCGAAGTCGAACATCCGGACGCCGATGATGTTCGAGTTCCAGCTCAACGAGATGGCGCGTCGCGACCGGCGCCGCATCGTGCTGCCCGAGTCGGGCGACGACCGCATCCTGCAGGCGGCGGCGATCGTGCTCGCCCGAGGCACCGCCGACATCATCCTGCTGGGCGACCCGGTCGACGTGAAGCAGCGGGCCTCAGCGCTCGGCATCTCGCTCGACACGGCCACCATCACCGATCCCAAGGATCCCGAGCTGCTCGACCGGTTCTCGGCCGAGTACGCCAAGCTGCGCGCCCACAAGGGCGTCACGCTGGAGCAGGCGCGGGCGAAGATGGCCGACGTCAGCTACGTCGGCACGATGATGGTGCACCTCGGCATGGCCGACGGCATGGTCTCGGGTGCGGCGAACTCGACCGCGAACACCATCCGTCCGTCGCTGGAGTTCATCAAGACCAAGCCGGGGGTGAAGGTGGTGTCGTCGTCGTTCCTGATGTGCATGGCCGACCGTGTCGACGTGTACGGCGACTGCGCGGTCAACCCCGACCCGACCGCCGAGCAGCTCGCCGACATCGCGATCAGCTCCGCCGAGACGGCGACCGCGTTCGGCATCGAGCCGCGCGTCGCGATGCTGTCGTACTCGACGGGCGACTCGGGTTCGGGCGCCGACGTCGACAAGGTGCGCACGGCCACCGAGCTGGTGCGTGAGCGGGCGCCGGAGTTGCTGCTGGAGGGGCCGATCCAGTTCGACGCGGCCGTCGACGCCGCCGTGGCGAAGAAGAAGCTGCCCGACTCGGCGGTAGCCGGCAAGGCGACGGTGTTCATCTTCCCCGACCTCAACACCGGCAACAACACCTACAAGGCCGTGCAGCGGTCGTCCGGCGCCCTCGCCGTCGGCCCGGTGCTGCAGGGCCTGAACAAGCCGGTGAACGACCTGTCGCGCGGCGCCCTGGTCGACGACATCGTCAACACCATCGCCATCACCGCCATCCAGGCCCAGAACGGCTGACCCCGCACCACACAGTCTGACCCCGCACCACCCGACGAATCGCCCCAACCCACGAGAGGCACACCCATGAGCACGCCGATCCTTCTTCTCAACGCGGGCTCCTCGTCCGTCAAGTACCAGGTGATTGACGCCGACAACGAGGAGGTGATGGCGTCCGGCCTGATCGAGCGCATCACCCAGGACCTGGGCGTCATCACGCACAAGGTCGGCGGCGAGCAGTTCGTCGACGAGGAGGAGTACCCGAACCACACCGCGGCACTGGCCGCGATGGTGCGCATGTTCGACGAGCACGGGCCGTCGCTGGCCGACGTGGTGGCGGTGGGCCACCGCACCGTCCACGGCGGCGACAAGCTGACCTCGACGACGCTGATCGACGACGACGTGATCAACACCCTGGTGGAGCTGTCGCCGCTCGCCCCGCTGCACAACCCGCCCGGCATCGCCGGTATCCGGGCCGCCCGCAAGACGCTGCCCAACGTTCCGCACGTCGCCGTGTTCGACACGGCGTTCTTCTCGTCGCTGCCCGCGGCGTCCTACACCTACGCCGTGCCCGCCGCGATCGCCGAGCAGTACAACGTGCGACGCTACGGCTTCCACGGCACCTCGCACGACTACGTGTCGCACCGGGTCGCCGAGTTCCTGGGCCGGCCGTACTGGGAGGTCAAGCAGATCGTCTGCCACCTCGGCAACGGCGCCTCGATCTCGGCGATCGCGCACGGCACGGCCGTCGACACGTCGATGGGGCTCACCCCGCTGGAGGGCCTCGTGATGGGCACCCGGTCGGGCGACCTCGACCCCGGCATCATCTTCTACCTGCACCGCGAAGGCATGAGCGTCCAAGGCATCGACACCATGCTGAACAAGAAGTCGGGCATGCTCGGCCTCACCGGCGCGAGCGACTTCCGCGACATCGCGGCCCAGATCGAGTCGGGCGACCCGCAGGCCAAGTTGGGTTTCGACGTGTACGTTCACCGGCTGCTGCACTACATCGGCGCCTACCTGGCGGTGCTGGGCGGCGCCGACGCGATCACGTTCACCGCCGGTGTCGGCGAGAACAACCCGGCGCTGCGCGCTGCGGTGTGCCAGCGGCTCGCCGGTCTCGGTGTGGTGCTCGACCCGGAGCGCAACGCGGTCCGCAGCTCGGAGGCCCGGTTGATCTCGACCGACGACTCCCCCATCAAGGTCCTCGTGGTTCCCACCAACGAAGAGCTGCAGATGGCCCGCGAGGTGAAGGCGGCCGTCGGCGCGTGAGGCGTGTCCTGATCACGGGCTTCGGCCCGTTCGGCGGTGTGGCGTCCAACCCGACGGACGCCGGCGTCCGGCTCGCCGCGCAGCGGCTCAGGGCGTCCGGAGTCGACGTGGTCGACGAGGTGCTGCCGGTCTCGTTCGAGCGGGCCGGACGCCGCGTCCGCGAGCTGGTCGAGCAGGGGCGTCCCGACATCGCGGTCGCGTTCGGCGTCGCGACCGGGCGCGACGCAGTCACGCCCGAGCGGGTCGCGATCAACGTGATGGACGCCCGCATCGCCGACGTCGACGGTTGCCAGCCGGTCGATCAGGCCATCGAGCCGGGCGGTGAGGTGGGCCGGTTCGGACGCCTCCCCCTCAAGACTCTCGTCGCGGCGCTGACGGCGGCCGGGTTTGCGGCCAAGCGGTCGAACTCGGCCGGTGACTACGTGTGCAACCGGGTGTTCTGGGATCTGATGGGTGCGCTGCAGCCGGACGCGGTGGGCGGTTTCGTGCACGTCCCCGAGGGGATCGACACGGCGTCCGCCATCGAGGTGGTGGCGCGGACGCTGCTCGCACCGGCGTCCTGACCCTCGATGCAGGTGGCGCGACGCGGTAGCGTTGCGCGCATGGCATGGGCACTGGTCACCGGGGCGACCGCCGGCATCGGGGCGGCGTTCGCCCGCGAGCTGGCCTCACGCGGCAACGACATCGTTCTGGTGGCGCGCGATGCGAGTCGGCTCGAGGGGGTCGCCGCAGAGCTGGTGCGTGACTTCGGTGTCGAGACCGAGGTGCTGCCTGCCGACCTATCCGTGCGCGACGACCTCGATCGGGTGGCAGCCCGCCTGGGTGAGCAGGGGCGACCGATCGACGTGCTGGTGAACAACGCCGGCTTCGGTGTACACGCCACCCTGCTCGACGAGGACGTGACCGACCACATCAAGGCGATGGACGTGATGTGCCTCGCCGTCCTGGTGCTCGGCGGGGCGGCGGCGCGCGCCATGGTGCCGCGCGGACGCGGCCGCATCATCACCGTCGCGAGCCTCGCCGCCTGGATCACCCAGGGCGGCTACTCCCCGGTCAAGGCGTATGCCTTGTCGTACTCGCAGGGTTTGTCGAACGAGTTGCACGGCACGGGCGTCACCGCGACCTGCCTGTGTCCGGGTTGGGTGCGCACCGAGTTCCACGAACGGGCCGGCATCAGCACCGGCTCGATCCCCGACGTGGTGTGGGTGGACGCCGCCCGCGTCGCCCGGGAGACCGTCGACGACGCCGAGCGCGGTAAAGTCATCTCGATTCCGACCACCCGGTGGAAGATCGCCCGATTCTTGTTGCAGCACTCGCCGGACGCACTGGTGCGCCTCGTCTCGCGGGTGCTCACGAACAGCCGAAGGAAGAACCCAGGTGAGTGATGACGAGCTGAACCGCTACTCGGCGGCGGGCCCCGCTGCCGGTCGGCTCATCGCACAGCACCTGATCATGAAGCCGTACATCTGGTCGGCTCTGACGGTGCACGAGCACGGCAAGCGCAACCTCGACATTCTCGAGCCGCCCTTCATCGCGATCGCCAACCACTCCTCGCACCTGGACGCCCCCCTCATCATGGGCGCCCTGCCGCGTCGGCTGTCGCGCAACCTGTCGGCCGGCGCTGCCGCCGACTACTTCTTCGAGCACAAGCTGAAGGCGGCGTCCACGAAGCTGTTCTTCAACGCGTTCCCGGTCGACCGCAAGGGCGTCCGGAGCCACCGCGGGCTGGCGGGGCGGCTGCTCAGCGACAACATTCCGCTGCTGCTGTTCCCGGAAGGCACCCGGAGCCGGACCGGTGCGATGGCGCGGTTCACGACCGGCGCGGCGGCGTTGAGCATCTCGCGCAACGTGCCGATCCTGCCGATCGCGCTGGTCGGCGCGTACGCGGCCATGCCGCACGGGGCGTCCGTGCCGGTGAACGGACGCCCCGACGTGCACGTGGTCTTCGGGTTGCCGCAGAAGGCCGCCCCCGGTGAGATCGCCCACCGGTTCTCGGAGCGTCTGCACCGGCTTGTCACCGAACTGCACGACACCACCGCGCGCGCCTACGGCATGCCGACACAAGCCGACTTCGCCCGCGCCGTCGCGTTGCGTGCCGCGGCGAAGAAGTCCGCGGCGCTGGAGAAGTCCGGGGAAGCGAACGAGTTGCCGCCCGGACCTGCGGCAGAGGCGTCCGAGTAGGGTCTGCCCCGGCGCTCGTGCTGCCGGGCCGCAGGGGCCTGCTTGTTGCTGGCGGGCGTGGTTGTTGCTGGCGGTCGTGGTTGTTGCTGGCGGTCGTGCTTGTTGCTGGCGGGCGTGCTGGTTGCTGCCGGTCGTGTTGGCCCCTGCGAACCTCCTGCTGCTGGAGGTGCTCGTTGCTGCCCGTCATTTCCGATGCTGCCCATAGTTCGTTGCCGCTGCCGGAGCTTCCCGTTGCTGCCCGTGCGAACCTCCTACTGCCGGACGTGCTCGTTCCTGCCCGTTCTTCCCG
>RRZT012994760.1_pt1 | contig 34312 bp, 26 predicted proteins | sample 2165551 | NCBI WGS metagenome assembly RRZT01 (sample SAMN10456910, study PRJNA506462) | wastewater metagenome | biome: wastewater; feature: sludge; material: wastewater sludge; isolation source: wastewater sludge with Escherichia coli K12::gfp cells carrying plasmid... | place: USA: Moscow, Idaho...
AGCTGCTGGCCTACGGCAAGCGGGCACGTGAACTGTTGAAGGGCGCATCCGGCGGACCTCGTTCCAAGGCGCCCGCATGACCGCGCCCGAGGAGAACCCGGACGGCACGCCCGTCATCGACGAGGAGATGGCGGCGCTGCACCGCGACGTCAACGTCGCCGAGGGCCAGGTCCTGCTGGAGACAACGGATCTGACCGTCACGTTCGGCGGCCTGACCGCGCTGGACTCGGTGAGCTTCCAGATCCGTCGCGGTGAGATCCTCGGACTGATCGGACCCAACGGCGCCGGCAAGACCACCTGCTTCAACGCCATCACCGGGGTCTACCGGCCGGCTTCCGGTTCGGTGACCTTCGATGGCGAGCCGCTGGGCCGGATCAAGCGCCATGAGATCACCCGGCGCGGTATCGCCCGGACGTTTCAGAACGTCCGGCTGTGGGGTGAGATGACGGCGCTCGAGAACGTCGTGGTGGCCACCGACGCCCGGCACCGCACCTCGGTGCCCGGGGCCGTCCTGCGTTCGCCACGGCACCGCAGGGAGGAACACAGCGCCATCGAAAAGGCCGCCGCGCTATTGCAATTCGTCGGGATCGCGCACCGCGGCGAGGAGAAGGCCAAGAACCTGCCCTACGGCGATCAGCGGCGCCTCGAGATTGCGCGGGCACTGGCCACCGAGCCCAAACTGCTGTGCCTGGACGAGCCTGCCGCCGGGTTCAACCCGAGCGAGAAGGCCGCCCTGATCGAACTGATCCGGGCGATCCGCGACGACGGCTACACGGTGCTGCTCATCGAACACGACATGCGGCTGGTGATGGGTGTGACCGACCGGATCGTGGTGCTGGAGTTCGGCCGCAAGATCGCCGACGGACTGCCCGCCGAGATCCGGGAGGATCCGGCGGTGATCGCTGCCTACCTGGGAGTGCCCGATGACGAACTCGAGTGACGACCGCAGGGTACTCCTGGAGGTCCGCGATGTCGTGGTGAACTACGGCAGAATCGAAGCGCTGCACGGGGTTTCGCTGACGGTGCACGAGGGGGAGTTGGTCACCCTGCTGGGCGCCAACGGGGCCGGCAAGACCACGATGATGCGGGCTATCTCCGGTCTGCGGCCGCTGACGTCGGGGTCGGTGTGGTTCGACGGCCGGGATGTCTCCCGGGTCAAACCGCACAAGCGGGTCATCGACGGTTTGATCCAGGCGCCGGAGGGCCGCGGGGTGTTTCCCGGCATGACGGTGGTCGAGAACCTCGAGATGGGTTGCTACGGGCGAACATTCGACAACAAAGCGCAGCACGACGAGCGACTGGACTGGGTGTTCGAGACGTTCCCGCGGTTGGCCGAACGCCGGTCTCAGGTCGGTGGCACGCTCTCGGGTGGGGAGCAGCAGATGCTGGCCATCGGCCGGGCCCTGATGGCCCGGCCCAAGGTGCTGCTGCTGGACGAACCGTCGATGGGCCTGGCGCCCATGGTGATCTCGCAGATCTTCAAGATCATCAGTGAGATCAACAAGCAGGGCACCACGGTCCTGCTGGTGGAACAGAACGCCCAGCAGGCGCTGAGCCGATCCGACCGGGCCTACATCCTCGAGACCGGCACCGTCACCCGCTCCGGGCCGGCGCGGGATCTGCTGGCCGACGACAGTGTGCGGGCGGCCTATCTGGGCGTCGCCTGAACATTCTCCGCGAGCGTGCGTGTCGGTCCGCCGACACGCCGTTGCAACGGGACTTCTGCGCACCTTCGGCGGACTGGATCAGGTGATGCGAAATCGCTTGAGGCGGCTCGTCAAGCCCGAAGTCAGTGTCACCTGGCTGCGCGATACCCCGAGATGTTCGGCCAGCAACCGGATCACCGCCGCGTTGGCCTGTCCGTCCACCGCGCGTTCGCGGACGTAGATCGTCAGGTCCCCGTCAGCGCCGCGCTCGAGGAGCGGGCCCTTCGTGCTACCCGGCTTCACGCGGACCGTCACCGTCTCGGTCATGACGGTCATTGAACCCGCCGAGGGTGCACAAAAGCCCGCGTTCGTCGGCGTGTTGGCGGACTGACACGCACGCTCGTCAGGAAACGCCGCTACCGGGCGACGATCACCGATGAGCCGTGGCCGAACAGCCCCTGGTTGGCGGTGACCCCAACGGTGGCGCCCTCGACCTGACGACCCGTGGCCCGACCCCTGAGCTGCCAGGTCAGTTCGCAGACCTGGGCGATGGCCTGGGCCGGAATCGCTTCGCCGAAGCAGGCCAGGCCGCCGGACGGGTTGACCGGTACCTTGCCGCCGATGGTGGTGGCACCGCTGCGCAGCAGTTGCTCACCCTCACCCTTGGCGCACAGGCCCAGGTGCTCGTACCAGTCCAGCTCGAGTGCGGTGGACAGGTCGTAGACCTCGGCCAGGCTGACGTCCTCCGGGCCGATGCCGGCCTCGGCGTAGGCCGCGTCCAGGATCTGGTCCTTGAACACGCGCTCGGGTGCGGCCATCACCGCGGTGGAATCCGTTGCGATGTCCGGCAATTCGGGCAGATGCTGCGGATAGCGCGGCGTCACGGTGCTGACCGCACGCACCGACGGCACGCCGTCCAGGGAACCCAGGTGTTTGCGGGCGAAGTCGGCGCTGGCGACGATCAGCGCGGCCGCGCCGTCGGAGGTCGCGCAGATGTCGAGCTGGCGCAGCGGGTCGGCCACCACGGGGCTGGCCAGCACGTCCTCGACGGCGGATTCCTTGCGGTAGCGCGCGTTCGGGTTCTGCAGGCCGTGTCGTGAGTTCTTGACCTTCACCTGGGCGAAGTCCTCGGCGGTCGCGCCGTACAGATCCATCCGGCGACGCGCCAGCAGCGCGAAGTACACCGGGTTCATCGCACCGATCAGATGGAAGCGCTGCCAGTCCGGGTCGTTCTTGCGCTCGCCGCCGACCGGGGCGAACGCGCCCTTGGGGGTGGTGTCGGCGCCGATCACCATCGCCACGTCGCAGAAGCCGGCCAGGATCTGCGCGCGGGCGCTCTGCAGGGCCTGCGAACCGCTGGCGCAGGCTGCGTAGCTCGAACTGACCGGCACGCCGTTCCAGCCGAGCTTCTGGGCGAACGTCGACCCCGCGATGAAGCCGGGGTACCCGTTCCGGATCGTGTCCGCGCCCGCCACCAGCTGGATCTGGCGCCAGTCCAGCCCGGCCTCGGCCAGTGCGGCCCGCGCGGCGACGACGCCGTACTCGGTGAAGTCGCGGCCCCACTTGCCCCACGGGTGCATGCCCGCACCCAGGATGTACAGCGGATCGGGACTCATGATGGGATCCTCCACGCGTAGGTCAGCCGCTGGACGCCGTCGTCATCGACATACAGGGGCGTCAGTGCCAGTTCGAGTTCCATGCCCACCTTCAGGTCGGCGGCCAGCGTGCCGTCGACCACCTTGCCGAGCACGATCAGGCCCTCGTCGGCCAGCTCCACCGCGGCGATTGCGAACGGTTCGAACGGGTCCGGTGCCGGGTAGGGCGGCGGCGGTGGATACCGATTCTCTGTGTAGCTCCAGATCTTTCCGCGCCGCGAGAGCGCGACGGGCTCGAGGACGTCGCTGTCGCAGGCCGGATTGGGGCAGTTGTTGGCGCGCGGCGGGAAGACGTAGGTGCCGCACTGCAGACACTTCGACCCGATCAGATGCGGAAGTCCGGCCTCGTCGATATCCCACCAGCCGTCGATCGCGGGCTGGGTCTCGGTAGCTTCTGGCACCGGGTCAGCGTAACGGAGATCGGTGGCCGAACTGAAACGTGTTCCAGTTTTGTCTGTCGGTCGGGGTGCCTAGAGTTGACTTCGTGAGTCCTGCCACGCCAGACGCCGACACGAAGCCCACCCTGATGCTGCTGGACGGCAACTCGCTGGCCTTCCGGGCGTTCTACGCGCTGCCCGCCGAGAACTTCAAGACCAAGGGCGGGTTGACCACCAACGCGGTCTACGGATTCACCGCCATGCTGATCAACCTGCTGCGCGACGAGGGCCCCACCCACATCGCGGCCGCCTTCGACGTGTCCCGGCAGACCTTCCGCAAGGAGAAGTACCCGGAGTACAAAGAGGGCCGGGCGGCGACACCCGACGAATTCCGCGGCCAGATCGACATCACCAAGGAGGTACTCGTCGCACTCGGCATCACCGTGCTGGCCGAGCAGGGGTTCGAGGCCGACGACCTCATCGCCACCCTGGCCACCCAGGCCGAGGACCAGGGCTACCGGGTGCTGGTGGTCACCGGCGACCGCGACTCGCTGCAACTGGTGAGCGACGACGTCACCGTGCTCTATCCCCGCAAGGGTGTCAGCGAACTGACCCGGTTCACCCCGGATGCGGTGGTCGAGAAGTACGGCCTGACCCCGACGCAGTACCCGGATTTCGCTGCGCTGCGCGGCGACCCCAGTGACAACCTGCCCGGGATCCCGGGCGTGGGGGAGAAGACGGCCTCGAAGTGGATCGTCGAGTACGGCTCGCTGCAGGGTCTGGTCGACAACGTCGACACGGTCCGGGGCAAGGTCGGCGATGCCCTGCGCGCGCACCTGTCCGCGGTGATCCTCAACCGCGAGCTCACCGACCTGGTCAAGGACGTGCCGCTGGCGCAGACACCCGACACGCTGCGGATGCAGCCCTGGGACCGCGATCACATCCACCGGCTGTTCGACGACCTGGAATTCCGGGTGCTGCGCGACCGGCTCTTCGACACGCTGGCCTCGACGGACCCCGAGGTGGACGAGGGGTTCGACGTCCGCGGTGGCGCACTGGCCGCCGGTGCGGTCGGCGCGTGGCTCGACGAACACGTCAGCGACGGCCAGCGGGCCGGGATCGCGGTGGTGGGAACGCATCTGGCGTTCGACGGCGACGCCACGGCCATCGCGATCGCGGCGGCAGACGGCGACGGTTGCTACATCGACACCGCGGTACTGACCCCCGAGGATGAGGGGGCGATCGGACGGTGGCTGGCCGACGCGACCAAGCCGAAGGCCGTGCACGAGGCGAAGTTGGCGATGCACGATCTGGCCGGACGCGGCTGGAGTCTGGCCGGGGTCACGTCCGACACCGCGCTGGCCGCGTATCTGGTGCGCCCCGGGCAGCGCAGCTTCGCCCTCGATGACCTCTCGTTGCGCTATCTGCGTCGCGAGCTGCGGGCGGATAGCCCTGAGCAGCAACAGCTTTCGCTGCTCGACGATGAAGAGGGCGTAGACGATCAGGCCGTGCAGACGCTGATCCTGCGCGCCCGGGCCGTGGTCGACCTGGCCGAGGCCCTCGACGCCGAACTGGACCGCATCGACTCGGCGTCGTTGCTGGCCGACATGGAACTGCCGGTGCAGTCGGCGCTGGCCGGCATGGAGACCACCGGCATCGCCGTCGATCTGGACCTGTTGACCCAGTTGCAGAGCCAGTTCGGTGACCAGATCCGCGACGCGGCGGAGGCCGCGTATGCCGTGATCGGCAAACAGATCAACCTCGGGTCGCCCAAACAACTTCAGGTCGTGTTGTTCGACGAACTGGAAATGCCGAAGACCAAGAAGACCAAGACCGGCTACACCACGGATGCCGATGCGTTGCAATCGTTGTTCGACAAGACCGGTCACCCCTTCCTGCAGCACCTGCTGACCCACCGTGACAAGACCCGGCTCAAGGTCACCGTCGACGGCCTGCTGGCCGCGACAGCGGCCGACGGGCGGATCCACACCACGTTCAACCAGACCATTGCGGCCACCGGCAGGCTGTCGTCCACCGAGCCGAACCTGCAGAACATCCCGATCCGGACCGAGGCCGGCCGCGAGATCCGGGACGGCTTCGTGGTGGGCGACGGTTACGCCGAACTGATGACCGCTGACTACAGCCAGATCGAGATGCGGATCATGGCCCACCTGTCCGGCGACGAAGGCCTCATCGAGGCCTTCAATACGGGCGAGGATCTGCACTCGTTCGTCGCCTCCCGGGCATTCGGTGTCGAGATCGACGACGTCACACCAGAATTGCGACGCCGGGTCAAGGCGATGTCCTACGGCCTGGCGTACGGGCTGAGTGCCTACGGGCTGGCGTCCCAGCTCAAGATCTCCACGGAGGAGGCCAAGGGGCAGATGGACCAGTACTTCGCCCGGTTCGGCGGAGTGCGCGACTACCTGCAGTCGGTGGTCGAGCAGGCCCGCAAGGACGGCTACACCTCGACGGTGCTCGGCCGTCGGCGCTATCTGCCGGAGCTGGACAGCAGCAACCGGCAGGTGCGCGAGGCCGCCGAGCGGGCGGCGCTCAACGCGCCCATCCAGGGCAGCGCGGCCGACATCATCAAGGTGGCGATGATCAACGTGGACAAAGCATTACGTGCGGCCGGGCTCGGCTCGCGGATGCTCCTGCAGGTGCACGACGAACTGCTGCTGGAGATCGCCGACGGTGAACGCGACCAGATCGAGGCGCTGATCCGGGACAAGATGGGCAGCGCCTATCCGCTCGACGTGCCGCTGGAGGTGTCGGTCGGATACGGGCGCAGCTGGGACGCCGCGGCACACTGAGGGTGTGGCACCGGGTGGCCGCCGTCTTCGGAGCGCCGGCGACTGGATTCGCGCCCGATCAATGGGGCGATCCGCCGGTGGTGCAGGCCCGCCTGTCCGATTCCTTCGGGCAGATCGAGATCGAGAACCACAGGTGCCGACGGCGCGGTGCGCTTCGCGTCCCCTTATGTCGTGGTCAGCGCCATCGCCCGGGGTCAGCGCGGCGGCGCGACGATTCGGTAACCCGCCAGGGCGCGCAGGGTCGGGTCGTAGGCCGCCCGTGTCGCCCGCAGGGCCTGGGTCTCCTCGTTGAACAGCGCGTCCACCTCGGGGCTGCCGAACCCGCGGTCGATGCGGTCTTTCACGAACGCCAACTCGACCACCTGTGCGGCGAACCGTTTGGCCGCGCGGGCGGCGTTCTTTCCGCCGAAGCTCTGTGCGGCGGCAATGGCCTGTTTGCGGGTGGCCAGCGAGCCCAGCCAGGTCGCCTCGTTGGCGGTCACCAGCCCGGCGGACACCATGCCGGGGAGTTTCGCGGCGACGGTGCGCTGCTCGCGGCGCCGACTGTGTACCGCCAGGGCGATCACCAGCCCGAAGATCGGGACCATGAAGAAGGCGTAGACGCCGAAGTAGGCCCCGATACCGAACAGCGCCGATCCGTTCCACACACCGTGCATCAGTACAGCGGCCAGATAGCCGAGCAGGATGCAGCCCGCCTTGGCCAACGGGTTGCGCCGTTTGAGCGCGAAGTACACCCCGATGCCGGTGAACGTGGTGAACAGCGGATGTGCGAACGGCGCCATCACCAACCGCAGGGCCGCGGTCGCCAGGGAGGCGGCCAGCGTCTCGGCGTTGGCGATGTAGAAGATGTCCTCGATCCACGCGAAGCCGGCGGCCACCAGGCCGGCGTAGACCAGGCAGTCGGTCAGCGAGTTGAGCTCGAGCCGGCGTCGGCCGGTCATCATCAGCAGCAGGAACGAGCCCTTCGCTGCTTCTTCGATGAGCGGCGCACCGAACGCGACGGTGAAGGCACTGGCATCGGAGTCGACGGTCGAGGCCGGGTTGATCGCGTGTTCGAAGACCAGTTCGAGCACGATCGACACCACGATCGCCAACGAAGCGCCCCAGAGGAACGCGAACACCAGCAACCGCGTCGGTTCGGGCTCCCAGCGGTCCAGCCACAGGTAGGCCAGCAGCACGACGATGATGGCCGCGGTGGTCAGCACGATCCCGATGACGGCGCAGGCCGGGTTGGTGGCCGTGATCAGGACGAGGATCAGTGCGACCGCGGTGCCCAGCGCGATGATCACGCCGAGCGGCGCCCCCACCTTGCGGACCTTTGTCGGAAGACCGGGGAAGAAAGGCTGGGCCAGCGGCTTGTGCACGAAGAGCAGGTTAATCCGTCGGGCCGCCGGCCGGGCCTTGACGTGGGTGATGCGGCGGGGAGGCGGCCGGGTTTGTCCAGCGTGTGCCCGGTGACGTAGGCTTGACCGGTACTCGTGTGCACATGTTCGCGGGCACGAAAGAACCAACAACCTGTCCCTACGATTAAACCTGTCCGGAGCAACCCAACAATATGTCAAGTCCCTCCGTCACCTCGCCACAAGTAGCCGTCAACGACATCGGCTCGGCTGAGGACTTTCTCGCCGCAATCGACAAGACCATCAAATACTTCAACGATGGCGACATCGTCGAAGGGACCATCGTCAAGGTTGACCGTGACGAAGTCCTGCTCGACATCGGTTACAAAACCGAAGGTGTCATCCCTTCCCGTGAGCTGTCCATCAAGCACGACGTCGACCCCAATGAGGTTGTGTCCGTCGGCGACGAGGTCGAAGCTCTGGTCCTCACCAAGGAGGACAAGGAAGGCCGCCTGATCCTGTCCAAGAAGCGCGCTCAGTACGAGCGTGCCTGGGGCACCATCGAAGAGCTCAAGGAGAAGGACGAGGCCGTCAAGGGCACCGTCATCGAGGTCGTCAAGGGCGGCCTGATCCTCGACATCGGCCTGCGCGGCTTCCTGCCCGCCTCCCTGGTCGAGATGCGGCGGGTGCGCGATCTGCAGCCGTACATCGGCAAGGAGATCGAGGCCAAGATCATCGAGCTCGACAAGAACCGCAACAACGTGGTGCTCTCGCGCCGCGCCTGGCTGGAGCAGACCCAGTCCGAGGTGCGCAGCGAGTTCCTCAACCAGCTCACCAAGGGCGCCATCCGCAAGGGTGTCGTCAGCTCGATCGTCAACTTCGGCGCGTTCGTCGATCTCGGCGGCGTCGACGGTCTGGTGCACGTCTCCGAGCTGTCCTGGAAGCACATCGACCACCCGTCCGAGGTCGTCCAGGTGGGCGACGAGGTCACCGTCGAGGTCCTCGACGTCGACATGGACCGCGAGCGGGTTTCGTTGTCGCTCAAGGCGACTCAGGAAGATCCGTGGCGGCACTTCGCCCGCACGCACGCCATTGGGCAGATCGTTCCGGGCAAGGTCACCAAGCTGGTTCCGTTCGGCGCGTTCGTCCGCGTCGAGGAGGGCATCGAGGGCCTGGTGCACATCTCCGAGCTGGCCGAGCGCCACGTCGAGGTGCCGGATCAGGTCGTGGCCGTCGGCGACGACGCGATGGTCAAGGTCATCGACATCGACCTGGAGCGTCGCCGGATCTCGCTGAGCCTCAAGCAGGCCAACGAGGACTACACCGAAGAGTTCGACCCCTCGAAGTACGGCATGGCCGACAGCTACGACGACGCGGGTAACTACATCTTCCCCGAGGGCTTCGATGCCGAGACCAACGAATGGCTCGAGGGCTTCGACAAGCAGCGCCACGAGTGGGAGGCCCGCTACGCCGAGGCGGAGCGCCGGCACAAGATGCACACGGCGCAGATGGAGAAGTTCGCCGCTGCCGAGGCCGAAGAAGCGGCCAGGCCGACGTCGTCCTCCTCGTCGTCCAACGGTGCCTCGCGCGAAGAGGCCGGCGGTTCGCTGGCCAGCGACGCTCAGCTGGCGGCGCTGCGCGAGAAGCTCGCCGGCAACGCCTGACCCTGACGCAGTACACGACGAACTCCCCGGCCCCGCAAGGAGCCGGGGAGTTCGTCGTTCTGCGGCCCTGACAGACTGGCACCCATGCTGCGAATCGGATTGAGCGGGGGAATCGGCGCCGGAAAGTCAACGGTGTCCACCACATTCGCCGATTGTGGTGGCGTCATCGTCGACGGTGATGTGATCGCCCGGGAGGTCGTCGAACCTGGCACCGAAGGTCTGGCGAAACTGGTCGACGCCTTCGGGCACGACATCCTGCATCCCGACGGTGCACTCGATCGACCCGCGCTGGCGGCCATCGCGTTCAGTGACGACGAGAAGCGGGCGACCCTCAACGGCATCGTGCATCCACTGGTTGCGCACCGCCGGTCGGAACTGATCGCGGCTGCCGCGGACGACGCCGTCATCGTGGAGGATATTCCGCTGCTGGTGGAGTCCCAGATGGCGCCGATGTTCCCGTTGGTCATCATGGTGCACGCCGATGAAGAGGTACGTGTCCATCGGTTGATCGAGTACCGAGGCTTCAGTGCGGAGGACGCCCGGGCCCGGATCGCTGCCCAGGCCACCGAGGAACAGCGCCGCCTGGTCGCCGACGTGTGGCTGGAGAATTCCGGCAGCGCGGGGGATCTCGTCGCGCAGGCCCGCGATCTCTGGCACCAGCGGATCGTCCCGTTCGCGCACAACATTCACGCGCGCCAGCCTGCGCGTCGTGCACCCGAGTTGGTGCCCTCCGACCCGGATTGGCCCGAACAGGCCCGACGCATCGCCGCGCGCCTGAACACGGCGTGCGGACACCGCGCCCTGCGGATCGATCACATCGGATCCACCGCGGTGTCGGGTCTGGACGCCAAGGACGTCATCGATATCCAGGTGACCGTGGATTCCCTCGCCACCGCCGATGAACTCGCCGAGGCGCTGCTGACCGCGGGGTATCCGCGCGTCGAGCACATCACCGCGGATGTCCCGAAGCCCGATGGTCGCAGCACCGTCGCCGCGTTCGACCACACCGACGACAACCAGTTGTGGCACAAGCGATTTCATGCCTCGGCCGATCCCGGCCGACCGACAAACATCCATCTGCGGGTGGCAGGGTGGCCCAATCAGCAGTTCGCGCTGCTGTTCACCGACTGGCTCATCGCGAATCCCGGGGTGCGCGCGGACTATCTGGCCGCCAAGCGCAACGCCGCGGCGGCGCATTCCGATGTCGGGGGCTACGCCGAGGCCAAGGAACCCTGGTTCCTCGACGGGTACCGGCGGGCGTGGGCGTGGGCGGACAGCACGGGCTGGACGCCGGGACCCTGACGGCGGGCAGGCGCCGAATGCGGATACTTTTCGATACTGAACGTATGTCCACCCTGACGTGACAACGATCAAGGTCACCAAGACCCTGCGGGATCGGATCACCGCAGGTGCAGCTCGGCGGGATCAAACTGTGCAAAGACTTATCGAGAGCGTGTTGGACACGTACGACCGGGAGCGCCGCTCGGCCGCTGTTTCCGCCGCGATGAAGACCGCGAGCGCCGATGAGCTTCGTCAGTGGCGGGATGACACCGACAGTTGGGCCACGATCGATAACGAAACCGAGGGCGCCCGGTGATGTTTCCTCTCTGACTGACGATGTCGGGCCTGGAGCGGGACAGCGTTTGAGCGCTGTGGCTGGTGGACGGCTGCGGTAGCGGTCAGCTGATCAGCTCGAGAATGTCCTCGGAGGTCAACGCCGAACCGAACACGTCGCCGTCATCGATCACCGAGGCGAACAGCGCGGCCTTGCGCGCATTCAGCGCCACCACCTTGTCTTCGATGGTGTCGCGCGCAATGAGCCGGTACACCATCACGTTTCGGGTCTGTCCGATCCGGTGTGTGCGGTCCACGGCTTGTGCCTCGACGGCCGGGTTCCACCACGGGTCCAGCAGGAAGCAGTAGTCGGCCTCCGTCAGGTTCAACCCGAATCCGCCGGCCTTGAGGCTGATGAGGAATGCCGGTGCGTTCCCGTCCTTGAATTTCGCGATTGCCTTGGCGCGGTCGCGGGTTCGCCCGTCGAGGTAGCAGTACTCGATGCCCTCGGCGTCGAGTACGTCGCGTACCTGGCTCAGGAACCGGGTGAACTGACTGAAGACCAAGGCACGGTGACCGCCGCGGATCACGTCCACCATGTGCTCGATCAACACCTCGATCTTGGCGCTGGGGATACCGGCGGCTGCCGGGTCGACCAGTCCCGGGTGCAGCGCGAGCTGCCGCAGCACCGTCAGCGACTTCAGAATGGTGAACCGATTGCGCTGCATATCGTCGAGCAGGCCGAGCACCTTCTGCCGTTCCCGCTGTAGCCGTTTGTCGTAGGCCTTGCGATGCCGCGGCGCGAGTTCGACCTCCACGATCTGATCCTGCTTGGCCGGCAGGTCGGCGGCGACCAGATTCTTGGTGCGGCGCAACACCAGTGGCTTGATCCGTCGCCGCAGCAGGCCCAATCGGTCGACATCGCGGGACTTCTCGATCAGTTTGGCGAAGTAGTCGCTGAACGCCGTCGGGTTCGGGAACAGACCAGGTGCGGTGATGGACAGCAACGACCACAACTCCATCAGGTTGTTCTCCATAGGCGTGCCGGTGATCGCCAGTTTGATCGGCGCGGCCAGTTTGCGGGCGGACCGGTAGGTGGTGGTCTGCCGGTTCTTCACGTACTGGGCCTCGTCCAGGATCAGCCCGGCCCACTGCTGCGCATCGTGTTCGTCGAAGTCGAGCCGGAACAGGGTATAGGAGGTGATAACGACGTCCGCACCGGAGACCCGCTCGCCGAAGCCGGTACCGGACCGGGCCACGGTCTCCGCCAGCACGACGGCGTTCAGGTGCGGCGCGAACCGCGCGATCTCCGAGGCCCAGTTGGACATGACGCTGGCCGGCGCAACGACCAGGAACGGTGGTGCCTGCGGATTGTCTTGGCGGGCGTGGCAAATCAGTGCGATGGTCTGCACCGTCTTGCCCAGACCCATATCGTCGGCGAGGATCCCGCCCAGGCCGTGCGCATACAGCGTTGCCAGCCAGGAGAATCCGTCCCGCTGGTACGGGCGCAACTCGGCCTGCAGCGTGGTCGGGACGGGGACCGGTGCGAGCGTGTCGATCGCCCGGAGACCCTCGACCTGGCGCTTCCAGTCGCGGGCCTGGCGCACCACGACGCCCAGTTCGGCGAGCTCATCGAACAGGCCGGCCTGGAAACGGGTGATCCGCGGAGTGCCCTCGCCGTCGACGTCGGTCAGTGCGCGGGCCTCCAAGATGAGATCGCGGAGCCTGACCAGTTCGGGCTTGTCCAGTGAGAAGTAGGCACCGTCGGGCAGCAGCAGGTGCTCCTGGCCCGAAGCCAAGGCGGTGAACACGGCGGTGAAGGGGATCTTGCGGCCCTCAACCGTGATACTGACGCCGAGATCGAACCAATCGGTCTGGCCCTTCACCGAGTTCGTGCTGACCCCGATGGTCAGTGACTCGCCGGCCTCGCGGTAGTCGACGGGGTCACCGGAGACCTCGACGATGACGTCGGGCAGATCGGTCAGCAGGGGCGCCAGTTCGGTGGCGAACCGCATGGTGTCCAGCCCGGTCAGGCTCACGTGGGCCGCCAGTGTGCCGTCGGGGCGGCGAATCCCGAAGCGCTCCAAGGGTGCATCGACGCCGGAGGCAAGTCGATGTTCGGCGTCGAGGTCGCGGTAGCCGTCGGCGTCGAAGCTGTCGGCGGGACAGCGCGTCTCGGCGTCGCCGATTCGGTAGGACCAGTGACAACTCAGATCCAGGCCGTGCGCGTCGAGGTAGTGCGCGTGCAGGACGAGTGCCGGGCCTTCGATCTCCGGGAAGGTGAACGAGCCATCCGAAGATGTCACCGCGCAGATGCTCTGCAGTCGCGGGTAGTACTCGGCGGCGAAGGTAGCTGCTTCACCGGCCGGGACTTCGAGCGAACCTTCTTGAAGAACCATGGCCTGCAACGCTTCCGGTGCACCGGCCGGCAGCCGGGCAAGCCGCAGTCCACCATCGATGTAGGCGACACCGTGGCCCGACGAGCCGATGAAGCCGGCGGCGCTGCGCCGTACACCATCGACTTCGAGCACCGGCTCGACGGCGAGGTCGCTATGGTCGGTGGCCGTGACGTCCAGGCGGATGGTGGCCGTGCCGGGTGCCGGCAGGTCGTGATCGGAGTGCGCCTGCACCAGCCTGACCCCGGCCCGCCGGAGTTCGTCGAGTAGCGGCCACAGGTGGGGTGATTGGAAGCCGGATAGTGAAATCGACTTGACCGCGCCGTAGGAGTAACCGGAGTATCCCGATGATCCGGAGGCCCGGTGCAGTGAGTAGAGCGAGCGCAGCACATCCACCTGTCGCTGGTCGTAACCGTAGTAGTGCAACGAGTCCAGATTGTTCCAGCTGAGGTCTCCGGCCACCCACCCGCCGCGGGCGCCCGGTCGAACAAGGCGGGCATCGACGGCAAATGCCGCGTTCGGCGGTGAGCTGAGCTGGATCGCCAGGGGCGTCGAGGTGGCCAATCCGCCGGTGGACCGGGGGAGCAGTGCACCCAGAGCGCGTTGCCAGCCTGCCGGCTGGGGCGGTCCGGCTGCCTCGGTGGCGATGATGAGCATGGCCGCGACGTGCTTGCAGTCGACCTGCATGGGGCACGTGCAGCGGCCGCCGCCGAGGCGCCAGAGGTCGTCGCGCCATTGGGTGAGGCGAACGACGGCGGTGTAGCTGCGACTGCGGCTGCCGTGAACGCTGCCGTGCAGCGTCCCGGACTCCGGGTCCCAGACGCACCGCAGCACACGCCCTTCGGCGGCGTACTCCCGGCCGCGCCGGAAGGTGTCACGGCCGAGCAGCGTCTCGGCTTCGGCAATCCCAATGATGGGAGGGGTCGAGCCAGGAGCGATGAGCGGCATGCGGCCACGGTAGGTGGTGGCTCCGACATCGTGACCATGCCGCGCCGCCGGACGTCCGGAAGTGGTGCCGGTGATGTGGATGGGTCTGTTGAGAGTGCGGTATCGGGTGCCCGCGGTTCCGGTGTCAATGGTCAGGACGTTCCGCCCTCGTCCCACTGCGCGACGAACTTGCCGCGATCCGTCGTCGTTGTGCGACAGTCCCGGTCATTGACGACCGATCTGCGGAGGAAATCCTGAGCTACGACGACCGTGGACCTTTGGCTGCACCGAGCCTCGGTCGATCTTGTCGCAGTCGACGCCGACCAGGCGGAGGCGGCACGGGTGGCGTACCGGCGGTATGGACAGGGTCGTCATCGCGCCGGGCTGAACTACGGAGACTGCTTCTCCTACGCCCTCGCCAAGGTCGGTGGACAGCCCCTGTTGTTCAGGGGCGATGACTTTGGTCAGACGGATATCGTTGCCGCCCAATAGTATCCGCGGAGCCGGGACTGATCAGGTGCTCGGAGGTTGCGCTGCCGGTGCCGGGGCGGCCGGAGCGGCGGGGTCCTCGGGCGTCGCAACCGCGACGGGCTTGATCAACGGTGCGCCGCAGAACAACTTCCCGTAGTCGGGGTCGTCGTCGGCGTGGGTCAGCCGTGGCCGGATGAACTGGTCGGCCTGTGCCACCACGGTGTCGTCGACCAGGATCTCGCAGTGCAGGTTGGCGCCGTAGGGCCATTGGATCGACACCTGCATGCCGGCCAGGTTCGCGTCCGACAGCACTGACTGGGCCTCGAAGACCCGGCCGGGCAACATCGTCGGATCGGCGCTCTGCACCTGGGTGTCGTTGACCTTGTAGGTGATCAGCGCCCCGCGCGCGACGCCGTCGATCCGCGCCCGGTAGGTGATGTTGTGCAGCGGCTGATCGGCGGCAACCGGAGTGGCTCCGGCACCGTCCGTCGGCGGGGCCGGCTGGGGTGCGGGATCGGCCCATGCCGTGCCGGCGCACACCGGCGCGCAGGCGACAGCCAGCGCCGCGGCGGCGGCGCGGACAGCGGGATTCACGTTCGCAGACACTACGCCGTTATCGCCAGGACAGGTCCATGCCGTTACCGCTCAGCCAGGCGGGTAGGTCGTGGCCGTGGGCGGCCAGCCCGTCGACCGCGCGTACTGCGGTGTCGATGGCCCGCTCGGCGGTCTCCGGGGTGATCAGGCCGACGTGCAGGGCATCGAGGAGTTCGTCGACGTCGAGCAGATCAGTCCGGTCCCCGGCATGGACGACCAGGTCGAGGTAGTGGTCCTCGGTCTGCCAGATGTCGCCGTCGGTCCGGATGTCGCAGACGTCGAGGTAGAAGTCCTGCTCGCGTTCGTGGCCCGGATTCCAGTGGAAGATGCTGACCCGTAGGCCCAGTTCGGGCAACAGCCAGGACTCGAGGTAATGAAACTGCACCCGGCCCGGGGTGGGCCGGGCCATGTACAGGCCCCACGGCTGCAGGGCGTAGTCGTCCACCGTCCGGACGATGCCCTTGGGGTCGGTGTTGGTCCGGGCGGCCAGGTCGAAGGTCTCGCGCTTGGGTGGGTGGATGCCGACCAGTCTAGGAGTGTTGAGTCGTGAGGGTGGGTACCCTCGAGACACTTTGCGTTTGACAGGGGGTGAACCGGTTCATGGCGTCGGTGCATGACGTGATCGAGGCGCTACGGCGGGAGCCGACGAACTCCGAGCGGGGCACCGCGTTCGAACGGCTGATGGTCCGGTATTTCGAGCTGGACCCGATGCTGGCCCAGCAGTACGACGCGGTGTGGCGGTGGATCGACTGGCCGGGCCGCGACGGCAAAACCGACACCGGGATCGACCTGGTGGCCCGGGACCGTGACACCGGCGCATACACCGCGATTCAGTGCAAGTTCTACGAGCCCACCCACACCCTGGCCAAAGCGGACATCGACTCGTTCTTCACCGCGTCGGGCAAAAAGCCGTTCACCAACCGGGTCATCATCTCCACCACCGACCGGTGGGGCAAGAACGCCGAGGACGCCCTGGCCGATCAGAGCATTGCGGTGCAGCGCATCGGGATGGCCGAGATCGCCGAGTCGCCCATCGACTGGGACATCGCCTGGCCGGACGGGCAGCTGCGCATCGAGCTGGTGCCGGCCCGCCGCCACGACGCCCGCCCGCACCAGGATCAGGCGGTCGAGGCGGTGTTCCGCGGATTCGGCGTCGGCAACGACCGTGGCAAGCTGGTCATGGCGTGCGGCACCGGCAAGACGTTCACCGCGCTGAAGATCGCCGAACGCACCGCCGCCGAGCACGGCGGCCGCGCCCGGATCCTGTTCCTGGTTCCGTCGATTTCGCTGCTGAGCCAGACGCTGCGGGAGTGGACCGCGCAGACGGGGCTGGATCTGCGGGCGTTCGCGGTGTGCTCGGACACCAAGGTGTCCCGCGCCGCCGAGGACGTCTCGGTGCACGATGTGCCGATCCCGGTGACCACCGACCCGGCGGCGCTGTGCCACGAGATGGCGCACCGGCGCCGCGCCCAGGGTTTGACGGTGGTGTTCGCCACCTATCAGTCGCTGCCGACGGTCGCCGACGCGCAGCGCCTCGGGGTCGACGAGTTCGACCTGGTGATCTGCGACGAGGCGCACCGCAGCACCGGGGTCACGCTGGCCGGTGAGGACGAGTCGAACTTCGTGCGGGTGCACGACGGCGGCTACCTGCGGGCCGCGCGGCGGCTGTACATGACGGCCACCCCAAGGATTTTCACCGACGCGGTCAAGGACAAGGCCGACGAGCATTCCGCCGAGCTGGTGTCGATGGATGACGAGGCCACTTTCGGCCCGGAGTTTCACCGGCTGTCGTTCGGCGACGCGGTGGAACGCGGCCTGCTCACCGACTACAAGGTGCTGGTGCTCACCGTCGACCAGTCGGTGATCGCGCCGCGGCTGCAGCGCGAGCTGGCCGGGGTGGCCGGTGAGCTGCAGCTCGACGACGCCTCCAAGATCGTCGGCTGCTGGAACGGTCTGGCCAAGCGGGCCGGAACCGGCCCGGACGGAACGGGTTTCGCACCCGGCGAGGCGCCGATGCGACGCGCGGTGGCGTTCGCCCGCGACATCAAGAGTTCCAAGCAGCTCGCGCAGATGTTCCCGGCCGTCGTCGACGCCTACGCCACCCTGCTCGACGAGCTGGAGAACGACGGGCTGGCCGTCGACGCCACCAACCGCGGGCTGACCTGTTCGGTGCGCCACGTGGACGGCACCTTCAACGCGCTGGCCCGCAACCACGAGCTGGCCTGGCTCAAAGGTGTTGTCGCCGAGGACGAATGCCGCATCCTGTCCAACGCCCGGTGCCTGTCCGAAGGGGTCAACGTGCCCGCGCTGGACGCGGTGCTGTTTCTGCAGCCGCGCAACTCGATTGTCGACGTGGTGCAGTCGGTGGGCCGGGTGATGCGCCGCGCCCCGGGCAAGGACTATGGCTATGTGATCCTGCCGGTGGCCGTGCCGGAGGGGGTGGAGCCGTCGGTCGCGCTGGGCGACAACAAGCGCTTCAAGGTGGTCTGGCAGGTGCTCAACGCGCTGCGCTCCCACGACGAGCGTTTCGACGCCGAGGTCAACGCCCTCGCGCTGAACGCCGACGCCGCCAAAACCGGTAAGGGCAGCGGCAAGCTGCTCGGCGCGCATGTCGGCCCCACCGCCGACGATCCGGTGAGCAGCCCCGACCCCGGCGCCGCCGCCCAGATGGCGTTGTTCTCGCTGTCGGAATGGCAGGAGGCCATCTACGCGCGCATCGTCGACAAGGTCGGCACCCGCACCTATTGGGAGCAGTGGGCGGCCGACGTCGCCGACATCGCCGCGGCGCTGACCACCCGCATCACCGCCGTGCTGGCCGCCGCCGACCCGGCGGTGACGGGGTCGTTCGAGCAGTTCCTCACCGGCCTGCGCGACAACCTCAACGACTCGATCACCGCCGAGGACGCGGTCAGCATGCTGGCCCAGCACCTGATCACCGCCCCGGTGTTCGACGCGCTGTTCGCCGAGCACGACTTCGCTGCCCACAATCCGGTGTCACGGGCCATGCAGGCCATGGTCGACACCCTCGGCGGGGCCGGGCTGGAAGCCGAAACCGCCAAACTGGAAGGGTTTTACGCCTCGGTGCGCCGCCGCGCCGCCGAGGTGTCCAGCGCGCAGGGCAAGCAGCAGGTGATCGCCGAGCTGTACGAGAAGTTCTTCCGGGTCGGCTTCAAGAAACAGGCCGATGCGCTGGGCATCGTCTACACCCCGGTCGAAATCGTGGACTTCATCCTGCGGGCCGCGGATGCGGCGTCGCGTCAGCATTTCGGACGCGGTTTGACCGATGCCGGTGTGCACATCCTGGACGGGTTCACCGGCACCGGCACCTTTCTCACCCGGCTGCTGCAGTCGGGGCTGATCACTCCCGCCGATCTGGCGCGCAAGTACGCAAATGAGTTGCACGCCAATGAGATCATGCTGCTGGCCTACTACATCGCGGCGGTGAACATCGAAGCCACTTATCACGCGCTGGCCGGGGCGACCGCCTACGAGCCGTTCACCGGGATCGCGCTGGCCGACACCTTCCAGATCTCGGAGGCCGGCGATTCGCTGGACGCGGTGATGTTCCCGCAGAACAACGACCGCATCGTGGCGCAGCTGGCCACCCCGATCTCGGTGATCGTCGGAAATCCGCCCTATTCGGTGGGGCAGTCCTCGGCCAACGACCTGAACGCCAACGTCAAGTACCCCACGCTGGACGGGCGGATCGAGGCGACGTACGCGAAGCGGTCGACGGCCACCAACAAGAACAGCCTGTACGACAGCTACATTCGGGCGTTCCGGTGGGCCACCGACCGGGTGGGGGACAACGGGGTGGTGGCGTTCGTGTCCAACGGCGGCTGGATCGACGGCAACACCGCCGACGGCATGCGGCTGTCGCTGGCCGACGAGTATGCGGCGATCTACGTGTACAACCTGCGCGGGAATCAGCGCACCGCCGGGGAACTGTCCCGCAAGGAGGGCGGCAAGGTGTTCGGCGGTGGCAGCCGCAACACCGTGGCCATCTTCATCGGCGTCCGCGACGCGTCGCACACCGGGCCGTGCCGGGTGTTCTACCGCGACATCGGCGACTACCTGAGCCGCGAGCAGAAGCTGGCGGTCGTTGACGCTGGGCAACTGGATTCGGTTGACTGGCAGCCGATCACTCCGAATGAGCACGGCGACTGGATCAGTCAGCGCAACGACGAGTTTTTGGCGTGGCCGGTGAGCGGGGACAAAGCCGGCGGGCTGCGGGTGTTCGCGGGGTATTCCCGCGGGCTGGAAACCACCCGCGATGCGTGGGTGTACAACTACTCCCGCAAGGCGCTGGAGTCGAACGTCCGGCGGATGATCGGCAACTACAACAGTCAGGTAGACGAATTCGCCAGGCACTGCGAACGTCGTGGAATCGGCGACCGGGCCACCCAGGCGGATGATTTCATCAACACCGAACCGGACTTCGTCAAGTGGTCCTCAAGCCTCAAACAGCATCTTGCCCGTGGAATCCGCGCCACATTCGATGAAGAGCGAATCGTGACCGGCAGCTATCGGCCATTCGATCACGAGTGCGTCTACTTCGAACGGATGCTCAACCATCGCCGCGGTGAACTGGAGTCGATGTTCCCGACGCCGCACCACACCAACCTGGGCATTGTGCTGACGGGTCCGGCGTCGCATTTCGAGTTCACGCCGTTCATGACCGACCTGCTGCCGAACCTGCATGTACTCGACACCGCGCAGTTCTTCCCCCGCTGGACCTACCAGCGGGCCGAATCCGCGGCTGGCACACTCGATTTCGGGACATCCTCAAATGTTGACGAGTACGGCTACCGCAGGCTCGACAACATCACCGACGAGATCCTGGCGCGCTACCGGAGCGCGCTCGGCGAGCGGGTGACCAAGGACGACATCTTCTACTCGGTGTACGGCCAACTGCACGACCCGGCCTACCGCACCGCGTATGCCGCCGATTTGAAGAAGATGCTGCCGCACATCCCCACCCCCGACACCGCCGAACGCTTCGAGCGGCTGGCCGCCGCCGGGCGCGCACTCGCACAGCTGCACGTCGGCTACGACACCGTCGACCCGTATCCCCTTGACGTGCAACTCAAACCGGGCGCCGACCCGGCCGACCGGGAAACGTGGCGGGTCGCCAAAATGAAGTGGCGCTCCAAGACCGACCACAGCGCCATCATCTACAACCCGAAGGTCACCATCGCCGGGATTCCCGAGGACGCCGAACGCTACCTGCTGGGCTCGCGTTCGGCGCTGGGCTGGATCATCGACCGCTACCAGGTCAAGACCGACAAGGCCTCCGGCATCGTCAACGACCCCAACGACTGGTGCGACGAACACGACGACCCGACCTACATCGTCGAGCTCATCAAACGCGTCACCACCGTCAGCGTCGAATCCATGGAGATCGTCGACGGGCTGGCCGGCGCATGACGCTGGAAATGAAGCAGTGGCGGATCGATGCCGGAACGCCGAGGGCGCTGGAAATGACCGGGATGCCGCAGGAATCCGCGTTGCAGGCGCTGATCGTGAAGGATCCGTCACTGCGGCATTGACGGCGAGAGTTGGGTGGCAGCATCGGCGAGCACAGTGCACCCCCGCAATCACCGCTCGACGGTGGCGGAACATCGGCCAGATCGCAGGGCTACGCAAGTGCTACGTTCGTCGCATGTCCGAGGTGGCGTCTCGCGAGCTGCGCAATGACACAGCCGGCGTGCTCAGCCGGGTCCAAGCCGGCGAAGAGGTGACCATCACCGTCAACGGCCGGCCGACGGCACGGCTGACGGCGATTCACCCGCAACGGCGCCGGTGGCTGAGCAAAGCGGAGCTGCTGAACCGGCTGTCCCACGCGCAAGCCGATTCGGGCCTGCGTACGGACCTGGCTCGGCTCGCCGGCGAGACCACCGAGGATCTCGGTCCCGTCCGATGAGCGCCGGGGTACTGGACACCTCGGTGTTCATCGCCAACGAGACCGGCCGACCGCTGAACGCCGCGCTGATCCCCAACGAGGTCGCCACCACGGTGGTCACCCTGGCCGAACTCACCGCCGGTGTGCTGGCGGCCGGGACCTCCGAGGTCCGCGCGCAGCGGTTGGCCACCCTCGACACCATTGCTGATGTCACGGCGCTGCCGGTCGACGAGGAGGCTGCCCGGATGTGGGCGCGGATGCGCGTGCACCTGGCCGAGACCGGTGGCCGGGTCCGCGTCAACGACCTCTGGATCGCCGCGATATCCGCCTCGCGCGGTCTGCCGGTCGTCACGCAGGACGGTGACTTCGACGCGCTGGTGGGTGTGGGGGATCTGGTTGTCATCCGCGTCTGACCAGTGTGCAGCCGCACCGGCCGGATGTCGGTGCCCCCGCCTACCCTGAATCCATGGCTTTCGCTACCGAACATCCGGTCCTCGCACATTCGGAGTACCGACCGGTCGAGGAGATGGTTCGTGCCGGTGGCCACTTCGATGTGGTCAGCGAATACGAGCCGGCCGGCGATCAGCCCGCGGCCATCGCGGAACTCGAGCGGCGGGTGCGGGCGGGGGAGCGTGACATCGTGCTGCTCGGCGCCACCGGCACCGGCAAGTCCGCGACCACCGCCTGGCTGATCGAGAAGCTGCAACGGCCCACCCTGGTCATGGCGCCCAACAAGACGCTGGCTGCCCAGCTGGCAAACGAGTTGCGAGAGATGTTGCCGCACAACGCAGTTGAATATTTTGTGTCGTACTACGACTATTACCAGCCCGAGGCCTACATCGCGCAGACCGATACCTACATCGAGAAGGACAGCTCCATCAACGACGATGTCGAGCGGCTCCGGCACTCGGCCACGTCCAGTCTGCTGTCGCGGCGCGATGTCGTCGTGGTCGCCTCGGTGTCCTGCATCTACGGCCTGGGCACCCCGCAGTCCTACCTGGACCGTTCGGTCGAACTGGCGGTCGGCGACGACGTGCCCCGCGACGGGCTGCTGCGGCTGCTGGTCGATGTGCAGTACACCCGCAACGACATGTCGTTCACCCGCGGCTCGTTCCGGGTGCGCGGCGACACCGTCGAGATCATCCCGTCCTACGAAGAACTCGCCGTGCGCATCGAATACTTCGGCGACGAGATCGAGGCCCTCTACTACCTGCATCCGCTGACCGGTGACGTGGTCCGCAAGGTCGATTCGCTGCGGATCTTCCCGGCCACCCACTATGTCGCCGGCCCCGAACGGATGACGCAGGCCATCTCCACCATCGAGGCCGAGCTCGAGGCCCGGCTGGCCGAGCTGGAGAATCAGGGCAAACTGCTGGAGGCCCAGCGGCTGCGGATGCGCACCAACTACGACATCGAGATGATGCGCCAGGTCGGCTTCTGCTCGGGGATCGAGAACTACTCGCGGCACATCGACGCCCGGCCGGCCGGGTCGGCGCCCGCCACGCTGCTGGACTACTTCCCGGAGGACTTCCTGCTCGTCATCGACGAGTCGCACGTGACGGTGCCCCAGATCGGCGGGATGTACGAGGGCGACATGTCCCGCAAGCGCAACCTGGTGGACTTCGGTTTCCGGCTGCCCTCGGCCGTCGACAACCGGCCGCTGACCTGGGAGGAGTTCACCGACCGGGTGGGTCAGACGGTGTACCTGTCGGCCACCCCGGGTCCCTACGAACTCAGTCAGTCCGGTGGCGAGTTCGTCGAGCAGGTGATCCGCCCGACCGGGCTGGTCGACCCGATGGTCGTGGTGAAGCCGACCAAGGGTCAGATCGACGATCTGATCGGCGAGATCCGGGCCCGCGCCGAACGCGACGAGCGGGTACTGGTGACCACCTTGACCAAGAAGATGGCCGAGGATCTCACCGACTACCTGCTCGAGATGGGTATCCGGGTCCGGTACCTGCATTCCGAGGTCGACACCCTGCGGCGGGTGGAACTGTTACGCCAGCTGCGGCTCGGCGACTACGACGTGCTGATCGGCATCAACCTGCTGCGTGAGGGCCTGGATCTGCCCGAGGTGTCGCTGGTGGCGATCCTCGACGCCGACAAGGAAGGGTTCCTGCGCTCGCCGCGCAGCCTGATCCAGACCATCGGCCGGGCAGCCCGCAACGTCTCCGGCGAAGTGCACATGTACGCCGACAAGATCACCGACTCGATGAAGGAGGCCATCGACGAGACCGACCGGCGCCGCGCCAAACAGATTGCCTACAACGAGGAACACGGCATCGACCCGCAGCCGTTGCGGAAGAAGATCGCCGACATCCTGGATCAGGTCTACCGCGAGGCCGGCGATACGGAAGCGTCGGAGGCCGTCGCGGTCGGCGGATCCGGGCGGAACTCGTCACGAGGACGGCGGGCCCAGGGTGAACCGGGCCGGTCGGTCAGCGCCGGGGTGTTCGAGGGCCGCGACACCAAGAGCATGCCGCGGGCCGAATTGGCCGACCTGATCAAGGACATGACCGCGCAGATGATGACGGCCGCCCGCGACCTCCAGTTCGAACTGGCCGCCCGGATCCGCGACGAGGTCGCCGATCTGAAGAAGGAACTGCGCGGGATGGATGCAGCGGGGCTGAAATAGGGCATTAGCGTTGGACCGGTGACGGAGTCGGGTACGCAGGCGGGATCGTGGCGGGATCTGCTGGGTGCCCGATACTTAGGCACCTCGACGGTCCTGGCGGGCGGCGTCGCGCTGTACGCCACCAACGAGTTCCTGACGATCAGCCTGCTGCCCAGTGCGGTCGCCGAGATCGGCGGCCAACGGTTCTACGCCTGGGTGACCACGGTGTACCTGGTGGCCTCGGTGGTGTCGGCCACGACGGTCAGCGCGCTGCTGGCCCGGCTGGCACCGCGCGGGGCGTACCTTGCGAGCGCCGCCGCATTCGGGGTGGGCAGCGTCATGTGCGCGCTGGCACCGTCGATGGAGATCCTGCTCATGGGTCGGGTGGTACAAGGCGGCGCCGGTGGCCTGCTCGCCGGGCTCGGCTATGCCGTCATCAATTCTGCACTGCCGCAACGGTTGTGGACCCGGGCCTCGGCGCTGGTATCGGCGATGTGGGGAGTGGGCACCGTGGTGGGCCCGGCCGCCGGGGGGTTGTTCGCCCAATTCGGTTCATGGCGCTGGGCATTCGGTGCTCTGGCGGTCCTGACGGTCGCCATCGCAGCGCTCGTACCCATCGCCCTGCCGGCCCGTCCGGCCGGTGAGACCCAGGACGCCGGCCGGAACGTCCCGGTCTGGTCGCTGCTGCTGCTGGGCGGCGCCGCGATGTCGGTCAGTGCCGCCGGGATACCCGACGACGTGAAGGTTTCGGGTGCACTGCTGGGGGCCGGTGCGGTGTTGGTCGCCCTTTTCCTGCGGTTCGATCACCGTCCCGGGGCATCGGTGCTGCCGCCCAGCGCATTCGGGCCCGGACCGTTGAAGTGGATCTACCTCACGCTGGGTCTGTTGATGGCCGCGACGATGGCCGACATGTATGTGCCGCTGTTCGGGCAGCGGCTCGCCCACCTGGCGCCCGTGGCCGCCGGGTTCCTGGGCGTCGCCCTGTCGGTGGGCTGGACGGTCAGCGAGATCGCCAGTGCGTCGGTGAGCAGAACGCGCACGACCGCGCGCATCGTCGCGGTCGCTCCGTTGGTGATGGCCGCCGGTCTGGCGCTGGCCGCTGTCAGCCAGATCGCGGAGGCTCCGCTGCGCGTGGTGGGGTTGTGGGTGGTCGCGCTGTTCGTCGCCGGTTGCGGGATCGGGATGGCCTGGCCGCACCTGTCGGCCTGGGCGATGGGCGATGTCGCCGACCCCGCCGAGGGTGGTGTCGCGGCGGCGGCGATCAACACGGTGCAGTTGATCTGCGGCGCGTTCGGCGCGGGTCTGGCCGGTGTGGTGGTCAACGTCAACGGGCACGGCGACGCCAGCGCCGCCCGCTGGATGTTCGGCCTGTTCGCGGGGCTGGCGGCGCTGACCGGCGTCGCGTCCTACCGGGCCTCCCGCGGCCGCTCCTGACCCCCCCCTTTCCTTCCCGCGAGCGTCCGTGTCTGTACAGCGCCACGCCGCGTCTGGTGTACAAATGCGGACGCTCGCGGGGAGAAAGGGGGGATAGGCACCGGCCTGCAAAGCCGTTTACACGGGTTCGAATCCCGTCACTCGCTCGGACATGTTTGCGCGCGTTCGATCGGGCATTGTGCGGTGTGGGCAATGGCCAACGGAACACTGCGAATTGAGCCAGATCCGGTTCACGCGTTGGACATTGCGGCGAGACATCGGCAGGATCAGCGGAGAACTGAAATGGGACGGTGAATGTCTGGATTCCGCGACAGGATTGTCAACCTCTTCCAACGGCATTTGGCGAATCCCATCGTCAAACTCATTCCCTCGCAGACGTTGCTGGAGACAACCGGCCGCAAGTCGGGCGAACCGCGCCGCACCGCGGTGGGCGGACGTCGCGTCGGAGACGAATTCTGGTTGGTGGCGGAGTTCGGTGAGGGCGCACAGTACGTGAAGAACATCCGGGCAAACCCCAGGGTCCGGCTGCGACTTCGGGGCCGTTGGTTGACGGGCACCGCACACCCCCTTCCCGAGGATGATCCGGTCGCGCGGCTGCAACAGCTTCCTTCCTTCAACAGCTTTGGCGTGCGGACCTTCGGCTCCGATCTGCTCACCATCCGGATCGACCTCGACTGAGGCTCGTCAGCACATGTCGCCCTCACCGGGCGGCGATCATGGCGGTCATCGCCGCACCGAAAACGATCGCCGGCGCGGCCATGCAGCTCAGGAATCCGAATCCGAATCGCCGACCGCCGGCGGTGAAGGCCAGCACGGTCTTGACGATCAGGTTGGACCCCAGCGCGGCCGCGATCGCAACCAGGGCGGTATCGACGGTGATATCGCCCTTGGCGGCCAGGCTCGCGGCCGCCACCGAGCCGGCATGAGCGTCGGCCAGGCCCGCGGCGAACGCGGCCAGCACCGCACCCTGGGGGCCGAATACGTCAGCGCCCCAACGGGCTACGAAGAGGGCGAAGGTCAACACCGCCGCCAGAATCAGGGCGGGCCGCAGAGCGAACGGGCGTCCTGAGGGCGTGGCGTCGGTGGCGCTGTCGTCAGTGGTGTCCTCGGTCGGGTGATGTCCGCTGCGGGCGACGAACACGGAGATGCCGACGAGCACCGCGGCCCCAGCGACCACCGGCAGCCACAGCAGCCGCAGGACGTCGACGTCGACGACGGCGATGACGATGAGCAGCTGGAGGAACGTCGCAAGGCTGGCCAGCAGCGCACCGGCGAGCGGCGACCGACTGGTGGTTGTCCGGCTCAGGCGAGCCATCGACGCCGTGGTCGCGCTCGCCGAGACGAACCCGCCGGCCAGGCCGGTGACCAGAAGGCCGCGTTCGCGGCCGAGCGCCCGAACGCCGATGTAACCGAACCAGCCGATACCGGTGAGCAGAACGACGAGCAACCACACTTTCGACGGGTTGAGCACGCCGTAGGGGCCGAGGTTCCGGTCCGGCAGCAGCGGCAGGATCACGAACGCCACCACCAGGAACCGGATCGCGTCCTCGACCTCGAGCTCGCTGACGACCTCACGGGCGAAATGGTGGATCCGCGCCTTCGACACGAGCAGGCCCGCGACCACCACAGCGAGGGCAACGGCCAACGCGGGGCGGGTGAGGGCCAGGGCGCCGAGCAGGTAGGCGACCAGGGCGGCGACCGCGGTGGTGATTCCCGCATCCTCGGCACTGGTGCGAAAGTACGACAACGCCACCAACGCGCCCACGCCGACGAAGCCCGCCACCACGACCCACGTGTCGAAGCTCGCCGAAACCACGCCGGCCAACGACAGCAACGCGAACGAGCGCGATCCGGCGGGGATCCTGCGGATGTGACTGCGTTCGCGTTCGAGGCCGATCAGCAACCCGATGGCCAGCGCTATCAGGAACGGCTGGATCTGCTGCCAGTTCATCGGGGACTCCTATACGCAGACCAGGCTGTGTCAAAGCGTATGTCGCTGGCCGCGATTCCGCGCAGAACTCAGCGGGTGCCGGCCCACCGGCTCAGTCGCCGGCCAGCGCCAGCACCTCGTCGAACCCGGCACTGAGGCACTCCCGGAGCAGGTCGTGGTCGGGGATCGCCGCGGTGTCGACGTTGACGCCCACCGCGCACGTGTCCACGTACGTCAGCAGTGTGACGTTGAGCGCGGATCCGATGGTGGGCCCGAACGCGTACTGGGCGCGCACCTTCGCGCCGCCGAGGAAGACCGGCACCGGGACCCCAGGAACGTCGCTGGCGACGAAGTCGACGTTGCGCAGGATGGAGCCGATGTACCAGCGCGGCATGAGGTTCAGCGCGCCGGCGATGGTCTGCGTCAGCGGTAGCGACGGTTCGTCACGCACCCGGCTGGTGCGCTCATGGATCGCCGCGATGCGTTGCGCCGGATCGGCGACGCCTACCGGCACGTCGAAACGCATCAGCGTTATCCTGTTGCCGCCCATGGGATCTGACTCGTGACGCAGACTGATCGGCATGCTCAGGTGCAGGTCGCCCACCGCGGTGCCGTGCTTCTCGTGGTAGAGCCGCAGCCCGCCGGCGATACCGGCCACGAACGCGTCGTTGAGCGCCCCTCCGGCGCGGTGCGCCGCCTCACGCAACCCCGCCTTGGGGACGTCGAGCACCGCCAGCCGGCGGGTCAGATCACGCTCGGTCATCAGCCCCGAGCCGGTGCGGTTCACGGGCCGAACGGTCCGGTAGACCGACGCCGCGGTGGCCGTGACCGATCCGATCGTGCCGAGCGGGCTGCGCAGGCCGCCTGCCAGCGCGGCGGGCACCGCGCGGATGCCGCCGCCCACCACGCGGCCGACCAGGCCGAGGTTGTAGCGCAGGGCGTCCCGGTATCCGGCCAGTGCGCCGGGCCGGGCCACCGCAGGTGGGTCGGGAAGGGGTTCGCGCCGGCGCGGAGTGGCAGACAGGTCGAACAGCTTCAGCCCGATCTGGACACCGCCGACCCCGTCGGTCAGCGCGTGGTGCACCTTGCACAGCAGCGCCGATCCACCACCCTCCAGACCGTCCACCAGCGTGGCCTGCCACATCGGCCGAGCGGGATCGAACGCCTCCATCTGGGCCAGGCGCGTCATCTCGAGCACGCCGTCGAACGTGGCGGGCTCGGGGGCACCGACGCGCCGGACGTGGTAGTCGAGGTCGAATTCGACAACCGGTTCCCACCTCGGTGGCGTACCACCCGGGGTGGACACCACCCGCCGACGGAACATCGGCAGGGTCCGGCTGACGGCGTCGAACCTCTCGCGCAGAACGTCCCAGTCGGGGGTGCCGTCCATCATCAGGACGGTCACGATGGTGGATCGCAGTCGCGGATCGCTCTCCATCTGATAGGTGAAAGCGTCACTGTTGCGCATGAATTCGGCCATGTCGGCCTCCTTGCCACTCACGATCCAACTTAGGAGCGTGGCGCGGCGCGGGCGACGGTTCCGCGCGGAATCAGGACTTTCGCCGTGCAGCCAGGGACTTAATGCCTGGCGCGACCGATGGTGTCGCGGATCAGTATTCCCAGCGCCCAGCCGACGAGTGACAGGACGATGGCGCCCCAGATCGCCGTCCACCAGAACTTGTCGATGAAAAGGCCCCAGTGTGTGACGTGATCGGTGATCCAGGAGGTGATCCACAACATCAACGCGTTGATGACGACATGCACCAGACCCAGCGTCAGGATGTAGAGCGGTATCGCCAGAATCTGCACGATCGGCTTGATGACGGCGTTGACCAGTCCGAAGATCACCGCGACCACCAGGATGATGCCGATCCGCTGCATTGTGTCGGCGCCACCGACGATGTCGATACCCGGCACGATCAGCGTCACCAGCCAGAGGGCGAGGCCGGTGAACGCGGTGCGAATGAGGAACGGTCCCATGGTGACGATCTTGACATGCGGTCGTCGGGGAGGGCTGGAAATCAGCGGCGACTCCTGTTGTCGGGCACTGGTTTTCCAGCACTGTGACGGCGCCGACATCGCCGCGGCGGATGTGCGCTGGATCGACCGGATGGGCGGATGTCGGCAAACTCACCTGCGCCGTTTCCGTGCTGGTGAGGGCGCCGAGCACCACGTCAGCGCCATAACGGCGCGGCGATTCCTGCCCGATTGTGACCCAACTTCGCGCGGGTACGGGTTACTGTCTCGGAGGACGCTGGATCACCGATGAACTGTGGAGGGCATGGATGAGCAGCTACAAGACTGTGGTTGTCGGTACGGACGGCTCGGACTCGTCACTGCGTGCTGTCGACCGAGCGGGCGCACTCGCTTCCGGTCCCGACGCCAAGGTCATCGTGGCGACGGCCTACTTCCCGTCGACCGACGACTCGCGTGCTGCCGACGTCCTCAAGGACGAGGGCTACAAGATGGCGGGCAACGCGCCGATCTACGCGATCCTGCGTGAGGCCAAGGACCGAGCCAAAGCGGCCGGCGCCGCCAACATCGAGGAGAAGGCGATCGTCGGCGCGCCGGTCGATGCGCTGGTCGATCTCGCCGAAGAAGTCAACGCCGACCTGCTGGTGGTCGGAAATGTCGGCCTGAGCACCATCGCCGGGCGGCTACTCGGCTCGGTGCCGGCCAACGTCGCGCGTCGCTCCAAGATCGACGTGCTGATCGTTCACACCACCTAGATCCCTGCGGCATTACCAGCCGCGTTCGCGCCACTCCCGCAGGTGTGGTCGTTCGGCACCGAGCGTCGTGTCGTCGCCGTGCCCGGGATAGACCACGGTCGAATCGTCGTAGACGTCGAACACCCGGCTGGACACGTCGCCGAGCAGCCGCTCGAAATCGCCGTCCTGCCACGTCTTGCCGACCCCGCCCGGGAACAGGCAGTCGCCGGTGAAGAGCTGCGTCACCCCGCCGGTGGCCTTGCCGGACAGCGCCAGTGCCACCGAACCCGGCGTGTGGCCGCGCAGGTGGATGACGTCGAACTCGAGATCGCCGACGGTGACGGTGTCGCCACCGGCGAGCAATCGGTCCGGGGTGACCGGCAGGGGCTCGGCATCCAGCGCGTGTGCGGCGGTGGGTGCGCCCGTCGCCGCGGCGAGCGCCTCCAGCGCCTGCCAGTGGTCGAAGTGCTGATGCGTGGTGAGGATCAACGACACGTTCGGCGCGTGGTCCCGGACCACCTCGGTAAGGATGTCGGCGTCGCTGGCGGCGTCGATCAGCAGCGACTGTCCGGTGCGGGCACACGTCACCAGGTACGCGTTGTTGTCCATCGGGCCGACCGACACCTTGACGATCGAGGCCCCGGGCAGGGTGCGCCGGGCGCCGGAACCCGCTTCGACGTGGCCGGTGTAGTTGTCATCGATCACAGTCATGCCGGTCACGTTACTGCCCGGCGTGTGCCTCGTCGGCTCGTCGACTTGTCGGTCCCGACGCCTAGCATGGACGTGGCGTGTGCGGTGCCGGCCGTGTCCCGCCGAAGAAGCACAGGTAGAACCGTGGAAAGGGCTGAGGGTAGACCGTGGCCGACCGCCTCATCGTCAAGGGTGCGCGCGAGCACAATCTGCGCAGCATCGACCTCGATCTGCCGCGCGACGCGCTGATCGTATTCACCGGGTTATCCGGCTCGGGGAAGTCGTCCCTGGCATTCGACACCATCTTCGCCGAGGGGCAGCGGCGCTACGTCGAGTCACTGTCCGCATACGCGCGGCAGTTCCTGGGCCAGATGGACAAGCCCGACGTCGACTTCATCGAGGGACTCTCGCCGGCGGTGTCCATCGACCAGAAATCCACCAACCGCAACCCGCGTTCGACGGTCGGCACCATCACCGAGGTCTACGACTACCTGCGTCTGCTGTACGCGCGGGCGGGCACGCCGCACTGCCCGATCTGCGGCGAGCGGATCGCCAGGCAGACGCCGCAGCAGATCGTCGACCAGGTGCTCGCGATGGAGGAGGGCACCCGCTTCCAGGTGCTGGCGCCCGTGGTGCGGACCCGTAAGGGCGAGTTCGTCGACCTGTTCGACAAGCTCAACACCCAGGGCTACAGCCGGGTGCGCGTCGACGGCGTGGTGCATTCGCTGACCGACCCGCCGAAACTCAAGAAGCAGGAGAAGCACGACATCGAGGTGGTCGTCGACCGCCTGACCGTCAAGGCCACCGCCAAGCAGCGGCTCACCGACTCGGTGGAAACCGCGCTGAACCTCGCCGACGGCATCGTGGTGCTCGAATTCGTCGATCGGGAGGACGACCACCCCAACCGGGAGCAGCGCTTCTCCGAAAAGTTGGCCTGCCCCAACGCGCACCCGTTGGCCGTCGACGACCTCGAACCCCGATCGTTCTCGTTCAACTCGCCGTACGGCGCCTGCCCGGAATGTGTCGGTCTGGGCATTCGGAAGGAGGTCGACCCCGATCTGGTGGTGCCCGATCCCGAGTTGACGCTCGGCGAGGGTGCCGTGGCGCCGTGGTCGATGGGGCAGAGCGCCGAGTACTTCACCCGGATGCTGGCGGGGCTCGGCGACGCGCTCGGATTCGACGTCGACACGCCGTGGAACAAGCTGCCCGCCAAGGCGCGCAAGGCAATTCTCGAAGGCTCCGATCAGCAGGTCCACGTCCGTTACAAGAACCGGTACGGCCGAGTGCGGTCCTACTACGCGGACTTCGAAGGGGTGCTGGCGTTCCTGGAACGCAAGATCGAGCAGACCGAGTCGGAGTTGATGAAGGAGCGCTACGAGGGCTTCATGCGGGACGTGCCGTGCCCCGTCTGCCAGGGCACCCGACTCAAGCCGGAAATCCTGGCGGTCACCCTCGCCGCCGGCGAGCGCGGTGCGAAGTCCATTGCCGAGGTGTGCGCGTTGTCCATCTCGGACTGCTCGGACTTCCTCAACGCCCTCACCCTCGGCCCGCGCGAACAGGCGATCGCCGGGCAGGTCCTCAAAGAGGTGCAGTCCCGGCTGGGCTTCCTGCTGGATGTCGGCCTCGAGTACCTGTCGCTCGAGCGTGCCGCGGGCACGCTGTCCGGCGGCGAGGCCCAGCGCATCCGGCTGGCCACCCAGATCGGCTCGGGGCTGGTGGGCGTGCTCTACGTGCTCGACGAACCGTCGATCGGTCTGCATCAACGCGACAATCGCCGGCTCATCGAAACCCTCACGCGGCTAAGGGATCTCGGTAACACCCTGATCGTCGTCGAACACGACGAGGACACCATCGCGCACTCGGACTGGGTGGTCGACATCGGCCCGGCGGCCGGCGAGCACGGCGGAACCGTCGTGCACAGCGGCCCGTACGCCGACCTGCTGCGCAACAAGGACTCGATCACCGGCGCGTATCTGTCCGGTCGACAGCGGATCGAAACGCCGGACATGCGCCGGGTGGCCGACCGGCGCCGGCAGCTGACCGTGGTCGGTGCCCGCGAGCACAACCTGCGCGATATCGACGTCGCGTTCCCGCTCGGGGTGTTGACCGCCGTCACCGGGGTGTCCGGTTCGGGCAAGTCGACGCTGGTCAACGACATCCTGGCATCGGTACTGGCCAACAAGCTCAACGGTGCCCGGCAGGTCCCGGGACGGCACACCCGGATCACCGGGCTGGACCACGTCGACAAGCTGGTGCGCGTCGACCAGTCACCGATCGGGCGCACCCCGCGGTCCAATCCAGCCACCTATACCGGGGTGTTCGACAAGATCCGCACGTTGTTCGCCGCCACCACCGAGGCCAAGGTGCGCGGGTATCAGCCAGGGCGGTTCTCGTTCAACGTCAAGGGCGGCCGCTGCGAGGCATGTTCGGGCGACGGCACCATCAAGATCGAGATGAACTTCCTGCCCGATGTCTACGTGCCGTGCGAGGTCTGTCAGGGTGCCCGCTACAACCGGGAGACGCTCGAGGTCCACTACAAGGGCAAGACCATCTCCGAGGTCCTCGACATGTCGATCGAGGAGGCCTCCGAGTTCTTCGAACCGATCAGCGGGATCCACCGCTACTTGAAGACGCTGGTCGATGTCGGGCTGGGGTACGTCCGGCTGGGCCAGCCCGCACCGACGCTGTCCGGCGGTGAGGCCCAGCGCGTCAAGCTGGCCGCCGAATTGCAGAAGCGCTCGACCGGCCGAACGGTTTACATCCTCGACGAACCCACCACCGGGTTGCACTTCGAAGACATCCGCAAGCTACTGAAGGTCATCAACGGCCTTGTGGACAAAGGCAATTCGGTGATCGTCATCGAGCACAACCTCGACGTCATCAAGACCTCCGACTGGGTCATCGACATGGGTCCCGAAGGCGGCGCCGGCGGCGGCACCGTCGTCGCCCAAGGCACTCCGGAGGACGTGGCGAACACCCCGGAGAGCTATACCGGCAAGTTCCTGGCCGAGATGCTGGCCGGCCCTGCGCCGTCGCCGACCAAGCGGCCGGCCCGCAAGCGCAAGGCGTCCGCCTGAGCTAACCGACCGACCTGGACAGCGGCGACGGTCGTCCAGATGGTCGATGGAAAACCCCGGTATCCGAGCCCACAGCGACAGGTAGGGCGTCGCCGGGTCGGTGGCGTGCAACCCGACGAGGTTCCTGGCCAGCGTCTCGACGGACTCTGGCGCGATGTCCGAGGCCAGGTGGTGTCGGCGGGCCGGCCGGGCCCGCCGTTCGCCGTCGGCGAATCTGCGCATCAGGGACGAACCGTAACCGTTGGGCCCCGACGAAATTTGGGATCGGTAGCGAGGCCGGCCGTCTTGACTTCATCTCGACGACGCCAGCGAGGCGACGCACGAACGAAGGGACTATCGATGAAGCGAGTTGTCGCAGGTGTGATCGGACTGGCCGCGGGCGCTGCCCTGGTGGTGGGCTGCTCCGACGACAGCGGAAAGAGCAAGCCGGGGGCGAACTCCCCGTCGGCGACCGCAAGCCCCCAGGTGTCAAGCGGCGGCAAGAACGCGGTCCAGGTCGACGCCGCCGCCTAGCAGGGGC
>RRZT012695553.1_pt1 | contig 34309 bp, 28 predicted proteins | sample 2165551 | NCBI WGS metagenome assembly RRZT01 (sample SAMN10456910, study PRJNA506462) | wastewater metagenome | biome: wastewater; feature: sludge; material: wastewater sludge; isolation source: wastewater sludge with Escherichia coli K12::gfp cells carrying plasmid... | place: USA: Moscow, Idaho...
ATGGAGGGCTTTACCGACATCGCGACCGGCGAAGCACGACGCGGCTTTATAGAGGTGGTGGCGGAATTGGAGCAGCGCTTTCCAGACCCCGAGAAGATTGAGCTGGACAAGGATAAAAAAGCCTTTGCCAAGCTGTTTGGTGAATATTTGCGGGTGGAAAATGTGCTGCAAAATTATGATGAATTTGCCAGCTTAAAAGCGTTGCAGCAGATTGATATAAATAATCCCGAGGCGGTAGAAACCTTTAAAGCACAGCATTATTTGAGTGATGAAGATTTTGCCGCTTTGCAAACCATTCATCTGCCCAGTGAGCGAAAAATTCAAGATTACCGCTCAACCTATAACGATATTCGAGATTGGTTGCGCTGCGAAAAGGCCGCAAATAAGCAAGAAGAATCCACGATGGATTGGGATGACGTGGTATTTGAGGTGGACTTGCTTAAATCGCAAGAAATCAATCTGGATTATATTTTGGAGCTGATTTTTGAGAATAATAAAAAGCTGAAAAATAAGGCAATGTTGATTGAGGACGTGCGTAGGTTGATTCGTTCCAGCCTTGGCAATCGCGCGAAAGAAAGCCTGCTGGTGGATTTTATCAATCAAACGGATCTGGATCAGATTGTTGATAAGGCCAGCGTGATTGAGGCTTTCTTTACTTTTGCGCAGGAAGAGCAAAAGCGTGAAGTGGAAGAACTGATTAGTTCAGAAAGCCTAAATGAGGAAGCCGCCAAGCGTTATATTGCCGCCTCATTAAAACGCGAATTTGCCAGCGACAATGGCACCGAACTCAACGCCATTTTGCCCAAAATGAGCCCGCTTAACCCGAAATACCTCAGCAAAAAGCAAAGCGTATTCCAAAAAATCAGTGCTTTTGTAGATAAGTTTAAGGGTGTGGGTGGGATGTGATAGACGAGGGCTGGCTCACTAGGTTTTGACACCATCATAGGCAGCCCAGCGCCACGCGTAGCTTACAGCCAGGTGGCGCTCTTTTGCGAAGGATTCAATAAATTTAGCCGGTCCTTCAATGCTGCCTCCCGTCCAGTTGTCCCATTCAAAAGGGAGCTTAAATCCGACGAGATTTTCTTCATGTTGTAGATCTTGGCGGTGAATTTGTGCGAAAACGCCCAGCCTATTTAATTCATAAACACTCTACGTGCACGCGCAGAGCCTGCTGGGATGTTGGCATCTTGTAATTTGCGTTGGTAATGTTGAATTGTGCTGCGGATGCGTGTGGAGAGTTCTGTACTAACGTGGGAACCATTGTCATCAACAACTCTCCCATTTAAAACCCGGGCTAGTTTTTGTGCGGTGGCGAGTAAGGTGTCAAAGACTTTTTCACCTTCGGAAACGTGTGGCACATCAATGATAAGCGTTAGGCAAGGGGTATTGATTTGGTCGATATTTTCACGCGAGAAGTGGACAGATTCTACGTTTTGGACGGTATAAAGCGTATGACCAAACGCGTCTTGTGCATGAAATACCCCATCTTCTTTTAAGAGGAGCCCCATTTGTTGGGCTGCTTCGTAAATGCGGGGGCCATCAAAGCGGCCACTATTGGCTACAACGTTAATGCCTACTTGAATATCCATTTCTGCGCATTTTGTGTCCAGCTTTTCAGCCTGAATAAGGGTTTCTGCCCGGGTTGGTAACGCGGTTGGCAGTGACATGAATGCGTCTGCAAGTTGCTGAAAACCGGTTAAAAAATGTGCGGCGTCGCGTTCAGATAAGGGTCCTCGCCGGGTTGCCAGACTGATGGCTGCGCAGTACCAGTGATAAGCGCCGCCGGAGTGGGCATTTAGAGGGCGCCACAAATTGCTGGCATCATCAAAGCCAAACCATCTGATTTCTTGATCAACGTTTTGCAGTAGCTGAGCCTGTGTCAGCCAGAGTTTGTTGGCTTCTAGTGTGTCGATAGATTCAAACGTGCCAATGCAGTCAAAGTGAGGGTCGACATCTGAGGGTAATTTTGGACCGACGCGTTGTACGCCTGTGGTCGGGGAGATGGGGGGCGGTAAGGGGATTTGTGCTGTGTCGTCGCCCGGTTCAATGCGTAGATTTTGCTCAACAGGCGGCGCCGCTGCGTGTTCGCCCGGTTCCAGCAAAACATCGTGGTGTGTTGATGTGAAGGCTTTTTCAGCCGTTTTGCGGTGGCGGCGTTCTTGCCATTTATTAAATGCAAAGACCGCAGCTAAAAAACCGGCACCAATTGCGCCGATGCCCAGTTGAAGGTCTGAAAGTCCTAAAAAAGCCATGTGTGTTGTCGTCCAAATCAATCAGGTCTGGTGGAATATTGTCTCATTTAAGCGGGAGTGCTTGTTGTTAATTTTAACGCTTCGTCCATATCGACGGCGACGACGCGTGAAACGCCTTGTTCTTGCATGGTGACCCCAATAAGTTGTTGTGCGATTTCCATGGTGATTTTACTGTGGCTGATAAAAATAAACTGTGTTTGCGCCGACATGCGTTTGACCATCTTGCCATAACGTTCGGTGTTAGTGTCGTCCAGTGGGGCATCGACCTCATCCAGCATGCAAAAGGGGGCCGGGTTGAGTTGGAACATGGAGAACACTAAGGCGATGGCGGTGAGTGCTTTTTCGCCGCCGGATAAAAGGTGAATGGAGCTGTTTTTCTTGCCCGGTGGCTGAGCCACAATTTGTATGCCGGCATCTAAAATTTCGTCGCCAGTGAGCACGAGTTTAGCTTGTCCGCCACCAAAAAGCTGTGGGAAGAGGGTGGAGAAATGCCCGGTTACAATGTTGTAGGTTTGCTGAAGTTGCTCGCGTGTTTCCCGGTCGATGCGGCGAATGGCGTCTTCTAGTGTACTGATGGCTTGGCTTAGATCGGTGTGTTGTTCATCAAGGTAATTTTTTCGTTCCGATGCTTGGGCGAGTTCATCCACTGCGGCGAGGTTGACCGCGCCCAGTTCGCTCATTTCTTTTGCGAGCCGGGCAACTTCGCGCTGTAGGTGACTTTCTTTGAGCGCCGGGCTGAGTAATAGCGCCAGTTCCGTTTCATTGGCGTCGACTTCTTTGAGGCGTTCTTCAAATTGGGCGATGGCCAGTTCTGAGGCTTGCGCACCAAGGCGAAGGTCTGCAACTTTGCTGCGCAGAGGGGCGATTTCGTGCTCTAGCCGGAGTTTGTTTTCTTCGGTGGTTTTGAGGTGTTGTGCGGCTTGTGCCAGGGCGTCTCGCTGTGCGATTAAGGCTTGTTCTCGGCTGGCGCGTAAATCCAGGGCAGCTTGTAGGGCGGCTTCATTAAACCCGCTGGCTAAGGTGGTAAGTTCGGTTTCTGCGGTGAGGGTGGCGCTGTGGATGCGTGTGAGTTCCGCTTGGGCCAAGGCCCGGTTTTGGGTGATCTCGTTTTGCTTGTTGGTGCATTCTCGTTCTGAAAACTGTGCTTCTTGCACTTCCCGCAAAAGGGCTTGTTCCAGAGTGCGGGTTTCCCGCAAGGTGTTTGCGCGTTCGTTTAACACTTCGCTAGCGGCTTCTTGCCGGGTGCGTTGCAGCAGGGTGAGTTCTTCAATACGCGCGTACTCCAGCTCCGCTTGCATGAGGTGTGATTGCTCTGTGCGTTCTGCTTGCTGGATGTCTGCAATATCTTGGGCAAATTGTGCTTGGCGCTCTTGTGCGCGTTGGTGGGCTTGGGTGAGTTTGAGCGTTTCAAGTTGTGCGTTGTGCGTTTGCCCTTGGAGGGCCTGCACGTTTTGGCGCAAGCTGTTAACGGCATCGCTCAGGGTTTGTGCTTTTTCTTCTGCGCTTGATACGCTGGCTTTGGCCTGTGCTTGCGCATTTTCAAGTGCATCTTGCCGGGCGTTGAGGGCGTCAATTTCACGCTGGCGTTCGATAATGCCGTGGGTGCGGGCATCTGGCGCGTAGTGGCTAATACATTGCGCTGTGAGTAGGGTGCCTTCTGGGTCGATCAAACAGACCCCGGGGGGCAGGCTTTCGCGTTTGGGCAGCCAGTCTAGCAAGTGCGCTGCGGTCCAAACATGGCCTAGCCACGCATGGAGCGCCCCGGTGAGCGCGGGGTTGAGAATCTCAATGTGCGCTAGTAAGGGGGGGAGGTTATCAAAGCTTTGTGCGGCGATGCTGGGCCCGGTTTGTGGAAAGATGACGGACAGGCTATTAGGGGGCGGGCTGTTTAAAAGGGTTTGGGCAGCGTTGGTTTCATTGACAAGGGCGGTGAGGCGTTCCCGCAAAATGGCTTCAAAAGCACGTTCCCAGCCCGGGGCGACGCGCACGCCTTGCCATAGGCTTTCCAGTTGGTCGAGTTGGTGTTGCTTGAGCCACGCGCCCAGCTCGCCTTGGGAGGTGACTTTAGCTTGAAGTTGTGAGAGCGCATCTCGCTGGGCACGTAGCTCTGTGAGCGCCCGGGCGCTTTGGCGCTCCGCCTGCAAGGCATCTTTAAGCGCTTGCTGCGCAAGGGGGAGCTGCGTTTGTTGTTCCAAGAGTTGCGCTTGCGCTTCTTCTAAAGCGTCTTGGATGGCTTCTTCTTTTGCCGTGGCTTGCGCCAGTTCTAGTTCGCTGGGACCTGCAATTTGAGTGTGCGCTTCTTCCAGCCGGGTTTTGCGCTGCACCAAGGCATCCAGTGCCCGTTGTGCGCTCATGCGTTTAGTTTCTTCTACCCGGCGTTGCTGCTCAGATTGTGTGAGTTCTCGCTGTATGGATTGCAGCGTGGTTTCGGCTTGTTGGTATGCCGCGTCGAGATCGGGCAGTTGTTCGGCCAGCGTTTCGTGCCGGGCTTGTGTTTGTTCTAGCCGGCGCTGCGCATTTTCCAGCAGACTGAGCCAGCGTTCGGCGTCGCTTTCGAGCTGGTTTTGGCGTTGCTGCCAGGTTTGTGCTTCACCGGTGAGTTGGTTGAGCTGCGTTTCCAGCCGGGTTTGCGTGTCTGTGTTGTGTTTGCGTTCGGCCTCTAGACGGCTGAGTTCTGCGCTGGCCGAGAAAAAATCGCTTTGTGCGTATTGCACTGCGTCGGAAGCCGTAAGATGCGCATGCCGGGCAGTTTCAATAGCAGATTCAAGTTCTGCGATGCGGGCATTATCGTCGTCTATTTTTTGGGACAGGGCCGCCAGCTCATTTTGGATGCGGTTAAATTCGCTGTGTGCTTCGTTTCTTTTGAGGAGCCACAGCAGTTGCTGTTTTTCCCGGTGGCTGTTTTGCAGATTTTTAAAATGCGTGGCCACTTGCGCTTGCGCTTCCAAGCGGGTGACGCGCTCGCCCAGTTCTGCGCGGATGTCTTCCAAGCGCAGGAGGTTTTCATTGGCGTCAGACAGCCGACCTTCTGTTTCTTTGCGCCGCTCGCGGTATTTTGTGACGCCGGCGGCTTCTTCCATAAAAGCGCGAATTTCTTCCGGCTTGGCTTCGATAATCCGGGAGATCATGCCTTGCTCGATAATGGCATAAGCACGTGGCCCGAGGCCGGTCCCCAGGAAGAGGTCGATCACATCTTTGCGGCGGACGTGTGTTTGGTTGATGTAGTAGCTCGAGTCCCCCGTGCGGTCTAGCACACGTTTGACGGAAATTTCTGCATAAGCTCCCCATTGCCCGGTAGCTTTGCCATCGTCATTTTCAAAGACGAGTTCCACGCTTGCGCGGGCGACCGGCTTGCGGGTGTTGGAACCGTTGAAGATGACATCTTGCATGGATTCGCCACGTAAAGCGGAGGCGCGCGTCTCACCCAGCACCCAGCGGACCGCATCAATGACATTGGATTTGCCACAGCCATTGGGGCCGACAACGCCCACGAGGTTACTGGGAAAATCAATGCTTGTGGGGTCGACAAAGGTCTTAAAGCCGGAAAGTTTTAACTTTGTGAGCCGCATGGGGCATGTGTAAGTGTTTTGATTAGGTTCGTTTTAGGTCTTAAAACCGGGGTTGGTCCGGCTGTGTTTAAGGGTGAAGAGGCGGATTGTAAGATAAAAGAGGCCTGTTTGCCTGTTCATACGCGGGCATTCTGTATTTTGATGTTTCCGGAAGTATGGGGCGGCGTGACATAGTTTTCTGTGCCAAGGGCATTTCCAAGCCGGGTAAGGTCTGACTTTTGTGTTTTCGTGTAAAGTTGGGTGCTTGTTTTTGATAAGGATGTTGTCCCATGCCACGCTTTCAAGTTCCCCGGATTGCCAGTTCTGAAATTACGCCTTATGAGCACTACATGGAGCGGCGGGCCTTTTTGCGCCGTATAGGCATGGGTTCCGTGGCCTTGGCGGCGGGCAGTTTGTTAAGCCCCACCGCGCGGGGGCAAGCGGAAGATGGGTCGGGGGAGATTGAGAAAGTCGTCAAAGGAAAATTTGCTTTACCGGCGGATGAAAAGCTAACACCGTATGAGTCTATGACAACATATGGCAATTTTTATGAATTTGGCCCCAATAAAAGTAGTCCGGGCAAAAATGCCCACACTTTGCGCACCCGGCCTTGGACCATTAGCGTTGAGGGCGAGGTTAAAAAACCGACGAGCTTTGGTATTGAAGATATTTTAAAGTCGTATCCGCTTGAGGAGCGGGTGTATCGCTTGCGTTGCGTGGAAGGCTGGAGCGCGGTGATTCCGTGGGTGGGTTTTCCACTGGCTGAGCTGATTAAACGTGCGGAACCCACAGGCAATGCAAAGTATGTTGAATTTATTAGTCTGGCCGACCCGGAGCAGATGCCTTACACCCGTGTGCCGGTTTTGGATTGGCCTTACAAAGAGGCTTTGCGCATGGACGAGGCAATGAACCCTTTGGCGCTGCTGGCGGTGGGGATGTACGGCAAATGGATGCCTAAGCAAAATGGCGCGCCCATTCGTTTAGTTTTGCCTTGGAAGTATGGTTTTAAAAGTGCTAAATCTATCGTTAAGCTGCGGTTTGTAGAAAAGCCGCCGACAACAACTTGGATGCAGACCGGGCCGGATGAATATGGTTTTTATGCCAATGTAAATCCAGAGGTGCCGCACCCCCGCTGGAGCCAAAGTTCTGAGCGGCGTTTGGGTGAATTTTTAAAGCGTAAGACTTTGATGTTTAACGGTTATGCTGAACAAGTGGCCAGTTTGTATCAGGGTATGGATTTGGCAAAGAATTTTTAATATGAACAATATCGCTCCAAAAAATCGCTTTATTTCTTGCTTGAAGGTGGCGCTCTTTTTTTTGTGTTGCACGCCTTTAGTCGTGTTGGTTTGGCGCGCCTATCAAAATGAATTGGGGGCTAACCCGGTGGAGATGTTGATCCGGAATACGGGGTTTTGGGCTTTGAATTTTTTGTGGTTCACTTTAGCCATCACACCGCTGCGCCGTTTAACGGGTTGGGGAAGTTTGATGCGTTTTCGGCGTATGCTGGGCCTTTTCGTCTTTTTCTATGCGCTGGTTCATGGCCTGATGTTTATCGGGTTGGAGCATAGTTTTGACCCGCAGGCCATGTTAGAAGACGTGCTCAAGCGTCCGTTTGTCACAATGGGGTTTTTAGCTTTGTTGTTGCTGTTTCCCTTGGCTTTAACTTCCTCGCAGGTGGCTATTCGCAAGTTGGGCGGGGTGCGCTGGCAAAAGCTGCACCGTTTGGTCTACCTCATTGGTATTCTGGCCGGGGCGCATTATTGGTTTTTATCTAAAGGCACCGCCTTATTGTGGCCCGCAGGGTATGGCCTCGTTTTGGCTTTGTTGCTCGTGTTTAGAATAAAGTTTAGGGCTTCCAACCGCGTAAGCGCAGCGCGTTCGTAATCACCGAAACAGAGCTGGCCGCCATGGCCAGCGCAGCAATCACCGGGTTGAGCAAACCCAGTGCGGCCAGTGGAATGCCGATGATGTTATAGATAAAGGCAAAAAAGAGATTTTGCCGAATGGTTTTGAGGGTTGCCCGGGAAAGTGAAATGGCTTCCGGGATGCCGCGCAGGTCATTGCGAATCAGCGTCATATCTGCCGTTTTACGCGCAATGTCTGTGCCCGCGCCTAGGGCAAAAGAAATGTCCGCTTGGGCCAGCGCCGGGGCATCGTTAATGCCATCGCCCACCATGCCTACGACGTGTCCTTTTTGTTGCAGGTTTTGGATGAGGCGGGTTTTATCTTGCGGCAAAAGCTGCGCGTGCCAAGTTTGAATGCCTAGTGTGTTGGCCACCGCCTGCGCAACGGCCGGGGTGTCGCCGGTGAGCATGACCACTTCAACGCCTTTTTCTTGGAGTGCTTGGATGGCTAAGGCCGCCTCCGGGCGAATGGGGTCTGCAATGCTAAAGAGCATTAAGAGCGCGCCATCTAGGCTCACCGCAACCAGACTCTGGGCTTCTTTGAGTGCGGCCTCTAGCCATGTTGGGGCCGGGGCGTTCTCCAGTACAAAATCCAGCGAACCTAAGCGCAGCGCGTGCCCGTTGAGCTTGGCACTCAAGCCCTTCGCCGGATGGGACTCAAATTGACTGAGCGCCGGAGCCGGACGGGCTTCCATTTGGGGCCACTGTGTTTTGAGGTACTGGAACACGGCCACGGAAAGCGGGTGGCTGCTTTGTTGGGCCAAGGCGGCAATGTCGTGCGCCTGTTCAGGGCTGATCTGAAGGCCGGGCTCGTTGCAATGTTGGGTGACTTGCGCCAAGCCTTGGGTGAGCGTGCCGGTTTTATCCAGTGCGAGCACCGTGAGTTTTTCGGTTCGCTCCAAGGCGCTGGCATTACGCACAAGCAGGCCATTGCGCGCAGCTTGCGTGCTGCCCACTAAAATGGCCGTTGGCATGGCCAGCCCCAAGGCGCAAGGGCAGGCGATGACCAGCACCGCAACGGCGTGCAAGATGGCCGTTTCTGCCGTTTGTCCGTTAACAAACCACAGCACCCCGGTGAGGGCGGCAAGCAGTAAAACGCTGGGTACAAAAATGGCGGATACCCGGTCTGCGAGTTGCTGAATGGGGGCCTTGGCGTTTTGTGCTTCTTCTACCCAGCGGATAATCTGCGCAAGCAAGGTGGTGCGCCCAACGCCCGTGGCCAAGCATTCTAGGCGGCCGCTTTGGTTTTGTGTGCCCGCAAAAACCGATGCCCCGGCTTGTTTGTGAACGGGGGCGGATTCCCCGGTGAGCATGGCTTCTTCAATGTAAGACTCACCGGCCTCCACCGTCCCATCTACGGGAATGCTGTCGCCGGGCAGCACCACAAAGCGCATGCCTTTGCTCAAGGCGTGAATGGGGATGACTTTGAGCGTTTGCCCTTCTAACACGCGGGCGGTTTGTGGTTGAAGCTGCGCCAAAGCTTCTAAGGCAGCATGTGTTTGCGTTTTGGCCCGGTATTCTAGATATTTTCCCAGCAAGATGAGGGTGATAATCATGGCCGAGGCTTCAAAATACACGGCATGGTGGGTGGGGTTGAAGAGCGTGGTCCATACGCTGAGGCCGTAGGCCATGCTGGTGCCCAGCGCGACCAGTACATCCATGTTGGCGCTGCCGCTTTTAAGACTGGCCCAAGCGCCTTTATAAAAGCGCGCACCAAAGTAAAACTGGACCGGTGTCGCCAAAAGCCATTGCAGCCAGAGGGGCAGGAGGTGCCCATGCTCTGCTTGCCCCCAGAGCATGGCGGGCATTTGCAAGGCTAAAGGGGCGCTGAACAGTGCGGCCAACCAAAAGGCTTTGGCTTGTGCTTTCAGTTGCTGTGCTTGTGCGTCTTTTTGTTTGGGTTGATGCGGATGTGCTTCAAAGCCGGCTTTTTGGATGGTCGCGAGTACTTTCTCAAACGAGGTTTCTTCTGAGGTCAAGTCAAGATGGGCGGTTTCTGTCGCAAAATTGACCGAGAGTGTCACCCCGGGCAGACGGTTGCAGACTTTTTCAATGCGCGCAGCACAGGCAGCACAGCTCATGCCGTCAATGGATAAGGTGTATTCGGTGTCAGTACGTGGCGTTGTTGTCATGGTCTGTGCCTGGTTGCTAGAGTTGGGCAGTGTTGGGGGATACGATATCAGGCTTTGAGTAGCTGCGCGCCGCTTCCAACCCATTGCGCCTGTAAATGCTGGGCCCAGTCTGGGTAATGTTTGAGCAGCGTATCAGCATAAGAGACGGCCTTTTCGACTAAATGCGCATCTTCTTGAATATCGGCAAAGCGTAGTAATGGTACGCCACTTTGCCGGGTGCCAACGATTTCACCCGTGCCGCGTAGTTGCATATCGGCCTGGGCAATGGCAAAGCCATCTGTGCTTTCGTAAATTGTTTTGAGGCGCGCGCGTGCCGTTTGAGACAGTGGTTCTGCATAAAGCAAAATACAAGAGGAAGCATTTTGGCCGCGCCCAACCCGGCCCCGGAGTTGGTGCAATTGCGCCAGGCCAAAGCGCTCCGCATGTTCAATGACCATGATGCTGGCATTGGGCACATCCACCCCCACTTCAATGACGGTGGTAGCTACCAGCAGCTTGATTTCACCCGCCGCAAAGGCGGCCATGACGCTTGCTTTGACGTCGTTTTTTAAGCGCCCGTGCACAAGGCCGATTTTGAGGTCGGGCAAGGTTTGCTCAAGGTTTGCAAAGGTTTCTTCTGCGGTTTGGAGTTCCAATGTTTCGGACTCTTCGATCAGCGGGCAGACCCAATAGACTTGCTTGCCCGATAGACAGGCTTGGTGGACGCGCTCAATAACTTCTTCACGCCGGCGATTGGTCACAAGCCGGGTTTGAATGGGCGTGCGGCCGGGCGGCAGTTCGTCTAGTGTCGAGACATCTAAGTCTGCGTAATAGCTCATGGCCAGTGTGCGCGGAATGGGCGTGGCGGACATCATCAACATATGCGGGTTTTGCCATTCGCCTGCAAGGCTTTTTTCCCGCAAGGCCAGGCGCTGGCGCACCCCAAAGCGGTGCTGCTCATCCACCACGGCCAGCGCCAGCCGGGGCAGGGCAATGGGGTCTTCAATGAGTGCATGCGTGCCAACCACGAGGCTCAATTGCCCTTCGGCCAGCTTTTGCTGCACGGCTTTGCGGACAGATTTTTTTTGGCTGCCGCTGATCCAGCCAATCTCCAAGCCTAAAGGCGCCAGCCAGGCGGAAAGTTTTTGGTAGTGTTGCTCGGCTAAGATTTCCGTTGGCGCCATTAGTGCGGCTTGGAAGCCGCATTCTGCCGCTTGGAGCATGGCGAGTGCCGCCACAATGGTTTTGCCGCTGCCCACATCCCCTTGTAAGAGACGCTGCATGGGGTAAGCCTGCGCCAAATCTGCTGAAATTTGAGCATAGCAATGCTGCTGCGCACGGGTGAGGGTGAAGGGTAATTGCGCTAAAAGCTGGCGCCGGAGCGTGTCTGAAGCTGGGGAAATCGCCGGGGCGCTTTTTTCCCGACGGGCTAAGTAAGCCTGCTTGAGGCTGAGTTGTTGCACCAATAGTTCTTCAAACTTGATGCGCTGCCAGACCGGGTGTTGGCGGTCTCCTAATGTGTTCGCTGAAATATCCGGCGAGGGGTTGTGCAGCGTGCGCACCGCTTGTTCAAAGCTGGGTAGGGCCAGTTCTGTTTCTAACTTTGGGGGCAAGTGCGGCGGAAATGGCGCCTTGGCTAGTGCGCGTTGAATCAGCTTTTGGAGCGCAGATTGCGCCAAACCTGCGGTGCTTGGGTAGACTGGGGTGAGCGCCGTCGGCAGGCTACTGTTTTCTGAGACCGGGCGAATCTTTGGGTGAACCATTTCATCCCCCCAAAAGCCGGGGCGCACTTCACCAAAAGCCCGCACGTTGCTGCCAATGGGAAAACTTTTTTGCTGGCTTGGGTAAAAATGCAAAAAGCGTAAGGTGAGTTCCGCAGAGCCTTGTGCAATCCGCAGCACCCATTGCCGACGCGGACGCAGCACAATTTCGTTAGCAACGACTAAGCCTTCAACTTGTGCAGTTTGGCCGGGTTGTAAGTCACGGAGGGGGGTGAGGTGGGTCTCATCTTCGTAGCGCAAGGGCAGATGTAAGATGAGGTCTTGATCGCAGTGTAGATTGAGTTTAGATAAACGTTTGGCCAGGTTCTCACTGATACCTGGCCAAGAATGCGGCGTTTTAGTTGATACAGAAGCTGGCACGCCAGTCGTTTATGACAAGATTACGACGTTAGGGTAAAACGAGCACAGCATCAGCTTCAACCAGCGCACCCCGGGGCAGCTCTTTTACGCCAATGGCTGCGCGTGCTGGGTAGGGCTCTTTAAAGTAACGTGACATAATGTCATTTACTTTTGGGAAGGTTGATAAATCGGTTAGGTAAATGTTGAGTTTAACGGTGTCTGCCAGTGTTCCACCACTTGCTTTTGCAACGGCACTGAGGTTCTCAAACACGCGAATGGCTTGTGCTTCAAAGCCTTGTTCCATATGCATATCAGCTGGGTTTAGGCCAATTTGTCCTGATACGTAAACGGTGTTGCCTGCACGAATTGCTTGTGAATAAGTACCAATGGCGGCAGGTGCTTCTGTGGTGTGAATCGTACTACGGCTCATATATTCTCCTTGAACGGACAAAAACCCATAAACTGGGTAGTGATTCATTTTACCGCAGGGCGTATAAAAAGCACAGTCCGGTTTTTTTGCATGGAATATAAAGTATGTTTGAAATGAGCATGTTCGATTTTAAGAAGTTACTCAGCTTATTGATTTTGCCGCCTTTTTCAGCGTTTTTTTTAATTGCGCTGGGGCTCATTTTGATAGCATGTCATTTTAAAAAAATAGGTTTTACTTGTGCATGGGGCGGACTTTTATTGGCATGTATATTTTCGCAGCCGCTTAGCGTTGGATGGTTCGCTCGACCTTCGGACACCGCCCCTGTTTTGAACTTTTCTACGGTCTCATCAGATAAAGCACAAGCTATTGTGGTGCTTGGTGGTGGGTTAAGGCGATATGCGCCGGAGTTTGGTGGGGAGACTTTAAGTGCTGCAAGTTTAGAGCGGGTGCGTTATGCAGCCAAATTAGCCAAGAAAAGCCGATTGCCGGTTTTGACGACGGGCGCAGGGTCACAGGGTAATGAATCTGAGGCATTGTATAGGCAAAAGGTGCTGGAAACGGAGTTTGGGGTGCCGGTACGCTGGCAGGAGCATCAAGCAAGAGATACGCGGGAAAATGCTATGTTTTCAGCCAAAATACTCAAAGCAGAAGGGATTGAGAAAGTCTATCTAGTGACTCATGCTGTTCATATGAAGCGCGCAAGGCGCGTGTTTGAACAGGCCGGTTTAAAGGTTATTCCCGCGCCGACGGGTTGGATTTATGCGCGTGGCAAGGAGGGGCAACTTAAACCGGCTGCCCAATACCTACCGACGGGGTATGGTGCATATACGGGTTGGCAAGTTTTGCATGAGTGGCTGGGTAATGCTGCTTATTGGTTAGATGAGTGAGGGGGAGTAATGAAGGAGCCCAAGGACATAAAAAATGCCGCAATAAGCGGCATTAATTTTTTTGGTACCGGGAGAGGGACTCGAACCCTCACAGTGTCACCACCGGCGGATTTTGAATCCGCTGCGTCTACCTATTCCGCCATCCCGGCATAAAGAGTCTCGAATTATACCTAAGCCCGGTGTTTTTTGCAAGGGCTTTATATGTTAGCCGGTTTTGTTTTCTTGGCTCGGGAGGTTGTTTTTTTCACTGGCTTTTCAGTGCTGTTGTCTTGTTCACTGGATTCGTTTTCTTTTGCAGCTTTTTTTGTGTTTTTGCTTTCGGATGTCTTTGGCACTTTGGCTTCAAATTCAAAGCCTACTTTGCCATCCTTGCCTTTCACTAAAAAGGCTGAAAATTTGCGCTTTGTACGTGCTGAAACGAATCCCTTGAGTAAGTCTGTTCGTCCAAGGGTAAGTAGTTTTTGCATTTGCTCAAGGTCGATGTTTTGCTGCAGAATGATTTTTCCTGATCGAAAGTCACAGTTTTTATTGGGACCAACAGAGGCTTCACATAGGTAAGATAGACCATGTTCATATACATTCTTGCCACATTTTGGGCAGGCGCCGAGAGGTGTTTGCTCAGAAAAATCGATGGATTCTGTTGCATCATCTTTGGGTTGGCCAAAGTCAAATGTGGGTTGGAGTTCATCGTTTAGAACAATTTCTGCGTTAAAGAGCCGGCCCATTTTATTTCTGAACCCCAGTAAAGGCCCAACTCGGCGTGTTTTGAGTAGGGTTTCTATTTCATTGGTTTCGAATTGACGGCTGGCAACAATTTTCCAGGTTGCCCAGTCGCAGGATTGGCAGGAGAATTTTTTGTAATTTTCTTTTACCTGTCCGCCACATTTGGGGCAAGGGGTTGTGAGGGTGGCAAAGTCGCCGGGGACGGTATCGGATTCGTACTGTTTAGCTCGCTCTACGATATTACGTGTCATTTCCGTAATTTCGAGCATAAAGCGTTCGCGGCTCAGTTCTCCTTTTTCCATTTGGGCAAGTTTTTGTTCCCATCCGCCTGTGAGTTCTGGCGAAGTGAGCTCCATAATTTCCAGCCCTTTGAGTAAGGTGATGAGCGAAAATGCTTTGGCCGTAGGAATGAGCTCTCGGCCATCTCTTTGCATATATTGTTCTGCAATGAGGTTTTCCATGATTTGGGCGCGCGTGGCCGGGGTGCCTAAGCCGCGTTCTGCCATGGCAGCACGGAGTTCTTCATCATCAACCATCTTGCCTGCGCCTTCCATGGCAGAAAGCAAGGTGGCTTCGTTAAAGCGTGCGGGTGGTTTGGTCTGATTGGGTTTAAGTAAAATGTCTCGGGCTTGAACTTGTTCATTGGGTTGAACAGGGACAAGCTGTGGCCCGCCTTCTTGTGTTTCTTTTTCTGCATCGGCGGCCTCTTGGCCATAGATGGCTCGCCAGCCCGGGGCAATGAGGACTTTGCCTTCCGTTTTGAAAGCGTCTTCTTGAATACGCGTGATGCGGGTGGTGATTTTGTATTCTGCCGCAGGGAAAAAGACGGCTAAAAAGCGGCGTGTGACAAGGTCGTACAGTTTGGCTTCTGCTTCAGACAGGTTTTTAGGTTCTGTCCCGGTCGGGATAATGGCAAAGTGGTCTGATATTTTTGCGTTGTTGAAAATACGTTTGTTTGGCTTGATCCAGCTTTGTTTGAGAATTTGTGAAGTAAATGGTTTGTAATTGAGCGGTAAATTGTTCATTACCTCTGTTACGGTGCTCATGTAGTCTTCTGGCAATGCTCGGGCATCGGTACGCGGATAGGTGAGTACTTTATGGCGCTCATAAAGTGCTTGTGCCAGCTGCAAGGTTGTGCGTGCTGAAAAACCGAAGCGGCCATTGGCTTCGCGTTGCAGGCTGGTGAGGTCAAAGAGCAGTGGGGAAAGTTGAGTGCTGGGTTTAGATTCTTCTGTGACGATGCCAGTTTTGTTTTGGCAACGTGCAACAATGGTTTGAGCTTGATTGACGTCCCATAAGCGTGCTGCGGTGCCGTGTTCATCATCATCTTTTTTAAAGTGTTCGTTAAACCATTTTGCTGTGTAGGCACCAGCTTGTGCGTTGAATTTTGCTTCAATTTCCCAGTAGTCTTTGGGCTTGAAATTTCTGATGCGTGTTTCGCGTTCCACAACCATGGCTAGGGTGGGTGTTTGAACCCGGCCAACGGTGGTGAGATGAAAGCCCCCGGTTTTGGAGTTAAAAGCCGTCATCGCGCGTGTGCCGTTGATGCCGATTAGCCAGTCACTTTCTGCGCGGCAGATGGCGGCCTCTCGTAGCCCAGCTAGCTCAGAGGCTGGGCGTAAATGAGCAAAACCCTGGCGAATGGCGTTTGTTGTCATTGACTGTAGCCAGAGGCGTTGAATTGGTTTATTGGTTTTGGCGCTTTGAATGATGAAACTAAAAATCAGCTCGCCTTCGCGCCCGGCGTCGCACGCGTTGATGACGCCAGAAACATCTTTCCGTTTTAAAAGGCGGGTGAGTAGTTTGAGCCGGTCTTCTGTTTTAGCAATGGGGTTAAGTGCGAAGTGAGGGGGAATCATGGGCAAATGCGCAAAAGTCCATTTGCCGCGCTTAACTTCAAATTCTTCAGGAACGGCCAACTCTAATAGATGTCCAACAGCGGACGAAAGCACATAGTGCTCAGACTCAAAGTAGTCTTTTTCTTTGGTAAAGCCGCCAAGTGCGCGAGCGATGTCTTGTGCCACGCTAGGTTTCTCTGCAATGATGAGCTGTTTTTCCATTGGGCCGTATGCTAGTTATGAATAAAGTTAAATTGTGAAATAGTATGCCGTACGGGCACATGATAGGCACTGAATGCGTATCAGGGCAAGTATGTTGTTTATAAACGTTGAAATTTTTGCCCCGGTAGTTTGGCGATTATCCCCGTAAGTTCTAATTCCAATAGGGCAATATTGAGTGATTCAACCTGCATTTGAGTTCGTTCAGCCAGTTGATCTAAATTTATAGGGTCATGTCCAAGGGCTTCTAAAATGCTTTGATGAATACTTGTAGTTTCACTTTGCGTGCTTGTTTGAGTTGGGGTTATTGTTTGGGTAGGGATAGAAGCTGGTAGCGAAAAATTTGGCAGTTCTGAAAGAATGTCGTGTGCGGATTCAACAAGTTTTGCACCCTCTTTGATGAGTGCATGACAGCCTTTTGAAAGAGGTGCATGAATGGAGCCTGGGATAGCAAAGACTTCTCGCCCATTTTCGCCTGCAAGACGTGCTGTAATGAGGGAGCCGCTGGCTGCTGCGGCTTCAACAACTAATACGCCAAGTGAGAGACCGGCAATGAGACGGTTTCGGCGAGGGAAGTTGTGTTGTTGTGCAGGGGTGCCCAGCGAAAATTCGCTAATTAGCACACCTTTTTCTGCCATGCTGCGGGCAAGATTAGCATGGCTGCTAGGATAAATGCGGTCCAGTCCAGTGCCCAATACGGCTAAGGTGCTAGCGGGGGCTTGACTGGCTAATGCGCCTTCATGAGCGGCGCCATCTATGCCTAAGGCTAGGCCGCTTACAATTGTTAGTCCTGCTTCACACAATGTTTGTGCAAAGGCTTTTGCATTGGCTCGACCTTGCGGTGTGGCAGTGCGTGCGCCAACAATCGCGAGGGCCGGTCGATTGAGCAAGGCTATATTGCCTTTGATATATAAGACGGAGGGTGGATCTGGAAGCTCAAGGAGTTTTTGCGGGTAAAGGGTATCCGCTAAAGTAATAAAGTGGTTTTCAGGTAGAGTAAGCCACTTTTGTAGGGTCTCAAGCAAAGGTGCTGTATCAAGGGCAAAAAATGCTTGGGTGAGGCGATGACCGATGACCGTGCGAACGGCGTTTTGCCCAGCTAAATAAGCCTTTTCAGGTAAGCCAAAAGAAGAGAGCAGCTTTCGCTGCCCTACATTCCCCAAGCCGGGTGTGTGCGTCAAGCGTAACCAGGCTTCAAGGCTGGTTACGCTATAAGCACTTTCAGTATTAGGGGTTACGGACTTCATCCCCAATTTTCAGCGAAGACTCTGATTCCATAATGATTGCATAGGAAATTTTCCGACTTGTTTGATAGACCATGGCTAAACCACTCCGACGGCTTGGAAGTGTATGGTTTTCCGTTGTTGAGTTTTCTAGCTCCAGAGGGTTGTCTTGGTGAGGTTTTAAGTCTACAGCAAGAGGGTTTGTGAAAATGCTGGTGGTGTCGACAAATTCGGCATCACCCCTGACGCGATAAAGAGCGAGTATTGTTCCTTCGTCTAAACCTTGATCAGAGCCCGCATTGATAACAATAGTGCTGAGTTGGGCTGCTTCATCTCCATGGTCGGCCGTACCAATAATCCTGGCTTTAATATTTTTTTCAGGGGCATGGGGGGCAAAAGCAAAAATATCAGGCTTTCTTGAGGGCAGTAGACGATCCCCGACGTTAGTTTCCATTTTTGATGTTGTTAAACGCAGGGTAACCGGGTTTGTACGCTCAATGACCTCTGCTGAGCCAACGTAGGTTCCCTCATACGCTAAAATTTCGTTTGTTTGTGGATCTTTAACTGGACGAAGAGGGCGGAATATCTCAAAACTGTTTGCATCTGAGTTCAGACTTTTTGCAAAAACTTCGTCACCCTTAGAGGCGTTCATTTGTTTGTAGTCATTCGCAATGACTGTGCCGGCGCCTTCTAAATAGTTACGGTCAACGATAGTAGGATGCATCAAAAACGGATCAATCAGATGTCGGGGAACCGTGGAGAGAGCATCGTCTGCTGGCCCTACGTAAACCAGCGGTTTTACTTTTTCATCAAGTGCGAGGCGACGTGCATTTCGATCTAATACGATGCGTTGTCCGGGGTAAATGAGGTGGGGGTTGCGTACCTTGCTGCGGTTAATCCCCCAAAGTTCTGGCCAACGCCAGTTTTCTTTTGTAAACTTCCGAGAAATATCCCAAAGCGTGTCACCTTTTTTGACAACGTACACATCGGGCGCGTCTGGCAAAATGGTGACGGGTTTGCTGGCAGCATGCGCACTGTTGGATAATGCTGCAACACCAATTGCCAGCGAGAATATAATATGCTGCAGCGTATGCTTGCGCATGCCAAGGTGCAGGGATTTCATCATAATTCCAAAAGCTCCGGTCTGTTGGCCTACAAAGGCTTTGTTTCAAAAATGCGTTGACTATGCACTCAGTATTAAATGAGCATGTGTAGTGATACTTTAGATTTTGCACGTAAACATTTATTTCGGCAAGAAAAGATATGGCCCTATTACCAATTTTAAGATTTCCAGACCCTCGTTTGCACACTGTTGCTAAAACCGTTGAAGTGGTGGATGCTCGTATTCGTCAGCTTGTGCAAGATATGGGGCAAACGATGTACGAGGCACCCGGTATTGGTTTAGCTGCTACGCAAGTAGATGTGCATGAGCGGGTTATTGTGATTGATGTCACTGAGAGTCGTGATAGTCTGATAGTCTTAATCAATCCTGAATTACTCTCACAGGAGGGGGAGCAGGTGTATGAGGAGGGGTGTCTGTCTTTGCCGGGGGTGTATGACAGCGTGACCCGTGCGGAAAAGGTGCGTGTAAAGGCGCTTGATCTTGACGGTAAGATATTTGAGCTTGAAGCGGAAGGCCTCTTGGCTGTATGTATTCAGCATGAGATGGATCATTTAAATGGAAAGGTTTTTATTGAGCATCTTTCTCCGCTTAAACAAAATCGTATTAAGAAAAAATTGGCAAAAAAAGCGCGTGTAACGGCTTAGTTTTGTTTAAAGATGATTAATATTTGTAAAACCTTGTTTTGTGTGGTTTTTAAACAATGAAAATAGCCTTTGCTGGTACTCCAGAGTTTGCGGCGGTTGCTCTAAAAAATATTTTAGAGGCCGGTTTCGATGTGTCTCTTGTGCTTACGCAGCCTGACCGACCTGCTGGGCGTGGTATGAAATTGGCGCAAAGTGCTGTTAAAAAGTTGGCGCTTCAGCATGGTTTACAACTTGATCAACCTGAGCGCTTACGTTTGGAAGAAGATCGGGCAAGCTTGCGTGCATGCGCACCTGATGTTTTGGTTGTTGCGGCCTATGGGCTGTTGTTGCCACAAGCGGTGCTTGATTTGCCTAAATATGGTTGTGTAAATATTCATGCTTCGCTTTTGCCCCGTTGGAGAGGGGCGGCTCCTATTCATCGTGCAGTTGAAGCCGGGGATGCTGAAACGGGTATTACGATTATGCAGATGGATGCAGGGCTTGATACGGGTAAGATGTTGCTGCGTGAGTCTTTTCCGATAGGTGCTCACGATACAACGGGCAGCTTACATGATGCTCTTGCACAGTTAGGTGGCAAAATGATTGTGCAGGCGCTGAAGGATCTGGCTCGTGGTGAATTACCTGGAACAATTCAGCCGCAAGAGGGGGTGACTTATGCGCATAAAATCAAGAAAGCGGAGGCGCATATTTGTTGGCAGAGTCCAGCTGCAGAAATTGAGCGAAAGATACGTGCATTTGATCCATTTCCCGGTGCTGTAAGTCAAATTAATGGCGTTCCTCTCAAATTTTTTGGTGCTCGAGTTCGAGAAAGTACGCGAGATGTGCCTTCTGGTACTGTGCTGGAGGTTTCGCCGCAAGGTATTGTTGTGGCGTGTGGTTTTCAGGCTTTGAGTTTAGAAGTGTTGCAAAAGCCTGGGGGAAAACGGCAGGATGTAGCCTCTTTTGTGGCTGGTTTTTTAATCAAGCCCGGCGATTGTTTCGAAAATCCTGTTGAAAATCTCTGATTTAATCTACTTTTATTTAATGATAGTGAACCCATCTTGCTTTCTCAAAGTAAGCTTCTTAGCAGAAAGGGTGTGATCGGATGAACAACTGGATTAAAACTTCTTTACTCATGGCTGCGATTGTTGCATTGTTTGGTGCTATGGGGGCCGCTATTGGGGGCAAGCAGGGTATGCTTATAGCCCTTTTGTTTGGGGGGGGCGCAAATCTGTTTGCCTATTGGAATTCAGATAAAATGGTGTTGCGCATGTATAACGCTCAGGAAGTGGATGCGCAATCAGCGCCTGATTTTTATCATATGGTTCAAGATCTTGCCATGCGTGCGGGTCTGCCAATGCCTCGTGTGTATATTATTAATGAAGCTCAACCGAATGCATTTGCAACCGGGCGAGATCCTGAACATGCTGCTGTGGCTGCGACAACCGGCATATTGAGTATACTTAGTGAGCGAGAGCTGCGTGGTGTTATGGCGCATGAACTTGCTCACGTGAAGCATCGGGATATTTTAATTTCTACAATTTCAGCAACATTAGCCGGAGCGATCTCAGCGTTGGCTAATTTTGGTATGTTTTTTGGTGGACGAGATGAGGATGGGCGTCCAATTAATCCTCTTGCTGGGATTTTACTTGCTTTTCTTTCTCCTTTAGCCGCTATGCTTATCCAAATGGCTATTTCACGTACGCGGGAGTTTGGCGCAGATCGAGGAGGGGCAGAAATATCGGGGGATCCATTGGCGTTGGCTAGCGCGTTACAGAAAATTGATGCTTATGCACGAGGGATCCCTATGGCAACCGCAGAAGCTCATCCTGAAACGGCTCAAATGATGATTATTAGTCCGCTTTCAGGGGGTGGTTTACGTGGTTTGTTTTCTACGCACCCTAATACAGAAGAACGTATTGCACGGTTACAAGCGATTTCACGCGGAGAGGTATTGGATTGAGCATAGCGCTACACGAATGGTGATTTTAGGGCGTTGTGCCAACAAAAGCAGAGCTGGATGTTTTGAATAAACGGCGTTTGTATGTACGGCAAGTGCCTAGGTTATAAGTTTGAGATAGGTACTTTATTTTTTTAGTGACTTTTGAATTGCCGTTTTGAGGAGTGCTTATTTTTGCGTCTGGAGGATAGTTTTCCTGCTAAAATCAGAGGTTGCGTTGTAGCAGCTTTGCGCACGCTTTTTAGGCTGCCTTTGCTTTAGGCGGTAATTGTTTAGATGTTTCTTGGAGAAGAATATGGCAATTGAACGCACCTTATCTATTATTAAGCCCGATGCTGTAGCAAAAAACGTTATCGGCAAAATCTATCAGCGTTTTGAAGATGCAGGCTTAAAGATCGTGGCTTCAAAAATGGTGCATTTGTCTGAGCGTGAGGCCGGCCAGTTTTATGCTGTTCATAAAGAGCGTCCTTTTTTTAAGGACCTCGTTTCTTTTATGGTTTCTGGCCCTGTAATGGTTCAGGTGCTTGAGGGAGAAGGGGCGATTGCGAAGAACCGTGATTTGATGGGGGCAACGGATCCAAAGAAGGCAGCCTCTGGCACAATTCGCGCTGATTTCGCAGATTCAATTGATGCGAATGCTGTACATGGTTCTGATGCAGCTGAAACTGCTGCAGTGGAAATTGCTTTTTTCTTCCCGGCTTTGAATGTGTATAGCCGTTAATTTGGGCTTAGGATAAGCGTATTTTGCCCATCCGTGATATCGAAGATGAAAGTTAATTTACTTAATTTTGATGCAGAAGGACTGCATGCTTGGTTTGCTGCACAGGGCGAAAAGGCTTTTCGTGCACGTCAGGTGATGCGCTGGATGCATCGAAGTGGGGTGGCTGAATTCGATGGTATGACGGATGTTGCAAAGTCGCTGCGCGCAAAGTTATTAGATTTGGCGCAAATTAGTGCACCAAGCTGCATTAGAGATAATACCTCTACTGATGGTACCCGTAAGTGGCTCTTTGATGTTGGTGGGGATAATGCTGTTGAAACGGTCTTTATTCCAGAGACTAATCGTGGAACTTTGTGCGTTTCGTCGCAGGCAGGTTGTGCACTAGACTGTGCCTTTTGTTCTACGGGTAAACAGGGTTTTAACCGTAATTTGAGCACAGCTGAAATTATTGGTCAGCTTTGGCAGGCGAATCGTATGCTCGGTACTAATGAGAGTGGTGAGCGTATCGTGACCAATGTTGTATTGATGGGCATGGGTGAGCCTTTAGCTAATTACGATAATCTCGTTCCGGCCTTGCGTTTGATGCTGGATGATCATGCGTACGGTTTATCTCGTCGTAGGGTAACTGTTTCAACAAGCGGTATCGTGCCGGCTATGGACCGTTTGCGGCAAGAATGTCCTGTCGCGTTAGCTGTATCGCTTCATGCGCCAGATGATGATTTGCGAGATGTATTGGTGCCGATAAATCAGAAATACCCTTTGAAGATGCTTATGGCCGCATGTACGAGGTATTTAGAGGCTGCTCCTCGCGACTTCATTACTTTCGAATATGTTATGCTTAGTGGGGTTAATGATGGTCTTACGCATGCCCGGGCATTGCTCGCTTTGGTGCAGGATGTCCCGTGTAAATTTAACTTAATCCCTTTTAACCCATTCCCTGGGAGTGCTTTTAAAACGTCGCCTCTTTCAAAAGTGAGGCAGTTTGCAGAGTTGCTTAATGGGGCTGGTGTTGTGACTACTGTGCGTAAGACGCGCGGTGAAGATGTTGATGCAGCTTGTGGCCAATTGGCCGGACGTATTATGGATAAAACACGGCGTACGATTCGCTTGGCGTTGCAAACGGAGAACTGAAAATTGAAAACATATTTGATTCGCTCTGCTCTATGCTTTTGTATTCCTTTGACGTTTTTTGCTTGTTCAGGGATAGAGAGTTCAACGGGTAGTCCAACTGCGAGCTCTGCTCGCCCTTTAGCTAGTCGGCCTGTTTTGGATTTGCCTCATACTACTGATGCTCTGCGTAGTGCAAAGGCGCATACGGAGCTTGGGATGGGTTACGTCGATTTGGGGCGCTTCGATATTGCATTAGATGAAGCACAAATTGCTTTGCGCGCGGACTCTAATTACTCTCCGGCCTATCATCTATTAGGGATGGCCTACATGATGCTAAAAGATAGTACGCAAGCACGTGATAATTTTGAGCGTGCGTTGAGTTTGGCACCGGGAGACCCTGAGGTTAGCAATACTTATGGTATGTTTAAATGTCAGAATGGTGAAGCTACAGAGGGTTTGGCGTTACTCGAGAGTGCTGGGCGTAATCCGTATTATCGTTATCCAACACGAGCACTAACTAATGCTGGGTTATGTTATTTAACATTAAATGATACCAATCAAGCACAAAGTTATTTTCGACGTGCGGCAGAGGTGGACCCAACGAATGCGACAGCCTTGTATCATTTAGCTAGTCTGTTATATCAAGCTAAGGATTATAAAGAGGCCAAAAAGGCTATTACGCAGCTGCATCAAAATGCTAGTACGACCTCTGCTTCGGCCTGGATGGGCTATCTGATTGCGCTTAAAACTAATAATGATGATGAGCGTGTCAGTTATGCAGCTCAGATTAAAAATCGTTTTCCCGAGTCAGAGGAGTATAAGTGGTTGGTGCAGGGGAAAACTCAGTGAGTTCGCATTCGACCGATCACTTAGACACCTCTTTGCCTGATCAGGCTCAGACGATTACGCCGGACGATGCCGCTTCAAAACAAACGGCAGGTCAGATGCTGCGGGAAGCTAGGGTTAATCAGGGCTTGAGTGTAGAGGATGTGGCTAAGTCGCTCAATCTCAAGCCAGCCCAGATAGTTGCAATTGAAGCGCAAGATGTGTCGCAATTACCCGGCATGGTTTTTATGCGCGGATTTATGCGAAATTACGCAAAAAAAATGGGGTTGGATGTAGATTCTGTTATGGCGGCTGTTTGTCAGGATGCTTCGCCTGCAGAATTGTCTCTGCCTGCTGGACTGGGCGCGCGAGCGAACCCGGTTTCTGTGCGAGTGTTCGGTGCATCTTTTTTTAGAATTTTGATGTTCTTTGCGATTTTTTTGGCGTTAGCTGGGGCCGTGGTGGTCTATTTAAGAGGGGTTCCCTTTGTAGTAGATCAAATGCAATCTGTTAAAAATATCTTCTTTGCTTCGCAAGCAGATGAGAAAACCTTAAAGGATGAGGGGAGTTCGGCGATTTTGGCGCAGCCGTCTTTAGAGGTTCAGGGTACTTCTGTTAACAAGGACGTTTTAGTAAATGAGCCTCTACAACCGGCGAAAGTTGTTGAAAATGCTTCTGGTATCGCACCGCTCCAAGGCTCGGCAGTAGTTGGAAATTCACCGGAATTGAAGTTGAACTTTAAAGGTAAAGCTTGGGTCGAGGTCAAGGATGTAACTGGAGTTATTATTTTTTCAGGGGAAGGGAAAGCGGGTGTTGTTCAGAATGTTTCTGGTAAGCCGCCTTTGGCTCTTGTCATTGGAAATGCAAAGGATGTTTCTCTTGAGTATCAAGGTAAAGGCGTTGATTTGGCGCCCTTTACGCGAGGCACTGTCGCACGTCTAAATTTACCGCCATCTTGAATATGAGTGTTTCTTTATTATCTCCTCGTGCGGCTTCGCGTCGGCAGTCTTTTATTGCCGAGATAGCCGGTATTCGAATGGGTGGTGATGCGCCGATAGTCATTCAATCGATGACTAATACAGATACCGCAGATGATTTAAGCACAGCTATACAAATTGCTGAGTTATTTAGGGCCGGTTCTGAATTGGTGCGCGTTACCGTGAATAATGAGGCAGCGGCTCAGGCCATTCCAAAAATTCATGAACGCTTGCTGAAGATGAATCTGGAAGTGCCTATTGTTGGGGATTTTCACTACAATGGCCATCGCTTACTGGAGTCTTATCCAGATTGTGCAAAGATACTAGCAAAGTATCGTATTAATCCAGGTAATGTGGGAGCCGGGGCTCGGCGTGACACGCAGTTCGCGCAAATGATTGAGATTGCATGCAAATATCAAAAACCTGTTCGGATTGGTGTGAATTGGGGCAGTTTGGACCAAAGTGTTTTGGCGCGCATGATGGATGAAAATGCGTATCGTATTCAGCCTTGGCCGGCAGACGCTGTTATGCGAGAGGCTTTGGTGGTTTCTGCTATTGAATCTGCGCAAAAGGCACAAGAGTACGGCATGTTGGCCAATCAAATTATTTTGTCAGCCAAAGTTTCGAGTGTTCAAGATTTAATTGCGGTCTATCGTGAACTTGGTCGGCGTTGTGAGTATGCATTGCACCTTGGCTTGACAGAAGCTGGCATGGGTTCTAAAGGTATTGTTGCGTCAACGGCAGCTTTAAGTGTTTTGCTTCAAGAGGGCATTGGTGACACGATTCGCGTTTCGCTAACGCCTCCTCCGGGCGGTAGTCGAACTCAGGAGGTTATCGTCGCGCAAGAAATTTTGCAGACGATGGGTTTGCGAGCATTTACGCCTTTGGTAACGGCTTGCCCGGGATGTGGTCGAACAACAAGCACCGTGTTTCAAGATTTGGCTGAAAAAATACAAAATTATGTGCGGGAAAAAATGCCCGTCTGGAAAACGCAATATGATGGTGTTGAGAACATGACCCTGGCTGTTATGGGCTGTGTTGTCAATGGTCCAGGGGAGAGCAAGCACGCCAATATCGGTATTTCTTTGCCCGGCACAGGGGAGGCCCCGGCTGCTCCTGTTTTTATAGATGGTCAAAAAGCAATGACTCTACGGGGTGAGAATATTGCTCAGGAATTTCAAGCAATCATTGATCAATACGTTGTAACGCACTATCTGCGTAAGGATACTGTTGTTTAGGTGAATGTATATGAATTATAAAAAAATGCAGGCAGTGAGGGGTATGAATGACGTTTTGCCAGATGAGGCTGAGCGTTGGGCACTTTTTGAGGCTTTAGCTATTGACGTGCTGCGAGGGTACGGCTACCGCCCTATCCGTATGCCTATTGTTGAGCAAACTGCATTATTCAAGCGGGCTATTGGTGAAGTTACGGATATCGTTGAAAAAGAAATGTATTCTTTTGAAGACCGGCTTAACGGAGAAACGCTCACTTTACGGCCCGAAGGTACGGCCTCCTGCGTTCGAGCCGCAATCGAGCATAGTATGCTGCATGAAGGTGGGCAGCGTCTTTATTACATGGGGCCGATGTTTCGTCATGAGCGTCCACAAAAAGGTCGCTATCGTCAGTTTCATCAAATTGGTGTTGAAGCATTAGGCTTCGCTGGCCCGGAGACTGATGCTGATTTAATTTTAATGGGCGCACGTTTGTGGGATGTGTTAGGGTTAAAAGATGCCATTCGTCTTGAAATTAACTCTCTTGGGGAGGCAGAAGAGCGTGCCGCGCACCGACAAGCCCTTATTGCTTATTTTGAGCAACATAGCCAGACTTTAGATGAAGATGCAAAACGGCGTTTATACACAAATCCTTTACGGATTTTAGATACGAAGAATCCCGATATGCAGGCGCTTGTTGAGGCTGCACCAAAGCTGTCTGATTTTTGGGGAGAAGAAACCGTAGCGCATTTTTCGACGTTACAGCAGTTTTTAAAAGATGCCGGTATTGCATTTACCATTAATCACCGCTTGGTGAGGGGGCTGGATTACTATAATCGTACAGTTTTTGAATGGGTGACGGACAAACTCGGTGCACAAGGAACGGTATGTGCAGGTGGGCGTTATGACGGATTAATTGAGCAACTGGGCGGTAAGCCTTTGCCTGCAGCAGGATTTGCTCTAGGTGTAGAGCGTTTGATTTCTCTTTGGGCAGAAACGGAAACTGTGCCCGAGTACGGTTTTAATGCACCAGATGTCTACGTTACTTATATGGGGGAGGTTGCTCAGCGTGTGGCTATGACAGCCGCCCAGATTTTGCGTGATCAGGGTTTTAATGTGGCGTTTCATTATGGAAGCGGATCTATTAAAGCTCAAATGAAAAAAGCCGATGCAAGCCGTGCTGAAATTGCTTTGATTGTGGGAGAAGACGAAGCTGCAGCAGGGGAGGTTAGTCTAAAATTCTTACGTAAAGAAGGTACGCAAAAGCGAGTGCCTCTTGAAGAGATGTGTGCAACTGTTGATGAAATGATTTACGAACAGGAAGAAAATTAAAATGGCCGCTTTTGATTTAGATGAACAAGAACAGATTTCGGAGCTTAAAGCGTGGTGGGCCAGGTATGGTTCATTGCTTACAGGTGTCGCGCTTATTCTTACATTTGGCCTGCTTGGCTGGACGGGATGGCAACATTACCAAATAAGGCAAAGTCAAGAGGCTGCAGGCACCTACGCTCAGCTTGAAAAGGCTATCTTAAGTCAGGATTCAGCCAAAGCCCGGGAATTATCTGGGCATATCATGGAAAACTTTGCATCATCAATTTACGCTGATTTAGCCGCTATGAAATCAGCTAACTTGCAAGCACAGAGTGGTGATTTAGCCAATGCGCATGTTCAGCTTAAGTGGGTTGTTGAAAAGGGCCATGATGATGGATTACGCGCGATAGCACGTTTGCGTTTAGCAGCCGTGCTGGCAGATAGAGGGATGTTTGATGAAGCGCTTTCTCAGCTCCAAACGATTCCTGCTGGTCAGAAAATGCGTTTTGAGGATGCGCGTGGAGATGTTTTAGCTGCTCAGGGCAAACTTGAAGAGGCTAAGACTGCTTGGAAAAGCGCCTTGGCTGAGCTCGATTTAGCAGATGCTGGCGCTGATCGAGTCAAGAAAAATATTGAGACGAAACTTGAAACGGTAGGGTTATAAGAATGAGCCAAAGCTACAAGAAGCTTCGTGCGTTGGGCGTGATTTTTGCGTTTGCATGTTTGTCGGGTTGTGCCAGCTTAAACCCTTTTGCTGCAAAATTGCCGTCCATGTCTCCTATTGATGCGAGCATGAAGATTAATGTGGTTTGGAAAGTAAATTTAGGCGCAGACTCAGAGAGGTATGTATTTACTCCTGCTTTGCTTGAAGGGCAGGTAATAGCTGCTGCAGCCAATGGGTATGTCACTCGTTTAGATGAAAATGGTTCACAGTTATGGCGGGTGCGTCCTTCAAAAACGCTTTCTGCCGGGGTGGGGACTAACGGGACGCTCGTTGTTGTCGCTAATGAGAATGGTGAAATCATTGCGCTGAATGCTGCTGATGGGACGGAGCGTTGGCGTACAAAGCAAGGTGTTGAAATTATTGCTCCACCCGCAGTTAACGGGGATACCGTTGTGGTGCGCACTTCAGATAATCGGCTGATGGGGCTTGAAGTAGAAGGGGGGGCTCGTCGCTGGGTATATCAGCGTAGCAATCCTGCATTGGCGATGCGTAGCAGCGCTTCTATGCTCATTGATGCTGACACTGCTGTAACAGGTTTCCCCGGGGGCAAGCTTGCTGGGGTGGCTACTCGAAATGGTGAGCTACTGTGGGAGTTAAATATTGCGCAAGCTCGCGGTACAACAGAGCTTGAGCGTATGATTGACGTAGCAGGATCGCCGCTTGCCGCACGTGGTGAGCTTTGTGCTGTGGCGTATCAGGGCCGGGTTTCTTGCTTTGATTTTGCAAAAGGAAGTTTAGTTTGGTCTGTAGAGTTTTCTAGCGTTGTGGGTTTGGCAAGAGACAACTTTAATGTTTTTGCAATCTCAGATAAAGGTATTGTGACCGCTTTAGACAATAAAACCGGGGCGCAGGACTGGAAAACCGACGTCATCGAAGGGCGAAAATTAACACGCCCGGTTGTACTGAAAGATTACTTAGCGGTAGGAGATGGGGCGGGGCAGGTTCATTTTTTTGAGCGTAAAACAGGTGTCTGGCTTGGCCGTGTATTAACGGATGGGTCGCCCATTATTGGTGAGCCACAGGCATTTAACAGCGGCATTTTGGTACAAACTGGTAAAGGTGCTCTTTACCTTGTTAAGCCAGTAGAATAAGGGAAATAAACATTTGAAGCCTACGTTTGTACTGGTTGGACGACCCAATGTCGGGAAATCTACCTTATTTAATCGCTTAACAAAGTCTCGAGATGCGTTGGTGGCAGATCAGCCGGGGTTAACACGGGATCGTCATTATGGTGTTGGGCGAGTTACCGGGCGTGAATTTTTGGTTGTTGATACAGCCGGCTTTGATCCCGTTGCTAAAGACGGCATCATGCATGAGATGGCACGCCAGGCTGAGCAGGCCATTGCAGAGGCAGATGTACTATTCTTTTTAGTCGATGGGCGCGCCGGTTTGACGCCGCATGATGAGCAGATTGCCGCTTTTTTACGGCGGGCCTCCCGACCTATTCTTCTAGTTGTTAATAAAGCGGAAGGAATGGATCGTGGCGTGGTGAGTGCAGAGTTCCATGCACTGGGTTTGGGTAAGCCATTGGTGATTTCTTCTGCTCATGGAGATGGCGTAAAGTCACTTGTTGATTTGGCTTTGGAACCTTTTCCTGAAAAGGATGAGACTGATGAAGGCGAGGAGGTTCGCGGCCCCAGGGTGGCAATTGTTGGTCGACCCAATGTGGGAAAATCTACGCTCGTCAATACGCTTTTGGGTGAAGAGCGTGTGATTGCATTTGATATGCCAGGCACAACGCGTGATGCTATTGAAGTTGCTTTTGAACGGGCAGGTAAACACTACACACTCATTGATACAGCGGGTTTGCGTAGAAAAGGTAAAGTATTTGAGGCGATTGAAAAGTTTTCTGTTATTAAAACCTTACAGGCTGTGGAGCAGGCCAACGTTGTAGTGCTGGTGCTTGATGCTAGCCAAGATATTTCTGAGCAAGATGCGCATATTGCCGGGTTTGTGCTTGAAACCGGGCGTGCTTTGGTGGTTGCAATTAATAAGTGGGATGAACTTGATTCTTACCAGCGTGGACGGGCGAAGGAAGATATTGATCGTAAGCTAAATTTCTTATCTTTTGCGCGTTTCCATCCTATTTCTGCATTGAAGGCAGAGGGCATTGCGGGCTTGCTGCAGTCTGTGGATGCAGCTTATGCTGCAGCCATGGCAAAACTTACAACACCTCGATTGACGCGTGCTTTGCAGCAGGCTATTTCGCGTCAAACGCCTCCCCGGCATGGTTTATTTCGCCCTAAACTTAGGTATGCTCATCAGGGGGGGAGTAATCCGCCGGTTGTTGTAATCCATGGAAGTGGTTTGGACCATGTAGCAGATGCGTATGTTCGCTATTTGGAGCACACTTTCCGAAATGTCTTTAAATTACAAGGTACACCGCTTAGAATTCACTTTAAAAATAGTGATAATCCCTATATAGAAAAATAATGCAGGTCAATCCGGCAAAAATAAAACATATTTAATAACATAATCAAAAAGAGGCCGTTATGAGTCAAAATAAAGGACAACTTTTACAAGATCCCTTTCTGAATGTTCTGCGTAAAGAGCATATTCCTGTTGCTGTTTATTTGGTAAATGGCATTAAATTACAGGGGCAAATTGAGTCATTTGATCAATATGTCATTTTGCTTAAAAATACTGTAACGCAAATGGTCTACAAGCATGCTATTTCGACTGTGGTGCCAGTGCGTGCAGTGAGTCTGTCTGAGCAGGACTTTGATGAAGAGGTTTGATTTTTGTGCAGACAATCTACTTTATAGTGCTCTATGAGTAGAAATTATGTTTGAACGGCCGGCTTATGGCGAAAAGGCGATATTAGTTCAGTTAGATTTGCACCAAGGTGCGCTGGCAGAGCGACTTGAAGAGCTGCGTTTGCTTGCGCTAAGTGCCGGTGCGCAGGTGCTTGGCGTGGTAACAGGTCGGCGAGCGGCGCCCGATGCTGCCCTTTTTGCTGGGAAGGGGAAGGTTGAGGAAATTGGGCTACAACGCGTTGCCCTTGGTGCAGATCTTGTGTTGTTTAACCATGAGCTTTCACCTGCTCAGCAGCGTAATTTAGAACGAGCGCTTGAATGTAGGGTGATTGATCGTACGTCACTTATTCTCGATATTTTTGCGCTGCGGGCAAAAAGTCATGAGGGTAAGGTTCAAGTTGAGCTTGCGCAGCTTGAGCATTTGGCTACGCGTTTGGTCCGGGGTTGGACGCATTTGGAGCGTCAAAAAGGGGGGATTGGTCTGCGCGGTCCAGGAGAAACACAGCTTGAAACAGACCGGCGTTTGTTAGGCGGGCGTATAAAAGCATTAAAAAGTCGTCTGCTTACTTTAGAGAAGCAACGCAAAACGCAGCGCCGGGCTAGAGATCGCCAATCTGTTTTCTCTGTTTCCCTTGTGGGTTATACCAATGCAGGTAAATCTACCTTGTTTAATGCCTTAACAAAGGCCGGGGCGTATGCAGCAGATCAGCTTTTTGCAACCTTAGATACTACTTCGCGTCGTGTGTTCATTAATGCCGATATTGGGCAGATTGTTATTTCTGATACGGTTGGATTTATTCGAGATTTGCCGCATGGTTTAGTTGAGGCTTTCAAGACAACATTGGAAGAGACGGTTTGCGCAGATTTGCTTTTGCATGTTGTAGATTCCGTGAGTGAAGACAGACAAGCGCAAATTGATGCGGTGAATAAGGTGCTTGAGGAAATTGGTGCGATTACGCAGCCACAGATACAGGTCTGGAATAAAATCGACTGCTCTGGCGTACCGGCCCGGGCTGAAGCGGATGAGTATGGTAGAATCAACCGTGTTTTTATGAGCGCAAAAACTGGGGAAGGCTTGGATATCTTGCGCCATATTTTGGCTCAAGCAGCCCTGGAGCGTGGCACGCAAAACAAGCAAATTTCGTTCAACGAATATAAGCTGGATGATAATAAAGATGATTAATAGACGGGTGCTTCATGTTATTTAAAAAACTACGTTTTTTGCGTAAACAATCTGGTGAATACTCAGACTATGTTGTTTATAATGAGTCGCCACGGGGAAAGAATGAAGGCCCGCCTGATTTAGAGGAATTATGGCGCGATTTTAATCGTCGTCTAGGGGGGCTTTTTGGAAATGATAAGGGAAATGGAGGCCCTGGTGGGCCGGCTAGAGACCCTTCTGGCTGGACACCTAACCAATTCGGTGGTGGGTTTGTTAGCCTGATATTTATTCTAGGACTGATTTGGGTGGCCTCCAGTAGCGTTTTTATGGTGGATGCTAGCCAGCGTGCTGTTGTAAAAGTATTTGGTCGTTATGATAAAACAGTAGGGGAGGGTCTGCAGTTTCGTTGGCCATCGCCGATCGGTAGTCATGAAATTGTTAACGTCACCGGAGTGAGAACGGTTGAGGTGGGTTATAAAAATAATGAGCGTAACAAAATTGACCGTGAATCTCTCATGTTAACGGATGATGAAAATATCATTACCATTCAATTTGCTGTGCAATATATTTTAAATAATCCGGAGGATTATGTATTTCAGAATAGAGATACAGAGGAGTCTGTAAAGCAGGTTGCTGAGACAGCTATGCGTGAAATTGTGGGTAAAAGCAAAATGGACTTTGTGCTCTACGGTGGCCGGGAACAAATTGCTGCTGAAGCCCATAAAATGATGCAAGCCATATTAGACCGCTATCGCACCGGTATTCAAATTTCTCGCGTCACGCTTCAAAACGCCCAGCCACCAGAGCAGGTTCAAGCTGCGTTTAACGATGCAGTGAAGGCCGGTCAAGATAAAGAGCGTCAGCGTAATGAAGGGCAAGCTTATGCAAATGATGTGATTCCTAAAGCACAAGGTACTGCAGCACGTTTGAATCAAGAGGCAGAGGCCTATAAAGCACGCGTGACAGAAAGCGCCATTGGTGATGCGAGCCGCTTTAAGCAAGTGTTAACGGAATATCAACGCGCCCCGGCTATTACGCGGGAGCGGATGTATCTTGAAACAATGGAGCATATCTTTGCAAATACCGCCAAAGTGATGCTCGATGCTAAAGGCAGCGGCAATTTACTTTATTTGCCCTTAGATAAGCTCATGGCTCACACTACCAATGCAGCAGTAGGTCCTGTACAAGATAATCACGCTACACCTGCGCCTGCGCCGCAGCAGTCTGTGCCCGCGCCAACGCCTCCTCAAGAGGAGCGTAGAAATCTTCGTTCATTCAGAGGGGAACGTCAATGAGTATGAAAGCGCCCATTTTAGCGGCAGTGCTTGTTGCCGGTTTAGCAACCTTAAGCGGTGCTGCTTTTACCGTTGATCAAACTAAAAATGCCATGATTTTGCAGTTTGGTGAAATTAAGCGAGTGATAGAAGAGCCCGGGCTGACATTTAAAGTCCCCATGGTGCAAAACGTGCTGTTTTTCGATAAGCGCATTTTGACGATGGATACCCAAGACCCTGAGCGCTTTATTACCTCAGAAAAAAAGAACGTCTTGGTCGATTATTTTGTGAAATGGCGTATTCTGGATCCGCGTGAGTACTACAAATCCGTAGGTAATGAGATGCGGGCGCGTAATCGTTTAGAGCAGACCATTAGTTCTGGGCTGCGTGAAGAATTTGGTAAGCGCACCGTACATGAAGTGGTTTCTGGCGAGCGGGATAAGATTATGGAAATTATCCGTGAAAAGGCAGACTTGGATGCCCGTCGTATTGGTGTACAAATTGTGGACGTGCGCTTAAAGCGCGTCGAGTTACCTGCGGAGGTTTCCGAGTCGGTTTACCGCCGGATGGAGGCTGAGCGTAAACGGGTAGCCAATGAGTTGCGTTCGGAAGGTTCTGCTGCGGCTGAAAAAATTCGTGCGGATGCAGATCGTCAGCGAGAGGTGATTGTGGCTGAAGCTTATCGCGATGCACAAAAAATTAAAGGTGAAGGGGATGCGAAAGCCATTGCAACCTATGCTGAAGCTTTTGGGCAAAATCCTCAGTTTTATAGTTTCTATAAAAGCTTAGAGGCCTACCGAAGTAGCTTTACCAATAAGGGTGACGTTATGGTGGTGGATCCAAGTTCGGAGTTCTTTAAATACCTGAAGCAGTCGGGGGGCAGCTCACCTAAAGTAAATTAAAATCGACATCTAAGCTCAGGAGCATATTTTTAAAAGCTAGGTGCGTTTTGTGTTGATCAGGCGTTGTGGGTACAGATATTTTGTCTTCGATGCCTGGTGCTGCGGACAGGGGTTATATTTTCGCCTGTTTAAATTTTTATTTATATTTAAAACGGAATTATTATGCGCTGGGTTTTACCAGACTATATCGAAGACGCCTTGCCTCAAGAGGCCGCTTACATAGAGATGCTGCGTACGCGCATTTTGACTGCTTTTAAAGTACGCGGTTATCAGTTAGTTATGCCGCCTATGATGGAATATCTAGAGGCACTACTAACGGGTTCTGGTCAAGATTTGGGGTTGAGGACGTTTCATTTAGTCGATCAACTTTCAGG
>RRZT012115487.1_pt1 | contig 34178 bp, 37 predicted proteins | sample 2165551 | NCBI WGS metagenome assembly RRZT01 (sample SAMN10456910, study PRJNA506462) | wastewater metagenome | biome: wastewater; feature: sludge; material: wastewater sludge; isolation source: wastewater sludge with Escherichia coli K12::gfp cells carrying plasmid... | place: USA: Moscow, Idaho...
CGCCCCTTTCCGGGGCGTTTTCTTTTTGGCCGCCGAGGCCGCAACAGGCAGGGCCCGTCACCGGGGATGACGGGCTTCCTCAATCATGGACTCGATGAATTTCACCCGCAGCGGATCGGCTTTCTCCAGCTCCCGTGCGGCTTCCAGTTCGGCAATTGCCACTCCGGTTTCACCGTTGGCCAGCATGTCACGGGCCAGAAACACCCGCAATGCACTGTTGTCCGGCAGCAGCCGGCTGGCATCCTCCAGCAGCGGACGCGCTGCATGGGGCCTGGGCTCCACGTTGCTCAGCGACAGGGCGATCGCATATTCCGCCAGCAGGTCCGGATCATCCGACAGGGTACCGGCAATCCGGGCGAAGGCATCCACCGCACCATCGTAGTTCTCCAGTACATAGTAGGAATGTCCCAGCATGGCCCAGCCGGCCCGGTCCCCCGGATTGGCCGCCAGACGTGCGGCCAGCTTCTGCACCATGTCGTCACCGATGGCGCTCCGGGCCGTCTGCGGCGGTGCCAGCGCCAGGTCCGGCCGGCCGGTCCGCCAGTACAGGCTGCCGGTCAGCACCAGCGTGGTCAGCCCGCCCAGCAGCAGCCAGCGCTTGCCCGAGGCGGCCGTGTCGGCCGGCCTGTCCGGTGCCGGAGAGGCAGTTTCGTTCAGCAGTCGCTGGCCCAGCTCTGCCTGCAAGGACTGGTGCTGTTCCGCTGTCAGCTCGCCATCCGCCCGCCGGCGGTCCAGTGCCTGCCATTCTTCGGCCAGCACGTCTCGGGCCTCCAGCCGCTGTTGCCTGACCTCTCGCGGCCGCAATACCGGCCAGGCAAATCCCAGCCCCAGCACGCCGGCCAGCAGGGCGACACCGGCTATCCACATGGTCATGATTGCGAATCCTGTCTGGTTTTCGGGGGAGTCCGGTGCAGCAAGGCTGCCACCCGGTTGCGCTCGTCATCGCTCAGGGACGGCTCGGCAGTGGTACCGGAATGGCGCGCAATGCGCCACCAGGCGCCGCCACCCAGCAGCAGCAGCAGGCCCGGCCCCAGCCACAGCAGCCAGGTGTAGGGCTTGAACGGCGGGTCATAGAGGACAAAATCGCCGTAGCGTTCGGTCAGGAAATCAATGATTTCCGCATCGCTTTTGCCGTCGATGATCAGGGTACGCACCTCGCGGCGCAGGTTCTGCGCCAGCTTGGCCTGCGAATCGGCCAGCGTTTCGTTCTGGCAGACAAGGCAGCGCAGTTCTCTGGAGACTTCGCGCAGCCGGGTTTCCACCAGCGGGTCTTCCGCCAGGTCCCGGCCTTCCTGCGCCAGCGCTGCGGGACTGCACAAGGCACCGGCCAGCGCCAGTGCAGACAGGAAGGGTCTGATCATGATTGCAGTTTCCGGATCAGGGGCAACAGTACATCGCGGTTCACCTCGGGCGTAACCGGGCCGAGGTGGCGGTAGCGGATGATGCCGTCACGGTCGATGACAAAGGTTTCGGGCACGCCGTACACGCCGTAGTCGATGCTGATCCGGCCATCGGTATCCATCACCGACAGGCGGTACGGATTGCCCAGCCGTGCCAGCCAGTCGCGGGCAGCGTCAGGCTCATCCTGCTGGTTCAGGCCGACGACGGTGACACCGTGCCCGCGCGCCAGTTCGGTGACGGCCGCATGCTCCTGGGCACAGGCCGAGCACCACGACGCCCAGACATTCAGCAGCCACACCTGGCCCTTCAGGTCGGCCGGCGCAAAGCGCTGCGCCGGGTCGTCCAGCCTTGGCAGGCTGAAAGCCGGAGCGGGCTGGCCCACACGCTGCGACGGCAGCACCCGCGGATCACGTTGCAGGCCGGCGGCAAACAGGCCCACCAGCAGCACAAACACCAGGAACGGCAGCGCCCACAGCAGGCGGCGACGGGCAAGCGGCGTCATGGGCGACTCCCCCGGCGCAGGCGGTAACGGCGGTCAGCCATGGCGAGCAGGCCTCCCAGCCCCATCAGCAGTGCGCCGTACCAGATCCAGCCGACAAACGGCTTGTGATAAAGGCGCACACCCCAGCTGCCGTCTTCCAGCTGGTCCGCCAGCGCGACATAGACATGGTTGAAAAAACCGGCATGGATCGATGCTTCGGTCATCGGCATGCCCGGCATCGAGGCATAAATGCGTTTTTCAGGCGTCAGCACGGCCAGCGGTGCCCCGTTGTCGGTTACGGCCAGACGGGCGGTCACGCCCAGATAGTTGGGGCCGTTGCTGTCGCCGATGTCTTCCAGCGTAAAGCGGTAGGCACCCAGTGTGGCCGAACCGCCGGCGGCCAGCCGCACGTCGCGCTCGCGCTCATAACCCGAAGTCAGGGCAATGCCGATGACGGTCACCGCCACGCCGACGTGGGCCAGATGCATGCCCAGCGTGGCCAGACCCGGGCGCTGGCCGGCGCGCCAGCGGCGCAGCAGGTCCCACAGCGCACCCAGAATGATCCAGAGCGCGGCAAACAGGGCCAGGGCCACCAGCGGCGAGAAGGGCGCCAGCGTACCGCTCCAGACAATCGCCAGCACCGCGCTCGCCAGCAGGACATGCCACAGCCCCTTTACCAGCTCCATGCCGGCCTGGCGTTTCCAGCGCACCACGCTGCCCGGCCCGATCAGCAGCAGGAGCGGCAGCATCACCGGAATGAACACCGCATTGAAGTAGGGCGGGCCGACCGACAGCTTGCCAAGGTTCAGCGCATCCACCATCAGGGGATACAGGGTGCCCAGCAGCACCGAGGCCGTGGCTACGCACAGCAGCACGTTGTTGGCCAGCAGCAGCGATTCACGCGACAGCGGGGCAAAGCCGGCCGTGCTGGTCAGGTCCGGCGCGCGGACGGCAAACAGCACCAGCGACACGCCGACCACCACTGCCAGCAGCGCGAGGATGAACACTCCCCGCCCCGGATCGGAGGCAAAGGCGTGCACCGACGACAGCACGCCCGAACGGACAAGGAAAGTGCCCAGCAGCGACAGCGAAAAGGTCAGGATCGCCAGCAACACCGTCCAGCTTTTGAACACGCCGCGCTTTTCGGTCGCCGCCAGCGAGTGCATCAGTGCCGTGCCGGCCAGCCAGGGCATGAACGACGCGTTTTCAACCGGATCCCAGAACCACCAGCCGCCCCAGCCCAGCTCGTAATAGGCCCACAGGCTGCCCACGGCGATGCCGGCCGTCAGGTTGACCCATGCCAGCGTGGTCCACGGCCGGGCAAAGCGGGCCCAGGCCGCATCGATCCGGCCGGCCATCAGCCCGGCCAGCGCCATGGCAAACGCCACCGCAAAGCCGACATAACCCATGTAGAGCAGCGGCGGATGCACGATCAGGCCCGGGTCCTGCAACATCGGATTCAGCTCGCGCCCTTCAACGGCCGGAATGTCCAGCCGGGCAAACGGATTGGAAGTCAGCAGCAGGAAAAAGCCGAACCCGGCCGCAATCAGGCCCATGATCGCCACCAGCCGGGCGCGCATGGCGTCGTCCAGCGAGCGCGAACACAGCGCCACCGCCAGCGTCCACACGCACAGCAGCAGCAGCCATAGCAGCAGCGAACCCTCATGCCCGCCCCAGACTGCCGCCAGCCGGTACACCAGCGGCAGCTGGCTGCTGGATTGCTGCACCACGTAGCGCACGGAAAAATCATTGTCGGCAAACAGCAGCATCAGGGCGGCAAAGGCCAGGCACGCCAGCAGGCTTTGCACCACGGCCAGCGGCCGGGCCGCCGTCACCAGCGCCCGCTCGCCCGTGGCTGCACCCCGCAGCAGCAGGCCGCCCATGATGGCCGATACCGCCACGCAGGCGCACAGCGCCAGAAGACCCAGTTCAGGTAAGACTGCCCACATCACTGCACCACCGTTTCGCCTGCACGCTGGATGGCATCGGCGGCCTCCGGCGGCATGTAGTTTTCGTCGTGCTTGGCCAGCACCTGGGTAGCAGCCAGCACGCCATCGGTGCCGATCCGGCCCTGGACCACCGTGCCGTGTCCTTCGCGGAACAGGTCGGGCAGGATGCCTTCGTAGCGCACCGGCACCGATCTGGCCGTGTCGGTGATCACGAAGCGCACCCGCAGGCCGCCCGGTTCGCGCTCGACACTGCCGGCTTCCACCAGTCCGCCCACCCGGATGACCCGGTCGGTATCGACCTGGCCCGCCGCGATTTCGGTCGGGGTATGGAAGAACACCAGATTGCTGCGAAAGGCGTTGAGGATCAGGCCGCTGGCCACGGCCACCACGGCCAGGCCGGCCAGCACGATCAGAAGGCGTTTCTTACGCTTGGGATGCATCGGCAGTCTCCCGTGAAGGTTGCGCCGGGTCTGCCGGCAACGGTGCGGACCATGCCTGATCGCCGGCATCGGCCATGGCCACGCGCAAGGCCAGCTGGCGCATGGCGCGGCGGCGGTGGCGGCGCAGGATCAGCAGCTCCAGCGCTACGGCGAAAAAGCACATGCCGAACGAGCCCCAGACGTACAGGGCATAGCCACCCATGGCAAAAAAGTCGCTGGCGGAGGTCCAGTTCATGCGGCAGATTTCCTCAGGATGCGTTTGACCCATTCGGTGTCGATGTCACGTTCCAGGATCAGCACGCGTACGCGCACAAAGGCGACGGCAATCGAATAGGCCCAGGCGGCGAACACCATCAGCAGCATCGCCAGCAGCATGTCGTGCGCCATCGACGGCGCCCGGGTCACGCTGACCGTGGCGCCCTGATGCAGGGTGTTCCACCATTTGACCGAGAAATAGATCACCGGCACGTTGACCACGCTGACCAGTGCAAAGAGGCCGCAGGCCCGGTCGCCACGGCGCGGGTCGTCGATGGCGGCCTTGAGTGCCAGCATGGCGAGGTACAGGAACAGCAGGATCAGCTCCGACGTCAGCCGCGCATCCCACACCCACCAGGCGCCCCACATCGGTTTGCCCCACAGGGCGCCGGTCCAGAGCGACAGGAAGGTGAACATGGCGCCGGTCGGCACCAGTGCCTGCGCCATCATGAACGACAGGCGGGTGTTCATCACCAGCCCCACAGCACTCCAGAACGCCACCACGACGTAGATCAGCATCGACATCCACGAGGCCGGCACATGCACGAAAATGATGCGATAGCCCTCGCCCTGCTGGAAATCGGTCGGCGCCACGAAAAACCCGACATACAGGCCCGCTGCCGCCAGCAGGGCCGACAGCAGCCACAGCCACGGCAGCAGCTGCCCGGTCAGCATGTAGAAGCGGGGCGGGGCGGCAAAGCGCATCCAGTTGATCTTCATGACAAGTCACTCATTCGCAGGCCAGCCGCAGGCTGGCCGCAGTGGCAAACGGGGAGAAAAACACCGCCAGCAGGGCAAACGCGGCCAGCACGGACAGTTCGGCTTCGATGCGGCCGCTGTCGGCCTGGGCCACGGCCATGGCACCGAAGACCAGCACCGGCACGAACAGCGGCAGCACCAGCAGGGCCAGCAGCATCGATCCATTGCGCAGGCCCAGCGTCAGTGCCGCACCGACCGAGCCGATGAATGCCAGCGCCAGCGTGCCCAGTGCCAGCGTCAGCGGCAGCAGCAGCAAGGCCGTCGGCCCCAGTTCAAACTGGAGGCCCAGCAGCGGCGACACCAGCACCAGCGGCACGGCGCAGGTCAGCCAGCGCGCGGTGATCTTGGCGATCACGGCCCAGATGAACGGCAGCGGCGACAGCAGCAGTTGTTCCAGCGTGCCGTCGCGCCAGTCGGACTCGAACAGGTCGCCCAGCAGGATCAGCGTTGCCAGAAGGGCGCTGACCCACAGCACGCCAGGTCCGATGGCGTGCAGCAGGGCGGCTTCAGGGCTGGTGGCCAGCGGAAACAGCGTGGCCGTCACCACGAAAAAGAACAGGGCATACAGGGCGTCGCTGGGGCGGCGCAGGGCCAGCCGGATGTCGCGGCCCATTACGGTGAAAAACAGAGCCGTCGCCGTCATCGCCGCTCTCCCAGGCGCAGCTCCCGCATGCCCTGGCCGGGCAGTTCGGCGTGATGGGTCATGACGACGCAGCCGCCGGCAGCCGCATGGGTACTGATGGCGTGCCAGACCTGCTGGCAGCCACGGGTGTCGAGTGCATTGAAGGGTTCGTCCAGCAGCCACAGTGGTCGCTGCATGGCTTCGAGGGCGGCAAAGGCCAGCCGTTTGCGCTGGCCCTGCGACAGGGCGCGGGCAGGCAGTCCGGCTTGGCGGGCCAGCTCCCAGGCCTGGAGCAGGCTGGCCAGCAGGGTATCCGCGGGCTGGCATCCGGCCAGGCTGACCTGGAGCCGGAGGTTTTCCAGCACGGTCAGGTCATCCTTGAGTGCCGCTTGCGGCCCCAGCCAGCCCAGGGTCTGGCGGTGCCGGGCATCCAGCGGCCGGTCATCACGCAGGATGGTGCCGGCATCCGGCCGGGCAAAGCCGGCCAGAAGGCGCAGCAGGCTGGTTTTGCCGCAACCGTTGTCGCCGCGTACATGCAGGACTTCGCCGGCACCGACCCGGAACGACAGGTCGGAAAACAGCGTGCGCGAGCCTTTGCGACACGTGAGATGCTGAATGGCAAGCATTGGACATCCAAGGCTGTGGAAGTCAGGATTATCGCAAAACCCGCCAAGGTGTGAATCATCCACTAGGATTAGTGCGGATTCTTCATGTTTTATGTCAAATAAAAAACCGCCGGCAGACGAACCTGCCGGCGGTTTGTGCCTGGTCAAGGCCGGTTACGGTTTGGCCAGCTCCGGGTGGATGTTGGCACCGGTGGCGTTGTTGGCACCAATGCCCTGGTCCACCGGCGGCATGCGGTGGGCAATGCCCTTGTGGCAGTCGATGCAGGTCTGGCCGGCGGCCTGGGCCTCCTCGTGCTTGAGGGACGAACGGGTGCCCTGCACACTGGTATCCATGTACTGGAAGTTATGGCAGTTGCGGCACTCGCGCGAATCCGACGCCTTCATGCGGGCCCATTCGTTCTGGGCCAGCCGCTGGCGGTTGGCGGCGAACTTTTCCGGCGTGTCGATGCTGCCGGTGATCTTGCCCCAGACTTCCTTGGAAGCCTGCACCTTGCGGATCATCTTGTGCACGAAATCCTTGGGCACGTGACAGTCCGGGCAGGTGGCACGCACGCCCGAGCGGTTGTTGTAGTGGATGGTCTGCTTGTATTCCTCGTAGACGTTGTTCTTCATCTCGTGGCACGAAATGCAGAACGATTCCTGGTTGGTGGCTTCCATGGCGGTGTTGAAGGCGCCCCAGAAGACGATGCCGGCCACGAACAGTCCCGCCACCGTCCACGGGCCGGTACGCTTGAACCACGCCCAGAGGCGGGCCAGGCGGGAGGGTTTTTGATCAGTCATGATGACTCCTGTCTGCTGCCGGACTATTTGCGCGTACTGGACTGGTAGGCGTTGTTGACCAGCGGCCTGGCGTCCACCTGCGGCACGTGGCACTGGGTGCAGAAGTAGCGCGACGGCGACAGGTTGGACAGCTCCTGGCCGGTCCGGGTCTTGAAGTGCGACGGCGGTACGCGGGTGGTGTTCATTTCCACGTAGCGGGCGGCCGAGTGGCAGTCCATGCACTTGTTGAAGTTGGTGCTGATCTCGTACTTCGACACGTCGTGCGGAATCAGCGGCGGCTGCTGCACGTAGTCACGCACGATGCGCTTGGAGTCCTTGATCGGCTTGTACATGTCGGTCGCGCTGTGACCCAGGGCAGCCTGGCCTTCCAGCGGGGCATTGTCGGCAGCCTGGGCCAGATAGCTGCCCGGTGCCGCAAGGGCGCTGACCAAGGCAAGCAGTGCCAGACGGGAAGCGGTTTTCACGATTCTTCACTCCTCTTGTCGAAACGGTGGCTGAAGCGGAACACGTCCTGCGCGCACACATCGATGCAGCGGCCGCAGTTGGTGCAGTCTCCGTTCAGGATGACGGGAGAGCTCTGCGCGTCGCCCTTGAGCGCGGGCTTGATCACCTGCGGCTCCGGGCAGACCGCAAAGCAGTCCATGCAGTCATCGCAGCGGGCGCGGGCAGGGGCACTGACCCGGAGCAGCGAGGCACGGCCGATCAGGCCGTACGCCGCGCCCATCGGGCACACGTGTCCGCACCAGCCGCGCTGGGCGATGACGAGGTCGTAGATGAAAACGGCGAGGACCAGCACAAGGCCGATGCCGGCGCCGAACAGGATTTCGCGGTGCAAGAGCGAAACCGGGTTGACGAGTTCCCACACCATCGAGCCGCTGAAGGCAGAAGCCAGCAGCACCGAACCGAGCAGCCAGCGGCGTAGGCTCCTGGGGGGCATGCGCCCGCCCTTGAGCCCGAGCCGGCGGCGCGACCAGCCCGCGCAGTCGGTGACGAGGTTGACCGGGCACACCCACGAGCAGAACACCCGTCCACCGGCCACCAGATAGAAACCGGCCACGATGACGGCGCCCAGCAGGGCCGTCAGTTGCGGCAGGTGTCCGGCAGCCAGCGACTGGGCCAGCACGAAGGGATCGGTCAGCGGCACGGTGTCGAGCACGCGGCTGGCGGTCAGGTTGCCTTTCAGCACCCAGACGCCGCCCAGCCAGCCGGCCAGTGCGCCGGAGCCGGCAAAGAGGCCGAGCACCGACAACTGCGACAGGCGGCGCAGGACCAGCCAGCGGTGCCGCTGCCAGAACGAACGTGCGGGCGTCATGGCTGTTCTCCTCCGGCCGGTGCTTCAGGCTGGCGGACCGGCATCTGCACCAGATCGTCACCCAGGAGCGACTTGCCCTGATTGCCGGCCTTTTCCTCCCACCCCAGGCGGTAGTGGCTGCCGATCTTGCCCTTGGCCAGATGGATCGGCACCACCTTGATGGCGGCCTCTTCCAGTACGCAAGCGCTTTCGCACTTGCCGCAGCCGGTGCAGTAGTCCGAATGCACTGTCGGCAGCAGCATGCCGTGGCGGTCCGAGCGCGGGTTGTGCTGCTTTTCCAGCGTGATGGCCTTGTCGATGACCGGACACACGCGGTAGCAGACATCGCAACGCAGCCCCAGGAAGTTGAGGCAGGTTTCGTGGTCGATCAGCACCGCCAGCCCCATGCGGGCCTGGTTGATGTCGGTGAGCGCGGGGTCGAGCGCACCGGTCGGGCAGGCCTTGACGCAAGGTACGTCAGGGCACATCTCGCACGGAATGTCGCGCGCACTGAACCACGGCGTGCCCACGCCCTTGCCCTCGCCCAGACGGGCGAGTTTCAGGGTGTCGTACGGGCAGTCACGCACACAGAGGCCGCAGCGCACGCAGGCCGACAGGAAATCCGCCTCCGGCAGTGCGCCGGGCGGGCGCAGGGCCTCGGCCGGCCGCGCCTGCGCCGGGGTTGCCTGCGTGGCCAGTCCGGCACCGATCATGCCGGCCGAACAGGCCACGCCCAGCGACCCGGACAGGAACACCCGGCGGGTGAGGCTCTGCGGGGCGTCAGACGGAGTGGGGGAGTTCTTCATACCCGGTTCTCTCGCTTCAGGCCCTGACGACCTTCACCGCGCACTTCTTGTAGTCGGTCTCCTTCGACAGCGGGCAGGTGGCGTCCAGCGTGAGCTTGTTGACCAGCCGGCCTTCGTCGAAGAACGGGATGAACACCAGACCCTGCGGCGGCTTGTTGCGGCCACGGGTTTCCAGCGTCAGGGTGATTTCGCCACGACGGGAGATCACCTTGACCTGCTGGCCGCGCTTGAGGCCACGCAGTTCGGCATCGGCCGGGTGCATGAACACCTGGGCATCCGGTACGGCACGGTAGAGTTCCGGCACGCGGCGGGTCATCGAGCCGGTGTGCCAGTGCTCCAGCACGCGGCCGGTACACAGCCACATGTTGTATTCGCGGTCCGGCACTTCGGCGGCCGGCTCGAACGGCAGGGCGATGATGCGGGCGCGACCGTCCTTCTGGCCGTAGAAGCGCACGCCTTCGCCTTTTTTCACGTACGGGTCGAAGCCCTCGCGGTAGCGCCACAGGGTTTCCTTGCCGTCCACCACCGGCCAGCGCAGGCCGCGGGCCTTGTGGTAGGTGTCGAACAGGGCCAGGTCGTGGCCGTGGCCGCGGCCGAATTCGGCGTACTCTTCAAACAGGCCTTTTTGCAGGTAGAAGCCGACATGCCTGGCCTCTTCGTTGTGGTAGGCCGTGCCGTGCTGGCGGGCCATGTCGTCAAGCTTGTACTTGTTGACCTGGCCGTTGGCGTACAGCACGTCGTAAAGGGTCTTGCCGCGGTATTCCGGCTTTTTGGCCACCAGTTCGGCCGGCCAGACTTCCTCGACCTTGAAGCGCTTGGAGAATTCGACCACCTGCCACAGGTCGCTCTTGGCTTCGCCCGGAGCGTTGACCTGCTGGCGCCAGAACTGGGTGCGGCGCTCGGCGTTGCCGTAGGCACCTTCCTTTTCCACCCACATGGCGGTCGGCAGGATCAGGTCGGCGGCCATGGCCGAAACCGTCGGGTAGGGGTCGGAAACGATGATGAAGGTTTCCGGATTGCGCCAGCCCGGATACATCTCTTCATTGATGTTGGGACCGGCCTGCATGTTGTTGTTGCACTGCTGCCAGTAGACCTTGAGCTTGCTGTCCTTCAGTGCGCGCTGCATGGCGACGGCGTGCAGGCCCATTTTCGGCGGGATGGTGCCTTCGGGCAGTTTCCAGATGTTTTCGGCAATCTTGCGGTGTTCGGGATTCATCACCACGAGGTCAGCCGGCAGGCGGTGGGCGAAGGTGCCCACTTCACGGGCGGTGCCGCAGGCCGACGGCTGGCCGGTCAGCGAGAACGGTCCGCAGCCCGGGGTGGAAATCTTGCCGGTCAGCAGGTGGATGTTGTAGACGAGGTTGTTGGCCCAGGTGCCGCGGGTGTGCTGGTTGAAGCCCATGGTCCAGAAGCTGACCACTTTCTTTTTCGGGTCGGCGTACAGCTCGGCCAGCCGCTTGAGGCGCTCGGCCGGCACACAGGACGTTCTGGCGGTGTATTCGAGCGTGTAGGGCTTCACGAAAGCGGCAAACTGCTCGAAGGTGATCGGGTCCATCTTGCCCGAATCCGGATTTTTGGCGGCCTTCTGCTTCGGGTGCGTGGGCCGCAGTCCGTAGCCGATGTCGGTGTCGCCCTTCATGAAGGCGCAGTGCTTCTGGATGAAGTCCTTGTTGACCGCACCGGTCTGGATGATGTGGTTGGCGATGTAGTTGAGGATGGCCAGGTCGGTCTGCGGGCCGAAGACCAGCTTGTTGTCGGCCAGCTCGAAGCTGCGGTGTTCGTAGGTCGACAGGACGTGCACCTGGCAGTCCGGGTGGGTCAGGCGGCGGTCGGTGATGCGGCTCCACAGGATCGGGTGCATCTCGGCCATGTTCGAGCCCCACAGCACGAAGGCATCGGCTTTCTCGATGTCGTCGTAGCAGCCCATCGGCTCGTCCATGTTGAAGGTGCGCATGAAGCCGACCACGGCCGATGCCATGCAGTGGCGGGCGTTCGGGTCGAGGTTGTTCGAGCGCAGGCCGGCCTTCATGAACTTGGCCGCCGCATAGCCTTCCCAGATGGTCCACTGGCCCGAGCCGAACATGGCCACGGCTTCGGGGCCGCCGGCCTTCATGGCGGTCTTGAACTTTTCTTCCATCACGTCGAAGGCCTGCTTCCAGGTGACGGGAGTGAATTCGCCGTTCTTGTCGAACTTGCCGTTCTTCATGCGCAAGAGCGGTTTGGTCAGGCGGTCCTCGCCGTACATGATCTTGGACAGGAAGTAGCCCTTGATGCAGTTGAGGCCGCGGTTGACCGGGGCGTCCGGATCACCCTGGGTGGCCACGACCCGGCCGCCCTTGGTGCCGACCAGCACCGAACAGCCGGTGCCGCAGAAGCGGCAGGCAGCCTTGTCCCACTTGATGTCGGCGCCGGCGGTGGCCGGATCGGTCGTGGCGGCCTGTGCCATGGAGGGCACCAGTGGCAGGTTGACTGCGGCAGCCGTGGCTGCGGCAGCGGCCGCATTGGCCTTGATGAAGTCGCGTCGGGTCAGGGTCATGATTGCGTTTCCTTATTGAAAAGGCCCGGGATGTCGTCGCCGGCATCGTCGTAGGCGTACACCAGCGACACCGACAGCACGCTGTCGATGTCGTGCAGCGCAACGTAGGTGTCGGCAGCATCGCGCGAGCCTTCGCGGTCGATGGTGACGACCAGGTGGCCGTCTTCGCTGGCGGCATGGACTTCGACGCCTTCCATGGCTGCGAGGGCGGTCTGGACATGGCAGGACTGGTCGGGGCGGCAACGCACGACCACGCCGGAAATATTCATGCGGGGGACTCCTCGTCGGGACTGGGGGATTGCATGGACAGGGCCTGCACCGGACAGGCGCTGACGCAGTGACCGCAGCCGGTGCATGACGGCCCGTCCAGTACGGGCTGGCTGCGGCCGCCGGTTTGCAGGGCAAAGGAGATGGCGGCGGTGTCGCAGCTGTCGCTGCAACTGCGGCACACCACCTGGTTCAGCGCGAGGCAGTTGCCGGCAAAGACCGGACGCCAGGCAAGCCGTGCCTCCGGGGCGATGCCCAGGGCGGCAGTGGTGCAGGCCCGCTGGCAGGCGCCGCAGAAGGTGCAGCCGGCCTGCCGCGTGTCCAGCGTCGGATAGCCGCCGTTGCCGGCAACGATCACCTGTTGCGGACATGCATTGCGGCAGTCCTCGCAGCGGGTGCAGCTGGCGAGGAATCCGGTCTCGTCGATGGCGCCGGGCGGGCGGATCTGCGGACGGTGATGGCGGCCGAACCGGCCGCGCAAAAGGTCAGCGCGCGAGAGCATGTCGGGCAGGCGTGGGTTGAAGACAGGTGCGAGTCTAGAAATGCAGATGTGCTGAAAGATTGACGAAAGTCATGATCAGCCGAGTGCTTGGCTTGACATCGGCTAATGGCCGATCAATGCCTAATCCTTTTGGCGGAGAGGCGGTCTGCCGATCGGACGGGGCGGAGTGCGGTTTGCCGCCGGCAGGGGCGGAAATGCTGCTGGCGTGAGGGTCTGGCCGGCCGGCATGGCACAATAGGGCCTTGTTCTGGCGGACCATTCATGAAGCACATCATTTTTCCCGACGCCATGCCGTGGCAGCGCAGCCTGGCGACCAAGCTGATGCTGCTGTCGCTCTTGTGGCTGATGCTGGCGATGGTGTCGATCGGCTTCACCCTGCACCTGTCGTGGAAACTGGAGGGCGGTGCGGCGGCCATCAATGATGCCGGCAGCCTGCGCAAGCGCACCTACCATCTGGCCTACCTGATCGCCAGTCATGCACCGGCGGCACGGATCGAGCACGAGCGGCAGGATTTCCGCGTCACCCTCAACAACCTGCGCCAGGGTGATCCGGCCCGGCCGCTGTTCCTGCCCGACAATCCGGAAGTCCACCGGATGGCTGCCCTGATCGACGCACGCTGGCAGAACGAGGTGCATCCCTATGTCCAGCGTGCCTTGCGTGGCGAGATTCAGCTGACGGCGGTGGATTTCGAGGACGTGGTCAACGACATCAACCTGCTGGTACACCTGATCGAACTGGACAACGCCCGCAATACCACGCTGCTGCGCTTTTTCCAGACTTCGCTGATCGCCATGGCGCTGATCGGCTGCGTCACCATGCTGTACCTTTTGTACCTGCTGGTGATCCAGCCGGTCCGCCAGCTGGGGGCCGGCATGCGCAAGCTGCACGACGGCGACCTGGGGGCGCGGGTGAAAGTGGCGAGCCGGGACGAGTTCGGTGTCCTGAGCGAGGGTTTCAACGAGATGGCGCGCCGTTTGCAGGACCTGTACGCCAACCTGGAGGACAAGGTGCGCGAGAAAACCCTGTCGGTCGAGGAAAAGAACCGGCAGCTGACCGCGCTCTACCGGGTTACCAGTTTCCTGCATCGTCCGCAGACCCAGACACTCGACGAAATGGGCGAGGGTTTCCTGCAGCGGGTGATGGCGCTGGTCGGCGCTGATGCAGCCAGCCTGAAGTTTGTCGATGCCCAGCGCGGCAAGCTGGACCAGATCGTGTCGGTTGGATTGCCGGACGGCCTGAATGTGCATGAAACCTGTGTGTCGGTGGAGCAGTGTCCGTGCGGCGCCGCGTTGAAGCAGGCCTTGCCGGTGGCCGTGCACCTGAACGAAGTGTGTGCGGGCGACTGGCCGTGCCGGAACACGGGTTTTGCCAGCCTGGCGGTGTTCCATGTGCGTTATCACGGCCAGAACGTGGCGCTGCTGACGCTGCTGTTCCGGACGCCGCGCACGGTGGCCGAGCCGGATGCGAACCTGATCGAAACACTGGCCAGCCATCTGGGAACGGCGATTGAAAGCCGGCGGCTGGCCGAGCGCGAACGGCAGCTGGCCGTGGCCGAGGAGCGCAACCTGATGGCGCAGGGCCTGCACGACAGCATTGCGCAGTCCCTGTCGTTCCTGAACCTGCAGGTGCAGATGCTGGAGTCGGCCCTGGAGGCCGGTGAATCCGAAGCGGCACAGGAAAACCTCGCCTTCATCCGCGAAGGCGTGGCCGAGTGCTATGAGGATGTGCGCGAGCTGCTGCTGAATTTCCGCACGCGCATCAGCAAGGAAGAGTTTCCGGACGCCGTGCGGACGTTGCTGGCCCGCTTTGAGCAGCAGGCCCGCGTGCTGACCCATTTGCAGCTGGAGGGCGAGGGGCTGCCGCTCAATCCCGAACAGCAGTTGCAGGTGATCTTCATCCTGCAGGAGGCCTTGTCGAACATCCGCAAGCATGCCGCCGCCGGCAAGGTGGAAGTGAATATCCGCAATGGCCAGGATTTCGAGATGGACATCGTGGATGACGGCTACGGCTTTGACCAGTCGGCCCTGGCGGCCCGCCAGGCCCGCCATGTCGGGTTGTCGATCATGCTGGAACGGGCCACCCGCATTGCCGCCACGGTTGATATCATGTCGCGGCCCGGTGAAGGTACCCGGGTCAGTCTGGTCCTGCCGCACAAGGAGCGTGCCCTCGCATGAGTCAACCCCTGAAGATTGTTTTGATCGACGACCACACGCTGTTCCGCAGCGGGCTGAAAGCGCTGCTGCAACGGCAGAGCGACTTTGCCGTGGTCGGTGAAGCGGCCGACGGGCTGGAGGGTGTCAAGCTGATCGAGCTGGTGGCGCCGGACGTGGTGCTGCTGGACCTAGACATGCCGCACATGAACGGCCGCGAGGCGCTGGCGCAGATCGTGGCCGTGCATCCCGAACTGGCGGTGCTGATGCTGACCGTGTCGGAGGACGGAGAGGATCTGGCCGAATGCATGCGCCTCGGGGCGCGGGGCTACCTGCTCAAGAACATCAACGCCGAATTCCTGCTCAGCAGCATCCGCCGGGCGGTCACGGGGGACAGCGTGCTGTCGCCGGAAATGACCGCCAAGCTGGTGGCGCGCCTGCGCGACCCGCGGCCGGCGGCGAGCCGCCCTGATGTCGACAGCCTGACGCCGCGCGAGCGCGAAACCCTGCGTCATCTGGCGCGCGGGGCCAGCAACAAGGAAATCGCCCGGTCGCTGGATCTGGCCGAAAGCACGGTCAAGGTGCATGTGCAGAACATCCTGCGCAAGCTCAACCTCTCCAGCCGGGTGCAGGCAGCCGTGTTTGCCGTGGAAAACGAACTGGACCGCGAATGCTGATTGTCTGGATGGCCTGGGTCTATGTGGTGCTGATGCTGGCCGTGGCCCAGGACACCCTGGTGCAGGGAGGCATGGTGTTCGTGTTCCTGGGGTTGTTGCCCAGCGGGCTGCTGTTCTATCGCGTGCGGCATCGCCAGCGCCTGCGTGCACAAGGCCTGCTCGAACCGCAAAAACCGCGGCGCCGGCCGCCCGAATCTTGAAAGGGCGGCGGAAACTTTGTATAGTCGCGGACTTCCCGGATTGCCGGGATGACTTCACACATTCGCGCCAAAGGGTGCCGCAGCAGCGGTTACAGTGCGCGAATGGCGGAATAACCCTTTAAGGAACAAAGACATGTCGACCCAAGTCACCATGCGCCAGATGCTCGAAGCCGGCGTTCACTTCGGCCACCAAACCCGTTTCTGGAACCCGAAGATGAACCAGTACATCTTCGGTGCCCGCAACAAGATCCACATCATCAACCTGGAAAAGACCCTGCCGATGTTCATCGAGGCCCAGAACTATGTTCGCCGCCTCGCTGCCAACAAGGGCCAGATCCTGTTCGTCGGCACCAAGCGCCAGGCCCGTGAAATCATCCGCGAAGAAGCATCGCGCGCCGGCATGCCGTTTGTTGACTACCGCTGGCTCGGCGGCATGCTGACCAACTACAAGACCGTCAAGCAGTCGATCAAGCGTCTTGAAGACAAGATGGCCCTGCTGGGCAACGCTGACCAGACCGGTTACAACAAGAAAGAACTCCTCGACCTGCAACGCGAAGTCGAGAAGCTCGAGCGCAGCCTCGGCGGCATCAAGGACATGAAGGGTCTGCCGGACGCCATCTTCATCATCGATACCGGCTACCAGAAGGGCACCCTGACCGAAGCCAAGAAGCTGGGCATTCCGGTCATCGGCGTGGTTGACACCAACAACAACCCGGACGGCATCGACTACGTTGTGCCGGGTAACGATGACTCCGCCCGCGCCATCCGTCTGTACGCCCGTGGCATGGCTGACGCCGTCCTCGAAGGCCGCGCCCAGTCGCTGCAAGAAGTGGTTGCCGCTGCTTCCGAAGCCCAGGCTGCCGAGTAATCAGAAAGCCGGAAGCAAGACCAAGGGGCGATACGCCCCTTTGTTTCGCTTGTCTTTCCCGCTTCCCCCGATTTTCGGGCCGTGAGCAATCCTCGCGGTCCCCAAGAACAGAATTCAGGAGTTCATGATGGCTGAAATCACCGCAAAAATGGTTGCCGACCTGCGTGCCGCCACCGGTCTGGGCATGATGGAGTGCAAGAAGGCACTGGTCGAGTCCGAAGGCGACATGGCCAAGGCTGAAGAAATCCTGCGCATCAAGTCCGGCGCCAAGGCCGGCAAGCTGGCTGGCCGCGTGGCCGCCGAAGGTGCCGTGGCCGTGTTCAGCAGCGCTGACGGCAAGAAGGGTGCCTTGGTTGAAGTCAACTGCGAAACCGACTTCGTGGCCAAGGATGCCGGTTTCCTCGCCTTCGCCAAGCTGGTGGCCGAAGCTGCCGCCAACAGCGATGCTGCTGATGTCGAAGCCCTGTCGGCTGTTGCCACTGCCGAAGGCACCGTGGAAGAAGTCCGCAAGAAGCTGATCGCCAAGCTGGGTGAAAACATCAGCGTGCGCCGCTTCCAGCGTTTCGTGACCGCCGGCCAGCTGGCTGCCTATCTGCACGGCACCAAGATCGGCGTGCTGGTTGACCTGAACGGCGCCGAAGCTCTGGGTCGCGACATCGCCATGCACATCGCCGCTTCCAAGCCGGTCTGCGTGAGCAAGGAACAGGTTCCGGCAGAACTGCTGGAAACCGAACGCCGCGTGTACACCGAACAGGCTGCCCAGAGCGGCAAGCCGGCCGACATCGTCGCCAAGATGGTTGAAGGCCGCATCAACAAGTATCTGGCCGAAGTAACGCTGCTGGGTCAGCCGTTCGTCAAGAACCCGGACCAGACCGTTGAAAAGCTGCTGGCCGAGAACAAGGCCTCGGTGAACGGTTTTGCCATGTTCGTGGTCGGCGAAGGCATCGAAAAGAAGAAGGAAGACTACGCTGCCGAAGTGGCTGCTGCCGCAGCTGCCGCCAAGGGCTGATCCTTCCTCGTCATGCTGGAAAGGCGCTCCTGCCCGGAGCGCCTTTTTTCCGATTGTCCGGCTGGATCTGCCGGTTGCCCGGCAGCCAGCAGATCCAGCCCGATAGCGTTACGCCAAGGAAACATCATGAGTCAGACCGCCTATAAACGCATTCTTCTCAAACTGTCCGGTGAGGCCCTGATGGGTGACGATCCGTACGGCATCAACCATGCGGTGATTCAGGAAATCGTCAGCCAGATCAAGGAAGTGTCCGAGCTGGGAGTCGAGATCGGCGTCGTGATCGGCGGTGGCAACATTTTCCGTGGTGTGTCGACGGCAGCTGCCGGTATGGACCGTGCTACGGCCGACTACATGGGCATGATGGCCACGGTGATGAACGCCCTGGCGCTGAAGGATGCCATGACCAAGGCCGGCATGACCGCCCGCGTGCAGTCGGCGCTGACCATGCAGCAGATTGCCGAACCGTACATCCGCGGCAAGGCCATGCAGTACCTGCAGGAAGGCAAGGTGGTGATCTTTGCCGCAGGGACCGGCAACCCGTTCTTTACCACCGATACGGCAGCAGCCCTGCGCGGCATGGAAATGAACGTGGACGTGATGCTGAAGGCGACCAAGGTTGACGGCGTCTACACCGATGATCCCAAGAAAAACCCGGATGCCGAGCGCTATACCTCGCTGACGTTCGACGAAGCCATCGTCAAGAACCTGAAGGTGATGGACTCGACCGCACTGGCGTTGTGCCGTGACCAGAAGCTCAACATCAAGGTGTTCAGCATCTTCAAGCAGGGTGCGCTCAAGCGGGTGGTGCTTGGCGAAGACGAAGGCACGCTGGTACACTTCTGACCGATTCATACCCTCGGCGGGACGGCGTGGCGCGTCGTTCCGCCGAGTCATTGTTACAGAACCGAATACGCAGTTTTACCCCGGAGTGGTCATGATCAACGACATCAAGAAAACCGCCGAATCCAAGATGCAGAAAACCATCGAGGCATTCAAGCACACGCTGGCCAAGGTGCGCACCGGGCGCGCCCATGCGGGCCTCTTGGATCACATCACGGTCGACTATTACGGCAGCGATACCCCGATCAACCAGGTCGCCAACGTTACCCTGATCGACGCCCGTACCATCGGCGTGCAGGTCTGGGAAAAGAACATGGCAGCCAAAGTGGAAAAGGCCATCCGGGATTCCGATCTGGGCCTGAACCCGATGTCCATGGGCGAAGTGATCCGCGTGCCGATGCCTGCCCTGACCGAAGAGCGCCGTCGCGACCTGACCAAGGTCGTGAAGGGCGAGGCCGAGGATGCCCGCGTCGCCGTGCGCAACGTGCGCCGCGACGCCAACAACGACCTCAAGACCTTGCTGAAAGACAAGGACATCACCGAGGACGAAGAACGTCGCGCCCAGGACGACATCCAGAAGCTGACTGACAAGTACGTGGCCGAAGTGGACAAGCTTTTCGCCGAAAAAGAAAAAGAGCTGATGGCGATCTGACGTGTCCAGTTCCACCCTCGCAATTCCGGTTGTCGGTGATGTGCCGCGTCACATCGCCATCATCATGGACGGCAATGGCCGCTGGGCCAAAAAGCGTTTCCTGCCGCGTGTGGCAGGGCACAAGCGCGGTCTGGAAACCGTGCGTGAAACCGTGCGTACCTGTACGGAACTGGGGGTGGAATACCTGACGCTGTTTGCTTTTTCCAGCGAAAACTGGCGGCGCCCGGATGAAGAAGTCTCGTTCCTGATGGGATTGTTCATGCAGGCGCTGGAGCGCGAGGTGGACCGGCTGCACGACCGCAATATCCGGCTGAAGATCGTCGGCCATCTGGCGCGCTTCTCCGGCGAACTACAGGCCCGCATTGAAGTTGCGCAGCTCAAGACCGCCGGCAATACCGGCCTTACCCTGACGATCTGTGCCGACTACGGTGGCCGCTGGGATATCCTGCAGGCCGTCGAGCAATGGCGGCGGGCGGGCGGAGCAGCGTCACCGGAGCCGGTGACCGAAGCCGACCTTGCTCCGTACCTGTCTCTGGCATATGCGCCGGAGCCGGATCTTTTCATCCGTACCGGTGGCGAGCAGCGGGTCAGCAATTTCCTGCTGTGGCAGCTGGCGTACACCGAGCTGTATTTTACCGATGCCCTGTGGCCGGACTTTGACCGCACTGCCTTCATGACGGCCATTGACTCCTATCATCGCCGCGAGCGCCGTTTCGGGCGCACCAGCGAGCAACTACCTCCTGCGCAACAGCGCACCTGACTGAATGCTGCGTACCCGAATCCTCACCGCGCTGGTTTTGCTGCCCTTGATGATCGGGGCGCTGTTCTTTCTGCCCGAGCCTGGCTGGGCGGCTTTTGCCTGGCTGATTACGGCTGTGGGGTTATGGGAGTGGGGCCGGTTTTTCCGGTTTTCTGCCTGGCAGCATGTCTTGCTGACTGGCGGAGCCAGTGCCTTGGCCGGCTGGATGTGGTTGACCGGTTGGCAGCCTGAGGCATTTGTCCAGGTTTCGGTGCTGGTCCTGTGGCTGGCCGTGGCGCCATTGTGGCTGAAGTTCCGCTGGACATTGCAGCACAAACTGGCGGGTGCTTTCCTGGGGCTGTGGCTGTTGCTGCCATTATGGCTGGCACTGCTGGAATGGCGTCCGTCTCCGCAGGCTGCCTGGCAACTGCTGGCCCTGATGGCGCTGGTGTGGGTGGCAGATACTGCGGCTTATTTCTCCGGCAAGGCGTTCGGCCGGCACAAACTGGCGCCGGCAGTCAGCCCGGGGAAAAGCTGGGAAGGCGTGTATGGTGCCCTGATTGCTGTCGGTGGCTACGCCCTGCTGGTACGTGCCAGTGGCATCTTCTCGTTCTCGTCGGCGCCGGTCTGGGTCTGGCTGGTCGGTGCCTGGTTGCTGACCGCCGTCAGCATCGTTGGTGACCTGCTGGAATCCTGGTTCAAGCGCATGGCCGGCATGAAGGATTCCAGCCAGCTGTTGCCGGGGCATGGTGGTGTGCTGGACCGCATCGACAGCCTGATTGCCATGCTGGCTGTTGCCAGTGCTGTCCGTTATTTTGCCGGGGCATAAACCCGGCTGGTCTTCCGTGTCGATATCCGTGGCGCGGCTTGAGTAGGTCGAAACATGCAACGCATTACCGTCCTCGGTGCCACGGGCACGATCGGGGTCAATACCCTGGATGTCATCGCGCGCCACCCTGAGCGTTTTTCGGTTTTTGCCCTGACGGGTCATCATCAGGTCGACCGGTTGGCCGGGCAATGCCGACAGTTCCGTCCGCAAGTGGCCGTCGTGGCAGATGCAGCGGCAGCGGGCGAACTGGCCCGGCAACTGTCTGGCATGAATGTCGAAATCCTCCACGGTGAAGCCGCATTGGTCGCAGTTGCTGCCAGTGGTTCCGTGGATGCCGTCATGTCAGCCATTGTGGGTGCTGCCGGACTTGCGCCGACCATGGCTGCCGTCCGGGCCGGCAAGCAGGTCTATCTGGCCAACAAGGAATCGCTGGTGGTGGCCGGGCGGTTGATGATGGAGGCCGTGGCGGCTTCCGGTAGTCGTCTGTTGCCGATCGACAGCGAGCACAATGCGATTTTCCAGTCCTTGCCTGCTGATTTTTCGGGTGATCTGGACGCTTCCGGGGTGGAAAGGATTGTCCTGACCGCATCGGGCGGGCCGTTTCGTGGCTGGAGTGCGCAGCAGCTTGCGCATGTGACGCCGGAGCAGGCCGTGGCACATCCCAACTGGGTGATGGGGCGCAAGATTTCGGTGGATTCTGCCAGCCTGATGAACAAGGGGCTGGAGGTGATCGAGGCGCGCTGGCTTTTCAATGCGCCGCCCGGGCGAATTGAAGTGATTGTGCATCCGCAAAGCGTGATTCATTCCATGGTCCGTTACAGGGATGGTTCGGTCGTGGCCCAGCTTGGTGTGCCGGACATGCGTACACCGATTGCCCATGCCCTGGCATGGCCTGAACGGATGGATGCGGGTGTGCCGGCACTGGATTTTTCCCTTCTGGGCGGGCTGACTTTCGAAAAACCGGATCAGGAACATTTTCCGTGTCTTGGGCTGGCTTTTGATGCCTTGCGTGAAGGAGGCGATCAGCCGGCTGTGCTGAATGCGGCCAATGAAGTGGCGGTGGCTGCTTTTCTGGAGAAGCGTTTAGCCTTCATGGATATTCCTCGCCTGGTGCAAAAAGCCATGCACCAGTTTGCGGGCCGGGTTAGTAACAGCATCGAAGAGCTGCTGGAACTGGATGCCGAGGTTCGCCGCTATCTGCTTTGCAGTCTGGCGAACTGATGTTGTTTGCAAGCCTGCTGCTGGATGGCTGATTGCCGGAGGCATCGAAACCGGGTGTTTGTTTTGTGGGTTTGGGGCCGTCACCAGATATGGACAACAAAAATCCCTCGCATCGGGCGAGGGATTTTTGTTGGGCGAACCGTTCGCAGGAACGGGATCAGCTGCTGACCACCATGTCGCCACCGGCATTCTCCACTTTGGCCTTGACAGCTTTTTTCAGGCTCTTGTAGAGGTCCGGGTGAGTTTCCTTGAGGTACTCGATGATTTCGAAGTCTTCGCGCTTGACCTTGGTCAGGTCAATCTGCTCGATATGCACGAGGCGCAGAAGTTCGCGAACCGGCTTGGGCATGTTGCGGCCGGATTCGTAGCGGGAGCCACCGGACTGGGTGACGCCGATGCGGCTCCAGAATTCCTGCTGGTTCAAACCGAGTTTGCGGCGAATTTCACGTGGGTTCGGGATTTTTTCGAACAATTTCATGGACTTTCCTCTCGTATCCAAAGTCGTTATCCCCTGTGATTTCGTTGTATGGGATGGGGATAAAATTACAAACGGCTTCTGATAAGCGGCTTTCGTTGTAGGTAAATCTACCTAGTCATCATTCACGTGCATGATAGACGAGAATGTCAAAAAAAGACAATGTAATTTCTGCCGACGACTCATACTCATAAAACTATTTCGCAATATAAGTAGTAACTGATGTTCTTGGCAAAAATAAGGTGGCGAGCCTAACCCCCGGCACTGGAATCAATGGCTGTGGCTGCTTCCTTCCGGACCTGACCAGGTTCACCATCTATCCATGCGGGGAGGCCCGCCATAGAAGAGGTCGGATCATACGCTGGATTCCTGCATTCGCCAAGTGCTTATGCATGGATGTTGCACTAGCCGAATTGGCAGCCCGTTACGCTGGGTCCGCTGGCGGCAGCACGCCAGTGTCACTTAGTCGTTCCAGTTTGGGACGGATGACAACCTGGCAATATGCCGCTTCTTCATGAGAGAGATAGTAGTTTTGGTGGTGGGCTTCAGCCACCCAGAATGGTCCGGCCGGTACGGTTTCCGTGACAACCGGATGTGCAAATGCATGCCCTGTATCCAGACTGGTGATTTTGGCGAGCGCGGCCTGCTGCTGGCCCGGGTCATGAAAGAAAATGGCCGAACGGTATTGCGTGCCGACATCATGGCCTTGCCGGTCGGGCGTAGTTGGGTCATGCACGAGAAAAAAGACGTCCAGCAGCCTGTCGTAACTGACCTGCTGCGGGTCAAAGGTGATCCTGACTGCCTCGGCATGTCCCGTGTCGCCACGGCATACCTGCTGGTATGTCGGCCACTCTGCCTGGCCGCCGCAGTAGCCGCTCTCGACTTTCAGTACGCCGGGCAGGCGCTGGAATGCTGCTTCCAGACACCAGAAGCAGCCACCGGCAAAGGTCGCTGTATCCTGCATGATGCTTCACTCCGTGAATGGCTAAAGGGTATCTGCCGTTTCCGGTGCATAACCCCAGGCCTGCCGCAAATGGCGACTGGCCTGCCGGCTGGGGCGCAATACGACCTGTTCCTGTATGCCGAATCCGGCCTGCCGCAAGTCCAGCGGCGAAAACCGTCCGTCGCTTTCCAGCAGGACCACTCTGGGCTGGTCCACCTTGTCTGTTTGCTGCCAGACCATGGCGTTGCGACCGTTGCCAAGGCGGACCAGCAAGCCCGACGGGTACAGCCCAAGGGTCTTGATGGCAGCCTCGACAAGTTTGTTTTCGATATGGGTACCCCGGCGGGCAAAAAGTTCCCGCATGATCTGGGCCGATTGCAGCGGCAACCGGTGTGAGCGCGGGCTGAAGCGTGCGGTCAGCTCGTCCAGCACTTGCAGCACATGGGACAACGGGTGGATTTCATCCCGTACCTGTCGGGCCGGATAGCCCCGTCCGTCCAGCCGTTCATGGTGTTCACAAACCAGACGGTGCAAGAGAGGATCTTCCACGCCCATCTCGTGCATCCAGGCACTCGACAGCAAGGGATGGATGCGCAGGTCACGCGACTGCCGGCTGGACAGGGGGGCCAGCTGGCGGTCCAGATTGTCCTGCAAGGCCGACGAGGCCAGATTCATGCACAGCGCAGCCTGCATCAGGACATGGCATTCGGCTTTGTCAAACTGCATCAGGGGCCGGATGACCACAATCAGGGCTGCGACCTGAATCGCGTGCGCTGAGGTGTAATGATTGGTGTCGAGTTGCAGGGTGGCTGCAATGCCGGCATCCGGTGCTGCTGACACGATCGACAAAAGCGGAGTGATCAGGCCGTTGACCTGCGCCAGAAATCCGCCGACAAAAGGAGCCTGTTCGTACAGATGCTGCAATACGGCGGCAGCACTGGGCAGCAAGGTGAACGGATTGCGCGGGTCCAGCGGCGGAGCGGCGACCGGTTCCGGCCGTGGCTCGTTTTGCAGAGCAGCCAGCGCCTGCGGTGTCAGGCGGTATTCATCCGCCTCGGTGACAGCCAGGCGCAGCTGGGTATACAGGTCATGTGGCAGATGCAGCGGCATGATGGTGCGGGGAAGAGGAAACCGGCGCTGATTGTATCGGGATGCGCTGCAACAGGCAGCCTGTTGCCTCGGTTACAATGCGCGCCGTCGTAAATCGTCAATATTCCTGGTTATGCCGATAGCACTCGCCCCCATGGAGGGGCTGGTCGATGCGCCGTTGCGCGACCTGATTACCCGCATGGGCGGGGTGGACTGGTGCGTGACCGAATTCCTGCGGGTGACCGGCTCGTTGTTGCCGGCAGCCGCTTTCCGGCGCATTGCACCTGAGCATGCCCATGGCTGGCGGACCCCGGCGGGAACACCGGTGCGCCTGCAACTGCTTGGCTCCGATCCTGCAAGCCTTGCCGACAACGCTGCCCGTGGCGCCGAGCTGGGCGCACCGGTACTGGACCTCAACTTTGGCTGTCCGGCTCCTACGGTCAACAAGCATGGTGGCGGGGCGGCACTGCTCGACAATCCCGGGCAGTTGTACCGGATTGCCAGTGCGGTGCGGGCCGCCCTGCCTGCCGGAGTTCCGCTGACGGCCAAGATGCGGCTGGGGCTGCGTGATACGGAACTGACGCTGGATTGCGCGCGGGCACTGGACAGTGCCGGTATCAGCGAGCTGGTGGTGCATGCCCGTACCAAGGTGGAAGGGTATCGTCCTCCCGCTCACTGGCAGTGGGTGGCACAGGTCAAAGAAGTGGTGGCTGCACGGGTCTGGGCCAATGGCGAAGTCTGGAACCTTCAGGACTGGCAGGATATCCGGCGCGAAAGCGGGGTTGACGACATCATGATCGGCCGCGGGCTGGTGGTGCGGCCGGACCTGGCGTACCGGATTGCCGCCACGAACAGCGGCGCCGAGGTTGTACCGTTGGATTGGAACGGAATGCTGGAGCTGCTGAAAGAGATGGCCCGGCACATGCATGATGCCGCGCCGCAGGGCAATTATCTGCCGTTCCGGCTCAAGCAGTGGCTCAAGCTCCTGATGCTGCCAGGTGGCTGGCCTTGTGAAGCCGGGGAGCTGTTTCAGCAGATACGCGGCCTGACACGGGCATCGGATTGTCTGGAAGTCCTGTCACGAACGAGGGAGGCCGTGCAATGAGCGTGTCTGTCTGTCAGCAGTGCGGAGCCTGTTGCGCCGCTTTCCGGGTGACGTTTCATGAAAGCGAGCTCGACAGTCATGGCGGATGTGTGCCGGCCGGACTGGCGGATCATGAAACCGGCAGTCTGTGGCGGCTCAAGGGGACCGACTATGCCCGTCCCCGTTGCCGGGCTCTGGTAGGGACGATAGGAGAGTCGGTGCAATGCGCCATTTATGCCGAGCGCCCGTCCCCCTGTCGTGAATTCGGGGCACGGGCCGTGATTGGCGTATTTGAAGATGCCTGTCACCGCGCCCGCTCACGCAACGGTTTGCCGCCGCTGGAAGATCAGTAAGCCTGCTGTCAGGATGCAGGAACAAACAAACAGCCCTCCTTGACAAGGAGGGCTGTGTTTTTTCAGGGCTGTCCCGGTTTGCTGGCCGGGCCGGCAAGGCGTCTGCCTGCCTGTCAGTCTTGGATTCAGGCCGAAGCCGTTTGCCCGAGAACCTGGCGGATCTGTTCGATGCCGGACGGATCGTCCAGCGTGGTCAGGTCGCCCGGATCACGCCCTTCGGCAATGGCCTGGATCGAGCGGCGCAGCACTTTGCCCGAACGGGTTTTCGGCAACTGGTTCACAAAGTGAACCTGGGACGGGTGGGCGATGGCACCGAGCTCATGACCGACCTGCTGGATGACCTCGCGGGCCAGCCGCTCGCGGTCGGCATCGGTCTGGAGCTGGTCGGGATTTTTCAGGACGGCAAAGGCCATCGGTACCTGTCCCTTGAGGTTGTCATGCACGCCCACCACTGCCACTTCGGCGATGGCCGAGTGACCGCTGGCGGCTTCCTCGATTTCGCGGGTTCCCAGTCGGTGGCCGGCAACATTGATGACGTCGTCCGTGCGCCCGAGGATGAAGTAGTAGCCGTCCTGGTCCTGGATGCCCCAGTCGAAGCTGGAATAGACCAGCCGGTCGCGGAATCCCTTGAAATACGTGCTGACGAAGCGTTCGTCCTGGTTCCAGATGGTCGAGAGGCAGCCCGGCGGCAGCGGAGGCACGACGGCCAGCACCCCTTTTTCGCCCGGAGGCACCGGCTGCCCGGAAATCTCGTCCAGCAGCTGGATGTTGAATCCGTATACCGGAAAGCTGGGGCTGCCGTTCTTGAGCGGGGTACGCTCCACGCCATGCATGGCCGAGAGCATGGGCCAGCCGGTTTCGGTCTGCCAGTAGTTGTCGATGACGGGGACGCCCAGTTCTTCGCTGATCCAGCTGGCAGTGGGCTCATCCAGCGGTTCGCCGGCAACGAACAGCGACCGCAATGAGGACAGGTCGTAGCGCTTGAGCCAGCTCGGGTCCTGTTTTTTCAGGACGCGCAGCGCCGTCGGTGCCGAGAACATGATGGTGACGCGGTATTTTTCCACGATCGACCACCAGATGCCGGGGTCGGGGCGGGTAGGCAGGCCTTCGTAGACGATGGTGGCCATGCCATGGACCAGCGGGCCGTAGACGATGTAGGAGTGGCCGACCACCCAGCCGATGTCGGAGGTGGAGAAGAAGGTTTCACCCGGTTTGCCGCCATAGATGTATTCCATCGAGGCAGCGAGGGCCACGGTATATCCGCCGGTATCGCGTTGTACGCCCTTGGGTTTGCCGGTGGTGCCCGAGGTGTAGAGGATGTAGCTGGGATGGTTGGACTCGACCCATTCACAGGGCACGCTGGCATCCAGATGCCGGGCCCGCAGTGCCGCGTAATCAATGTCGCGCATCTGGGTGACCGGCATGTTGTCGTCCAGTCCGCGGTTGAGCAGCAGGACACGGTCGGGTTTGTGTTCAGCCAGTCCGATGGCGGCATCGACCAGCGGCTTGTACGGAATCACCTTGCCGCCGCGCATGCCGGCATCTGCCGTGACGATGACCTTGGGCCGGGCGTCGTCAATGCGGGTGGCGAGGCTGACCGAGGCAAAGCCACCGAACACGACCGAATGGATGGCTCCGAGGCGCACGGTTGCCAGCATGGCAAAGATGGCTTCCGGTACCATCGGCATGTAAATCAGTACCCGGTCGCCTTTGCCCACGCCCAGGGCCTGAAGCATGGCGGCGCAGCGGTTGACCTCGGCGTGCAGTTCGCGATAGCTGAAAACCTGCTCGGCGCCGGTTTCGGTCGAAACATGAATGAGGGCCGCCTGATCGGGGCGGTCGGACAGGTGGCGGTCGACGGCGTTGTGGCAAAGATTGGTGGTGCCGCCGGCAAACCAGTCGCGGAACGGCAGGTTGTCGGCATTCAGGATCTGTTGCCAGGGCTGTTGCCAGTCAATGCGCCGGGCTTCGCGGCCCCAGAAGGCTTCCGGTTGTTCGATGGACTGGCGGTGAAAATCCTTGAGCGTCGTGGCCATGTTCTCCTCCTTGGGGCGCCTGTTGGTCAGGTCTGGTTGGAATGATTGGAGTCAAGCAATTGCTTGGTTGGCGCACGGTAAGCCGAATTAACCATGACGATCAATACGTCATATTTTATGACATTAAGTGTGGTGTGCCATAAAACACACAACTTGAAATATTTTATGCTGGATTGCATTTTAATGACGATATTGTCAGCGTATAATGGTCATATTGTCAGACAGTTCGACGGATGCTGGAAAATCACCATCCATCCCTGATTGTTGAGCCAGGGGCGGGTGGCGTAGCATGGAATCATTCGGTCAGTCCTGCGATGACAAGGAGAGGCAGATGTCGATTCGTACCGTGATCAAAATGGGTGATCCTCGTTTGTTGCTGTCGGCTGAGCCTGTGACGGCGTTTGGCACGCCACAGCTGACCCGGCTGGTCGAAGACCTGTGGGAAACCATGAAGGTACACAGCGGTGCCGGCCTGGCCGCACCCCAGATCGGGGAAAACCTGCAAGTGGTGGTGTTTGGTACCGGAGAGCCCAATCCCCGTTATCCGGATGCCGGGATCGTGCCGCCGACCGTGCTCATCAATCCCATCGTCACTCCGCTGGGCGCGTCCATGGAGGATGGCTGGGAAGGCTGCCTGTCCTTGCCCGGCCTGCGTGGTGCCGTACCGCGCTATGCCTCCGTGCGCTATCAGGGCTTTGACCTGTATGGGCAGCCGATCGACCGGACGGTCGAAGGATTTCATGCCCGGGTGGTCCAGCATGAATGCGATCACTTGTGGGGGTTCCTGTATCCGATGCGCATGAAAGACATGAGCCGCTTTGGCTTTACCGATACCTTGTTCCCTGCCATTGCCGAGGTTGAAGCCCTCCCGGTGGCAGGATGACCCGTATCCGCAGATATGCCCGAGCCGGGTTGCTGCTGGCTTTGGCGGGCGGGCTGACGGCGGGACCGGCATGGGCGGCTCCCGCCGTGGCGCTGGGATATGCCCCCAGGTACGCCGCAGGCTTCAGGCAGTTTGACTATGTCAACCCCGAAGCTCCCAAGGGCGGCGAGCTGCGCCTGCCGGCCCTTGGGGGGTTTGACACGCTCAATCCTTTCACCCTCAAGGGGGACAAGGAAGCCGGCGTGACCGAGCTGCTGTTTGATACGCTGGCAGAAAAATCACTGGATGAACCGTTCAGCATGTATGGCTTGCTGGCCGACGACATCCGTCTGGCACCCGACGGATTATCGGTCACGTTCCATCTCAATCCGAAAGCCCGTTTTTCCAATGGAGATCCGGTCCTGGCCAGGGATGTTGTCAGCAGTTTTGTCACGCTGACCCAGGACAAGGCCGCCCATCCGCGCTTCCGGTTTTACTGGGATGGCATCCGCCAGGCCGTTGCGGTGGATGAGCGGACCGTACGCTTTGACTTCAAGGAAAAAAACGCCGAACTGCACATGATCATCGCTGAACTACCGGTTTTTTCGCACAAATGGCTGGCAGGAGCCGCGCTGGGCAGCAAGGTGCTGGAACCGCCGGTCGGCAGCGGGCCATACCGTCTGGCGGGGTTCGATCTGGGCAAGCAAAGCCAGTACCAGCGGCGTGATGACTACTGGGCCAAAGACCTGCCGGTGCGGCGCGGGCAGTACAACTTTGACCGTATCCGCTTTCGCTACCTGCGGGACGATGCCGTGCGGCTGGAAGCCTTCAAGGCGGGTGAATTCGACGTCGTGGCAGAAAACGTTGCCAAACTGTGGGCGCGTGGCTACAAGGGCGAGAAGTTTGACAGCGGCCGTATCGTCAAGGCCGAGTTCGGGCATGAGAACCCGGCCGGGATGCAAGGGTTTGCCATGAACCTGCGGCGGGCGCCCTTCCAGGACCGGCGCGTGCGTGAGGCATTCGTGCTGGCCTTTGACTTTCCGTGGGCCAACCACAAGCAGTTCTATGACCAGTACCGGCGCAGTCGCAGTTATTTTTCCAACAGCGAGCTGGCGGCTAGCGGCTCTCCGGGGGCTGACGAACTGGCCTTGCTGGCTCCGTGGCGCCGCGCCTTGCCGGAAGCCGTATTCGGCCCGGTGGTCGAACCGCCGGCCAATGCCAGTGCCGATGAACTGCGCAGCAACCTCAAGCGGGCGGCCGCCTTGCTGGATGCTGCCGGTTATCCCATGCGCGGCAGTGTCCGCGTGGGGCCGGACGGTCAGCCGCTGTCGGTCGAGTTCCTTACCTACGCCAAGACCTACGAACGCATCGTGGCGCCCTACGCGCGCAATCTGGCGCGGCTCGGCATCACGCTCAAGACCCGCACGGTTGACCCGGCGGTGTACCAGCAGCGCATGGACGGGTTTGACTACGACATGACCGTGGCGGTGTATCCGATGTCCCTGTCGCCCGGCAACGAAATGCTCGAGTACTTCGGTTCGCGGGCCGCCGGGCAGTCCGGATCAAACAATGTGGTCGGGCTGGCCAATCCGGCTGTCGACGCCTTGCTGCCGAATTTCCTGAAATTCCAGAACCGCGAACAACTGGTGACGGCCAGCCGGGCACTCGACCGCATCCTGCGGGCTGAATACCTGCTCGTACCCAACTGGCACCTGGCCATGCACCGGGTGGCCTACTGGAACCGTTTCGGTCATCCGGCACACTTGCCCCGCTATTACCAGCCGCAGGACTGGGTGATCAAGACCTGGTGGGCCAGACCTTCGAAGACTGGCTGAACCGGATCTTGCTGTGCCAGATCCAGGGCCGGGGCCTGCTGGAGAAGAGAGCCGGCAGACAGCCTGACCATCAGCCAGGCAGGCCCGTACCGGAAAGCGCATGGCAAGCTTCCTGTCTGTGTCGTGCTGCATGTCCATGCGCCTTGAAACGCCGGCCGGGCCGGCGTTTCCTGTTTCAGGCATCCCGCCCGGTCAGGGCCGGATGATGGCGGAACAGTGCCAGCGATTCCGGGTTGGCCAGTGCGCCGAGATTGTCGACCGGCTCGTCGTGAATGGTGCGCTTGACCGCCAGTTCCACCAGCTTGCCCGACAGCGTGCGCGGCAGGTCCGGTACGACGATGATCTTTGCCGGTACATGCCGCGGGCTGGCGCCTTCGCGGATGCGCTGGCGGATCAGCTCCGTCAGCCGTTCATCCAGTACGGCACCTTCGCGCAGGCGCACGAACAGCACCACCCGCTCGTCCCCTTGCCAGCGCTGGCCGACTGCCAGGCTTTCCAGGATTTCGGGTATCGGCTCGACCTGGCGGTAGATCTCCGCTGTGCCGATGCGGACCCCTCCGGGATTCAGGGTGGCATCCGATCGGCCGTGAATGACCAGACCGTCGTGAGGCGTGCGTTCGGCCCAGTCGCCATGGCTCCACACGCCGGGAAAACGGGCAAAGTAGGCTGCATGGTAGCGGCTGCCGTCCGGATCATTCCAGAAACCGGTCGGCATGGACGGAAAGGGACGGGTACAGACCAGCTCGCCCTTGCCATGCTCCAGCGACCGGCCTTCGGCATCGAAAACGTCCACTGCCATGCCAAGGCCGCGGCACTGCAGTTCGCCACGCCAGACCGGGCGTACCGGACAGCCCAGCGCAAAGCACGACACGATGTCGGTGCCGCCGGAAATCGAGGCAAGCTGCAGATCGGGCTTGATGGCCTGATAGACATAATCGAAGCCTTCCGGAGCCAGGGGTGATCCGGTGGACATCAGTACCCGCAGGGCGGTGAGGATATGGCGCTCGCCCGGCTTCAGGCCAAGCTTGGCGGCAGCATCAAGATATTTGGCCGAGGTGCCGAAATGGGTGCCGCGTGCCCGGGAAAAGAAATCCCACAGCGTCCGCCCGCGCTCGGCAAACGGGCTGCCGTCATACAGGAGCAAAGTGGCGCCGGCAGCCAGGCCCGATACCAGCCAGTTCCACATCATCCAGCCGCAGGTGGTGAAATAGAACAACCGGTCACCGGGGCGCACGTCACTGTGCAGCCGGTGTTCTTTCAGGTGCTGCAACAGGGTGCCGCCCTGGCCGTGCACGATGCCCTTGGGCTTGCCGGTGGTGCCGCTGGAAAACAGCACGTACAGCGGACGGTCGAACGGGCCGCGCACAAAGTCGATGTCGCCCGGTGCAAACGGTGCCAGCCAGTCGTGCCAGCCGATTGCGCGCGCGTCAGGCAGGGAGCCGCCGCCGCTGTAGGGCACCACGACAATCCGCGTGGCTTCCGTCAGGCCGGCAGCAATGGCGGCAGCCTTGCCAGCCAGGTCAATGCGCCGGCCGTTGTAGAGATAACCATCACTCACCAGCCAGACCTTGGGGGTGAGTTGCCCCTGCCGGTCCAGCGCACCTTCCACACCGAAATCCGGCGAACACGACGACCAGACGGCCCCGAGGCTGGCGGTTGCCAGCATGGCGATCACGGTTTCCGGCAGGTTGGGCAGCATGGCCGCCACCCGGTCGCCTTCCTGCACGCCTTCGGCCGCCAGCGCCTGGGCGGCCCGGCTGACTTCGTCGTACAGCTGGCGGTGGCTGAGCGTGTGCTCGGTCTTGCCTTCGCCGCTGAAGATGATCACCGGACTGTCATCGCGGTTGCGCAGCAGGTTTTCGGCAAAATTCAGGCTGGCTTGCGGGAACCAGCGCGCGCCCGGCATGGCGTCCGGCTGCATGAGGCTGACCGCGCCCTTGTCGCCGGCCACCTGGCCGTCATCCCAGACCATGGACCAGAACGCGGCCGGATGGTCGATGCTCCACTGCCACAGGGCCTGGTAGTCGGGCAATGCATGCCCGGCAACCCGGCTGGCTGCGAGGCGGAAGTGTTCTAGGGCCGTGCCGGCGATCCGTTCGGCCGTCGGCTGCCACAGCGGGGTCTCCATCAGCGGGCCTCCACAGGCAGCGGGTGACGGGCCAGCCAGGCCCGGGCGGCGCGGCTGGCTGGCTGGCGGCCAAGCTGGCGGCTGATCCAGTGCGCGGTTTCCACCACGGCGGCCAGACTGACACCCGTGGTGATGCCCATGCCGTCAAACAGGTGGACCAGATCCTCGGTCGCCACGTTGCCGGTGGCTCCCGGCGCATACGGGCAGCCGCCGAGTCCGCCTACCGAGCAGTCAAATGTCCGCATGCCCTCCAGCCAGGCTGCGTAAACGTTGGCTGCCGCCATGCCCCAGGTGTCGTGGAAATGCCCGGCCAGCCGTTCGACCGGTACTTCCCGTGCCAGCTCGCGGATCAGCCTGCGGGTGGTGTCCGGCGTGCCGGCACCGATGGTGTCACCAAGCGAAATTTCGTCGCAGCCCAGTTTCAGCAGGGATGCCGAGACATCCACGACCCGTTCCGGCGCCATGCTGCCCTCGTAGGGGCAGCCCAGCACGCAGGACACATAGCCGCGCACCCGCAGCCCGGCCAGTCGGGCTTCGTCTATCACGGGCGCAAAGCGGGCCAGACTGTCGCCGATGCTGCAATTGAGGTTCTTGAAGGCAAAGGTTTCACTGGCCGCCGTGAACACGGCAATCTCGCGGATACCGGCATCCATGGCCGCTTGCAGGCCTTGCCGGTTCGGGACCAGCACCGGCAGGCGCAGGCCCGGGGCCGGAGCAATGCCGGCCAGTACCTCGGCCGTGCCGGCCATTTGCGGCACCCATTTGGGCGAGACGAAACTGCCTGCCTCAATGACGCTGAGCCCGGCTGCGACCAGTCGTTCGACCAGCTCTACGCGCAGCCCGACCGGCAACGAGCGGGATTCGTTTTGCAGCCCGTCGCGCGGGCCGACTTCCACCAGGGTTACGTGGTGCTTTGACATGGCTTACTCCGTGGCGAAATCCAGCAGGTCAGCCCCTTCCTGCACCTGTTCTCCGGGCTGGAAATAGTATTCCACCACCCGTCCGGAGCGCGGGGCCGTCAGGGTGTGCTCCATCTTCATGGCTTCCAGCACCAGCAGCGGCGTACCCTTGTCGACCGTGGCACCGGCATTGGCAAGCCACGCCACCACCCGGCCCGGCATGGGCGCCCTGAGGTGCGAACCGGCCTGTTCCTGCATGGCCGATACGGCCAGCGGATCCAGCCATTCCAGTTCGTGGCGCTGACCATGGAGATAGACAATACGGCGCGGGCCCAGGGCAAAAACACTGGCCGCCAGCTGTTGTTCGTCCAGTATCAGCTGCCAGCCGTCGGCCTGCTGTGAGGTAACCGTCAGCCGCCGGCCGTCCGGCAGCAGCCAGCCCCCGGCGGCAGCGGGTGTCAGGCTGACCGGCAGTTCCTGCCCATGCCAGGCAAACCGCCCGGCCAGCCGGGCCTGGCCGTTGAGGCGCCACAGCGGGCGGGTATGCCACGGCGAGGCGTCCGGCGTCATGCC
>RRZT011484584.1_pt1 | contig 34165 bp, 27 predicted proteins | sample 2165551 | NCBI WGS metagenome assembly RRZT01 (sample SAMN10456910, study PRJNA506462) | wastewater metagenome | biome: wastewater; feature: sludge; material: wastewater sludge; isolation source: wastewater sludge with Escherichia coli K12::gfp cells carrying plasmid... | place: USA: Moscow, Idaho...
ATGCAGCAGCGTTTGCCTGACGGTAGCGGCAATATCCAGTGGTGCTTGCGCCAGGCGCAGGCCGTTGCTCACGTCCATCCAGCGAACGGTCTCGGGCGGCCGTGCCTGCTCAAATAACTGGATGCGTGCCAGCAGGGCGGCGGCGCGTTCTTGCAACCTCGGCAGGTCGGGCGCCAGTTCGCTGACTGTGTCCAACGCCGCATGGGCTTGCGCCACCGCGTCAGACAGGGCGTGCAAGGCCACCTGCCAGCGTGTGCTGTCAATGCCATCGGGAGCCACGTCGTGCCAGCTCCATTTGCCATGCGTCAGTTCAGCGGCCACCAAGCGCCAGTCGCGGGCGCTTTGTTCGATCTGCTGGCTGATCTGGGGCCATTCGGCCAAGCCGCGCGCGTGCTCCAGGCCGCCTGCCAGCAGGTCGCGGCTGAATTCAAAAAAATGCCCGGTGCTGAGTTGTTTGCCCAAAAACTGCACGCCAATGGCGTTGAGCTGGTGCGCTTCGTCAAACACCACGGTGTGCATACTGGGCAATAGCTCGGCCATGCCCGATTCGCGCACAGCCAGATCGGCAAAAAACAGGTGGTGGTTGATGACGACGATATCGGCCGCCAAAGCCTGGCGGCGCGCGTGATTGACGTGGCAATCCTTGTACTGGGGGCATTGGCTGCCCAGACAATTTTCGCGGGTGGAGGTAACGATGGGCAGAACCGGCGAGCGTTCTTCCAGCCCACTTAATTCGGCCAGATCGCCGCTGGTGATGGTTTGAGCAAAGCGTTCGATGCGCGCCAGGGTGCGCAGCTTGTCTGCGCCGTGCATGTCGGGGTGCTGGCGCGCCTGCTCCAGCCGGTGCAGGCACAGATAGCTGCTGCGCCCTTTGAGCAGGGCCAAGCGTATCGGCAGACCCAGCAGTTTGCACAGATAAGGCAGATCGCGGGCAAAAAGCTGGTCTTGCAAGGTTTTGGTGGCGGTTGAAACCAGCACCCGTTCGCCGCTGAGCAATGCTGGCACCAGATAGGCAAAGGTTTTGCCAACGCCTGTGCCTGCTTCTACCACCACCACGCCATGGGTGTGAATGGCGTGGGCAACGGCGCGCGCCATGCGCAACTGGTCGGAACGGGGGCGATAGGCAGCATTGGATCGCGCCAAGACACCATCAGGGGCAAACACTTGGCGCACTTGCTGCCACAGGCTGTTGTCAGTGTTTTCGCTGTTGGCAGCGTGGATTTCATCCGCTTCAAAACTGCGGAAGGGATTGCCTGGATCGTTATTCGGATTGTCCGAACTGTGCGGATTGTGCTCGGCCTGTTGCATGCAAGGGTCGTTGAAAAAACGGGTTCAGCCGCGTTCAACGGGCAGGCCGGGCGTGTTGCTCCAGGCGCTCCAGCTGCCAGCGTACAGGGTAGGGCGGGGCCAGCCAGCCAGTTCAAGCGCTAGCAAGGTTGGTATGGCGCTGACGCCGCTGCCGCAATACACCACGGTTTGGGGCGGGCGTGTGGCCGCGCTGGTTGGGGTTTGCAAAGCCTGTGGAGGCAGCAAGGCAGCCAGTTCCGCCTGCAAAATCGGTGCGGATTTGAAGCGACCATCTGCCGTCAGATTGTCGGCAAACGGGCGGTTGATGGCGCCAGGAATATGGCCGGCAATCGGATCCATGGGCTCGGTATCGCCGCGGTAGCGGGCTGCGCCGCGTGCATCGATCAGCAGCATGCTGGCATCGGCAAGGCTTTGTTGCACTTCTTCGGTCGAAACCATGTCAACCAGCGGTGGTTGAATGGCAAAGTCGCTTGCTGCCGCGTTGTTGGCCCATGCGCCCGCGCCGGTTTCAAGCGCGTAGCCTGCTGCCTGCCAGGCTTGCAAGCCCCCGTCGAGAATGGCCACGGCATCGTGCCCCAGCCATTTCAGCATCCACCACAGGCGACCGCAAAAATTGCAGCCGTTGCGGTCATACACAACCGCTTGCATGTTGTTGGCAAAGCACCATTGGCGCAAGGTGGCTGCAAAATCTTCGCGCAACGGCAAAGGGTGCCGCCCCTGGCTGGCTGCGCGCTGGGGCGCGTGGCTGCTGAGATGTGCGTGCAGATCGGCATGGCGCGCGCCAGGAATATGCGCTTGTGCAAATTGCTGCTGCCCGGCAGCGGCATCGGACAGGTTGTAGCTGCAATCAAAAATCATCAGCGGTTGGCCGCTGCGCTGCAAGGCATCAAGCTGCTCGGCAGAAATCAAGGTGGTGTATGATGGCATGGGTGGGTGCTCGGTGTGTGGCTACGAAATGCATCACTGTATGTGAAGCAGATTCAGATCTGTTGCCATGAAAAGGAGGCCGCAGCAACAGATCAAAGGGATAGAGATTTGATTTTTATTGCTGCAAAAACTTTTATTTTACTGCTGTTTTTCAATAAAAATTAAAACACAGTAATTTGTAAGGAATTAACGAATAAATGATAAAGAGACTGTTAGACTGAGCTAGGTGAAGAGTTATTATATGAAAAGAGAGGTTTATGATGAGCAAGGAAATAGAGCGAAAGTTTCTGGTAAAAAACCTGGACTGGAAATCGCAAGCCAAAGGGACGCTTTATCGCCAAGGGTATTTGAACAGTGAAAAAGAACGAACGGTTCGTGTGCGAACAATTGATGAAAAAGCTTTTATTACAGTGAAAGGCATTACGACCGGAGTCACCAGGATGGAATTTGAATATGAAATTCCATTTGCCGACGCCACGCAAATGCTGGACAAGCTGGTAGAAAAACCCATTATTGAAAAATACCGGTACAAGCTGGCGCAAGATGGCTTGGTGTGGGAGATCGATGAATTTTTGGGAGACAACGAAGGGCTGGTGGTAGCCGAAGTGGAATTGGCTGACGCACAGCAGGCATTGGTGCGCCCCGATTGGTTGGGAGAAGAGGTTTCGTCCGATCCACGGTATTTCAACAACAATCTGGTTGCAAACCCTTACAAGAACTGGAGGACATCATGAGCGAACTGGGTCAGCTTGCCGCGCAGAAGATCGCAGCGCAGATAGAAAGCACGGTCATTCCACGCGCCGAATTCAGGGTTTTTGGGCAAGGCATCATCGCCTCACTGGAAGAAAAGATATGGAACGCCAAGGCCAGCCTGCAGTCGGTGCGTGACATGCCTGTTGAATTTTATTTTGTCTCGCGCCACAGTGATCATGCCAACGTCAAAGTGCGTGATGCCCTGTTGGATATCAAAATCAAAACGGGCGATACGGTTGAAGGATATGAAATATTTCAGCCGTATAAGAAATTTACTTTCCCTGTCAAGAGAAAGGATGCACAAGACATTTTGTCTGCGCTTGCGGTAGAGCTGCCTTTGGATCAAGAAGAATACAGCATTTCTGATTTTTTGGGAATGGTTAAGCATAGCCATGATCTGTGTGCGGTTGAAGTCAAGAAAAAGCGCTACGGTTTTTCGCTGGACGGCGTGATTTGTGAGTATGCAAAAGTATGGATCAATGGCGCGCAAATCGAAACGGCCTGCTGTGAAAGCGATACCTATCAAAAAATGTCTTCAGTCATTCAAACGCTTGGATTGGATGGTTTGGAAAACGTCAGCTACATCAAGGCAATCAAAAAAATCGTTGGGTTTTAAGTGAAGGGAGGATGGAGGCAAGGTTAATGGTCGAAATTTTCTGAAAGACAGGAGGTTTTCATGAGCACAAAGCAGCCTATAGGGTTCGATCCCTTGGATATGAATAATTATTCTCTGGAGAAATTCAAGGAGATCAAGTCTGGCCGCTTCATGGGATACATGAAGTTGGTTGGTGTGCCACTAGCCATTTTTCTGTTCGTATTTTTCCACTTTCAGTGGTGTGGAAAAATCGACATGTTTGAAGCGCAAACCAAAGTGCCTCCAGCCGCGTGTTATAGCGCGTTGGGCATTTTCATGGCCTCGCTGGTTCTATGGATTACAGAAGCCATTCCCAACTATCTAACCGCCTTGATTGTGGTAGTTGCCGTAATTATGACCGGCATCATGAAAATGCGGCCAGCATTTGCCATGATGGGTGAGCCGGTCATGATTTTGAATATCGCCAGTTTCATATTGTCGAGTGCGCTGGTCACGACTGGGTTGGCCAAGCGCATTTCTTTGATGCTGGTTTTACGCACAGAAAACCATCTCACGATGCTGTTTTTGAGTTTTGTCGCATTGAACTTGCTGTTTGGCGCCTTCATCAGTGCCACATCCGCAAAAACTGCTTTGCTTTTGCCCCTGTTCATGGTGATCTCGGCCATCTATGGCGCTACGGGCGGTGAGGAACGCAACAACGTCGGGCGTAACATGGTGCTGTTGAACTTGCTGGCCAACAATGTTTCTGCCAGCGCTTTTCTGACAGGTTCGGCGGCCAACTTGCTGGCGGTTTCCATGTTGGAAAAAGCAGGTGTGCTGGTGACCTATCAGGACTGGTTCTTGGCCTTGTTCCCTCTGGCAGTGCTTCAGTGTCTGATCGCATGGTGGACCGGAACGCGTTTCATTTTTCCTGTATCAAAGGAAGAGGCTACGCCCAAATTTTCTGGTGGCATGGATCGTTTGCGAGAAGAATATAACAAGCTGGGGAAAATCAGCGTCAATGAAATCAAGGCAGGCATTGTGTTTTTGCTGGTGCTTTTCTTCTGGGCTACATCCAGCTGGACAGGCTTGCGGGCAGAAGTGGTGGCACTGATTGGCGCGATTGTTGTTTTGATGCCTACTTTTTCCAAGTTGCCGGCACTTGGTGTGATCAAGTGGAATGATGCGGATATTCCATGGCATATGTTGATCTTTAGCTTTGGCGCCTATGTGCTGGGTGGCATGATGGATGAAACAGACATTGTTGGACTGTACATTCACAAATTGTTTGATCAGTGGAATATCAATCCCGAAGGCTCGGGTAAATTGATCGTATTTGCCAGCTTGAGCGGAGTATTTGCATTTACAACTCTGGTGAGTGAAAGTAAAACGGCTCGCACCTTGATTTTGTTTCCCATCATCATTGCAATTGCCCAACGCTACAACTGGGATGTGATCGGTTTTTGCTTGCCGATGGCATTCATGATCAATCAGGTGTACGTGCTGTACTTCAACTCCAAGCCCGCCAATATCAGCTATTTGACGGATCAATACTCTACCGGTGAATCGTTCAAATACGGCATGGTTCAGTTGGTGATTATTTGGGTGCTCACGATTTTGTGGACACATTATGTGATGCCGCTGCTGGGCTTCAATAGCCAGTTGTGGTAATCAGGCTCCAGGTAAACCATCCCCGCATTCCGTTAAAGGATGCGGGGATTTTTTATGCGTGCTGAAAGAAGTTGGGTATGCGCCAGGTCAATATCAGCGTGCTATGTCGTTTGGCGAGAAGAGGGCGTAACCTGCACAGGTTTGACGCTTTTGGGCCGCCAGGCGGTTGCGGTAATGCCTGCGATCACGATGAGGGCAATGCCCAGCCAGCCCGTCCACGCCAATTGTTCGCGAAATAGAAAAACGCCAAACAGCGAAGAAAACGCCAGCCCCAGATATTGCAGGCTGGCCACCACCAGCGCCGCGCCGCGCGTGTAGGCTCGGGTCAGGCACCATTGCCCCAAGGAGGCAAACAGGCCCACGGCAGGCAACAGCCAGCCTGTGCGCCAGTCTGGCAGGGTAAAGCCACCATGCAGCACCAGTGTGCCGATCAGCCCCAGCAAGGCGGTGCCAATCGATACGTAAAACACGGTGCGTTGTTCGGGCTCGCCTGCTTGCCCCAGTGAATGCACCTGCCTGTAGGCCTGGGCGGCCAAAAAGCCCGAGCACAGTCCAAGCAGGCCGGGAAGATACGCCTGCTGGTCGGATAACCCCATTGTCAGACGCGGGCTCAGCAGCAACACCACGCCGGAAAATCCCAACAGCACAGCGCCCATCAGCTTGGGGTACAGAATGCGCCGACTTTGCCACCAGCCTTGTCCGATGACGATGGTTCCCAGCCAGACGCTGCTCATGTTATTGAGCACCATGGCCGTTGCAAAAGGCAGGTGGGCAATGCCGTAAAACCACAAAGCCATGGCCGTAACGCCCGCCATGCTGCGTTTGATGTGCAGCCCGATAACAGGCGTGGCGCATGACACGTTTTGCAGCCGCATCAGCACGGAAAAAATGAGAATGCCCGCAAAGCCCCGGTAAAACAGAATTTCCATCGTGCCGTAGTACGGCGAGGCCAGCTTGATGCACACGCCCATGATGGAGAAAAACAGCGCGCCCAGCGCCATCCAGAGGGCTTGCATAGCAATATCGGGTTAGAGAGTTGAAAGAGAAAAGAAGGTGGCAGATGGATTGGTTATGGAACGGAATATCCATGCTCGCCACTGTGCTGCATTGTATCGCTCGCATATTCGTGTTGCGTGCCAATGGCAGACAAGCAACAAGAGTGCTCAACCGTACGAACGGTACGTCGCTTGCCCTTCAAGATAGCGCAGCACAACACGCATCGGCTGCTTGCAGGCCGCTGCGCACAGCGCCTTCCAGCGTGGCGGGATAGGGCCCGTGAACATAGTCTCCACAAGCCCAAAGCCCTGTGCTGATGCGCATGGCAGGACGTTGCAGGGCAGGGCGACAAATGAAGGTGGCGCGCTTTTCGATCGTGGTGCGGATGATGTGCAAGGTAGGCAGCCCCAGTTGCTCGCGCGCCTGCGTGGCAATGGCGGTTTCCAGTGCCTGGCGATCGTCTGTGCAGTGGCTGGCCACAAAAGCCAGCAGGGTTTCCACTTCGCCTGTGCTGCCCGCTACGCGCTGCCTGTGCGTGTGGTGAAAGACGAATTGCGCTTCGTCTTTTGATGTGCAAGCCAACGCTTGCATGGGGGGCAGCCGAGAGCAGGCGCTGCTGGGGCACCAGGCATACAGGGTGGCAATGGGTACGTGTTGCAGGGCGTTGGCCTGCTGCACCCATTGCTGCAAATGTTGAATGCCTTGCGGATTACCTTGTAGGCCATCTTGTGCAAGGCCTTGCACCAGGCGGCTGGCCTCCCAGGCCGGGCAAGCCAGAATGACGTGGTCGAAAGGCGCTTCGGCTGCATCATGCGTTGATATTGGGCTGCATGTCAGCTGCCAACCGTCAGCAGTGGGGCGCAGTGCCTGTACGCGCTGCCCCAGGGCAATGCGAGCGCCGTGGGCTTGCAGCCAGGCCAGAGCCGGTTCAGGCAGCAACTGGCCAAAGGGTGTGCGGGCAATCAGCGCGTCAGACGCGCCGGCAGCCGAGAACAAGGCATCTTGCAGTACACGCAAAAACACGGCACCGCTGGTTTCGTGCGGGGCGCTGTTGAAAGCGGCAACGCACAAAGACTCAATCATGCTTTGAAAAACCACAGGCCCCAAGCCCTGGCACAGATCGGCCACGCTGGAGTGCTCAGGGCAGCTGAATCCTTGCAAGCGCCACAGTGCAGTGGCACGCAGCAAACGCCATTTTTCGCGCCAATTCCAGCCTTGGGCACGCATGATGGCGCTCAAGGCGGCTAACTGCGCAGAGCGGGCTGGGCGTAGCTGCAAGCCATGGCCGTCGGGCGTGCGCAAATCCAGTGGCAGGCGTTGAAACAAGGCGTCGGGCGATGCGCCGATTGTGCACATCAGCTCCAATGTTTGGGTGTAGGCGCCGATCAGAATATGTTGGCCGTTATCCAGCATGCCGCCATCTGCTTCGGCGCAAGGCACGCTGCGCGCCCGCCCGCCTGCGCTGCGGCTGGCTTCAAAGACGGTGACGCGTGCGCCCAGCTGCGTGGCACGCACCGCCGCCGCGCAACCCGCCCAGCCAGCGCCGATCACGGCAATCCGAGCAGCAGGGGTAGGCATGGTGTGTGATGGCATGTGGATAGAGGGCGCCAAGGGCAGGTGCAAGGACAAAGGCAGAAGAGGGGCTTCGCTTCAAACGGGCATATGGCCCAGTGCCTGCACTTTCCATGCCAGCCAGAACTTGCGCAAGGGGGTTAGTTTGGTGCGGCGATCCAGCACCTGAAAGCCGTCTTTTTCGATTTCGCGCAGCAGGTCGCGGTAGATGGCCGCCATCATCAAGCCGGGCTTTTGGGCGCGCCGGTCTTGCGCGGGCAGCAGCGCCAGGGCTTCGTCGTAGCATTGGTGCGCTTGGCGTGCCTGAAACTGCATCATCTGTACAAATTCGGGGCTGTGCTGGCGTTGCAGCAGGCTGGTTTCGCTCACGCCAAACCGCTGCAGTTCATCAGCGGGCAGGTAAATGCGACCGCGCATGGCGTCTTCGCCGACATCGCGAATGATGTTGGTCAGTTGCAGGGCGCGCCCCAATCTGTGCGCATATTCGGTGGTTTGTGGCTGGGTTTGCCCAAAGATGCGGGCTGAAACTTCGCCCACAATGCCTGCGACCAGATGGCAGTAGTGCTGCAACTGCTCGCGGTTGGCGTAGCGGTGCTGGTGCAAGTCCATGTGGCAGCCTTCGATGATGGCGAGCAAATGCCGCGCCTCGATGCCAAAATGCGCCGCATGCGGCATCAGCGCCTGCATCACGGGGTGGCTGGGGCTGCCTGCAAAAGCCAGTTGCACTTCATGCGCCCACCAGCCCAGCTTGGTCGCTGCCAATTCGGCTTCAGATACTTCGTCTACAACATCATCCACCTCGCGGCAAAAAGCATAGAACGCAGTGATGGCTGCGCGCTCTTGGGCGGGCAGAAACAAAAAAGCGTAATAAAAGCTGCTGCCTGCCGCAACGGTTTTTTCTTGTACATACGTTTGCGGAGAAACAGTCTGTGAAGGCGAAGACATGGTTGGCAGTGTCAAAAGGCGAAAGAATGCAAAAGCGCCATTGTGCCTGAGCTTGTGCCCGAGCCGATGGGCTTTGCGCCTTGCGGCATCCGGCAACAACAGGTCTGCAGTAATAGGTCGAGGGCCTGTTTACCCCACACACTGGGCGCCCAGTGTGCGCCAGGCAATCAGCCCCCAGTCGCCGGCATGCAATGTTGGGCGGTATGTGATGGCAGCAGGCCCCAGGCGGTGCGTTTTTTGGCCAATGCGCCAGCCCCCTTGGCACACCAGTTGCAGCTCCAGGGCTGACAGCTTGTTGCCTTTGCCCACTTGCGCGGCCAGCCGGTGCGGCAAGCGCCGGCCTTGCTGCATCAGGGCGTCCGTGTGATCCAGTAGGCTTTGCATCAAAGTAACTTGGCTGCTGCGGTCGGCCAGATGCGGTTGCTGGGGATCAATGCCCAGTGGGGCACACAAATGGCGCGGCAGATAGTAACGCTTGCGGGAAATATCCAGAGAAATATCCTGCCAGAAGTTGTAATACTGCAAGGCGGTGCAAATGGCGTCGCTTTGCGCCACGCTTTCGGCATCGGTCATGCCGTACAGGTGCAGCATCAAAAGTCCGACCGGGTTGGCCGAAAGCCGGGCGTAATCGGCCAGTTCCGCCCAGTCTTCATACACATGACCTGCTGCGGTGTGGCGTACATCCTGTTCAAAGGCGCTGATCAAATTGTGCAAGGGCTGCGGCGGCAGGGCATGGCGCTGCATGGCGGCCTGCAAGGGGCGCATGACGTGTGCCCAGGGCGCATCGGGCGCAGGAGGTGTTGCCGAATCGCATATCGCCTGCAAAGCCTGGCGGTAGGCCGCCAGCGCATGCAGCCGCTGCGCGCAGGGGGCGTCGCCTTCATCGGCCAAATCGTCTGCGGTGCGTGCGAAACGGTACAGCGCCACCACGGCAGGGCGGATGTGCCGGGGGCACAGCCAACTGGCTACGGGAAAGTTTTCGTAGTGGGTGGCAGGGTGGTTGTCGTGAGCGGCAGCCGGTTTGTTGCCGGAGGGTGAAAAGGAAGACATACGCTTGCGTGACGCATCAGGGCAAAGCAAATCATCCGCGCGAAGCAGGTGGCATGCAGCCGGTTTATGCTTGGTTCTCGTTTAGAATTCGATATTACCCGTTTTCAGCTACAGGCAATCTCTGGATGTGCTGCGGCGAGTAAACGAGCCCCTTTTCTGCGCGGGTGGCGAAATTGGTAGACGCACCAGGTTTAGGTCCTGACGCCAGCAATGGCGTGCCGGTTCGAGTCCGGCTCCGCGCACCAGCAAAGTAAGTCTGCGCAGCCTGTCATGCATCCGTACGGCGGGCTGTCATGGTTTTTCGATAAAGAAAAAAGGATTTTGTAATGAGCGTAAATGTTGAAACTCTTGAAAAACTCGAGCGCAAGCTGGTTTTGACGGTTCCTACCGAAAATATCAACTTCGAGATCAACAAGCGTTTGCAAAAACTGGCGCGTAACGTGAAGATGGACGGTTTTCGTCCGGGCAAGGTCCCCATGAATGTGGTGGCCAAGCAGTACCACGCTTCGGTGCAGCAAGAGGTAATGAACGAGAAGGTTGGCCGCGCGTTTTATGACGCGGTTACCGAAGCCGGCTTGAATGTGGCAGGTCAGCCCACCATCAACCAGCTGCCCGTTACCTCTGCGACCGAAATGCAGTTCGAGGCGCTGTTTGAAGTGTTCCCCGAAGTGCAGATTGGTGAAATTGCCCAGGCCGAGGTAGAAAAAATCGACGCCGAAGTGGATGACTCTGCCGTTGAGCGCACGCTCGACATTCTGCGCAAGCAACGCCGCACCTTTGCTCAACGCCCAGCCGATCAGGCTGCGGCAGACGGCGATCGCGTAACCGTTGATTTCGAAGGCAAGATCGACGGCGAAGTGTTTGAAGGCGGCAAGGCCGAAGACTTCCAGTATATGGTGGGCGAAGGTCAGATGCTCAAGGAATTTGAAGACGCCGTGCGCGGCATGAAAGTGGGCGAAAGCAAAACTTTCCCGCTGACTTTCCCCGAGGAATACCACGGCAAAGAAGTGGCTGGCAAAACGGCTGATTTTCTGGTGACGCTCAAAAAGGTTGAGGCCGGCCAGCTGCCCGAAGTGGACGGTACTTTGGCCAAGCAATTGGGCGTGCAAGACGGCAGCGTGGAGACCTTGCGTGCTGACATCCGCAAAAACCTGAATCGCGAGGTGAAAGCCCGCCTGAAGTCGCGCAATAAAAACGCCGTGATGGACGCACTGATCAAAGTTGCCGATCTGGAACTGCCCAAAGTGACTGTTGAAGCAGAAATCAGCTCCATGATGGACAACGCGCGCGCCGATATGCAAAAACGCGGCGTGAAAGACGTCAGCAATGTGCAACTGCCGCCTGATCTGTTCCGCAACTTGGCCGAACGCCGCGTGCGCCTGGCGCTGATTGTTTCTTCGCTGGTGCAGCAAAACAAACTGCAAGCCACACCTGAACAGGTCAAGGCGCATATCGAAGATCTGGCTGCCAGCTACGAGAAACCCGAAGAAGTCGTCCGCTGGTACCAGGCTGATCCACGCCGTCTGAGCGAGATCGAAGCCATCGTGACCGAAGACAATGTGACCAGCTTCGTGCTGGAAAAAGCCAAGGTCACCGAGAAAAAAGTCGGCTTTGACGAGCTGATGGCCAGACAAGCCTGAAAAACAGGCTGGAGAGTCTGCCGCTCGGGCTGATATCATCTTGGGAGTTTGTGCTTTGATCTGTGCGCAGCTTGGCTGCACGGATGCAAAGACAAGGGCCCCAGTATTCGGTATCTGATGGGGTGCTGCTGCCGCAACTTGTTTTTTGTGGCACAGCGCCTATCTGGTTTGCTGATGCAGGCTTTGCTGCAAGCGCTTGCTTTTTTCTGCCTTTGCGCCTTGCTGGCTGTATCAGGCCGTCAAAGGCTGTGCGGCAAAAGCCCTGCCACAACCAGTCAAGACATGCTCCATCAGGGCACGTCATCCATGTTTAGCCACGGAGTTCACAGGCATGCACAACATCATGTATCCCCACCCTTTGCACAACAGCAGCCAGGATACGCGCGCGCTGGGTTATGTGCCCATCGTTATCGAGCAATCCGGTCGTGGCGAACGTTCGTTCGATATCTATTCGCGCCTGCTGAAAGAGCGCGTGATTTTTCTGGTGGGCGAAGTCAATGACCAAACCGCCAATCTGGTGGTGGCGCAACTGCTGTTTCTGGAAAGCGAAAACCCCGACAAAGACATTTCGCTCTACATCAACTCACCTGGCGGCAGCGTTACGGCGGGCATGTCGATCTACGACACCATGCAATTCATCAAACCCGACGTTTCCACCATGTGTCTGGGCTTTGCCGCCAGTATGGGGGCATTTTTGCTGGCGGCAGGCGCCAAGGGCAAGCGCTATAGCCTGCCCAACAGCAAAGTCATGATTCACCAAGTGCTGGGCGGCGCACGCGGGCAGGCCACGGATATCGAAATCCATGCGCGCGACATTTTGCGCACCAAAGAGCAAATGAACCGCATTCTGGCCGATCGCACTGGGCAGCCTTATGAAAAAATCGTGCACGATACCGAGCGCGATTACTTCATGTCAGCCGAAGAATCCAAGGAATATGGTTTGGTCGATCAAGTGATTACCCGACGCGGCGAAGCCGGTTGATACGGCGAAACCCTTTGCCCATTCATTGCTTTTTTATTGCACAGGCTCATGACATCTCGAAAAGACGCAGGTAGTAAAACCGTTCCGCATTGCTCGTTTTGCGGCCAATCGCAGGACGAAGTGAACAAGCTGGTTTCCGGCGGTCATGCAGGACAAACGGTCTTTATTTGCGATGCATGCATCGAGCAATGCACCGCTATTCTGCGCGATGAACTGCGGGCGCAGCAACAGCTTGACGCATCGGCCTTGCAAAGCCTGCCAACACCTGTGCAGATCAAAGAGCATCTCGACCAGTACGTAATTGGGCAAGAACTGGCCAAACGCACGCTGGCCGTGGCCGTTTACAACCATTACAAGCGCCTGTTGCACAAGGATGCTTTGGCCTCGGCCAAGAAAGACGACAAGGCCGATGACAGCCAGCCGAGCGGCGATGTGGAATTGGCCAAAAGCAACATCCTCTTGATTGGCCCAACCGGCTCGGGCAAAACCCTGCTGGCGCAAACCTTGGCGCGTGTTTTGCAGGTGCCGTTTGTGATGGCCGACGCTACCACGTTGACCGAGGCTGGTTATGTAGGTGAGGATGTCGAAAACATTATCAGCAAACTGCTGCAAAGCTGCGACTACGATGTCGAAAAAGCCCAGCGCGGCATTATCTACATCGACGAGATCGACAAAATTGCCCGTAAATCCGAAAACCCTTCGATCACGCGCGATGTGTCGGGCGAAGGCGTGCAGCAGGCGCTGCTCAAATTGATCGAGGGCACCAAGGCCAGCATTCCGCCACAGGGCGGACGCAAGCACCCCAACCAGGATTTTCTGCAAGTCGATACCAGCAATATGCTGTTCATCTGCGGCGGCGCGTTTGACGGGCTGGAAAAAGTCATTGAGCGCCGCACCAGCGGTTCGGGCATGGGCTTTGGTGCAGAAGTGCGCAGCAAAAAAGAGTTGTCGCTGAGCGAGGTGTTCCAGCACATTGAGCCGCAGGATTTGATCAAATTCGGCCTGATTCCCGAGCTGATCGGGCGGATGCCGGTCATTACCGCGCTGGCAGAACTGGACGAGAAGGCCTTGATCAAGATTCTGACCGAGCCGAAAAACGCCTTGGTCAAGCAGTATCAAAAACTGTTTGACATGGAAGGCGTGCAGCTCGAAGTCAAGCCCAAGGCACTGCAAGCAATAGCCAAACAGGCGCTGGAGCGCAAAACGGGCGCGCGCGGCTTGCGCTCGATTCTGGAGCGCATGCTGCTCGATACCATGTTCGAGTTGCCCGCCATGGGCAATGTCGAAAAAGTGGTGGTGGACGAATCGACCGTTACGGGAGACAAGCCCCCCATGCTGGTATACCGCACCAAAGAAAAACAGGCTTGATACTCGCCATTTTGCAGTGTCGCCCAATCGAAGCGTTGGATGTGAAGCGCGAAATGTGAAGCGGGGGCAGCCTCGCTTTGCTGTTGTTATTCCAAGCGAGTAGGGTGTGCTCGATCACACAAACCCCAAGCACGGAAGCCATCTAACCAACCCTTGCTATGGGTACATAGCGCAGGCCGTGCTTTTCCTGCCGGACGGGATAGGGAAGACGTACGCCCCATGCATGGCCTTCCTTCTCCCTGTTCGGCATCAAATTGACCAAGACATACTGCTTGGCCGAGAATGGATGAAAATCCTGCTTCATGGCTTGTGTTTACCAGCGGGCGCATTGAAATATGTGTTGCTGCCCCCATACTGATGGCTGATGCGCAGTCTGTCTGCGAGGCGTTGCCAACGCGCTTTTCCGGAATTGTTTATGCCTGATTTCACCCATTTTCCTGCCGAACCCGTCGATCTGCCCTTGTTGCCCCTGCGTGACGTGGTGGTCTTTCCGCACATGGTCATCCCCCTGTTTGTGGGGCGTACCAAAAGCATTCATGCGTTGGAAGCCGCCATGGAGGGCAACAAGGCCATCATGCTGGCTGCACAAAAATCTGCCGCGCAAGAGGAGCCTACCGTTTCCGATATGCACGGCACGGGTTGCATTGCCTCCATCCTGCAATTGCTCAAGCTGCCTGACAACACCGTGAAAGTGCTGGTGGAAGGGCGCCAGCGCGCCAGTGTGCAGGCCGTTATCGACAATGAAAAATATTTCTCAGCCACGGTGCTGCCCCAGCCCGCCAGCGACCCACTTTCGGCCAAAGAACAAGACGAGTTGGAGGCCTTGCGGCGCGCGGTGATGCAGTCGTTCGAGCAATACGTCAAACTCAATAAAAAGATTCCGTCCGAAATTCTGCTCTCGATCACCAGCATCGAAGATGCAGGCCGCTTGGTGGATACCATTTCGGCCCATTTGCCGCTGGAACTGGGCTACAAACAGCAGATTCTGGATGAGATGAATGTCCACAAACGGCTGGAGCTGCTGTTTGCCAAGCTGGAGCAGGAAGTGGACATCCTCAATGTGGACAAGCGCATCCGTGGTCGCGTCAAGCGCCAGATGGAAAAAAACCAGCGCGATTTCTACCTCAACGAGCAGGTCAAAGCCATTCAGAAAGAATTGGGTGAGGGCGAAGACGGCGTGGACATTGAGGAGCTGGAAAAGAAAATCCAGCAGGCCAAAATGCCCAAAGAGGCGTTGGCCAAGGCACAGTCGGAGCTGAAAAAGCTCAAGCTGATGTCGCCCATGTCGGCCGAGGCGGGAGTGGTGCGTAATTATCTGGAAGTGCTGGTGAGTTTGCCCTGGAGCAAACGCACCAAAGTCAAGAAAAATCTGGCCGAGGCCGAAGCTGTGCTCAATGCCGATCACTACGGGCTGGAGCGCGTGAAAGACCGCATTTTGGAATATCTGGCCGTGCAGCAACGCGTGGACAAGGTCAAGGCCCCCATCTTGTGCCTGGTGGGGCCGCCGGGTGTGGGCAAAACCTCGCTGGGGCAATCCATTGCCAAGGCCACGGGGCGCAAATACGTGCGCATGGCCTTGGGGGGCATGCGCGACGAGGCGGAAATTCGCGGCCACCGCCGTACCTATATTGGTGCGCTGCCAGGCAAAATCCTGCAAAATCTGAGCAAGGTGGGTACGCGTAATCCGTTGTTCTTACTGGACGAGATCGACAAGCTGGGTTCGGACTTTCGCGGCGACCCTTCCAGCGCACTGCTGGAGGTGCTGGATCCTGAACAGAACCACACCTTTACCGATCATTATGTGGAGCAGGACTTTGATTTGAGCGAAGTCATGTTCGTGGCGACGTCCAACTCCATGAATATCCCGCCCGCCTTGCTTGACCGCATGGAGGTAATTCGTCTGTCGGGCTATACCGAAGATGAAAAGTTGAATATTGCCCAACAGTATCTGCTGCCCAAGCAGATCGCGAACAATGGCGTGAAAGAGAGCGAACTGGAGGTGAGCGAAGCCGCCATTCGTGACATCGTGCGCTACTACACGCGCGAAGCGGGCGTGCGCTCGCTGGAGCGTGAGTTGTCAAAAATCTGCCGCAAGGTCATCAAGGCCGTGCAATTGGGGCAGGCAAAAGGTAAGCAAACAATCACGCCTGAGAATCTGTCGGACTACTTGGGCGTACAGCGTTATACCTATGGCCGCGCCGAAGAGAAAAACACCGTGGGGCAGGTGGTAGGGCTTGCCTGGACGGAGGTGGGCGGCGATCTGCTCACGATCGAAGCGGCCACCATGCCTGGCAAGGGCAATATCACGCGCACTGGTTCGCTGGGCGAGGTGATGAAAGAGTCGGTAGAAGCCGCACGCACCGTGGTGCGTAGCCGTGCCGCCCAGTTGGGCATTGCCACCGATGCGTTTGAAAAGCGTGATATCCACATTCACGTGCCTGATGGCGCCACACCCAAAGACGGCCCCAGTGCAGGCGCTGCCATGACGACGGCACTCGTTTCGGCGCTAACAGGCATTGCCGTGCGCGCCGACGTAGCCATGACGGGCGAAATCACCCTGCGTGGTGAAGTCACCATCATCGGGGGGCTGAAAGAAAAGCTGCTGGCCGCCTTGCGCGGCGGTATCCGCAAAGTCATCATCCCGCAGGAGAACGTGAAAGACTTGCAGGAAATCCCTGAGAATGTGAAGCAGGGGTTGGAAATCATCCCTGTGCGTTGGATCGACGAAGTGCTGGCGATTGCGCTGGAAAGCCAGCCACAGCCGCTGCCTGAGTCGCAAGAAGCCGCCATAGAGGTGTTTGAAGGTGCAGCCTTGGCTGCAAGCGGTGATGGTAAAACGCGCAAAAGCACCCGCAGCAAGCGCCAGGCAACTAAGCACTGAAAAAATGCGGCTGAATGATGCCCGGATGCAAAACTTCTTTTCGTATCCGGGCAAATTGCCGCTATAATGCCGAGCTTCAACGCGGGAATAGCTCAGTTGGTAGAGCGCAACCTTGCCAAGGTTGAGGTCGCGAGTTCGAGACTCGTTTCCCGCTCCAGTTTCATTTCCATGCGCTCCATCCAGGCGCTTGGGCAATCTCCGAAAATTCAAGCGGCGCGGTAGCAAAGCGGTTATGCACCGGATTGCAAATCCGAGTAGGTCGGTTCGACTCCGGCCCGCGCCTCCAGAGCCGACAAGCCCTGCAACTTTCATCAGTTGCAGGGCTTTTTGTTTGGATGTATTGCTTGGCTATGAGGGCCATTCTTCATTAAAAAACAAAACCCGCCATTGGCGGGTTTTGTCAACATGCCGTATATCACATACGGCAGCAGAATTTGTTTATTTTTTGAGATTGTCGCGAATCTCGCGCAGCAAAACAATCTCTTCTGGTGTGGCTGGTGGCTCTGCCGGTACTTCTTTCTTCATTTTGTTGAATTGTTTCACCATCATGAAAATCACGAATGCCAAGATGATGAAATTGATAACGATGGTGATGAAATTACCATAGGCCAGTACCGGGACACCGGCGGTCTTCAGTGCTTCCAGATTATCGGGTACACCTGCAGGCGGAGTGGCCAGTTTGATATACATATTGGAAAAATCAATTTTCCCCACAATCATGCCGATCACTGGCATGATCAAGTCTTTGACGGCAGAGTCAACGATTTTGCCAAAAGCAGCACCGATGATGACACCTACGGCCAAGTCCATCACATTGCCTTTGACGGCAAAGTCCTTGAATTCCTGCATCATTCCCATGTTTTTTCCTTTCTGAAGGTTGTGTGATGTCAATGATTGAATGGTGGATGGCTCAGCGCCAGCAATCGCCTGGGGCAGCCACACAGGCCACGTTTTATGCGGGGCATATTACCTGCCAGCTTGCATCTTTTGTTGAAATGTTGGTATCTGTTGGTAACTTGTTTCTACAATGTTTCGGGTTTTCGAGCAAAATTTAACAATTACCTCGATAACAATCCCTCTTATGCACAAGCCCCCCATTTCTGATCGCAAACGACGTACCTGGCTGATTGCCACCGCTGGTTTGGGCTTGTCCGGTGGGGTAGTGGCTACTGCATCATTGGTCAGGAGCTTGCAGCCCGTCGTCGATGGCAAGCAGATCAATGAAGCTAGCGGTATCAAAGTAGATATCAGCACCTTGCAGTCAGGCGAAAAGCGAGTGGTGCAGTGGCAAGGCAAACCGGTGTGGATATTGCGGCGTACGCCTGCCATGCTGGAAGCCTTGCAAAAGCTGGCCCCTGCCGTGTTGCTTGATCCTGAATCTCGTCGCAACAGGTTGCCCACACCTGCATTTGCCCGCAACGCATGGCGCTCTCGCAAGCCTGAAATATTTGTCTGTTTTGGTCAGTGTTCGCATCTGGGTTGCACGCCGTTAGATAAATTCCAGGCTGGGGCCCAAGCAGGCCTGCCCGCGGATTGGCCGGGCGGTTTTGTGTGCCCCTGTCATGGATCGAGCTTTGATTTGGCTGGGCGAGTGTTCAAGAACAAAATAGCCGTAGACAATCTGGAAGTGCCGCCCTACGTGTTTCTTTCAGATACACAGTTGTTGATTGGCGCAGAAGATGTTACACAGGCCACGGCACGCCATGGGTAAGCACGACGCGCAAGGCCACGAAACAGATATGCCGTCACAACTTGGTCAGAACGAGCAGGCCAATCTGGCGCCGCCCTCCGATACTTCCTGCGTTTCTAGCGCGTGTGCAAAGGGAGCAGGGCAGGCCGCGCCACATGGCATGGCGGCCTGGTTGGCCGAACGCCTGCCTTCGGTGGTGCGGTTGTATCGGCGGCATATGTGCGAGCATTTTGTGCCCAAGAATCTCAATATCTGGTATGTATTTGGTGCGCTGGCCTTGCTGGTATTGGGCATGCAATTGCTGACGGGGCTGGTATTGGCCATGCATTACAAAGCGGATGCTGCACGGGCTTTTGCCTCGGTGGAAGGCATCATGCGCCATGTGCGCGGTGGGGCGGTGATTCGCTATGTGCATTCCACCGGGGCATCGGCCATTTTTGTGTTGTTGTATCTGCATATGGCGCGTGGTTTGCTTTATGGCAGCTACCGCAAGCCGCGTGAGTTGGTATGGTTGATCGGCTGCGCCTTGTTCGTGCTGGTCATGGCCGAAGCTTTTGTGGGCTACGTCCTTCCGTGGGGGCAAATGTCGTATTGGGCGGCACAGGTCATCATCCATCTGCTGGCAAGCATTCCTGTTATCGGAGTCGATTTGGCAGAACTGCTGCGGGGCGGAAATACGCTAGGCGATGCTACTTTGAGCCGTTTTTTTGTGCTGCATGTGGTGCTTATCCCGTTGCTGCTATTGGGATTTGTGCTGCTGCATATTCTGGCGTTGCACGATGCGGGGTCTTCCAATCCCGATGGCATTGATCTGGAGCAAGGGCCGCGCGGCAACCGCTGGTCGGCTACGGCGCCGGCGGATACGGTACCGTTTCACCCGTATTACACCGTGCGCGATGTGTGGGCGGCGGGGGTTTTCTTGACGATTTTCTTTGCCATTGTCTTTTTTGCGCCGGAAATGGGTGGCTACTTTCTGGAGCCGGCCAATTTTGCACCAGCCAATCCCTTGCTGACGCCGCAGCACATCGCGCCCATGTGGTATTTCAGGCCGTTTTATGCCATGTTGCGCAGCATGACTGCTGACATGACCACTGCGCTGGCGCTGGGCATGCTGGTATTGGCTGTGTATTTGTTTTTCTGCCGCAAACGGCAGGGGCGCACAGGCGGCTGGTTGTGGCTACTGGCGGCCATCGTGTGTGCCTTGCTGTTGGGTCTGGTGCCGGGTTTGCTGGAGTGGGGCGGAGCATCGGCACCCACTTTGCACAAATGGGAGCAATTGGCGCGGTGGCCGCAGGGCGTACCTGTTTTGGGGCGTTTGTGGTGGTTGCTGTGCATGGGCATTGATGCCAGCTTTTGGGGCCTGGCGGCCATGGCCGCATCCATACTGGTGCTGTGTGCATTGCCGTGGTTGGATCGCAGCCCCGTTGCCTCGATTCGCTATCGCCCCACTTGGCATCGTTGGTTATACAGCCTGTTTGCCGTTGTGTTCGTCTTTTTGGGGCTGGTAGGGGGCTGGCCTGCGCAGGGGTTGGTGATTGTTTCGGGGCAAATAGCAACGGTCTTGTATTTTGCGTTTTTTCTGCTCATGCCGTGGTGGAGCCGCAAAGGCGCTTTTCGCTCCGTGCCCAAGCGTTTGCGCTATCGCGCCCAAGCAGACCGCGCAAACCACGCGGTTCCCAAGGAGCCAATCGCATCATGAGGCACAAAAACTGGAAAAAATGGCTGCTGATTCGCGCCTACATCGTGCTGTGTGTTGGGGCAGGGCATGCCTTTATTCCTTCTGCTCATGCAAGTGGGTTGCAGCACGATGCCGCCGCATCAGCAACCATGGTGAGCAGCCAATTACCCCCACAATTACAGCCGCAGTCACAACCGGAGTCACAGCCGAAATTACAGTCGCAATTACAGCCATTGGTGCGCGCACCGATCGACAGCGGCGACTTGGCTTCTTTGCAAAACGGTGCGCGGCATTATTTGCAGTCCTGCATCGCTTGCCACTCCGCTTCCCATGTTTCGTATGCACGCCTGCAAGATATCGGCATCACGCCAGAAGATCTGCGCGCCTGGCTGCCTGACAATCCGCCGCAAGCAAGGGCGGCCTTGCTGTCGCCCCTGGATGTGCAGCAGGGGGCGGAGTGGTTTGGCATTGCACCGCCTGATTTGAGCCTGATTACGCGCGCTCGCGCCACGAACGAGTACAGCGGCTCAGACTATGTTTACAGTTATTTGCGCGGTTTTTACCGCGATCCGACAACGCGCACGGGCTGGAACAACACCGTGGCGCCAGGCACGCTCATGCCGCATGTGCTGTCGGCACTGCAAATGGATGCAAGCGATACGCCGCCAAACGAGGGCCAAGCGCAAAACCCAAAAGACGGCCAATTGTCGCCAGCAGAGTATGACAAGGCGCTGGCGGATATCACCCATTTCATGCAGTGGATGGCAGAGCCTGGGCGGCAAGCCCGCAAGAAAACCGCTGGCTGGGTGTGCCTGTTTCTGGTTGCTTTTTCTTTTGCCGCCTGGCGCTTGCATGCCAGTTACTGGAAAGATGTGGAATGAAGGCCTTGCATGCGTTGTGATGGCGAGGGCGGGTAAGTAACAGCCATCCACAACATCCGGCATGGCGGAACTCGCAAAAAAATCATATAAAACAATTTGTTATTGCGCTTATTTTGACCAAGCATCTTGAATTTCAAAAAATTCATTGAAATTCAAGATACTGCAATCTATACATGAAGTAGTTCATCTAAAGTAATTTATTAAAATAATTTGTTTTCCGATTGATTTTATTGAAATTTATGGAGGATTGAATTGATTGGCTTTGAGTGCTTGGGTAGCGGGGCTTGACACATGGTGGATAATAAAACAAGCGCTTTAATTGCTTGATTCATTTCCTGGAGAAGAAAAAATGATGGTTCTTTACTCGGGCACAACGTGCCCTTATTCGCATCGTTGCCGCTTCGTGCTGTTCGAAAAGGGCATGGACTTTGAAATCCGTGATGTGGATCTTTACAACAAGCCTGAAGACATCAGCGTGATGAACCCTTACGGCCAGGTGCCCATTCTGGTCGAGCGCGATCTGATCCTGTACGAATCCAACATCATCAACGAATACATCGACGAGCGTTTTCCACATCCTCAGCTGATGCCGAGCGATCCCGTGGATCGTGCCCGTGTGCGCCTGTTCTTGATGAACAAAGAAAAAGAGCTGTTTACCCACGTTTCCGTTCTGGAAAACCGTGTGGCGCGCAGCAACGAAAAAACGCTGGAAAAGGCGCGCAGCCAGATTCGCGACCGCCTGACGCAGCTTGCCCCTGTGTTTTTGAAAAACAAATTCATGCTGGGCGAAAACTTTTCGATGCTGGACGTGGCTATTGCCCCTCTGCTGTGGCGACTGGACTATTACGGCATCGAACTCAGCAAAAACGCTGCGCCTTTGCTCAAGTACGCTGAGCGCATCTTCTCGCGCCCAGCCTATATCGAGGCACTGACGCCGTCTGAAAAAGTCATACGCCGCTGATAGCACTGATCGCTTGACTGCGCTTGCATTTTTGCTGCCCATTTTTGCCGAGCTTCCCCATGTCTGCCCTTGCACCACCGCTGACTTCCCCCAAGCCCTATCTGATTCGTGCCTGGCATGAATGGATGACTGACAACGGCCTCACGCCTCCCATACTGGTGCGGGTAGATGCCACGGTGGGCGTGCCGCGTGAATATGTGCAAAACAACGAGCTAGTGCTCAATGTCAGCTACGATGCCACGGGCAGCATGAGTCTGGGCAATGATGCCATTTGTTTTCAGGCACGTTTCGCAGGGCGTGTGCGCGAAATTGTGGTGCCGATTGAGCGGGTAGCCTCCATTTTTGCGCGTGAAAACGGGCAGGGCATGGTGTTCGAGGCGCTGCTGGCAGAAGATGCCGAGTTTGACGGCGATGCGGACGATAGCAGCACCGCGCAAACGGCGGACGATCATTCGACAGCACCCCAATCGCATGGTTTAGCTCTGGTAGGCAAGCCTGATGCCGCCGCCACATCAGACGGCAAGAAGGTTGAAAAACCTTCTCGTGCTAGTTCCGGTGAGCCAGACGATCAACCGCCATCCCCACCTTCGCCCCCCAAAGGCGGGGGCCTGAAGGTCGTTAAATAAGTACCTGAGGCATTTCCCAAAGCCCTGTATCGCCTCCGGCCACATGGCACACTTGCTCGCCGTTGCGTTGAATGCCTTGCTCCTTTTGATGCGTTTATGACTTGCCTGACACTTGTCAATGCCCATTTGGCCTTCGGCCATCTCCCCTTGCTGGATGACGCGGACTTTTCACTGGTGGAGGGCGAGCGGGTCGGGCTGATCGGGCGCAATGGCACGGGTAAATCCTCTCTGCTCAAAATTTTGGCGGGGTTGGAGCAGCCAGACGACGGCATGGTGCAACGGCAGCAGGGGCTGGTCACGGCCTATGTACCGCAAGAACCTGCGCTTGACGGCCATGCCACGGTGTTCGAAGCCGTGCAGCAAGGACTGGCGCCCGTGCTGGATCTGATTGCGCAGTACGAAAGCGGGCAGGGCGATCTGGATGCCCTGCAAACGCAGATCGAGGCAAACGATGGCTGGCAGTGGAAGCAACGCGTGGACGCTGCCTTGCACAAGCTCGGGCTGGATGGGCAGGCGCGCCTCAGCACGCTGTCTGGCGGCAATATCAAACGCGTGGCATTGGCGCAGGCGCTGGTCATGCGCCCCCATGTGCTGCTGCTGGACGAGCCAACCAACCACCTGGATATGGATGCCATTATCTGGTTGCAGGATCTGCTGCTGGATTTTGCCGGCGCCGCGGTTGTCATCAGCCACGACAGGGCGTTTTTGGACGCCATCAGCACCCGAATCATTGAGTTGGATCGCGGCAAGCTGCGCAGTTACCCAGGCAATTTTCAACAGTACCAACAACTGAAACAAGAGCAGTTGGAGCAAGAAGCTGTTATCAACGCCCGAGCCGATAAACTGCTGGCACAAGAAGAAGCCTGGATCCGCAAAGGCGTGGAAGCCCGACGCACCCGGGCGGTTGCGCGCATTGGCCGCTTGCAGGCCTTGCGCCAACAGCGCCAGCAACGGCGCGAAACCTTGGGGCGCGTGCGCATGGATGTGGACAGCGGAACCGCCAGCGGCAAAATTGTGGCCGAGCTGAAAAATGTGAGCAAAACATTTGACCAGCGCCTGGTGGTTAGTGACTTTTCAGCCACCATCTTGCGTGGCGACAAAGTTGGGCTGATTGGCCCCAATGGCGCGGGCAAAACCACATTGCTCAAGCTGATGCTGGGCGAATTGGCGCCCGACAGCGGCAGCGTGCGCCAAGGCAGCAATGTGCAAGTCGCCTATTTCGACCAGATGCGCGCTGCTCTGGATTTGAACGCCACACTCGAAGACTTCATCAGCCCGGGCAGCGAGTGGATTGAGATCGGCAACCAGCGCCGGCACGTCAAAAGCTATCTGGGCGATTTTCTTTTCAGCCCGGCGCGCGCAGCCTCGCCCGTGCATAGCCTGTCTGGCGGCGAACGCAACCGGTTGTTGTTGGCACGCCTGTTTGCCCGGCCAGCCAATGTGCTGGTGCTGGACGAACCCACCAACGACCTCGATATCGACACCCTGGAATTGCTGGAAGACCTGCTGCAACGCTACGACGGCACCGTTTTTCTGGTCAGCCACGACCGCGCCTTTCTCGACAACGTGGTCACCAGCCTGATCGTTTGTGAAGACAGCCCGCAAACCCCGGGCCTGTGGCGCGAATACGAAGGCGGCGTGCAAGACTGGCTGCAGCAAAGCCAACGTGCCCGCGCCATGCAAGCCGCGCAATCCGGCAAATCATCAGACGCTGCGCCGGGTGACAAAAAGAAAGCTGCGGCAAGCAAACAGCCAGAGCGCACGGATGCGGCGGCGCCCGCCAAACGCAAACTCAGCTACAAAGAACAGCGCGAACTGGAAGCCTTGCCTGCGCAGATTGATGCACTCGAAACAGAACAAGCCACCTTGCGCGCCGAACTGGCCGACACAAGCATCTACCAGCGCGACGCCCAACGGGCAGCCGCACTGCACACACGCGATGCCGCAATCGAAGACGAACTGATGCAGGCGCTGGAACGCTGGGAAGAGCTAGGCGCTGTTGCTGGGCCTACGGCGTAATTAGGCTAGGCTTACGGCCAGCGATATGGCGTTCTTGGTACGGTATCTGTCAGCCCATATTGCCGCCCCCTGTGACGGTATCTCGTTGCTATATCGGATGATAAAAAACCCGTAATGCCAGTAAACATGCGGGTTATAGGGCGGTATTGGATTGAACTGGACGGGATATGTGGTGCCTACTTGGTGCCCCGAACCGGAATCGAACCGGTACGCCGTCTTTCGTTGGCGGCGGATTTTAAGTCCGCTGTGTCTACCAATTTCACCATCGGGGCGAGCGCGCATGCATGGAGCAGGTGGTGATGTTGTCTGCTGTGGCGCTGGCGGGCATTCTACACGGCCATGTGGCATGAAAGAAGCCGGCGCTTCATGAAGGAAAGCAGACCTGTCTTGTCTGGCCGCCTTGTCAGACTGCCACGCTGGTTTCGAGCGGCAGGCTGATATCCAAAGTCAGTGCCGCCCGGGACGCAATTCAATCTTGCTTTTTGTTGGCCGCGACCGCCATGCGGCGTTGTTGGACGGCGTTTGCCAGTTGCTGCAGGACGGGAACGGTTTGCTCCATGCTGATGCAGGCGTCGGTGATGGAGACGCCATGCGCCAGTTTGTCTTTGCCCAGATCCTGGCGGCCTTCTTGCAGGTGGCTTTCGATCATGACGCCGGTAATGCGCATGTCGCCGGCGACAATTTGGCTGGCAACGTCGGCTGCCACTTCGATTTGCTTGTGGTGTTGCTTGCTGCTGTTGGCGTGCGAAAGATCAATCATGACCTGTTCGCGCAGGCCGCTGGCAGCCAGTTGCTTGCATGCGGCTTCTACATGATCGGTGTTGTAGTTGGGAGCTTTGCCGCCACGCAGAATGACGTGGCAGTCGTGGTTGCCGCGTGTTTCGAATATGGCTGCTTGTCCCATTTTGGTTACGCCGATGAAGGCGTGGGGCGCTTGTGCGGCCACGATGGCATCCACGGCGACTTTGACGTTGCCGTCGGTGCCGTTTTTGAAGCCTACGGGGCAGCTCAGGCCACTGGCTAGCTGACGGTGGCTTTGGCTTTCGGTGGTGCGGGCGCCGATAGCGCCCCAGGCGATCAGGTCGCTGATGAATTGCGGGCTGAGCAAATCGAGAAATTCGGTACCTGTTGGGAGCCCCAATTCAATGACTTCAAGCAACAAGCGGCGTGCGCGTTCCAGCCCTTCGTTGATGGCAAAGCTGCCATCCAGATGGGGATCGTTGATGTAGCCTTTCCAGCCTACGGTGGTGCGCGGTTTTTCGAAATACACGCGCATGATGATGAGCAGCTCGTTGTTGAATTGTTGGGCGATGTCTTTGAGCTGTTGCGCATACTCCATGGCCTGGTCATGGTTGTGAATGGAACAGGGGCCTACCACAACCAACAGCCGATCGTCGCGGCCGTGCAGTACGTCGGCAATGGCCTGCCGGTGTTGGCGAATCTGTTGCGCTGCATCGTTGTGAAGGGGCAGACGTTCTTGCAGCAGGGCAGGCGATATCAAGGGGCGCACGGCCTGGATGCGCACATCGTCGATGCGAGTGGTGTCGTGGGTGGAAGGAGGTGTTTTTGAAGACATGGCGGTCATTGTAAATGGGTGGTGTTGAGCGGTGCCGGTTCAAGCTGCGCCATGTTGCGCAGATGTGCCAAGTGTTTGCAGCATGAGGCGGTAGCCGCGTTCGGCCTTGTTGTACGGTTGGGGTGAAAGGGCCAGCTCTTGTTGCAGGGTTTGCACGATGGGCAACAGCGCTTCCAGCGCGCCTTGCTTGAGTTCGATTTCTACTTCGCTCACAGGCATGGTGTGGGTGTTGCACTCAATCGTGCCAATATCCAGCGCCAACTCGGCCATGCCATTTTTAGGACAGGGAATATGCCATTGCGTGCGCTGGATGCGGGTAGTGAATACGGGCTGGAGTACAGGAGCGATAGACGCGCTGGTTAAAAAATCGCGCATGGGCGCGTGCTCGATATGTTGCAATTCCAGCGCCTGTGTGGCTGTGACGTGTTCTATTTCAACACGAGTGTGCAGGCCACGGCTTGATGCCTCCGCATCGTTATCCAAGGATGAGGATGATGTAGTCGCCGGTACGAATTTGACGGTCTGTACCCACGTATCGCCTTGCCGGCGCAAGCGCAGGCCCAGGCCTTGCCGGGCCAGATGCAGTTCTGGCGTGTCGTAATAGATGCTGAGCAAATCTTGCGTATGCGATGACGATGCCTGTGGAAAGAGCTGGGTCACATGCATAGCAAACGCTTTTTGCTGTTCGGTGGGCAGGCACAGGCAGTATTCGATTTCGGTTTGCATGGTGTGCAAATGTTACAGATATTGAATTTGGCAATATGGTGCATACAATGATCCATGCAAGGTGTCGAATGGTGATGCCCTGCGCTTAACCCATTTATCAGTAAAGGAGATGGAGATCATGTTCAAGCATATCGTTTTCGCTACCGATGGTTCTCCCAGCGCAGCAAAAGCCAGTCAAACGGCGATTGAATTGGCTCGTACCAATGGCGCCAAGCTAACCGTCGTATTTGTGATCGATCCCTATCCCTACATGTCTTTGGGTGAGGGTACGGGCGATGCATTTCAGGCTTACATGAATGCTGCTTACGCCGCATCGGCCAAGGTGACCGAAGATCTGGTCGAGCAGGCGAAAAAAGCAGGCGTAACGATGGAAAAGAGCGTAGTAGAAGGCGACGATGTGGCCTCTGCCATCGTGATGGTTGCCGAGCAGCAAGGCGGTGATCTGGTGGTGGTTGGCTCGCACGGACGCACTGGCATCCAGAAATTCATTCTGGGTAGTGTGGCCAGCAAGGTGCTGACCATGTCGAAAGTGCCTGTGCTGATCGTGCGCTGACTTTCAGCTTTTTTCAGCCTGACGGTTGAACACAATAAAAGCCGCGCAAGCGGCTTTTTTCTTGTCAGCACTTCTGGCGTATATTTTTTGCAAATGCTTAGCCCACATGGGGCTTGGGCGATCTATCTCCGTAAGGCACGTCGTGTGTTCTTATGTTTGCTCAAGCAAAGCCAGCATGCCCGCCTCATCCAGAACGGGAATGCCCAGTTCTTGCGCTTTGTCCAGCTTGCTGCCGGCTTCTGTGCCAGCCACCACATAGCTGGTTTTTTTGCTTACGCTGCCGCTGACTTTGGCACCGGCTGCTTCCAGCATGTCTTTGGCCTGATCGCGCCCCAGCGTGGGCAAAGTGCCCGTCAGCACAAAGGTTTTGCCACTCAAGGGCAGGGCATCGGAAGGTTGCCAAGCCATTGCCTGCTCGGGCCAATGCAGACCGGCTGTACGCAGTCTGGCGATGACATCGCGATTATGTGGTTCGGCAAAGAAGTGTTGAAGGCTGGCGCTGACCACCGGCCCCACATCATTGACTTGCAGCAAGGCGGCTTCATCGGCGGTCATCAGTGCATCCAGATTGCCAAAGTGGCGTGCCAGATCTTTGGCCGTGGTTTCGCCCACATGGCGAATGCCCAAGCCATAAACAAAGCGCGCCAGGGTGGTGGCTTTGCTTTTTTCCAGGCTATCCAGCAGGTTTTGGGCCGATTTTTCTGCCATTCGATCCAAAGCGGCCAACTGCGCCAGTTGCAGGTGGTACAGATCGGGCAGGGTTTGCACCAGGCCGCTTTCCACCAGTTGGTCCACCAGCTTTTCGCCCAGGTTTTCAATATCCAGCGCGCGTCGTTGAGAAAAATGCAAAATCGCCTGCTTGCGTTGCGCCAAACAGAACAGACCGGCGGTACAGCGCGTATCCACTTCGCCTTCGAGCCGTTCGATTGCGCTGCCGCAAACGGGGCAGGCGGTAGGCATCACAAATAAGTTTGTAGCGGCAGGGCGTTTGTCGATCACGACAGAAACCACTTCGGGAATCACATCGCCTGCGCGCCGCACAACCACGGTGTCGCCCACGCGCACGTCTTTGCGCTGCACTTCGTCTTCGTTGTGCAAGGTGGCATTGGTAACGGTTACGCCGCCCACAAATACGGGCGCCAGCTTGGCAACCGGCGTGAGTTTGCCGGTGCGGCCTACCTGTACGTCAATGGCCTGCACCACAGTCATTTGCTCTTGCGCCGGGTATTTGTGTGCAACGGCCCAACGCGGCTCGCGGCTCACATAGCCCAGTTGGTCTTGTTGGGCAAAGCTGTCGATTTTGTACACCACGCCATCAATATCAAACGGCAATGTATCGCGCAAAGCAGCCATTTTTTGATGGAACGCAACCAAGCCTTGCGCGCCTTGCACAACCGCGCGGTGATCGCACACGGGCAAACCCATGCGTTTGAACGCATTCAGCATGCCACTTTGGCTATCGGGCTGGTTCGGCCATTGCTGCACTTCGCCTTTGCCATAAGCAAAAAAGCTCAATGGCCGCTGTTGGGCAATGGCAGGGTCCAGCTGACGCAAAGCGCCTGCTGCCGCATTGCGTGGATTGACAAAGGTTTTTTCGTTCTTTTTGCCTTGGGCGATTTTCTGGCGCTGCTGTTCATTGAGTGTCTCGAAGTCATCACGCCGCATGTACACCTCGCCGCGTACTTCCAGCACGGCAGGCGGATTGGCTGTGTGCAGCTGCAAAGGAATTTGCCGAATGGTGCGGATGTTTTGCGTGACATCTTCCCCCGTTTCGCCATCCCCACGCGTGGCTGCTTGTACCAGCACGCCGTTTTCATAGCGCAGGCTCACGGCCAGGCCGTCAAACTTCAGCTCGGTGTCGTATGACACGGGCGCATCATCCACCTGCAAGCCCAGTTCTTTGCGCATTCTTTGATCAAATGCCTCTGCGCCACCGCTGCTGTAATCCGTTTCGGTACGGATAGAACGCATGGGCACGGCATGGCGTACTGGGGCAAAGCCGTCCAGCACTTGGCCGATCACGCGTTGCGTGGGCGAATCGGGTGTGCGCAGAGCAGGGCAGGCCTCTTCCAGTTGCTGCAATTCGGTAAACAGCCTGTCGTATTCCACATCGGGAATTTCCGGTGCGTCCAGCACGTAATACAAATGCGCATGGCGGTGCAATTGTTCGCGCAGCCACTGGGCGCGCGCCGTTTGTTGGGGCGTAGGCGCAGAGCCATGGGCGTCTGCATGGGAAAAAAGGTCTGTATCAGGCATGCTAGGCAAGAAAAACGATACGATCGGGGCGGCAATCAAGCAGATAATTATCTGCATAAACAACCCTTGCAAGGGCGCAAACTTTAGCAGGACGGCAAAGCGCCTATCCAGCGCTCTGCTTTCCGCCCTGTTGGCCGTTTGCAAGCTGCCCTCGCAAGTCGCCTTTATCGGTTCTATGCAATTCCTGCGTTTGACAAGAAACGCCCCGTCTTTCTTTATATGAACAACAAAACTTCCCAGTCACTTTCTCAAACCCGCATGGTTTATGGCTTTCACGCCGTGGGTGTGCATCTCAAAACCGCGCCGCAAGCCGTGCAGGAGATATGGTTCGATCCATCGCGGCGGGATGCCCGCATGCGCCAATTTCTGCAACGCTTGCAAGAAGCAGAAATTACCCCGATAGAGGCTGATAGCGCACGGCTCTCGCGTCTGGCGGGCAGCTTCAATCACCAAGGCGTTGTGGCGCGCGTCACCGCAGCGCCGCCAACCCATTCGCTGGATGATTTTCTGGACAATCTGCAAGAGCCGCCCCTGCTGCTGGTGTTGGACGGCGTGACCGACCCGCACAATTTGGGCGCCTGCCTGCGCGTGGCAGATGGCGCAGGCGTGCACGCCGTCATCGCTCCCAAAGACCACGCAGCGGGCATCAGTGCTGTTGTCGCCAAAGTGGCCTGCGGTGCAGCAGAAACCGTACCGTACTTCATGGTGACGAATTTGGTACGCACCCTAAACGAGCTGAAAGAGCGCAATATCTGGGTCATCGGCACCAGCGATGATGCGCCTCAAACCCTTTATCAGGCGGATCTCCGCGGCCCGCTGGCGTTGGTGCTGGGCGCAGAAGGCAAGGGCATGCGCCAACTCACGCGCAAAACCTGCGATGCACTCATCTCCATCCCCATGCACGGTGCGGTAGAAAGCCTGAACGTATCTGTTGCCAGCGGTGTTTGCTTGTATGAGGCGGTGCGGCAAAGAACGTAAGACTGACAATTTACAAGCTTGTCAGTTTGTTTGTAACTCCAGAGTACGAATGATCTTGTTCAGCATTGCAAGGATAATAACTTGACATAATATACATCGTATCAAGAAACGCATGAGACTCGAAGGCGGCAGTTGCGTAGGCGTTGCCGCATGGAACAAGGCTTGCGGCTGCGTGCTTTGTATCGTTCTTTGGGGTGGAAACGTAGCGAGTGTGCGCAATTTTTTCACGTCAGCGCCAGGACTTTACATAACTGGGAAAGCGGTGCCACGGCAATCCCCTATGCAGTACTGAAGCTGCTGCGTATTCATGCACGGTATGAGTTACCCGGTCAGGAATGGAATGGTTGGGTCTTTCACAGTGGCAAGCTGTGGACGCCTGAGGGTCACGGCTTGACGCCCCATGACGCGGCTTGCTGGCGCAATCTGAGCCGTCGCGCGCAGTTGATGGAAGAATTTTTGCGAGAAAACATAGAATTGAGAAGGCGCGTGGCTGCGCAGCAGCCCGATGCTGGGGCATCGCGCGTGCACGCTGCGGCGGAGGGGGCCGCAGCGTATGCGGGGGACACTCCGCCGCGGAGTGCGGCGCGAAGCGCCGTAGATTTATCCAAAGGACACTATTCAAAACTACAAGGCAGAAATCCAGCAACCATGCGGCTTCCGGCAGGGGCTGGACACCTCCCCTTTTGGTCAGTGGTCACTAACAAGAAAGGGGGTTTGGGGTGAGTTGTCGGGTGCTCTGGATGCCTCCTGCCTGTGTTCTAGGTGCTGTGGGGGTTCAGAACGTCCCAGAAAGCGAAAACCCCAGCCTGGCAGGGTCTGGGGTCTTCTATCCGCAATTCGATGCAAAAAAGGATTTGAATCATGGACTCTTTGAAGTGTAATGCATTGTGGCGTGAACGTAAACGCCTTGCAGGGGGTATCGGGGGCGTAGCCCCTGATGGCCAGCCCGAGGGGTGCGTTGGGCATGATGTTGCTCGCGTGGCGGGGGCTTTGCGTGCTCCTGTGGGTGCATCGCGCCATGGAAAGCATTTGGATGTTTTTGTAAGTGCAGGTTTTGATAATCCCCTGCCCGCTTATTCCACGTGTTTGGATGGATTATTCAATCGGCATGTCGGTTATTATTCGGCTGTAGCTGGAAAATCCTTCAAAACGATTATCTCTGATGTGAAATATACATCGTATCAATTATTTGATTTTCGCTGCATCGTTAAAATGACTCATATGCTTTCAGACTCAGATACAACACTTTCGGCGATTGAACAGCCTGCGGCTAGGTCTTCGTTGCGCCACCAAGTCTGGGCGCAGATGCAGGCTCGACCGTTTGTTGCAACGGGTTTGTTGCTGGCGTTTGTGAGTGTGCTGTTTTTGCTGGGCTACAGCGTGCTGCAAATTGCTTCAGGTCGGCAGCAACTGGAAGGATTGCGCCTTGCATTCCAAGGTGGCATGGTTGCATTTTTCGCAACAGCCTTGGGCACTGTGCCCGCTTTGTTTTTACGCAGGCTGCCGCAGCGCACGGAAGATGTGATGCTGGGTTTGGCTGCAGGAATGATGCTTGCAGCTACGGCATTTTCGTTGCTTGTGCCTGCGCTAGATGCGGCTGGTAATGTGCTGACAAGCAAAGCTTGGGCGTCGGGCACGGTGGTTATGGGCATGACCTTGGGTGTATTGCTGATGCTGGGCATGGATGCCTTGTTGCCCCACGAGCACGCGGTGGTTGGCACGGTTGGCGTGGGTCATGAACGGCTGTCACGCCTTTGGCTATTTGTTTTTGCCATTGCCGTGCACAATTTGCCCGAGGGGATGGCGATTGGAGCGAGTTTTGCGCAAGCGGATCTGCATGTAGGTATACCGCTGACTACAGCCATTGCGCTGCAAGATATACCCGAAGGGCTGGCGGTGGCTTTGGCGTTGCAAAGCGCTGGTTTTTCGGCAAAAAAATCGGTATGGGTTGCTGCCGCAACGGGATTGCTGGAGCCTTTGGGGGCTTTGTTGGGTCTTGGCCTATCCAGTGGCTTGGTTTTGGCCTACCCTATTGGCTTATCGTTGGCTGCTGGCGCGATGTTGTTTGTTGTGTCGCACGAGGTTATTCCCGAAACGCACCGCAATGGGCACCAAACCGCTGCCACATTGGGGTTGATGGCTGGCTTTGCCATCATGATGGTGCTTGATACGGCGCTGGGATAAATACACACATCCACATCAGTGCCCTGCTTTAACTTCGTTTGGAATGGAGCGTGCCGGATTGCGCATGCATCATGTGCAGTTGCCAACTTACTCTTCCCCACCAGCTTCTACAGCCGCGGGCGGCGGTGCGACGGGTGGTTCCATGCCTTCCGGATAAATCATTTCAACCGGCTCCGGGTTTTCGGGGATAGGCAGCCCTTTCAGTTCAGCCGCTGAAGCGGGCGACAGTGGCGCAGCAGGCTGCACGTTGTAGGCAGGTTTGCGCTGGCGTTGGGCCGCTTGTATAGCCTGAATGATGCCCGGATTGCCGCCTTGGCGGGCAAAGTCAAGAGCGGTGAGTCCCAATTGGTTTTTGACCCAAGGGTCGGCGCCTTGTTGCAGCAGAAATTTCACGGCTTGCTCGTTGCCGCTGTATTGCGCAGCCATCATGAGTGGCGTGCTGCGGTTGGGTGATTCGGTATCGATAAAGGCGTCTTTATCAAGCAGCAATTGCATGATGCCGATGTTGCCTTTGGTGGCAGCGTAATGCAAAGGCGTCCAGCCATGCTTATTGACGGCGGCTCCGCGGGCGATGAGTTGCCGGGCCAAATCGTCTTGCTCGGTGATGATGGCCAGCATCAGGGGCGACTCCCCTGCCTTATTGGGCGCATTGACATCGATTTGGCGTGTTTGCAGCAATACAGGGATCGCCTTTTCGGATTGCTGGTGAATGGCCAGCGTGAGTGCTGTGCGCCCTTGTGAGTCTTCCTGGTTGGGGTTGATGCCTGCTGCAATTTGCGAACGCACGCCGGAAGCATTGTTGCGCAGAACCGCCGCAATCAGTTCATCAATCGAAGCGGCGGATGCCACCAAGGAAAGCGACAATAGTCCTGAAAAAACAAATGGTTTTTTAAGATTTTTAAAGTTTTTCATGAAATTTCCTCCTGCAAGAAAGAATTTGAACGCGTGCAGCAAGCTTGAAAGATAAAGTATTTTTAAAAAACTAAATAAAATTATATAGATAAAGTTGTTATCTCATCTGTTTTCTATCAATTGATAATCTCTGGCCTGAAGAGTTGCCGAAAGTTGTGCGTGGTGGCTTGCGCCACTTCGGTCAGCGGCAGATTTTTGACGGCCGCGATTTGTTCGGCTACATGCACCACGTAAGCGGGTGTATTGGTTTTGCCTCGATACGGCACGGGGGCTAAATAGGGGCTATCGGTTTCGATGAGCATGCGCTCCAGTGGCACATAAGCGGCAATATCACGCAAATCCTGCGCATTGCGGAAGGTGATGATGCCCGAAAAAGAGATGTAGTACCCTATATCCAATGCGGCGCGGGCAACGTCCAGCGTTTCGGTAAAGCAATGGAACACACCGCCACAGCAATC
>RRZT010811535.1_pt1 | contig 34157 bp, 26 predicted proteins | sample 2165551 | NCBI WGS metagenome assembly RRZT01 (sample SAMN10456910, study PRJNA506462) | wastewater metagenome | biome: wastewater; feature: sludge; material: wastewater sludge; isolation source: wastewater sludge with Escherichia coli K12::gfp cells carrying plasmid... | place: USA: Moscow, Idaho...
CCCGTCATCCGCCAGGTCTACGACCAGATGCCGAACCCGAAGTGGGTCATCTCGATGGGCGCCTGTGCGTCGTCTGGCGGCATGTTCAATAACTACGCCGTCGTTCAGGGCTGTGACCACTTCCTGCCCGTCGACATGTACATCCCCGGCTGCCCGCCGCGCCCCGACATGCTGATCGAGGCCATGTTCAAGCTCCGTGAGAAGGTCCAGCACCGTCCGATCGGACCGAACGAGACCAAGGCGATCGAGGAGGCCGAGCAGGCCGCCCTCGCCGCGCCCGCCAAGATCGAGATGAAGGGCCTCATGCGATGAGCGAGCAGACCCCCGAGGAGAACCTGCCCGCGACCGGCGACGAGAACACCTCGCTTCCCGTCTTCGAGACGCGCAAGGGCATGTGGTCCGGCGGCTCGAGCGACACCTCCGGCTACAACGGGCTCGTGCGTCACCTGTCGATGCCCGGCCAGACCGAGCCCCCGTTCGGCGAGCCCTTCGACTCGATCCACGCCCGCGCCCTCGAGGTCGTGCCCGGCCTCGCCGACGCCCGCTGGGTCTACGACCGGGGCGAGCTGACCATCTACGTTCCGCGCGAGCAGCTGGTCGAGGTCGCACGGTCGTTCCGTGACGACGCCCACCTCCGCTTCGAGGTGTGCGTCTCCGTCTCCGGCGTGCACTACCCGGAGGAGACGGGCTCCGAGCTGCACTCCGTCTACCACCTGCTGAGCTACACCCACAACCGTCGGGTCCGGCTTGAGGTCACCTGCACCGACGCCGATCCCCACATCCCGTCCGTCACGCCGATCTACCCGATGGCCGACTGGCACGAGCGGGAGACCTGGGACATGTTCGGCATCATCTTCGACGGCCATCCCTCGCTGACCCGCATCCTGATGCCGGACGACTGGCGCGGACACCCGCAGCGCAAGGACTACCCGCTCGGCGGCGTCGACGTCGAATACAAGGGCGCGAAGGTGCCCGCACCTGACAACCGGAGGTCCTACTCCTGATGAGCACGCACGCAGCTTCCGAAGACATCTTCGCCGGCTCCGGCGACGAGAAGGTCGACCGCGTCTACCTCGCGCAGGGCGGCGACTGGGAGGACATCGCCTCCGAGCAGGCCGAGCGCGGCGACGAGACCATCGTCGTCAACATGGGCCCCCAGCACCCCTCCACGCACGGCGTGCTCCGCCTCATCCTCGAGATGGACGGCGAGACCGTCACCTCGATCCGCCCCGGCATCGGCTTCCTGCACACGGGCATCGAGAAGAACATGGAGTACAAGACGTGGACCCAGGGCGTGACCTACGTCACGCGCATGGACTACGTCGCCCCGATCTTCAACGAGGCGGCCTACTGCCTCGCCGTCGAGAAGCTCCTCGGCATCACCGATGACATCCCCGAGCGCGCCTCGGTGATCCGCGTCCTGATGATGGAGCTCAACCGCATCGCCTCGCACCTGGTCGCCATGGGCACCGGTGGCATGGAGATCGGCGCCCTCACCATGATGACGATCGCCTTCCGCGAGCGTGAGATGATCCTCGACTTCTTCGAGGCCGTCTCCGGACTCCGGATGAACAACGCCTACATCCGCCCCGGCGGCGTCGCGAACGACCTGCCCGAGGACGGCCTGGCCATCCTTCGCACGACGATCGACTGGCTGCGCAAGCACCTGCCCGAGTACGCCGCGTTCTGCAACGAGAACCCGATCTTCATCGGCCGCATGTCCGACATCGGCGTCATGGACCTGACCTCTTGCATGATGCTCGGCGTCTCCGGCCCGCCGCTGCGCTCGACGGGCTACGCGTGGGACCTGCGCAAGACGCAGCCCTACTGCGGCTACGAGACCTACGACTTCGAGCCGATCACCTGGGCGTCCAACGACTCTTACGGCCGCTTCCGGATCCGCCTCGCGGAATGCTGGGAGTCGCTCAAGATCGTCGAGCAGTGCTACGAGCGGCTTCAGAACACGCAGGGCCAGCCCGTCATGGTCGCCGACCAGAAGATCGCGTGGCCCGCGCAGCTCACCCTCGGCCCCGACGGCCAGGGCAACTCGAACGAGCACATCAAGCACATCATGGGCCAGTCCATGGAGGCGCTGATCCACCACTTCAAGATCGTCACCGAGGGCTTCAAGGTTCCGGTCGGTCAGGTGTACCAGGCCATCGAGTCGCCGAAGGGCGAGCTCGGCGCCCACGTCGTCTCCGACGGAGGCAACCGCCCCTACCGCGTCCACTTCCGCGACCCGGGCTTCAACCACCTGCAGTCCATTCCCGCGATGTGCGAGGGCGGCATGATGTCCGACGTGGTCGTCGCCGTCGCGAGCCTCGACCCTGTCCTTGGAGGTGTGGACCGATGAGCGGCCACTTTGCCAGCCATTTCCCCGACTCCGGCTCGGTGGACTACTCGGATCAGTCGTCGAGCATCGACGAGACGACGATCGCCGAGCTGCGTGAACTCGCCGGCCGCTACCCCGAGGCCCGCTCCGCCCTGCTTCCGATGCTGCACCTCGTGCAGTCGGTCGACGGCCGGGTCAGCCCGCGCGGCATCGAGGTGTGCGCCGAGATCCTCGACATCACCACAGCCCAGGTCTCCGGCGTGGCGACGTTCTACACCATGTACAAGCGCCGCCCCGCCGGTAAGCAGCACGTCGGCATCTGCACCACCGCGCTCTGCGCGGTGATGGGCGGCGACATCCTGCTGGAGCGCGCCAAGCAGTTCCTCGGCATCGACGAGAACCAGACCACCCCCGACGGCCAGATCTCGCTCGAGCGCCTCGAGTGCAACGCCGCCTGTGACTTCGCCCCCGTCGCGATGGTCAACTGGGAGTTCTTCGACAACATGACCCCGCAGAAGCTCGAGCACCTGCTCGGCGACCTGCGCGACGACCGTGAGGTCGTCTCGCCGCGTGGCGCGACCATCACGTCGTGGCGCGAGGCCGAGCGCGTGCTCGCGGGCTTCCCCGACGGCCGCGCCGACGAGGGCCCCTCCGCGGGTCCCGCCTCGCTGCTCGGCCGCGTGATCGCCCGCGACAACGACTGGACCGCACCCCCGGCCGACGCCAAGCCGGCCCCCGTGGAGCAGGGAGACGCCAAGTGACCGATCTGCTTACCCCCGTCCTCAGCGCCCAGTGGGGCGAGGACAACTCGTGGAAGCTGTCCCGCTACGAGGCGACCGGCGGCTACCGCGCGATGCGCAAGGCGCTGGGGATGAAGCCCGAGGACGTCGTGACGCTCGTCAAGGACGCCAACCTCCGCGGCCGTGGAGGCGCAGGCTTCCCGACCGGCATGAAGTGGTCCTTCGTCCCGCAGGACAACCCCAACCCGAAGTACCTCGTCGTCAACGCCGACGAGTCGGAGCCGGGCACCTGCAAGGACATGCCGCTGATGATGGCCAGCCCCCACACGCTGGTCGAGGGCATCATCATCTCCTCGTACGCCATCAACGGCCACACCTCGTTCATCTACTGCCGAGGCGAGGTCCTGCACGTGATCCGTCGCCTGCAGCAGGCGGTCCGCGAGGCCTACGCCGCCGGCTACCTCGGCAAGAACATCCTCGGCACCGGCTACGACCTGGACATCATCGTCCACGCCGGCGCTGGCGCCTACATCTGCGGCGAGGAGACGGCACTGCTCGACTCGCTCGAGGGACGCCGCGGCCAGCCTCGCCTGCGCCCTCCGTTCCCCGCCGTCGCCGGCCTCTACGCCTCGCCGACGGTGATCAACAACGTCGAGTCGATCGCCTCTGTGCCCTCGATCGTCGACAACGGGGCCGACTGGTTCCAGTCGATGGGCACCGAGAAGTCGAAGGGCTTCACGCTCTACTCGCTCTCGGGGCACGTGAAGAACCCGGGCCAGTTCGAGGCCCCCATGGGCATCACGCTTCGCCAGCTGATCGACCTCGCGGGAGGCATCCGCGACGGCCACCAGCTGAAGTTCTTCACCCCAGGCGGGTCGTCCACCCCGATCCTCACGGGCGACTCGCTCGACCTTCCGCTCGACTACGAGTCGATGGCAGCCGCGGGCACCATGCTCGGCACGAAGGCCCTGCAGATCTTCGACGAGACCACCTCGATCGTGCGCACCACGCTGCGCTTCGTCGAGTTCTACAAGCACGAGAGCTGTGGCAAGTGCACCCCGTGTCGTGAGGGCTCGTGGTGGCTCGTCCAGCTGCTGATGCGCTTCGAGGCGGGAACCGCCCAGGAGGGCGACGTCGACAAGCTGCTCGACATCTGCGACAACATCGGCGGCCGCTCGTTCTGCGCGCTCGCCGACGGTGCGGTGGCCTGCGTGACCAGCGCGGTCAAGCACTTCCGCTCCGAGTTCGAGCAGGGCTACACCACCCCCGCCTGGGAGCTGTTCCCCTACGAGAAGAGCGCCCTGTTCACCGTGGAAGGAGACGCGCGATGACAGTCGACGCGAAGACCACCTCCGGCGAGGTCACCCCGAAGCCAGACCTGGTCACGCTGACCATCGACGGCACCCAGGTGAGCGTGCCGAAGGGGACGCTGATCATCCGCGCCGCCGAGATGGTGGGCACCGCCATCCCGCGCTTCTGCGACCACCCGTTGCTCGACCCCGTCGGCGCCTGCCGCCAGTGCATGGTCGACATCCCCGACGCGGGCAACGGCCGCGGCTTCCCGAAGCCACAGGCCTCCTGCACCATGCCGGTGGCTGAGGGCATGAAGGTCAACACCCAGGTGAGCAGCCCGGTGGCGAAGAAGGCCCAGGAGGGCATGCTCGAGCTGCTGCTGATCAACCACCCGCTCGACTGCCCGATCTGCGACAAGGGTGGCGAGTGCCCCCTGCAGAACCAGGCCATGAGCCACGGCTACAGCGAGTCGCGCTTCACCGACCTGAAGCGCACCTTCCCGAAGCCGGTCAGCATCTCGGCCCAGATCCTCCTCGACCGCGAGCGCTGCGTGCTGTGTGCGCGCTGCACCCGCTTCTCGGAGCAGATTTCCGGCGACCCGTTCATCGCGCTCGTCGAGCGCGGGGCGCTGCAGCAGATCGGCACCTACGAGCAGGATCCCTACGACTCCTACTTCTCCGGCAACGTCGTCCAGATCTGCCCCGTCGGCGCCCTCACCTCTGCCGCCTACCGCTTCCAGTCGCGTCCGTTCGACCTCGTGTCGACCACGACGACCTGCGAGCACTGCGCCTCCGGCTGCCAGCTGCGCGCGGACCAGCGCCATCACCAGATCAAGCGCCGCCTCGCGGGCGAGCTGCCTGAGGTGAACGAAGAGTGGAGCTGCGACAAGGGCCGCTTCGGCTTCATGTACGGCCGTGGAGACGACCGGATCACGCGTCCGCTCGTGCGTCGCGACGGCGTCCTGCAGCCCGCGTCGTGGCCCGAGGCCATCGACGCAGCGGTGCATGGACTCCGCGCCGCCGGCTCCTCGGTCGGCGTGCAGACCGGTGGTCGCCTGACCGCCGAGAACGCCTACGGCTACTCGAAGTTCGCGCGCGCCGTGCTCGGCACCAACAGCATCGACTTCCGTTCGCGACCGGCCTCGGCCGAGGAGGCCCAGTTCCTCGCCGCCCGCGTGGCAGGCCGTGCGCTCGCCGAGTCGGTCACCTACGCCGATCTCGAGGCGGCCAACCACGTCGTGCTGGTCAGCTTCGAGCCTGAGGACGAGTCGCCCATCGTGTTCCTGCGCCTGCGCAAGGCGGTGCGCAAGGGGACCCTCAAGGTGACCACCCTCGCGCCGTTCACCTCGCGCGGCAGCGACAAGCTCAAGGCAACCGTCGTCCCGGTCGCCCCCGGTCAGGAGGCCGTCGCGCTCAGCCAGCTCGAGGGCCTCGACGCGGGCACCGTCATCCTGGTGGGGGAGCGGGCAGCCGCCCTTCCCGGCGTGCTCAGCGCCGCCGCCGCGGCGGCCGACCAGACCGGAGCCCGCCTCGCCTGGATTCCGCGCCGCGCAGGTGAGCTCGGTGCCCTCGAGGCCGGCTGCCTGCCGACCCTGCTTCCCGGCGGACGCCCGGTCTCCGATGCGGCCGCACGGGTCGACGTCGCGGCACAGTGGGGCGTCGCCTCGCTTCCTACCGAGCCGGGCCTCAGCGCGGACGAGCAGTTCGCCGCCCTCGCAGACGGCAGCCTCAAGGCCGTCGTCATCGCGGGCGTCGACCCGTCCGACCTCGGTGATCCGGCCGCGGCGCTCGCCGGCCTCGACAACGCACAGTTCGTGGTCAGCATCGAGCAGCGCGCCAGCCAGGTGACCGAGCGGGCGGACGTGGTCTTCCCGGCCTCGCTGCTCGAGGAGCAGTCCGGTCACTTCCTGAACTGGGAGCACCGCGAGGGCCGCGTCGGCATCGTCAACCGCGCACCCGTCACCCCGATGACCGACCTGCGTATCCTCGCCGCCCTCGCCGACGCCCTCGGCTCGGAGCTCGGCTTCCGCGCCGCCAAGCCGGCCTGGACCGACCTGAAGGAGCTCGGCCGTTGGGAGGGCAAGCACCCGGCCGCCCCGATGGACGCGCCCGCTGTCCCGCAGGACGGGCTGAAGCTCGCCAGCTGGCGCGAGCTGCTCGACGCCTCGCAGGGCAACGACTTCGAACTGGCGCTGCGCGCCACCGCGCGACCCGCCGTCGCCCGGGTCTCGCGCGCGACAGCCGAGAACCTCGGCCTCGCCGACGTCGCGCGGATCTCCGCCGGCGACGCGACGGTCGTGCTCCCGGTCGACATCGTGGACCACATGGTCGACGACGTCGTCTGGATTCCGATGAACCACAAGCGTGACGAGCGTCTCTGGGCCGCACCCGGCACCCAGGTAAGCGTCTCGGCCGTGACCGTGGACGAAGGGGAGTAACCGATGAACAACATCTTCTTCCAGGACCCCTGGTGGCTGATCCTGATCAAGGTCGTGGCGCTCTTCGTCATCCTCCTGGTCTGGACCATCTTCAACGTCTGGTACGAGCGTCGCCTCGTCGGCAAGATGCAGCACCGCCTCGGCCCGATCATGAACGGCCCGTTCGGCCTCGGACAGGCACTCGCCGACGGCGCGAAGCTGCTCGTCAAGGAGGACTTCCGGCCGAAGAATGCCGACAAGATCATCTTCTCGCTCGCCCCGGTGCTCACCGCGGTCGCGGCCTTCACCTGCTGGACGGTCATCCCGTTCGGCGGCGAGGTGACGATGTTCGGCGTCGAGACCCGGCTGCAGCTGACCGACCTGCCCGTCGCCGCGGTGTTCATCCTCGCCACCGCGTCGATCGGCATCTACGGCATCGTGCTCGCCGGCTGGGCGGGCAACTCGACCTACTCGTTCCTCGGCTCGATCCGCTCGACCGCCCAGATGATCTCCTACGAGATCTCGATGGGCCTCGCGATGGTCGGTGTGTTCCTGATGGCAGGCTCCATGTCGACCCACGAGATCGTCGAGGCGCAGCGCGAGACGCTGACCTTCGGCATCCCGTTCACGGACACGACGTTCAACTTCGGCCTCCCCGGCTGGTTCGCGCTGCTGCTGTTCCCGTCCTTCGTGATCTACGCGATCTCGATGGTGGGCGAGACCAACCGCGCCCCGTTCGACCTGCCCGAGTGTGAGTCCGAGCTCGTCTCCGGCTACATCACTGAGTACTCGGGCTTCCGCTACGCCCTGTACTTCCTGGCCGAGTACATCAACATGGCCACCGTCTCGGCCGTGTGCACCACCTTGTTCCTGGGCGGCTACCTCACCCCGTGGCCGCTCAACAACATCGAGTTCCTGAACAACCCGTGGCTCGGGCCGATCTGGTTCATCCTCAAGGTCCAGCTCCTGATCTCCGTGTTCGTCTGGCTGCGCGGCACCCTTCCCCGCCTGCGCTACGACCAGTTCATGGACCTGGGCTGGAAGGTGCTGATCGAGGTCTCGCTCGTGTGGATCATCGTGGTCGCGCTCGTGGCCAACACCGAGTTCCGCAACGCGACCATCGGCCTGGCGCTGCTGCTCGGCATCGTCCTCTACTGGATCTGGGGCGCCAACCGTCCACAGTCCACCGAGCCGGAGATCCCGAGCTCGCCCAACGAGGTCTACGACGCCTTCGCGGGCGGCTATCCCGTCCCGCCGATGCCGGGGCAGCAGCTGCCCGAGCTCGTCGGGGTCGTCGCGGGTGCGCGCGCAGCGGAGGAGACCGATCCGGTCGTCGTCGACGAGGTCATCGTCGAAGGGAAGGAATCCTGATGGGCTTCTTTGAGCAGTGGGCCGGCTTCGGCGTCACCTTCAACACCATCTTCCGCAAGACCTTCACGCAGGGATACCCGCAGAAGGGCAAGGAGAAGGTCACCGCCCCGCGCTTCCACGGCCGCCACCAGCTCAACCGCTGGCCTGACGGTCTCGAGAAGTGCGTCGGCTGTGAGCTCTGCGCCTGGGCCTGCCCCGCGGACGCCATCTATGTCGAGGGCGCGGACAACACCGACGACGACCGCTACTCGCCCGGCGAGCGGTTCGGTCACGTCTACCAGATCAACTACCTGCGCTGCATCTTCTGCGGTCTGTGCATCGAGGCGTGCCCCACGCGCGCCCTCACGATGACCAACGACTTCAAGATCAGCAACGACACGCGCACCAAGCTGATCTACGAGAAGCAGGACCTCCTTGCCCCGCTGCTGCCGGGCATGGAGCAGCCCCCGCATCCCCGCCGCCTCGGTGACGACGAGCAGTCCTACTTCCTCGGACTTCCGCCCACCGGCGTTCCCGACACCCGCACCGGCTCGACCTCAGGAGCGGCCAAATGATCCCCATGATCCCGCTGGTCACCGCCGACGTGGTGGCCTTCTGGGTGTGCGCCCCGATCGCAGTGCTCTGCGCGCTCGGCCTGCTGCTTGCCCGAAAGCCGGTGCACGCGGCCGTCTCCATGGCGGGCGTGATGATCTCGCTCGCCGTGCTGTACGCCGCCCAGGACGCCCCGTTCCTGTTCGTCATCCAGATCGTCGTCTACACCGGCGCGATCCTGATGCTCTTCCTCTTCGTGGTCATGCTCGTGGGCGTCGACTCGACCGACTCGGTCGTCGAGACGCTCAAGGGACACCGGGTCACCTCGGTGCTCGTCGCGCTCGGCCTCGGCATCCTGCTGATCTGCGCCGTCGGCCAGTTCACGATGGGCAAGGCGCCCGCAGGCCTCGCGGAGGCAAACGCCGAGTTCGGTGGCAACATCGAGTCGCTCGCGGCCCTGCTGTTCACCAAGTACGTCTTCCTCTTCGAGGCGACCGCGGCCCTGCTGATCACGGCGGCCGTCGGAGCCATGCTGCTCGCCCACGGTGAGCGCCTCAAGAAGAAGCTCACCCAGCCGGAGCAGCTGGCGGAGCGCGTGCGCGCCTACGCCCAGGACGGCGAACACCCCGGCCCGCTGCCCAACTCGGGCGTCTTCGCCCGCCACAACGCGATCTCCACGCCCGCCCTGCTGCCCGACGGCAGCATCGCGGAGAAGTCGGTCAGCAAGACGCTGGCGCTGCGTGGCGTGATCGTCAACGTGGAGGAGCTACGAGCCCCCACCACCGCCGCCTACGCCGCCCTCGATGCGCGTGACGCGGAGATCGAAGGAGACGACGAATGAACCCCGAGGGCTACCTGGTTCTCTCGGCGATCCTGTTCGCCATCGGCATCGCAGGCTTCCTGCTCCGCCGCAACGCGATCATCGCGTTCATGAGCATCGAGCTGATGCTCAACGCCACCAACCTGGCGTTCGTCGCCTTCGCCCGCTTCCACGGCAACCTCGAGGGGCTCATCGCGGCCTTCTTCGTCATGGTCGTCGCGGCAGCCGAGGTTGTGGTCGGCCTGGCGATCATCGTCGCCGTCTATCGTGCCCGCCGCTCGGCCTCGGTCGACGACGCCAACCTGATGAAGTTCTAAGGGGTTTTCAAGCGTGCAACTCCTCGAATCCGTTTCCGCACTCTCGAGCCCGGGCCTGCTGGTCTGGCTGCTCGTGGCAATTCCCCTCGCCGGTGCAGCGATCCTGCTGCTCGCGGGCAGGGTCACTGACGCCTGGGGCCACTTCCTGGCCACCGCGGCCGTCATCGCCTCGTTCGCCATCGGCCTCGTGCTCTTCTTCCAGCTGCTCGGCGCCCCGGAGGACGCCAGGTCGATCACGACCGGCCTCTACGAGTGGATCGCCACAGGCAACTGGTCCATCGAGCTCGGCTTCATGGTCGACCAGCTGTCGATCCTGTTCGTGCTGCTGATCACCGGCGTCGGATCGCTGATCCACATCTACTCGATCGGCTACATGGCCCACGACGACCGCCGTCGCCGGTTCTTCGCCTACCTGAACCTCTTCATCGCGGCGATGCTGATCCTCGTCCTCGCGGACAACTACCTCGTGCTGTTCCTCGGCTGGGAGGGCGTCGGCCTCGCCTCGTACCTCCTGATCAGCTTCTGGGCGCACAAGCCCTCGGCTGCCAAGGCGGGCAACAAGGCGTTCATCGTCAACCGCGTCGGTGACCTCGGCCTCTCGATGGCGATCTTCACGATGCTCGCCCAGTTCGGCTCCGTCCGCTTCGAGGACGTCAACGCAGGTGCCGCCGACCTGACGCCCCTGTGGGCGACCCTGATCGGCGTGTTCCTGCTGATCGGTGCCTGCGGCAAGTCGGCGCAGTTCCCGCTGCAGTCCTGGCTGCTCGACGCGATGGAGGGCCCGACCCCGGTCTCCGCCCTGATCCACGCGGCCACGATGGTCACGGCAGGCGTCTACCTCGTCGTGCGCTCGCACGCCATCTACGACGCCTCCGACATCGCGCGGACCGCCGTCGTCGTGATTGGCACCATCACGCTGCTGTTCGGCGCCTGGATCGGTACCGCGAAGGACGACATCAAGAAGGTCCTCGCAGGCTCGACGATGTCGCAGATCGGCTACATGATGCTCGCCGCGGGCCTGGGCCCCATCGGCGCCTCGTTCGCGATCTTCCACCTGATCACGCACGGCTTCTTCAAGGCCAACATGTTCCTCGGCGCCGGCTCGGTCATGCACGGCATGAACGACGATGTCGACATGCGCCACTACGGCGGCCTCGCGAAGGCGATGAAGATCACCTTCTTCACCTTCGCCATGGGCTACCTCGCCATCATCGGCTTCCCGTTCACCGCCGGCTTCTTCTCGAAGGACCACATCATCGAGTCGGCCTTCGAGCACAGCACCCTGATCGGTGTGCTCGCGCTGATCGGTGCGGGCATCACGGCTTACTACATGACGCGCCTGATGATGATGACCTTCTTCGGCGAGAAGCGTTGGGGCAAGGACGTGCACCCGCACGAATCGCCGCTGGTGATGACCATCCCGCTGATCATCCTCGCCATCGCCTCCATCGTGGCCGGCCTGCTGATGAACAACTGGATCACCGGCTGGCTCGCGCCCGCCACCGGCCAGGAGCCGATGGACCACCCGTCGCTGCTCCACTTCACCACCATCGGCTGGATCACCCTCGCGGTGGTTGCCGCAGGTGTGGCCATCGGCTGGTTCCTGCACCGCGGGACCATCGAGCGCGAGCAGCCCGCCACCCGTAACCCGCTCGTCCTCGCAGGCCGCGCCGACCTCTACGGCGACGCGTTCAACGAGTACGCCGTCATCCGTCCCACCACCGGCCTGGCCAACGGCCTCGCCGCATTCGACGACGGCGTCGTCGACGGTGCAGCGATGGGATCCGCCACTGTCGCCTCCGGGCTCGGCCAGTGGCTTCGCAAGGCCCAGAACGGCTACGTCCGCAGCTACGGCCTGACCCTCGGGGTCGGCGTCGTGGTGCTGGCCGCCGTCATGCTGCTCGGGCACCTGGGCTAAGGAGAATCTGAGAAATGGCAATTCCTCTTCTGACCATCCTGGCCCTCGTGCCGATCGTCGGCGCTGTGCTGCTCTTCTTCATCAAGGGCCCCGCGGCACGCCTGATCGGCTACGGGTTCGCGCTGACCACCGCCATCCTCGGCGTGCTGGCCTTCGTTTTCCACACCCAGGGCACGGCCCTCGCGGAGAACCTCGAGTGGATCCCGGCCGTCGGCGCGCACTACGCCCTCGACCTCGACGGCATGGGCGCCATCCTCGTGCTGATGACCGTCATCGTCGTTCCCGTCGTGCTGCTCGCCGAGTGGAACGTGGGCGAGGACGAGAACGCGCGCTGGGGGAGCAACGTCTTCTTCGCGCTCGCGCTGCTGCTGCAGGGCTTCGCGCTGTTCGTCTTCATGGCCTCTGACGTGCTCCTGTTCTACATCGCCTTCGAGGCGACGCTGATCCCGACCTACTTCCTGATCGGCGGCTTCGGTGGCCCGCGCAGGAAGCAGGCGGCCCTGAAGTTCCTGATCTACTCGCTCGTCGGCGGCCTCGTCATGCTCGTCGCCGTGGCAGGCGTCTACGCCGTCTCGGCAGGTGCGGGCGCCCCGAGCTTCCTGATCAGCGACCTCGCAGGCCTCGAGTTCGGGACTGCGGTCGGACGTTGGCTGTTCGTCGGCTTCTTCTTCGCCTTCGCGGTGAAGGCGCCGATGGCCGGCCTGCACACCTGGCTCCCTGACGCCGCGGAGCAGTCCACCGCGGGCACCTCGACCCTCCTCGTCGGCATCCTCGACAAGATCGGCACCTTCGGCATGATCAAGATCTGCCTGCTTGTCTTCCCCGAGGCCTCCGCCTGGGCTACCCCGGCGATCCTGATCTGGGCGATCGTGAGCGTCATCTACGGCGCGCTCATGGCCTTCCAGGCCAAGGACCTGCTGCGCCTGGTGTCCTACACCTCGATCAGCCACTTCGGCTTCATGGTCTTCGGCATCTTCGCCCTGACCACCCAGTCGATCAGCGGCTCGATCTTCTACATGCTCAACCACGGCCTCTCCACCGCCGCGCTGTTCCTCGTCGTCGGGTTCATGATCCGACGCCGCGGCTCGGCCGACATCGACGCGTTCGGTGGCGTGCAGAAGGTCGCCCCGGTCCTCGCCGGGTTCCTGCTGATGTCCGGCCTCTCGGCGCTCGCGCTGCCCGGCATGGGCAGCTTCGTCTCCGAGTTCCTCGTCATGGCCGGAGCCTGGCAGCGCTACCCGATCCACACCGCGGTCATCACGCTCGGCATGGTGCTCGCCGCGGTCTACGTGCTGCGCATGTACCTGAGGACCATGACCGGCCCCGTCACGGAGCAGGTCGAAACCCACATCACGACGGATCTCTCGCTGCGCGAGAAGGCGGTCGTCGCCCCGCTGCTCATCCTCCTGATCGCGTTCGGGTTCTACCCGGCCCCCGTGCTCAACGTGGCGGATGACGCGGCCCGCGAGACGATGGCACTTGTCGGCGCGACCGACCCGGCCCCGCAGGTTCAGGAAGGCAACCGATGATCACCCTCTTGGAGATTGAAGCCGTGACGGTGGACTGGATGCTCCTGTCCCCGCTCGTCGTGCTCCTCGGCGTCGGCTGCCTCGGCATCGTGATCGAGGCCGTCGTGCCCCGCGACGCGCGCTACATGTCGCAGTCGGCGCTCGCCCTGCTCGGCGTCCTCGCCGCGCTCGGCCTGACCATCGCGAACTGGCTCTCGGAGGAGCCGACGCTCACGGCGGAGGGACTCGTCGCGATCGACGGGCCGACCTACATCTTCTGGTCGCTGCTGCTGATCGCCGGCCTCGGTGGCGTCGCGCTGTTCGCGGAGCGCGGCCTCGGCAACGGGCAGTCGGCCTTCGCGTCGGCCGCCTCGACCGTCCCCGGCTCGCCGCTCGAGCGTGAGGCCGACCGCCTGCGTCGCGAGCACACCGAGGTCTTCCCGCTGCTCGTGTTCGCGCTGTTCGGCATGCTGCTGTTCGCCTCGGCGAACAACCTGCTCGTGCTGTTCGTCGCCGTCGAGATCTTCTCGCTGCCGCTCTACCTGCTGACCGGCATGGCCCGCCGCCGTCGCCTGCTCAGCCAGGAAGCTGCCCTGAAGTACTTCCTGCTCGGCTCGCTCGCCTCGGCGATCATGCTCTACGGCGTCGCCCTGCTCTACGGCTTCTCCGGCAGCCTCGAGCTCGCGGGTGTTGACGCGGCGGTCACCGCAGGCACCGGGAGCCAGTGGCTCCTGCTCGGCGGACTGCTGCTCGTCTCCGTCGGCGTCCTGTTCAAGATCGGCGCGGTCCCGTTCCACGCCTGGACCCCCGACGTCTACATGGGTGCCCCGAGCCCCGTGACGGCCTTCATGGCGGTCGCCACCAAGACGGCAGCCGTCGCGGGCCTGCTGCGCGTGTTCTACGTCGGCCTCGGCGGCGCACAGTGGGACTGGCAGCTGCTGTTCACCATCGTGGCCATCGTCACGATGCTGCTCGGCTCGACCGTCGCGCTCGCCCAGAACGACATCAAGCGCCTGCTCGCCTACTCCTCGATCGCACATGCCGGCTTCATCCTGGTCGGCGTGGTCGGCGCGGTGGCCGGGGGAGAGGGCGTCAGCGTATCCTCGGTCAGCGCGATCGCGTTCTACCTGCTGACCTACGGCATCGCGACGCTCGGCGCCTTCGCCATCGTCATGATGGTGCGCCGCTCCGGCGGCGAGGCCAACAGCCTGGAGGCCTGGAAGGGCCTCGGTCGCCGCAACCCCGGCATCGCCGTGCTGATGACCCTGTTCATGCTGAGCTTCGCGGGCATCCCGCCGACGGCCGGTTTCGTCGGCAAGCTGACCGTGTTCGGTGCCGCCTGGGTCGGAGGCTACGGCTGGCTCGTGCTCGTCGCGCTCCTGACGAGCGCCATCGCCGCCTTCTTCTACCTCAAGGTCGTCGTGGCCATGTGGTTCCAGGACGCGGACGAGGCCACCGTCGGCGAGGTCGAGACCCCGTCGCTGTGGACCTGGGTTGTGCTCATCGTCACCGCGGTGGCTACGCTGGTCCTCGGCCTCGTGCCGGGCGGCGTGCTTGAGCTGCTCGCCGACGCCGCCCAGTTCATCCGCTGACCTGACGAGGAGATGACTCGTGGCTCAGGCCCCGCTTGAGGATCAGTTGACCGCCCTCCTCGACACGTTCGAGGAGCGGCTGGTCGACTCGGCTGTCGCCAGCTCTCCGTTCGTCACGGAGGCCGCCCGCCACATCATCGCGGCAGGAGGAAAGCGGTTCCGGCCGCTGCTGGTGTTCCTCGCCGCCCGGTTCGGCGGCGAGGTCTCCGAGGCCGACCTGATGCGCGCCGCCATGGTGATGGAACTCACCCACGTCGCGAGCCTCTACCACGACGACGTCATGGACGTCGCGGACCTGCGCCGCGGAGCGCCCTCGGCAAATCGGCTGTGGGGCAACTCCGTCGCGATCCTCGTCGGTGACTTCCTGTTCGCGCGCGCCTCGACGACGGTCGCCGAGCTCGGCGTCGAGTACGTGATGCTGCAGGCGGAGACCTTCTCTCGACTGGTCCAGGGCCAGATCGCGGAGACAAAGGGCCCCGACGAGGGCGAGGACCCGCTCACGCACTACCTCCAGGTGATCGCGGACAAGACCGGCTCCCTGATCGCGGCCTCCGCCCGCTTCGGCGGCATGGTCTCCGGGGCGGATGCGGCAACCCTTGACGCCCTCGCCGCCTTCGGCGAGGAGGTCGGGCTGGTCTTCCAACTCTCCGACGACCTGATCGACATCACCTCCGACACCACGGGAAAGACCCCTGGTACCGACCTGCGCGAGGGGGTGCCGACGCTTCCTGTGCTGATGCTCCGCGCAGAGGCGGACCCGGCCGACGCAGGGCTGCTCGCCATGATCGACGGCGACCTGTCCTCCGACGAGACCCTCGCCCAGACCCTCGCCGCCCTGCGCGCCCATCCCGTGATGGGGCGGGCGAAGGCCGAGGTCGAGCGTCGCGCCGATGTCGCGCGGGCCCATCTCGCGGGCCTGCCGGACGGTGAGGCGAAGCAGGCGCTGCTGCAGGTCTGCTCCGACCTGGTGGACCGCACCAACTGACCCCACCCCGCGCGGGTGATGCCGCGCCGGGCACCTGCTTGCACCATCGACTCCTGTAGGGAGGAGGTGGGCATGGCAAGGGCATCCCTGGCGAGCGCGGCGACCGTCGCCGCGCTCCTCACCGCCTGTGGCCCGGATGTCGCGCCCGCCGTTCCTCCCGAGGAGTTGACCGGCGCCGCCTGGAGCCTCACAGACGCCTCCGGCTCCACCCCTGTCGCGGGCTTTCCCGTCACCCTCCGCTTCGACGATGACGGCTCCCTGCACGGGTCCGGGGGCTGCAACCGCCTCGCAGGCCGGTTCGCGGTCGACGGAGCCCTGCTCACCATCGAGGACAATCTCGCGACGACGCGACGTTCGTGTCCAGAGGCGGTGATGAGCCTCGAGCACAACGCGGCACCGACCGGTGGCGCAACCAGGGCACCACCGGGTTCGGCTCCCCCCGAAAATCAGTTGATCAATACTACGTCGCGTAGTGCGGAGAGTCCGCGGCGTTTCGTACAGGTATACGGCGGTGCCTGTGCGACACCGCCTTGGACCATTGTGTTGATCGGTGGGGGTGGATGGATTACCCGTGGGGGGGTGATGCCGCTTCGACGCTGGTCACACGAAGGTGACGCCAGGATCCGTGCACGGTGCGCGGATGGGAGGAGCCTGATCCAATGTCTGAACTGATCATCTTCGGCTATGACGACCACGCGATGGCCGAGCGGGCCTACGAGCGGGTGCTCGAGCTGCAGGCCGACTATGTCGTCTCGCTCTCCGGCTTGGCCACGGTACGCATCGACGAGGACGGGAAGAAGCACATCGACACCCCGGCCAGGATCATGGGAGCCACCGTCGTCGGCGGGCTCGTCGGAAGGCTGCTCGGCTTCAGCGTCCCGATGGGCATCGCCATCGGTCTGACCGCGCTGTTCGGCTTCCCCGGCACCATGATCCTCTCCCAGGAGGCGGCGCGCGGCGTCAGCGATGAGCCCGAGGAGATCATCGCGATCGAGGAGGCGATCATGCCGAAGATGATCATCGCCGGATTCTCGACGGAGACGATCACCTCTGTCGTGGTGACCGGCCTGATCGCCTCCATGATCGACGGCTGAGTCACCAGATCGCGACGCGCTCCTCAGGAGCGAGCCACAGGGCGTCGCCCTCGGAGACGCCGAACGCCGTGTAGAACGGCTCGAGGTTGCGCACGATCTGGTTGCACCGGAACTCGTTCGGCGAGTGCGGGTCGGTGGCGAGCAGCACCTTCATGGCCTCCGGCCTGCGCTTCCCGCGCCAGGCCTGGGCCCAGCCGACGAAGAACCGCTGCGCCGGGGTGAGGCCGTCGATCGGCTCGCCGTCGGGATCTCCGCCCGCGAGCAGCCAGGCCTCGTAGGCGATGTCGAGCCCGCCGAGGTCGCCGATGTTCTCGCCGACGGTGAGCTTTCCGTTGACGCTTCCCGAGTCGACGCCCTCCGGGACCAGACCGTCGTACTGGGCGACCAGCTTCTCGGCAAGGGCCTCGAAGGCCTCGCGGTCGGCGGGCTGCCACCAGTCGCGCAGCCTGCCGTCTCCGTCACAGGTGGAGCCCTTGTCGTCGAAGCCGTGGCCGATCTCGTGTCCGATCACGGCGCCGATGGCCGCGTAGTTGACGGCGTCGTCGGCGGCGGCGTTGAAGAACGGCGGCTGCAGGATCGCGGCAGGGAAGACGATCTCGTTGCGCAGCGGGTGGTAGTAGGCGTTGACCGTCTGCGGGAACATCTGCCACTCGTCCTTGTCGACGCCCTTGCCGATCCGTCCGATGGTGTAGTCGAGCTCGAACGAGTTGGCCGCGAGTACGTTGGCGATCAGGTCGTCCTCGCTGAGCGTGAGCGCCGAGTAGTCGCGCCATTTGACCGGGTAGCCGATCTTCGGCGTGAACTTCTCCAGCTTGTGCAGCGCCTCGGCCCGCGTCTCGTCGGTCATCCAGTCGAGCTTCTCGATGGAGACCCGGTAGGCGGCGAGCAGGTTGCCGACCAGCTCGTCCATGGCGGCCTTCTTCTCCGGCTGGAAGTGCTCGGCGACGTAGAGGCGCCCGACGGCCTCGCCGAGTACGCCCTCGACGAGGGCGACCCCGCGCTTCCACCGGGGACGCTGCTCCTCGTTGCCGGAGAGGATCTGCTCGTAGAAGTCGAAGCGGGCGTCAACGAAGTCGCTCGACAGGTAGCCGGAGAGCCCTGAGATCGCCTTCCACCGCGCCCAGGAGCGCCAGGTGTCGAGCGGTGCTGAGGCGAGCAGCGGTGCCACCCCCTCGATGAACGACGGCTGGGCGACGATCAGGTCGCCCAGGATGTCGGCCGGGATCTCGGCGCCCTCCAGGTAGGCGTCCCAGTCGAAGTCCGGGCTGGCCGCCTTGAGGTCGGCGAGCGAGGTGGGGTTGTACATGGCGCGCAGGTCGCGCAGCCGGACACGGTCCCAGTGGTGCGCCGCGATCTGGGTCTCCAGCGCGAGCACAGCCTGAGCCTGCTCCTCGGCATCGAAGAATCCGGCCAGCTCGAAGGCCCGCCTGAGGTGGGCAAGGTACTGCTCCCGGATCTCGGCGTGCTCGTCGAGGCGGTAGTACGTCTCGTCCGGCAGGCCGAGGCCGGCCTGCGAGGTGAACGCCGCGTAGCGCTCCGGATCGCCCGGGTCCGACTCCTCGTAGAGGGCGACAAGCGGGCTGAGTCCGTGGCGCAGCGACCAGCCGAGGTGACGGGCGAGCGCTGAGGGCGAGTCGATGGCGGCGATCGCATTGAACACCGGGTGCAGCGGGGTGGCGCCGAGCGCCTCGATCCGGTCCTCGTCCATGAAGGAGCGGTAGAGCGCGCCGATCCTGCCCTCGTCGGTGTCTGGTGCCGAGGCGGGCAGCGACTCGATGATGTCGAGCACGTCCTGCTCGGCGGCATCGCGCAGATCCATGAACCCGCCCGCGGAGGACTTGTCTGGGTCGATCTTCGCGGTCGCGAGCCAGGTGCCGTTGACGTGGCGGAAGAGGTCGTCCTGGGGGCGGACGGAGGGATCGGCGTTGGCGTGGTCGATGGCGTCGGTCATGCGGGCCAGCCTAGCGCCCGCCTCATCTGTGCCAGGTGACGGTCAGCGGGGCATCGCCGAGGACGTTGGCCCGCACCCACACAGTCTCGGTCGCCTGCCGCGGCCGCTGCCTGCTGCCGCCCACGAAGTCCCAGGAGTAGGTGTACTGGAATGTCAGGGGGCTCTCGGCCTGGGTCAGCTTCTGCAGGCTCAGCCTTGGGCGCGCGTCGGCGAACGGATCGCCGTCGAGGGTGCGCTCGATGCTCGACTCCACGACCGGGGCGCCGTCCGAGGTGAGGCCGATCGGGCAGTTGGCGGGCGCGAGCGTCTTCGCCGCCATGCACGCGTTCAGCGACTCGGACGCGGCCTGGATGAACGCGCGGCGCCCCTGCTCCGTCAGCTCCGGGCTAGCGTCGATCTGCCGCGGCTCCTGGTCACGGCCGACCTTGTCGATGGTGAACGCGTCGGTCGCCGGGTAGGCGATGTAGGGCATGCCGGTGGTCAGCTCGTAGCGCCCGGGAACCACCTCGTAGATCTGGTCGTGCTCCACCTGCTGCCCGTTGATGAAGAGCGGAACGTCCTCGCCTCCCGGGACGAAGACCCGCACCGGCATCGTCGTGCGGCGCAGTTGGAACTGGCCCGAGTCGACCTGCTGCAGGGCGACGGTCGCCTCGACCGGACGCCCACCGAGCGTGTAGGTGACCTGCACCTCCGTCGCCTCTGGGTCGGTGGTGACGACGGTGAGGTCGGCGATGGCCGACTTCTCCATCGTCCTGGCGTACACCTCGGGCGTGAGGAGGATCGACGAGCCCTGGCCGCCCTTCGGGCCCATCGCCATCGCGGTGTCGATGTCGCCCTCGGCGAGTGCGGTGAAGTAGTCGGTGACGATCTCCTGCGGGGTCAGCGCGGCGACCTGGTTCGACGCGGTCGCCGTCGACTTGGCGAGCACATCGGTGTCGATCTCGTGGGGCCGCAGGAAGTTGACGTAGATCATGCCCGCGACGACGCCGATCACGAGGACGCCGACGAAGCCGAAAAGCAGCGCCCGGACCGGGAACGGCCGACGCTCACGCTCGGGTTCGATGTCCGGGGCGACGAAGCGGCTCTGATCCCTCGCCCGGGTCAGCACGGACTGCATGCCGACGGCGTCGAAGTTCGGCGTGTTCGGCGGCGCCGCCTGGGGGATGGGGCGGGCGGGGGTGGAAAGCGAGGCCGGCCAGTCGCCCTGATCGGCGGCCGGCCGGGCCGGGTCCTTGTCGGAGGGCACCTGGGGCGGGCGCGGCGCGGCGGGGTGCCAGCCGTGCTGCCCGTCACTCATCGCTCGTCTGCCTCCCACGTGTCGTTGCCTGCGATAACCGAGGCTAGCGCCGCTGCGGGGTCATCTGCCCTGACCGTGTCGATCTGTTCGCGGACGAGATCGTCGTAGGCGGGGCGGGGAACGCGGCGGAAGATCCCGATGGGTGCCTGCCGCAGCAGTCCCGGCTCCGTGAGCCGCGAGAGCGCGAACGCCTGGGACGGGTCCTCGCGGGTCTCGTCGTGCACGACGATGCTCGCCTGGTCGACCTCGGCCGTCTTCGCGACCTTGATCTGACCGTCCGGGCTGCGCACGACGCAGTGCTCGCCGCCTGCGAAGATGATCGGCTCGCCGTGGACGAGCGAGATCAGCGTTCCCTCCGGGCCCTTCAGCGTCGCGAAGGCGTCGTCATTGAAGATCGGGCAGTTCTGGTAGATCTCCACGAGCGAGGTGCCGCGGTGTTCCGCAGCCGCGGTGAGCACCTCGGTCAGGTGCTTGCGGTCGGAGTCGATGCTGCGGGCCACGAACGACGCCTCGGCGCCGAGCGCGAGCGAGACCGGGTTGAACGGCGTGTCGAGCGAGCCGTACGGCGTCGACTTGGTGACCTTTCCCAGCTCGGAGGTGGGGGAGTACTGGCCCTTCGTGAGGCCGTAGATCCGGTTGTTGAACAGCAGGATCGTCATGTTCACGTTGCGGCGCAGCGCATGGATCAGGTGGTTGCCGCCGATCGACAGCGCATCTCCGTCGCCGGTCACGACCCACACGTTGAGGTCGGGACGGCTCAGCGCAACCCCCGTCGCGATCGCGGGAGCGCGGCCGTGGATCGAGTGCATGCCGTAGCTGTCCACGTAGTACGGGAAACGCGACGAGCAGCCGATGCCCGAGACGATGACGGTGTTCTCCCGCTTGATCCCGAGGTTGGCCGCCATGGACTGGAAGGTGGCGAGGACGGCGTAGTCACCGCAGCCGGGGCACCAGCGCACCTCCTGGTCGGAGGTGAAGTCCTTCTTCGTGAGGGGAGTGATGCTCAGCGGCTTGCCGGCGAGGCCGGACGTGGCGGTCATCAGTTCTTCTCCTTCAGCGCGTCGATCTCGGCGATCAGGTCGTTCTCGAGCTCGGTGATCGAGATCGGCAGCCCGCGGACGCGCGAGTAGGTGGTGACGGGGGCGAGGTAGCGGGCCCGCAGCATGGTCGACAGCTGCCCGAGGTTCATCTCGGGCACGATGACCGACTCGTAGCCGCTCAGGACCTCGCCGAGGTTGCCCGGCATCGGGTTGAGGTGGCGCAGGTGGGCGGTGGCGATCGAGCGTCCCGTGTTGCGGACGCGGCGGGTCGCGGCCGTGATGGGACCGTAGGTGGACCCCCAGCCGAGCACCAGCACCTTCGCGTCGCCGTTCGGGTCGTCGACCTCGACATCGGGGATGTCACGGACGATGCCCTTGATCTTGGCGTGGCGGGTGCGCACCATCAGCTCGTGGTTGTCCGGGTCGTAGGACACGTTGCCGGTGAGGGCCGCCTTCTCGATGCCGCCGATGCGGTGCTCGAGGCCCTCCGTGCCCGGGATGGCCCAGGCGCGGGCGAGGGTCTCGGGATCGCGCTGGTAGGGCAGGAAGGTCTCCTTGCCGTCGACCTCCCCGTTCAGCTGGGTGGCGAAGCCCGGGTCTATGGGCTCGATCGCGTCGAGGTCGGGGATCTTCCACGGCTCGGCGCCGTTTGCGAGGTAGCCGTCGGAGAGCATGATCACCGGCGTGCGGTACTTGATCGCGATCCGGCAGGCCTCGACGGCCGTGTCGAAGCAGTCGGTGGACGACTTCGCGGCGATCACAGGGACGGGCGCCTCACCGTTGCGGCCCCAGATGGCCTGCATCAGGTCCGCCTGTTCCGTCTTGGTCGGCATACCTGTGGAGGGCCCTGCGCGCTGCACGTTGACCACGACGAGCGGCAGCTCCGTCATCACGCCGAGGCTGATCGCCTCGGACTTGAGCGCGACGCCGGGTCCGGAGGTCGAGGTGACGCCGAGCGATCCTGCGAACGAGGCCCCGATGGCGGCGCCGACGGCGGCGATCTCGTCCTCGGCCTGGAAGGTCATCACGCCGACGTCCTTGCGCTTCGACAGCTCGTGCAGGATGTCCGAGGCGGGGGTGATCGGGTAGGAGCCGAGGAACAGCTGCATGCCCGCCTTGTGGGCGCCGACGATCAGGCCGTAGGCGGTGGCGAGGTTGCCCGAGATCTGGCGGTAGCGGCCCTTCGGCATCGGGGCGGGCTCGACGTGGTACTGGACCTCGAACGCCTCGGTCGTCTCGCCGTAGGCGTAGCCGGCCTTGAATGCCGCGATGTTCGCGTCGCGGATGTCGGGCTTCTTGGCGAATTTCTCGGCGAGGAAGTCGATGGTGCCCTCGGTGGGGCGCGAGTACAGCCAGCTGAGCAGGCCGAGCGCGAACATGTTCTTCGTGCGCGAGGCGTCCTTGCGGGAGAGGTCGAAGTCGGCGACGGCCCCGGTGGCCAGGCCCGTCAGGTCGAGCGAGTGCACCGAGTAGTTGGTGAGCGTGCCGTCCTCGAGGGGGTTGGAATCCCACCCGATCTTCGCCAGGTTGCGCTTGGTGAAATCCGCGGTGTCGACGATGATCGTGCCCCCGCGGGGGAGGTCGCGCAGGTTGGCCTTCAGCGCCGCCGGGTTCATCGCGACCAGCACGTCTGGCACGTCACCCGGGGTCACGATGTCGAAGTTGGCGAAGTGCAGCTGGAAGCTCGACACGCCGGGCAGCGTGCCCTGTGGCGCGCGGATCTCGGCCGGGAAGTTGGGAAGGGTCGCGATGTCATTGCCGAAGCTCGCGGTCTCCGCAGTGAAGCGGTCACCGGTGAGCTGCATTCCATCGCCGGAATCTCCTGCGAATCGGATGACGACTCGTTGCAGGGGCTGAGTTTCAGGCACGTGCGGTATACCTCGGATGTCTCGTGGGCGTCGCGCCCCATTCTAGGCATCCAGCCATCTTCAGCCGCATTGACCGTTCCTCCATCAGTGAACGCCGGGGGAGGCTGATCAGTCGCTGAGCAGGCCGAGGATGTCGTCCGCGCTGAGCGGGGCGTTGGTGTCGGATCCGGTGCCGACCACCGAGTCGAAGAGGTCGCGCTTGCGCTGCTGCAGTTCGACGACCTTCTCCTCGATCGTGTCGGAGGCGACCAGCCGGTAGACGTTGACCGGCTTGTCCTGCCCGATCCGGTGCGCCCGGTCGATGGCCTGGCTCTCGGCGGCCGGGTTCCACCAAGGGTCGAGGATGAACACGTAGTCGGCCTCCGTCAGAGTCAGGCCGAAACCGCCCGCCTTCAGGCTGATCAGGAACACCGGCGCCTCACCCTCGCGGAAGGCCTCGATCCTGGCCGCCCTGTCCCTTGTGCGGCCGTCGAGGTACTCGTAGTCGATGCCCTCACGTCCGAACCGCTCCCTGACAAGCGAGAGGAAGCCGGTGAACTGGGAGAACACCAGCGCCCGGTGACCCTCGGCGACCACCTCGTCAAGGAGTTCGACGAGGGTGTCGATCTTCGCCGAGGCCGCGGGATAGTCGTCCTCGATCAACGCAGGGGAGAGGCTGAGCTGGCGCAGCAGCGTCAGCGAACGCAGGATCGTGATCCGGTTGCGCTGCAGGTCGCCGACCAGGCCGAGCACCTTCTGCCGCTCGCGGGCGAGGTGCCGCTCATACAGCCGACGATGGCCGGGGGACAGCTCGACCGGGACCAGCTGCTCCTGCTTCTCCGGCAACTCGGTCGCGACCGCGGACTTGGTGCGCCGCAGGATCAGGGGCCGGATCCGTCGCCGCAGCCTGGCGAGGGTCTGCGCGTCGCCGTTCTCGATGGGGCGGCGGTACTCGGTGGTGAAGCGCTTGGGATTGGGGAAGAGCCCTGGCGAGGTGATCGACAGCAGCGACCAGAGATCCATCACGTTGTTCTCCAGCGGCGTGCCGGTCAGGGCCACCTTCACCCTCGCCCTGAGCGCGCGCACGGCGTGGTACGCCTTCGAGGCGTGGTTCTTGACGAACTGCGCCTCGTCGAGCAGCACGGCAGACCACTTGTTGGCCTGGTACTGGTCGGCCTCCAGCCGGAGCAGGGTGTAGGACGTGACGACGATCTGCGCGCCGTCGATCGCCTCGCTCAGCGTGCTGCCCCGCTTCGAGCCGGTGGCGGTGACGGGGACGACCTTCAGGTCGGGGACGAATCGCGCCGCCTCGGCCGCCCACGTGCCGATCACCGACGTCGGCGCGACCACGAGCATCGGCTCGTCCAGTTCGCCCGCCTCGAACGCCGCCTGGGCGGCCGCGAGGGTCTGGACGGTCTTGCCGAGGCCCATCTCGTCGGCGAGGATCCCGCCCAGGCGCGTGCGCCACAGGAAGCGCACCCAGCGGAAGCCAGTCTCCTGGTAGGGGCGAAGCGTCGCGTCGAGCCCCGCCGGGACGGGCTCGTCCGGGAGTTGCGACGGGTCGAGCAGCGCGCCGACGCTCTCGCGCCAGGCCTCCGCCTGCTCGGTGATCACGCCGAGCCGGACGAGTTCCTCCCACAGTCCGGCATGTTCGGGGCGGAGCTGGAAGACGTCTCCCTCGTGATCGGTGAGGAGGCGCGCCTCCTCGATCAGCTGGCGCAACTCTGCGAACTCGGGGGCGTCGAGCGGGAACCACGTGCCGGAGTCGAGCAGCAGATGGTCGTCTCCCGCGGTGAGGGCGGCCATCAGGTCCGCGAGCGGGACGACCTCCTCGCCGACACGGACGCTCACCCTCAGGTCGAACCAGTCTCCGCGCTCGCCGTCCTCGACGCTGAGCGACACCTGCGGTGCCTCGTCCGCCTCACGGTAGGCGGGCGGCTCGGCGTTGAGCTCGACGACGACGTCGCGGCGCTCGCGCAGCAGCGGCAGGGCGGAGGAGACGAAGGAGATCAGCGAGCGCCCGGTCAGGAACGCTGGCACCAGTTCGGCGCCCGACTTCCAGGCACCCGCAGGCACGAGGCGCTGCAGTTCGCGCTCGGCGTCGCCGTCGCGGGCGATCCGGTCGTCACCGCCTGCCGCGAGGCCGACGTCGAGGCTCCGCTGCCCCATCCGGTAGCGGAACCCCCAGTGCAGAGACGCGGAACCCTCACGGAACTCGACCCGGCACACCAGTTGGGGCGGCGAGGGTTCCGGCAGGTCAACCCCCTCGCCGACCTCAAGCGCCACCCGGGACCGCAGGCGGGGGAGGAACCGGCTGGCGAACTCGTCCACATCCGCCGCGGGAACGCTGAGCCGGCCGTTCTGGAAGAGGGCCTGGGCGGCCTGGTCGAGCGGCTGGATGAGGGGGCCGAGGACGAGGTCGTCTCCACCGTTGAGCGCGGCGCCGTGCGCGGGGCGGCCGAGGTAAGACTTGCCGGGGATCACCACGGCGCCGTCCGGGGTCTCGATCGCCGGGTCGAGCAGCAGCGCACCGTCCTCACCGGGCGAGACCTTCAGCGTCGGGACGAAGGGACGCTGCGACAGGTGCGGAGTCGGCAGCTCGCGCCCCGACCCCGACGGGCCGGCGACCAGTTCGACCCCGGCGTCGACCGCGCGCCGCAGCGCAGGCCACACGGCGGGGTGGGCGTCGGTGATCGGAAATCCGTCTGGCCGGTTGGCCACCGAGACGGTGCGGGTCTCGAGGACGGCGAGGAGTGAGTCGCGATGCGCGGGAAGGAAGTCGCCGCTCCGGCGCAGCTCCTCCCACGTCGCCCCGGTGCGGATCCAGTTGCCGCGCACGCCCTTGACCATGGGGCGCAGCACGAGGGTCGCGCCCTCCTCGCTGACCTGCAGCGCGAGCGGCCTCCCCGAGCCGGGGCCGGCCACCGCGAACGGGGCGAGGATCTGCTGCCAGGTGGTGCGGTGCGTCCGCGGCTTCTGGAGCGTCAGGATCAGCGCGACGGCGTGCTTGCAGTCGGCGCGCATCGGGCACGAACAGGTTGCGACGAGGGTCGAGAAGCCCGACATGCACATGACGGAGGTCTGGTAGGTGCGGTACCCCGAGCCGCGCACCTCTGCGGTGGCAAGGGGACCGGAGGTCTGGATCTCGCCGACCCGGCCGAGCCGCGCATACTGCTGACCACGCGCCACGGTGCTCGCACCGAAGTGTTGGATGAGCCGGGGTTCGGTCGCCTCGGAGAGCCAGTCAGTCAGTTTCGTCATTGCAGGCGGAGTCTATGCGCACCACGGGCCTCGCAGAAGGCCAGGCCGCCGCTGGACGCGTAGACTGCCCCGCATGGTTGCAGCGCGCGATTGGTTCGGTGACGGTTCTGTTTTCGTCATCGACGTGCCGCTGGCCTGCTGCGCCCTCGAGACCCAGACGGCGGCCGGGGAACGTGGTTGCCTCCCGATCGCCGAGATCCCTCCCTCTGCGCGGGTGGTGGTCACCCTGTCCGGGACGATCACCGTCCCGATGCTCCCATCGATCCGGCTCGTCCTCGAGGAGGCGCCCGAGCGGGCGAAGGTAGTCGCCTTCGGGGCCTGCGCCTGCGTCGGCGGCCCGTACTGGGACTCCTACGCGGTGGTGCGCGGCTCCGAGGAACTCGTCGAGGTCGACCACTTCATCGCGGGCTGTCCGCCGCCGCCGGGGGCGCTCGACGACTACCTCGACGCGCAGCGCGTGGAGGCCGCGGCATGAGCTGGCGTGCGGAGGCCGAGGCGGCTCTCGCCGGGGGGTACACCTTCCTACTCAACCTGACGGCGGTCGACGAGGTCGGCCGCAGCGACCACATCCGGGTGCTGCTGCGCCTGCTCGACCCGAAGACCGGCGGAGAGCGCACCATCGACACCCTCGCCGAACGCGACGACCCCCACGTCGCCGACCTGGCCGACCTGTTCCCGGGGGCCGCCTTCCTGCAACGGCAGGTGCACGACTTCTTCGGCGTCGAGTTCGACGGCGGAGACAACCGGCCCCTGATCCACCACGGCGGAGGGGCGCCGCTGCGCAAGGACGTCCTGCTCACCGGTCGACTCGAGACCGCCTGGCCCGGGGCGCTCGAACCGGGGGAGTCCGGTGCCTCGCCCAGCCGACGCAAGCTGGTACCACCCGGCGTTCCCGACCCGGCCGTCCTGGCCGATCCCGACTCGAGCCCGGCCGATGTCGCCCTCTCGGCGACCGGCGCACGGGTGAGGAGGCAGCGATGATCCACGGTTCCATCGCCCTGATCGAGGACGCCTGCACGTCCTGCATGATCTGCGCGCGTGAGTGCCCGACCTGGTGCATCACGCTCACCTCGCACATGGAGCAGATGGTGCCCGCACCGGGGGCGCGGCCGCGCACGCACAACGTCCTCGACACGTTCACGATCGACTGGGCGCTGTGCATGTACTGCGGCGTCTGTATCGAGCAGTGCCCCACTGACGCACTGGAGTGGGCGGGCGCCCACGTCGCCCCCGCGTCCTCGCTCGCCGAACTTGCCCACGGCAGGGAGCAGCTCGGCGGAGGCGGTGCGTAGCCTCGTGACCCGAGCGTGGGAGGACCTGAGGCTGGCCGCCTCGACCCGCGCGGTGTGGGTCGGTTTCCTCGGCAGCCTCGGCATCCTGCTCGGATCGCTGAGCCCCGCGTACCTGCCGCAGGCCTCGCCCATCTGGGATGTGCTGCGCGACCTCGGCATCGACGGCGCCACCACCAAGTGGGTCGGCACGATCGCGACGCTCGTCGGCCTGTCGCTGCTGCTGGAGTCATGGTTCCGGCTGCGCCCCGCGCGGCGGCGGGCAGCTGGCGCGCCGCAGCTGCGCCACTGGGCGGTGCTGGCCATCATCTCGGCTCCGATGCTGGTCGGGCCGCCGATCTTCTCGCACGACGCCTACTCGTATGCCGCCCACGGCTGGCTGATCCACAACGGACTGAACCCCTACCAGGTAGGGCCCGGCATCCTGCCCGGCTACTTCGCGGACCAGGTCGCCTGGGTGTGGCGCGAGACGACCGCCCCCTACGGCCCGCTCGCGCTGTGGATGAGCCACGGCATCGTGATCCTCGCCGGCTTCGACCCCTACCTGTCTGCCGTCCTGATGCGTGTGCCGGCGCTGATCGGGGTCATCCTGATCGGCGTCACGGTACCGCGGATCGCCAAGCGCGTCGGCGTCGACCCCGCGGCGGCGAGCTGGTTCGCCGTTCTCAACCCCATCCTCGTCATCGACTTCATCGGCGGTGCGCACAACGACGCGCAGATGACCGGGCTGATGCTGGCGGGCATTCTCGTCACGATGAAGATGCGACGCTGGTGGCTGGGCGCGATCCTGGTCGGCGTCGCCGCGTCGATCAAGCAGCCGGCCTTCCTGGTCGCCGTCGCGTTGCCGTTCCTCGTCGCTCCCTGGACGTCCTGGCGGCCCCGCGCCGTCGCGTGGGCCGCGCTGCGGGCCCTGTCGTCGCTGGCGGTCGCGGTGGCTGTGTTCGCCGCGATCTCGGTGGTTTCGGGGCTCGGATTCGGGTGGATCAACGCCATCAACGTGCCCGGCATGGTCGACACGGTCTCCCCGTTCACGGTCGTCGGCTACCTCATCCAGTTCCCCGTCAACTGGATCACCGGCGACCCGACGGGCCGCGCCGCCGTCGTGGCGCTCAAAGGCATCGGCTCGGTGATGTCGATGCTCGGCATCGTGTACTTCGCCTATCGGCACCTCGGCCGGCGGCCGCTGCACTTCCTGAGCTACTCGTTCATCTGGTTCGCGCTGTGCGTGCCGGCGCTGCACTCCTGGTACCTGCTGTGGGGCGCCGTCCTGCTACCGATGACGAAGCCGTCGACCCGCGCGCTGCGGGGAGCCATCGTCGCGACCGTCGTCCTCCTGGGATTCAACGCGATGAACTTCGGCATCCGCAACGGGGCGTGGATGATGGTGCTGATCCTGTTCGGCGCCGCCTACTGGACCATGCACACGCACGAGCTGAGCCAGCCGATGGACGCCGGCGGGGACGGTCCCCGGCCGCGCGAGAAGGATCAGTCGCCGACGCCGTAGTCCACGACGACGGGGCAGTGGTCCGAGATCCGTTCCTCGTAGCTGGCCTCGCGCCCGGAGAACGCGTGCGTCGCCGACCTGGCCAGCGAGGGGGAGGCCAGATGGTAGTCGATCCGCCAGCCCGCGTCGTTGGCGAAGGCCTGCCCGCGCCATGACCACCATGAGTACGGCCCGTCGGCGTCGGGGTGGAGCGCGCGGACCACGTCGACAAGGGTGCGGGGGCCCGTGATGGAGCCGAACCAGCCGCGCTCCTCGGGCAGGAAGCCCTCGGACTTCTGGTTGGTGCGCCAGTTGCGCAGGTCCTGCTTCGTGTGGGCGACGTTGAAGTCGCCCATCACGAGGAACTCGCGGCCCTCGGCGGCCGAGCGTCGGCGGGAGACGGTCAGAAGCCGGGCCAGCCCTCGCATGAAGCGCATCTTGCGGTCGTACTTCTCCTGCGAGTTGTCCTCGTAGGGCCAGGCGGCCCCCTTCGGGAGGTACAGCGACGCGACGGTCAGCGGGGTGTCGGACAGATCGACCTCGACGTAGCGGCCCTCTCTCGCGAACGGCGCGAGGTCGCGGCTCACGAGGCGGTCGACCTCGGTGTGTTCCTGAGCACCGTGCGGGTCGATGGTCGTCACGGTCCCGCCGAGCGTCCTCACCGCGCTCGGGATCTGGCGGGTCAGGACCGCCACGCCGTTGCGGCCGGCCAGTGTGCCGGTGTCCAGCGTCGCGTGGTAGCCGGCGAAGGCCTCCAGCGGCAGGTCGTCGGCCCGGCAACGGACCTCCTGCAGGGCGATGACGTCGGCGTTCGTCTGCGCCCACCAGGGGGCGAAGCCGCGCCGCAGCGCGGCCCGGATGCCGTTGACGTTGTGCGTGCCGATGCGCCTCACCAGGAGACCTCCAGTGTCGCGGCGGGCCAGGGATCGGTTGCCAGGCGGCCGTAGGTCAGCACGTCGACCCGCTGACCGTCGATCAGGAACTTGCCCCGCTCCCGGCCTTCGCGGACGAATCCGGCCCGTCCCGCGACGTTACCGGACAGCGGGTTGTCGGCCCGGTGACCGAGTTCGAGGCGCTCGCAGCCGCCTGCCGACAGCGCCCAGGTGGCGACCGCCGTCGCGCACGTCGAGGCCCAGCCGCGGCCGCGGTGGGACGCGTTGGTCCAGTACCAGAACCAGCCCACCCGGTTGACCGCGTCGAGAGTCACGCACACCAGCCCGACGAGGCGGTCCCCGTCGCAGATGGCGAACGGGTGCTGGCGCTCGTCGTCGATCAGCCCCGACAGGTAGGCCTCTGCCTCAGCCAGCGACGTCACCGTGCCCTGGCGGGACATCGACGGGTCGGACCCGAAGGCGTCGAGCGTGGCGGCCGCGTCGGAGAGTCGCACCAGGCGCAGGGTCAGCTGTGGATCAGTCATCAGGACCTGCCTGGGGATCGGGGCATGGAACACAGGCAGGCTAGCAGCGCGGGAACAACAGCGGTGGTTTGGGCAGGTCTCTAAGATTTGAGAGCCTGTAAGACCCCATCCACACCTGGAGCCGTCATCGTGTCGACATCCCCTGAGCCGCAGACCCCTCCCTCCTCATCCGCTCCGAAGCCGTGGGCGGCGAGCCCCGAGGAGGTGCTGGCATCCGTCGACTCGACCACCGACGGTCTCGCGGGATCCGAGGTGGAGCGGCGACTGGCGCGTGACGGCCGCAACGAGCTGCCCACGCCCAAGCCGGTCCCCGCCTGGCGTCGCCTGCTGTCGCAGTACAACGACATCCTGATCTACATCCTGATCGCTGCGGCAGCTCTCAAGGCGTACTCGGGGGACTGGGTCGACTTCGCCGTCATCGCGGTCGTCATCCTCGCGACCGGCCTCATCGGCTTCATTCAGGAGGGCCGCGCCGCCTCCGCGCTCGCCAGCCTCCAGACCATGCAGTCGCTCGACGCGCAGGTGCTGCGCGACGGCACCTGGGGTGTCGTCGACGCGGCGACCATCGTGCTTGGCGACGTCATCCGCGTCCGCTCGGGTGACCGGGTTCCCGCCGACGTTCGCCTCCTGACCTCCTCGTCGCTGCAGGTCGACGAGGCGGCGCTGACCGGCGAGTCCGTGCCAGCGCAGAAGGAGCTCGAGCCCGTCGCGGCCGAGGCGGGTGTCGGCGATCGATCCTCGATGCTGTTCTCCAGCACCATCATCACGGCCGGCACGGCCGAGGCAGTCGTCGTGTCGACGGGCGGCAACACCGAGATCGGCCGGATCTCGGCGCTGGTGGCGGACCAGGAAAAGCTCGACACCCCGCTGTCGCGGCAGCTCGCCAAGCTCGGCACGCAGCTGGCGATCCTCATCGGAGTGATGGCGGTAGTGATGCTCGCGATCGGCTACTTCGTGCACGACTTCCACGGCGACGAGCTGATCTCCGCAGCCATCGGCTTCGCCGTCGCGGCGGTCCCTGAGGGCCTGCCCGCGCTGGTGACCATCACCCTGGCGCTCGGCGTGCAGCAGATGGCCCGCCGCAACGCCATCACCCGCAAGATGGCCGCCGTCGAGACCCTCGGGTCCGTCACGACGATCTGCTCCGACAAGACCGGCACGCTGACCCAGAACGAGATGACCGCGCGCACGGTGCTGACCTCCGAGGGTCGGTACGTCGTCGAGGGCACGGGCTACCAGCCGAAGGGCCACGTCACCGACCCGCACGGGCAGCCCGCGGCCCTGCCCGACCACCCGGACCTGGAGGCGCTTGTCATCGCCGCGGGAGCGGCCAACGACGCCCGTGTCGAGGAGACCGACGAGGGCTGGCGGGTCGTCGGGCAGCCCACCGAGGGCGCGCTCGACGTGCTCGCCACCAAGGCGGGCGCCGACATGGCCCACGTCACGCGGCTCGCCACGGTGCCCTTCGAGTCGGCCCACAAGTTCTCCGCCACCCTGGACGACGTCGCCTCCGGGGAGCGTCGGATCCACGTGCTGGGTGCCCCCGACCGGCTGCTCGACCGTTCGACCACGCAGCTGGGCGGCGGAGGCTCCACCGAGACGCTCGACCACGGCTTCTGGGACGCCGGCATCGACGAGCTGTCGGAGCAGGGCCTGCGCGTCCTGGCTGCGGCCTCGCGGCCGGCCGACGGCGTCGAGGACCTGGCGCTCGACGACCTCGACACGGGGCTGACCTTCCTCGGGCTCGTCGGCATCGTCGACCCGCCCCGACCCGAGGTGACCGACGCCATCTCGCTGGCGCACACCGCCGGCATCCGGGTGAAGATGATCACGGGTGACCACGCCGGCACGGCCGTCGCGATCTCGCGCGAGCTGGGCATCGCTCCGGCCGAGGGGGACGTGAAGGCGCTCACCGGCGCGGAGCTCGAGGCCATGAGCGACGACGAGCTCGCCGCCCAGGTCCGCGACGTGGACATCTACGCCCGCACGTCGCCCGAGCACAAGCTCCGGATCGTCAAGGCGCTGCAGACACACGACGAGGTGGTCGCCATGACCGGCGACGGCGTCAACGACGCCCCCTCCATCACCCGCGCCGACGTCGGCGTCGCGATGGGCATCAAGGGAACGGAGGCCACCAAGGAGGCCGCCGACATCGTGCTGGCCGACGACAACTTCGCCACCATCGAGAGGGCCGTGGAGGAGGGGCGCCGGATCTACGACAACATCCGCAAGTCGGTGGTCTTCCTGCTGCCGACCAACGGCGGCCAGGGCCTCGTCATCCTCGTGGCCGTCCTGCTCGGCATGGCACTTCCCCTGTCGCCGGTACAGATCCTGTGGGTCAACCTCGTCACGGCGCTGACCCTGTCGCTGTCACTCTCGAGTGAGCCCGCCGAGCCGGGCATCATGAGCAGGCCGCCCCGGTCCACGAAGGAGCAGATCCTCTCTCCGAGGGCCCTCGCACAGGTGCTGTGGTCATCGGTCGCCATCGGTGGTGCCGCGCTGCTGATGTTCATGCGACAAAATGCCGTCGTCGACTACGACGTGGCCCAGACCGCCGCCGTCACCATGCTGGCCTTCGGCCAGATCGCCTTCCTGTTCAACTGCCGCTTCCTGAACACCTCGTCGCTGACGTGGCGGGTGCTCGTCGGCAACCGCGCGGTGTGGTTCTCGATCGCCGGGCTCATCGCCCTCCAGCTGATCTTCATCCATGCGCCGTTCATGAACACCTGGTTCGGCTCCTCCGAGCTCGGCTGGGCGCAGTGGGGCCCGATCCTCGGCCTGTCGGTCGGCGTGTTCCTGTTCAACGAGCTGGGCAAGTTCCTCATCAACCGCGTCGGTCGCCGCTGAGCATCGGCTTAGCAGTCGGGCGTCCGCCCGCACCCACGAGGGGGGGCCTCTCCCAGTCAGGGAGGGCCCCACGTGCGTCCGGACGGGCGTCGCGGACCTTGTCGAAACCCTGCGTCCTGACGAGGTGCCCTGGCGCGTCCGGCCGGGCTCCTCGTCTCGTGAGCGCTGGAGCTCTTCCCCTACCCCCTCGCGACGAGCTCAGGGACCCGGGTCGTTGAGCCTGTCGAAACGCCCTGAGCGGAGCGAAGGGTCCCGGCTCGACTCCCACGCACAACAATTCCTATTTCGGTGTTGCTGCGCCTATGTTGCAGCGGCGCCGGAATAGGCATCGTTGTGCGGGAAAGGGGGAACCGGGGTGGGCCCCGGGGGCTGAGCGGCGCAGGGAACGGGGCTGGCCCCGAGGAGCCGGGTCGGGTGCAGGGGGCCGGGGGCAGGGGCTGCGGTCAGCTCTGACCTGGGGTCGGCGCCGACCCGCCCCACCACCGCCAACGAGATATCCCAGAGGCCAACGACATGCACCGACGCCAACGATATTCGCGCGAATATCGTTGGCGTCGGTGACTCTCGTTGGCGTCTGCGAAGGGCGCCGTCAGCGGTAGTTCACGAACTGGACGGCGAAGTCGTAGTCCTGCTCGTTGATCAGCTTCTGGACGGCCTGCAGGTCGTCGCGGCTCTTGGAGGAGACGCGCAGCTCTTCGCCCTGGATCTGCGCCTTCACGCCCTTGGGGCCCTCGTCGCGGATCAGCTTGGAGATCTTCTTCGCGTCGTCGGTCTTGATGCCCTGCTTGGTGGTGGCGGTGATCTTCCA